>Ga0123342_1000051_pt1 | contig 116959 bp, 41 predicted proteins | sample Turbeawhitnodule_FD_89960 | JGI IMG/M metagenome (GOLD analysis project Ga0123342, IMG submission 89960) | Root nodule microbial communities of legume samples collected from Mexico - Turtle bean Mexico white nodule | ecosystem: Host-associated > Plants > Roots > Nodule | place: Mexico: Nepantla... | reverse complement strand
TTTTTTTTTTTTCCTCATTTTAAAAAAAAATAAAATAAATTACACTGTTTAAAAAAAAAAAAAAAAAAAAAAACTTGTTATGATGGGAATAGTAGATGTGTTATGAGAAGTACAAGTAGTAGCTGGAGTGATTGACGTGTTGTGTGGTTGCCCACAAGATCTATCTTTTAGTGTTGTTCCATCTCATCACTCTTCTTTGACTTCATTTATTATTGCAGACACCACAGTAGTTATTATAATGTTTATGACATCTATTCATTTCTCCTTCTCAATCATTAGTAATAGTAGGTGTTTCACTACACCTATATTTATATAAATGTCCCTTAAATAAGTTACTCCATTTTATACATTCAAGGTTCAAGTATATAATGTTTCACGTCTCATGAATAGTTGTTTCTCTGAAATACTGGCTTATATATTTTTATCTCTTATTACTTTATGAAGTATTTAAAAGGTCAACAAGTATTCATTGATGAATTTGTTTAATTCTGATATATATTCGACCGACATGTTGACGAGTGTAGAACACTTTGATCGAATCGATCGAGATATCACGCACGGTTAGGTCGATCGATACATATAATTATTAACACTCAAACTTAGGTCAGTGAATCTAAATTACCATTAAGAATTAAGTAATGCAATCATAAATGTGATCAATTCCACTAATCAGGTCCAATGAGGTAAACCTATTAAAATAATATAAATAGCACACATTCCAAAAAATAAGGTACATCATTATTACTGTACACCTACCCGAGTACCGAACACCCTTTACTGACTTGAGCGTTGGAGTGTCTTATGCAGGTACCTCCCCCATTTGACATTCACCCGAGACTGAGAGTCGAAGGAGTAGCACAAAGGCGAGAAAAATCTCAGTGAAACCCTAACAACCTGCTCGAAAGAAGGAGAAAGACGAAGACTTCAATAGTTCTTTAAGTTCATATCTCTAATAGCAACAATTACCCTAACAAATAACCATACAATTTTTTTATCAAAATCTTATAAATTTCCTAGCTAGGATTTCGGAAAGTAAATTGACATAAATTCAATCCACAAATGTGGTCTATAAAAATTTATCGTGTTTGTTTGTAACTTCTTATAATCAACTTTTAAATTATTAAATATACTAAACTAGCTAGTATGTTCATTTAGTATGTGTTTATTTTCATGAGTAATGTAATGTGATATCGCATTAAAATATTAATTAATATAATATTAGGAAGCCTTAAAAAATATATTAAATTTTACCACTGGACTTTATTATCAGATATATGTATATTTCACGGTATACTTAAAAATGTGAACAAATAATTATCGTAGTAATGTATTTTTTTTATTTTCAAATCCAGTTAAATAAAATACAAACTATTATTTCTTTGTTTGTCCGTTTCATTTTTAAAAGATATTTTTATTTTTTTTCATATCTGAACAAAATATTTAAAGATATTTTTAGAAAAGAACTAAAAATTCGGTGTTGACTTTTATGTTTGTATTAAGATGCCAATTTAAAAAAAAAAAACAAATACCTTCACATATATCCATAGTAGATCTAAATAAATCAAGTATATTTAATAGATAATAAATATAAATATTTTAACTACTTATTTATTGACGAAATAAATATTATAATATTTTATTCCACTACAAGAAAATCATGAAATAAAAACCAATTTTTAGAGACAAAAAATAATTAGTTGATACAGGGACTAATTAGAGAGTATTTTAGATACTAAATCAATTTTTAGTTTCTAAATTAGTTTATATTATTATTAAATAGTTTCTAAATTGGTATCTAATTAGCAACCAAGGTTTTTCCTACCAAATTTAGAATCTAAATAATTGGTATTTAAAACCTTGGTTGCTAATTATATAACAATTTAAAAACTATTTAACAATAATATAAACTAATTTAGAAACCATTTTTTTTTAGTTTCTAAAATGGTCTCTAATTTAGTTATTATTGCAACTAATTATTTTGGTATCTAAAAATTGGTTTGTATTTGATGATTTTCTAAATCAAATACTTTTTATTTATGTATTTTTTCACAATCAAATAGTTAAAAGTAAATTTCTTGATAATAAAATAATTAAAAAATAAAAAATATTTATAATTTAATTTTATATTTTTTATTAGTATTTATGAAATTAAAATTGATTGCAAAACTAAATATTATTTAAATATAAATTTGCAATGTAATTTATTTAAATTTATTTTTTAAAAATACTAGTTTTATTATACTAACATTTTATTATATGATTTTATTCTGATTGTATTTTAACATTAAAATTTTACTTTAGTTTATATGTTGAAGAATTATTTTTAAAAGATATTAGTGAATATGCATAGCTAATAAAAAACATAAAAGAAGAATAGATTATTTTTTTTAGGAGGTGTATTTGTTTAGAAGAGTGGATATGAGAAAGAGGAAAATGATAGAAATAAGGAGAAACTTTTGTATTAAGGAAAATAAAATAAAAAGTGAAAAAGAATATAAAGTTGGTGAGTGAAATTGATAAAAAAAATAAAAATAATTGTACAATTTTATCCTCATGATCAAAATTACTTTAAAATAATATAAAATGAGAGTTTGTGAATAATTTTATTGATGATATATAAAAAATAATTATTTATTTGATAATTTGTAAGATTATTGTTCTTATATTTAGAATGAACCATAATAAATTATTACACATTAATTACATTTGGTTGAAGTATTATTCTCATTACAATTCCTGAACTTAACTACAAAAAATAAGAATTATCTAATATGATTTTTATTTTTTATTTTTTAATATGCATGTAAAAATGCAAAATATTTTTTTATAAATGAAATAAAATTTAAATAAAAATAATTATAATATAATTTTTTTGACTAAACTATCTTTGATATTATAAATTATTTCTCATTAAATATTATTTTATAGTATTATTATATTTATTTTATAATTTTATTAATTTTTAAATTTATTATTACATTATTAATATTTTAAATTTTATTATCATTATTATTTATAAGCATTTATTTTTATAAAAAAATTAATTTAATTATTTTGAATCATAATATTAATTTTGAAAGCTTGAATTCCATAGTCTTATTCTTAGAAGACATTTCAAAGTATTAACGTAATCGATTAATCAATTAGTCTATGTTATATATAAAATATAAGATAATTTATTATATTATATTTATAACGATAATTGATTATGGGAATATTGTTTTTCTTTTTACTTCATGCGTATTTCAATTATAAAATTTTATTTAAATTTTTTATGAAACCACCACATACAAATAATATTTTTTTTGGGCACTAGTAGTTTTACTGTGCGAACTAAGGTAATTTTGTCTTTTAACACTGTGATACCTTTGTAAGAAACATGGTACCTTCCTTTTTCCATAATTTAGGGCTTTCATTTTTCTGTAATTAAGTTCATTCAATCTCTGATACCATTCTCACTTTTCCATTGTACATTAATAATTGGGAACCAATCTGAATCCTTACAATGCATCTCATAGAACAGATCCCCCAATTTAAGTTCTTTCGGCTGTTCCCACTGCCCTACGCCGTTTGATATAATAATATTTATTGAATGGTTTGGATCCATGTTTGTAATCTTCAGATACTGATAAAAGATTAAATATTTTTTAATTAAAACACCTAAAAATATGCCTTTTATAATTTTTAATATATTGTTATATGATTTTCAATAAAAAATCATTATGTAATCAGTGTCATAGCAAGATCCTAAAATAAACATGTTCAGTGTATTTGGGAGAGAGTAACGTGTTGAGAAATTCGAACCCTGTCAAATTCACAGATGAAGGAAGACAACTAATTATCTATGGATGTTCTTGGGTTTTGGTTCACTTCATTTAATTTTCTCATTCACATTTGAAAATTAATTCATCATCTAAACTTTCTTCTTCATTCTAATCAAGGAAAAAAATCAATTTAATAATAAACAGGTTTTAATCGAGAAATTTTTCCCTTTTAAAAATCATATGATTGATACCATAAAAATCAAAGAAGTCATTAAAAATAGAAATTTAAATTAAGTAAAATGTATTTCAAGAATATTTTATTGAATGATGTGAAATTATTAAATTTTATTTATACTTTGAATTACTTACTATACATGTTTTTTTAATATTTTTTTTTACTTTGTGTTCAATTCTGAAGAGAGTTTATTTTCATTCAGTTGTGAATTTTGTTTAACGTGTTTTCCTGCACTTCCATACATTTTTTTTTTCTATTCTTCTGTATTTTCTGTGAAAAAATTGTTTTATCTTTTTTGAATTGTAGAATTTAGAAGATATTGTTTAGATTTGTAAATAATTTTCAAATTCTTCACTTTTAAAATACATTGTATTCTGAATTATAGAATTTAATATATTTACAGATCATACAATTAGAAAATAAAAAAAAACAAACTCCTTTATCTGAAGGATAGTTTTGAAATTAAAAGAATTACGGACATGAAGAATAAACTGTGGAGGTGTAGGAAGAAAACACTATTTTGTTGTATTTAATGTTATGGTGTGAAGGCCTGTATCGTAGCCCAACATTATTGTTCTCTGAATCCGTAACCTACTTCTTCATGCACCTCTATACTTTTTGTGCCACCCCCATAAATTTTTGTATTCTAAAAATGCTTTTTTATAAAAATGTTAAAGTGTAGTTTATATTTTGGATTATACAATTCAGAAGTATTTTTCTAGATTCGTAATTAACTTCTGATTTATGTAATCCAATTTTTTTTTTCAGATTTGTGATTAACTTTCAAATTACATAATCCAGAATACCATTTTTTTTAAAATATATTTTGAATTACATAATTTAGAAGCTATTTTCATATTTGAGATTAGCTTCTAGATTATGAAATCTAGAATATTTTTTTTTAAATTACTTTTGGATTGGGTAAATCAGGAGAACATTTCTTTCAAATAATTTAATCCAGAATATAAAGAATATAAAGAATGTGAGATTTTAAAAGTTAATTTATTTTTTTTACAAAACAAAATATTTTCAAATCTAGTATGGGTGTTCTCATGGAGGTAGGAAGAAGCAGCCGAGTCCGTATAGTAAAATGGTAAGGCCCATGTCTGCTTTCCTAAGGACTGTTTCTTCCTGCACCTCCATATCTTCTTCTGGTACCTCCATACATAACATGAAAATACAATTTTATCCTTCTTCCGCCACCTCCATAAAATAGCTTCCGGATTATGTAATCCGGAAACGCATTTGAAAAAAGACTTCCAGATTACATAATCCGGAAAGTAATCATGCATATGAAAAAAGACTTCCAGATTATATAATCCGGAAGCTAATTACAAATTTGAAAAATGACTTCCGGATTATGTAATCCGAAATCTTACAGAGGGGTATTTTAGGAAATACGAAAATGTATGGAGGTGAGAGAAGAAGGTATGGAGGTGTAGGAAGAAGCAGCCTTCCTAAGTTGTAGACACAGTTTTTTAACATTCATCAAATGGCCTCTAACTTGGTTTTCGTCTGGACTCTATGTTTTGAAGTGGCAAAAATTTTAGATTCTATTTACTCGTGTTTTTATTTCTTGTTCTTATTATGAATTTTTTAGTTACAATTTTATTCCTTTTCCGTTTTAGAATATGTACGCATACTATTTCAATCTTGATATTTTTAATTTAATTATTTAATTCATATTGTATACTCTAATGTGTATTTCTCTTAGATGAGAGTCATATAATTTCATATCTTATCCATTGAAGCAGAATTTGTGTGAAGCTGAATTTTTAACAAGCAAGCCACGTTCTCAACTAATGTGCAATTGTCCCCATTATATCGCCTGAACCAAAAAGAAGGAAAAGTTTTTACTTATTCAAAATCAACTTTCTTTTCATGGTACCCTCTGTTACGGGAACTTGAATATACAGAATCAACTTTCCCCAACTTGTGAAACCAACCCCAAGCGAAAATAGTTCACAAAATTCGTCATTGAGAAAATATGTTGGGAATACATGCGATTTCTGCGAATCGTAATTCACAAATTTTGCCAAGTAGAACCGTGGCGAAATCCATTTACATTATCATAAGTATGTTAGAAGGATAAAATAAGTTGTTTTTTTAATGTACCAGGAATTCATGCCTATTAGATTTAATAGTTGTATTTATTCTGTATAGAGCTAGGTTGCTATAGATTTTCTTTTTAGCCATATTTAAGCATAGCTTTGTAATTTCTTTTATCCATTGAGGAATACATGTTTGTTGTTTCTCTCTTTTGTTTCCATTTCTTCTATTTTTACATTGATAATATCAATATGGTATCAAAATTTATCTTAATGAGATTTGTTGGATCTATTATTATTAAACTCTTATCGAACTATCAACAAATATTTAATATCAAATATGAGATGTCAATGCCTTAGAAAGAGAGGATCAAATTACACAAGAGATATAACTCATCTTACAAGTTGATTATATGAGGATAAATTAAACTTAAATTCACTTCTAAATAAGAGAATTCAAGTAGGATTAGTTGGTGTAAACAAATTCAAATGTAATTCAGAACGTAAAGAATTGGGTCACAATCAAATATCCACAATTTTAATTAGATGTTTAGCATTGACTTTTCTCTTAGTTTTTATATTTAATTTTCAGTTACTCTATTTTTTGTATCCGATCATTGTTCATCTTGTATGGAATGATAATCCAAATTCGTTATTCCAATTAGTATACATCTTCAATTTGGTGAAATATTAACACTATCATTTTATTACATAGTTATAAATAGATATTCATACATGTCCATAACTAATTCTTAACTATAAGTAAGAATTTATAAATAAGTAAGATCATCAATTTATAAACATAAAGATCTAGAAGCCCATTAATTTAAGATTTTGAGTTGAGAAATATTGTATTTACCTTTTATATAAATCTTTTATTAATAAGATAACTTTAATTTATAGATTTTTTTTCTTGGGCAAATATTTCAGAAACTTGTTTTTGAGAGAACTTTTCTAAACATCAATTTAGTTTGATTGAACTAAGATAGTTTAAAATTAAATTTTTAAATAATTCCTAATGACGCCTCTTGTTCAGTCAAAGAAAATGGTGGTTCCCACTTCTTAAGACCGCACGTGCCAAAACTTTGTTAATTGATTGTTCCATTCAATGATTTTAATAATATTTGCAGTTCCACAAACACAAAGGCACAAAATACAAGAGTATAATGTAAGGTGTTTTTTCCCCTCATTTTGGCTGAATTAGGAATCTCCACCACACTCCAGTAAACACGGTGAGCGTCAGAAGTTGTCTAAGTTCGTGTTAGTAAATTCAAATCCCATTTTCAGTCGCATTCACACGGCACATTCAATGACCACGTTTGTTAAACCAAACAAATTTTTATAAAGTTCCTCTAAACCAAGGAGAGAATTTTTCAATTTTTTATTTCTTTCTTATGAAAGATTAATGTTCATACTACATTAGTTTATTTATATTCGAATATTTTTATACCTAACAAGTTGAAAGGGGGATTTGAAATGAGCTCTCTATAAATAAGAAATGAATTAACTTAAAAGGGGGATTTGAAAAACAAAAGTAAATTAACCTTAAAAAAACATAAAAGGATTGTTAAAGATCAATTTTTTCCTTGTGGATTTTAGAACTGATGTCAAGTGTTTTACAAGTTTTATCCTTGTTTGGAGGTTTACAATATGATTTTGAAGTTTTTAAAAAAATATTTATCATAAGTATATATTCAAAAACTAAAATTAAAAATTACTACTAATTAATTAATGACCAATTAAATTTTAAATCATTAATAATAAAGAATAATTTTTAATGAAAGGTATTGACTACATTTTGGTTAAATGATTTTTCTGACAAGATAGATAAAATAATTTTTATCTAATGAAGGGTAAAGAGTTTATATCCATGGAAACAATTGGACCTAATTTAGGATTGTGGTATATTTATAAGAGAAATCTCTTAAGATTTTTAGGTTAATGCACTAAGGATTGGAAAAGAGTTTAGTTTCTTCGTATATGAAAAAAAAAACTTGAAGTATCGGTTAGATATGATTACTAGTTTGGTCACTTGAGGACTAACAAATGATAAGGGAGGACTAACAAATGATAAGGGTGTATGATCTCGTAGAGATGAGGTCGGTCGGAATCTGGGTAGGTTTCGAGTGGTCTTCCTTTAAGCTGTAATGATTCAACTTCCAAAGAATGAGATAGGGGGTTTCACCTGTAGAAGATATTTCGACGTTCAAGTCAGTAAAAACATACAATATAGTGAGTATAATATAAAATATGAGTTGGAATTACTTCCTATTTGTTGTGTGTATTATGACTTGTTTTCTTTCCCTTATATAGGATTTTGCTCTCATCCTTCTCCTTATATCTGGTCTTATTATTGACTTAATTCAGTAATAAATTTGGTCTCATCCTATTTAAGGTTGACTATCCGGAATCCCTTGATTTACGCTGATACGACATTAATGTCCTTAAATATGAATATTGGTATGCGACCTTTTCATATGCAATATTGGGATCGACCCATGATGCTACGACCCCCTAGCCTCAAGCATAAACCAATGAGGCTAAAAGCCAAGTTTACTCTGACGATCTACAATCAACCTACATGTCTCTTAACATCGGGTTCAACCCATAACGCTACAACCCCTAGCCTCAGGCATAAGTCAATGAAGCTAAAAACCAAGTTTACTCTGACGATCTACAATCAACTTACATATCTCTTAACACCGGGCTCAACCCATAACACTACAACCCCCTAGCCTCAAGCATAAGCCAATGAAGCTAAAAGTTGCTTTTATTATGCTAATTTTTTGAATATATACATCATTGATATACAAATTTTGAACATACTTATGATAAAAATATTTTCTTTGAGGAGCTCATAATTATCCTGCTCGTCTTCCAAATGTACATATAAATTTCTACAAAATTTGAAATGACTCATACAAAAAACTCATGGATAATATGTTTTTTACAAAGTATTTGTACCTTTATTTGTAGGTTGAGGTCTTGTTCAACTCCATGGAAGGTTAAAACCCTTAGATGGTGAGTGTGTTTGAAATAACTCAAGCTGTAAAACACAAACCAACCAACCCTCATATTACAAACAATAATTAAAACTTAACTATAATAGAAACGTAGATTCACCACATTCCATGTCCTTGGTATAACCTCCTATCAAATAATTTAGAAACAACTAAATAAAAACTCTCCAACGGAATGATCATTGTAAGAGAAATTGTTCAAAAACATAAATAGTCTATATATTTTGTAACTGCTATTTGTTCGTATACAAGAAACCATTTTTAATTCCTGAATTTTGACATTTTTAACTTAATAAACTTTCTATCAAATGGATTTTCAAAATTTATGAGATTCATTATTTTTTGTTGGTCAAAATATATTTAATAATGCAACAACATAATCCATCACCAGGACAAAATCTTATGACTCATAGTGCAAACGTGCCAACCCATTCTTTTAAATTTGGTATGTAAAATAAAGTGAATAAATAGTGTATGCACTCTTAATCAAGATAAATAAATATAAAAATTAAAAGAAATAAACTTGACAGAAAATTGAACTTCCATCATTATTTTTCCCTCTTTCACTTACTTCTATACTCTTTCTTTAATAAGAACAACATTGTAATATAGTGATTTTTTATAACAAAATATGACATGATCTTTAAAAACTATAGAAAAAAAAGGTCTGGATGAATGGGTAAGTTATATTAATAAATAAGCAAAACATTTTTTATTTTTATTTTTTTTTAAATCTGTTATAAAATCAAATAATATTAAAAAAAATCATAATACTTTGTATAAGTTTTCTAATGTATATATAATAACATAAAAGATAATTTTATAGTAAAAAAAAATTCACCTTAATAATAATAAAAACATATTTAAATACTTGTAAACATCCGGATAAACTTTCAGGGTGATAATACTATTTTTTTTCACTTTTCATAAATTTTAAAAACTTAAATTCGCCGTGTACAGATTATATTATTATAAACTATTAAGTGAATATATAAAATTTAGAAAAAATCATAAACACCATACATTATTAACATAACATTTCTTCTAGTTTTCCATAAACATCTCTTGAATGTTTTAACCAAATAAAACCCAAAACGGGACAAATTCAACCAATAGAAAATTAAATCCATTTAAAAACAGTAAAAAACTTCTTAAAGTCTAGAAATGTATTATAAACACCATTAACAAAAATTTCAAAAAAATTTCCAAAATTGTTTTTACCTAATTCTTACCAAATATATTTTAAAATAATTCATTTGTAGTCGTATAAATTCATGCTTCTAATTGAAAAAAAAGTATGGCCGTATTTATTTCTTCATTTATAATAGAATTTTAAGAATTTATATATTAAATTACAATAATAATTTTCGAATTTATTAACATGCCATCAAATTAAAGTTTTTCTTTTTAATTTCTTTAATTATTTAATTAATACTTAAATTGTTTTAATCAACATAAGTAAAATAGAATACTTATAAATCAACATCAAAATAATATTTCATTAACTAATTCTTAATATTTTAAAATAGGAAATAAACAAAACATTAATAACATAAAGTCATAACAATGAATTTAGACACCGAATCACATAAACATGATTTCCTGTATAGAAACATACATTTCTTAACATATTCTCATACCAATAGGACACAATATTTTAGAATATTTTAGAATTAGATAAAAGATAGGTTCTTTGGTATACTAACATTTATAAAAAGTTAACTTCATTACTCATAAAAACACCTTATTATATTTTATGATGACACAAAGAGGCAATATTTCTAATTTATAAAATAAAAATAATAACTTATTATAGAGTGATATAAGTACATTCATCCATTTTAATTTATTTGATACATACTAAACTATGCATATTACAAATTTAATTCAATTTTACTTTATTTATTATGATATTTCTTTTGAGTTTTAATTATCTTTTATCTAGAAAAATTTCGGATAAATTTATGTAACATATCATGAACACCAAATCAATGAATAATATATATGACGTTCAAGGTATACCAATGTGACCATTTTACTCCATTCATCTATTCACACATGTTTTTCCATTATGATTTGATTGTTGAGTTCAAGGTGGTCAATCATAATGAAAATAATAACAAAATAGAAATTAATATACTCATTAAAAATTAAAAGCAAGGCTGTTGTACCTGGCACAGTGGCTGCAAATTGTATCAACTTTGGTAGGACAGTCCATTATGGGTGGTGTGTTGCCTTGTGGAATAAGAAATTTTTTACATATATATTACGGAGGTAGTAAAAGTTTTACTATCCCCACGATAGACTCCAAATATTATCGCCGAGATGAGGTCGGTCGGAATCCGGGTAGGTTTCGAGTGGTTCAACTTCCAAGGAATGAGGGAGATCCACCTGTAGAAAATACTCCAACGTTTAAGTTAGTAAGATCATACAATATAGCGAGTATGGTATAAAATATGAGTTGGAATTACTTCCAGTTTGTTTGTTGTGTGTATTGTGACTTGTTTTCTTTTCCTTATATAGGGTAGTGATCTCCTCCTTCTCTTTCTTTCCTCTCTTTGTATTTGTTTTTATTATTGACTTAATTCAGTAATAAATATTGTTTCCTCCAATTTAAGGTTGATTATCCAAGATCCCTTGATTTATGCTGATTCAACATTAATGTCAATAAATATGAATATCGGTAGGCGACCTCTTCATATACAATATCAGATTCGACCCATGCTATAGTGTGGATAATAAGTTATGAGCATTAGACTAGATCGGGCAAGACAAAGAATTAGGCTATGCTTCATGATTGTGTTCCGTTTTAATCACGTCGTATGCAGTGCTCTAACCTAAAGCCAAGCATGACAAGAAGGCTTTGGAAAGAGAAGTTGTATGGTTTTTGAATGTTAAGTGTAGTGATAATGGTACAAATCTAAATAGTAAAAAAATGAAGGATGGGTTTGAAACGATTTTTGTCGCACAAAACCGGCCAAGAACTGCTTAAAAAATCAGTCAGCATCCGCACTCTCTCATACACACACATGTGATGGTTAAGGATATGGCGAACACTAGAACATTAATCCGCCAATACAATCAAAAGATAATGTAATTAATAATTAATATGGTAATATGCGAAAGAGAAAAGGAGAGTTTTGTGTCTTACGAAAAAAAAAGGGGACAAAGCGTAAGCCGAAAAAGGCCCGTCACCGGCCGAAAAACGCATTTGCTTTGCCGCACGAACAAGACAAAACACACTTCTCTTCCCTTCTCTTCTCTTCTCTTATATACCATTCTCTTCCTATCCTATCCCATGCTTCTTTTCCTTCTCTCTCACAGACAACAATAATGAAGAGAAGAACAAAACTACTGCACACTTCCTTTTCTTTCTCTCCCTCAACACACAACCCACACCAACAACATAAGCTAACATTTTCACCTTCTCATGCTGCGCCAACAAGACCTGAGCTTCTAACGTTTCTCCGCAATTTCGAATCCTCAGGATTGCAATGTAACTTTGCTCTTCCCACCTTTCTCTTTTGTTAATTTTCCACAGAAAAAAAGGCAGACAGAATGGAGCCAGGCAGTGATAGTTTTAGATTTATGGTTCCCTTTATAGCAGAAAAAGTTAATAAATTTGGTCCAAATTTCTTTTCTCCTGCTTTTGTTCTTCTGAAGAGGAGGGGAAGCACATAGAAAAGGTCAACTTTTTTCACTTGGGTTAGGTCGTGTATCATCATTATCTATAAGGATATCTGATATTCTGATTACTTATGCTCATTTTCTGGGCACAGCAATTATTCATACTGTGCCTGTGATTTCTTCATAACCATCCTTCTTCTTCGGTTAACTTTCATTCATAATGGATTCAAGCTATTTTCTTCTTTTCTGCACTTTCGGTTCTGTCATTAATTATTTGTCAAGAAAATAGCTACTGATTATCATTTATCTGTCGGAGGAGGAATCCGGTGCAATGAATCAATTATTCCTATGAAATTTCATCCACCCATATTTTTAGGTTCAGATAGTATTTGTGTTTTTAATCAGAATGATTCTAAATCTTCTTTTATTTTTCTATTAATCCACTAAGTATTAAATATGTTTGGTAGCACTTAATTTTTTCATAAGGAAATATATTGAAGATTTGTATTGTGGCTTGTGTCTGCTTCTATAAGGATTACAAAGAAATATATATGGCAGGGTTGATAAACTTTTCTTCGCGTTAATATCCTAGCTATCCCCTCTTCATTTTCTCTTTTGGTGAAACAGTTTTCAAGCTCTGCTGTTACTTCAGGAACTTCTTCAATCAAAGTTCCTAATGGATTTAAAATTTGTTAAAGATGTGAATTGTACTTGCAATAACTTGGAACGTGAATTGAGCACTTAAAACTTAAGTTTCACCTGGAAAACATGTAATGTTATACTACTTTACTCATTTAGCAGAAACTGAAATTTAAAGTCCCGATTTGCTATAAAACTATGAAGCTTGAACAGACTTTTTTAGTTCAATTAATTTAATTTATAGCTTGATTAACTTTTATTTATGAAACTAATATTTTTAAAGTATTTTTAACTTACCAATTAATTAATTATATATATATATATTATTGTGTTAAAAGATACTAAGATAAAAGCAAGGGGGGAAATAATAATTGAACATACAAATGTGAATTTGAGATTTTACTTAATCCGGAGTTAACAATTAAACTCTTAATCGCATGTTCAAAGAATAAAATAATTTATCATGTTATATATACTAATTGATTAGTTGATATAATTAATTACTTAACATTTTGATAATTACAATAATGCACACTTAAAGTATTTTCAGTTTTAAAATTTTGAGTTTGTTTATTTAATTGAATTTAAAGATAAAATCAATTTTATTTATTTATTAAAACAAACGAACATTATTGAAGATGAATTTGTAACAACTCATATAGTTTAAAGTGTTCGTATACAAGAGAATGCTAATAATATATTTTTGTCGAACATACCTTTTATTATTGGTTAAAATTGATCAACAATAATACTCTTTAATAAATCTAGTTTTCTATTCATAAGTTTATTTATAATTTTTAATAAATAAATTTTAGTTAAAACTGGTGCTACTTGCTAGCACTCATTCTTGAAATCAACCAATGCCTCAAATAAACACAAACCTCAATGTATGTGGTAAATTTATCAAAGCAAATCATGCTTAGGCTTCCCTCATGTTGCAGAGAATGACACTAATTAACCATTATTTTTTTAATTTTATTGTCGCTAATCATAAAAGTTAATTACTCCAATCTTACGTTTTTATATTCTGGTTAGAAATAATAATAATAATAATAATAACTCATTCTTTGGGTTGGGGTAATTCATAATGGTGGGTGAGACATTCATAGCATCTTCAATGTTCACTTTGAAATGTTCAGCATTCCTTCATCTCAAATATCTTATGTATATCTTGAATAATGAGCGTATATCATCATAACAAATATGAATGAAGTGAGTAATACTAGTGGTATACCAAACGCGGTTTTCTTTATGCTTTATTTTATTTTCAAACCTCAAAATAATTTTCCTGTGGTGTTACAGTACAGTCAAAAGGTGCGGCATTTCCCTCTTTTTGCTTATTATCCATACATAAACAAGTTATTCACATGTTTTACCAGGCCTTTTTTTTAACCTACTCCGATATTCAATTTGGGTTATAAAAAGCATCAAAATTAGTGAACCCAGACTGAAACCCTAGTCAGAAATCAGAAAACATTTTCAGAGAATATTGTTTGAAACGAATATTTAAGATTTTGGTATTTATTCGATTGAACACAGGTCATTACAGGTCAACATGTGTAGCATTTGTTTCAACGTCGAAACATGACATACACAACACAGCTGTAGAAAAGTTCAAGTGCTAAAAGCCATTTCCATTTAGAGGTTAATTAAGGAACCTAATCCAATGACTAAGTGACAATAATATTCCCAATATTCGTTAACCAAGTCAAAAAAGTTATACCATAAACAGAAGATTATAGTATTTCTTCTCTTGTCGCTTATATGTGTGATTCTATATAGATGTGGCAACAGGGAATCTGATAGCGAATGTCTCTAATTATAAACCAGAAGGCTGAAGTAGGTCAACTAATTTCTTGTTTCAATTACAAGTTGTTTTATTATAGGAAATGTAACATTAGATATGCCATATGCTTGGTAGTGCCTCACTCCCAAAGCCAGTAAGAAGTCCATGACATTATGATAAATGGGCATGATTCTACCGCTTCATGACGCGTAAATAGAGGTATCTTTTTTTTGTATTTCAATGACCAAATGATGTTTTATCACGACTCACAACTAATTCTTTTGCCAACTTGCAAAGGTCACTATCACCCTATGAAGATTAATAGGGAATTGCACTGACAAGGTGACAATATTCAGCAGTACAACTGCAGAGTCAGCAAATGCATTTATTATACGGTTCATTATTTGTGATGCTGTATTTGCTGCCAAAGGGTCCATCACGAGAGAGCTGGTTAAGTTCTTACGGCATGCTTGTAGTAATTTCTTGGCTAACAACGAGTAAACCGTGGCACATTTTGTTTGGATGAGACTCCACTAATTGTTTGCGTCATTAGTCACTACTCTTAAAGCATAAAATAGTGGTATAATTCGAACTATTGATGAAGTTGAATTGGAAGAAGTGAGCTTCATTAACTACTAGTATTTCTTTATTTACAGTGACTATCGGGAACAACATTGCAAGGGGGAGGAGGTGGGAGACAACTCCTGTCTTGTACCAAATAGCTGATTCTTCACGGCGACGCAGAGCCAGGAGCTACACATTCTTCCCAAACATTAACTTCTGTATTTTAAAAATTCTATTTTCAAATCCGTAATACAACTTATGCGTAGTGTTATTGTCATTTTCCCATCTCAGCTGTGGGGTTTTACTATTTCTCACTCCCATGACTGTGCTACTGTACCTACCTACGTACCAAATTATCAAGCATTTCTATTTTTAATTAATTGTGCGCATGTGAGGGAACGGTTAGTGTTTTATTTCGTAACATTTTGGTAGCTTCTAGCCTTTTTAATGTGACTCAGAACATACATCAGGTTCGATGAACTATTGATACCTTCACAGTTCACACTGTGATATCTTTATGAGTAAATAAATAGTTTATATCCTAGCACTGTGAATGGTTTTTTACATAGATTAAAACTGTTCATATGTTATTAAAATCTGAGTATTTAAATAAATATGATTTTTTAAAGATAAAATGGGAATCCACGGTGTAACAAAATAAATCGGAATGAATTATTAGTTAGTTTACTGTTTTCTTTGATCGATCACTTTCTTCTGTGCACCTAATTCACCCCAATGAGGTGGATGTGTATAACTATTATTCCTGTTTCACATACATTTGATTCTTTCCAAAATACTAGTAGTTCTTACAGTAGAATATAGGTGTTGGGTGGAACAAATTCAGTTTGTGAATTTTGGAATGTCTGAGTTATTGGACCAGAAACTCTTATAATTCGTATGGTGCCCTTTTAGTTGCAATATTCCTGCAGAAGAAAGAGGAAAGAGAATTGGTGTCAAATTCAAATGATGTGATGATCCACACACCAAAGTATCCAAAGTCTTACTGTGCAGCTTTCTTTGATAATACCAGGAACCTACAACAGTATCATTTATCTGGCTGGTGTCAAAGTGTCATCCACCAGAAAGCGATCCCAAAAGTGATTCTCCTTTGTGGAAGTATGCCTCTGTCCATTGGCAGTGTCCCATGCTCTCCGCTTCAGGTTCGGCACGCACAGTAAAAGTAGTTCCTTTTTGCCACTTCTCTCAACTTTGAAAATACGCCAACGCGAATCACGTCTCTGATACACAAACGTTCCTTTTCCACTCCACAATCAACTTCACCTTTCCATCTCATAATCCTAAAAGATGAGACCCTTTTAAATCGTTTAACAAAGAGAACCGCGTGAGCTCCCACCAGTCATGTCCGCTTTCCACTTATCACCATTTGCACGCGTGCATGAAGAAGAGGAGGAGCTATCACGAGGGGAGGAGCCGGTGTGAGACTCGTACCAAAGAACAAGGTCCTTAGGTTCCATCAGAAGTTAAGCATTCTCATTTGGTCAGAGCAAATTAAACTCTTCCTTGCTTCGCTCTCTTTAAATTGTTCAACATGCCCCAGCCATTGTTTCTGTTTTTACTTTTATGTACATTGTGCTCAAGTGGTTTATCCCAAACGCTTTCCCTCCAAAGAGAGTCTCGAATTCTACTTCGGGTTAAGAACACCCAGCTTGAAGACAAAAACAAAAGTCTCCAAAACTGGGTACCAAACACAGACCACAACCCCTGCAACTGGACCGGCATTACCTGCGACGCACAAAACCATTCACTTGTCTCCATTGACCTCTCCGAAATTGGAATCTACGGCGAGTTCCCCTTCGGTTTTTGTCACATTCACACCCTCCAAAACCTTTCTCTCGCATCCAATTTTCTCTCCAACTCTGTCTCCCCCAACTCCCTGCTCCTCTGTTCCCACCTTCGTCTCTTGAACCTCTCCGACAATTTCTTCGTTGGAAACCTGCCGGAATTCCCACCGGAGTTCACCGAACTAAGAGTATTAGACCTTTCGACAAACAACTTCACTGGCGACATTCCGGGGAGTTTTGGACAAATTCCACGTCTGAGAGTGCTTGTTTTATTCGGGAACCTTCTGAGCGGAACGATCCCTCCCTCTTTGGGCAGCCTCAGAGAGTTAACTCGTTTGGAATTAGCTTATAACCCCTTCAAACCAGGACCGTTACCTCCCCAACTAGGAAATCTCTCTAGTCTCGAAACACTGTTTCTCGCTGGTGCTAACCTCGTAGGGGAAATTCCACCCACTATCGGGAACCTCACCTCGCTCAAAAACTTGGATTTATCTCAAAACTGTTTGTCTGGTAACATCCCTAACAGCATTTCAGGTCTGAAAAACGTTGAACAAATTGAACTATTTGAAAACCAGCTTTCCGGTGAATTACCCCAAGGTTTAGGAAACCTCAGTAGTTTAATTCTCTTGGATACCTCTCAGAACGCTCTCACAGGAAAACTACCACACGCAATCGCTTCTTTGCGTCTCTATTCTCTCAACCTGAATGACAACCTTCTCGGGGGGGAAATTCCTGAAAGTTTAGCTTCAAACCCCAACCTGCATCAGCTGAAACTCTTCAACAACAGCTTCACCGGGAAACTCCCACAAGATCTGGGACAAAACTCCAACATACAGGAATTCGATGTCTCAACGAATGACTTCGTGGGAGAGTTGCCAAAGTACCTCTGCAAGAGAAACAAGCTCGAGCGTCTCATAACGTTCGGGAATCGCTTCTCGGGAACGCTCCCTGAGCAATACGGGGAGTGTGGTTCACTTCAGTATGTCAGAATCCAGAACAACCAGTTATCAGGTGAGGTGCCGCCAACGTTTTGGGCCCTTACTGGGCTTCAGTTTCTTGAAATGTCCAACAACAGGTTTCAAGGTTCTGTCTCTGCTTCCATCTCTACGGCACTCACCAAACTCATTTTGTCTGCTAACGCTTTTTCTGGCAATTTCCCAACGCCAATCTGCCAACTCCCTCACCTTCTGGAGATTGACGTCAGCAAGAACCGCTTCACCGGTGAAGTTCCCACGTGCGTAACTGGGTTGAAAAAGTTACAGAAACTTAAGATGCAAGAGAACATGTTCACCGGCGACATACCCAGTAAAGTGGCCCTCTGGACTGATATGACAGAGTTGAATCTGTCGTTTAACCGATTCTCCGGTTCAATCCCGCGGGAACTTGGCAGTTTACAGGGTTTGACATACCTTGATCTCGCCGGCAATTCTTTAACGGGGGAGATTCCGGTGGAGTTGACGAACCTGAGACTAAACCAGTTCAACGTATCTGATAACAATCTTTACGGGGAGGTACCTTCAGGTTTCAACCAGCAAATGTATTTGTCCAGTCTAGGGGGAAACCCGGGTCTGTGCAGCGCCGTTATCAAAACCCTGCCTCCTTGTTCGAAACGCCGGCCGTTTTCTCTGCTTGCGATTGTCGTTTTAGTTGCCTGCGTTTCGCTCCTTGTGGGATCCATGTTGTGGTTCCTGAAGAGCAAGACGCGCGGTAAATCCAAGCGCTCGTATATGTCAACCGCGTTTCAGAGAGTGGGGTTCAATGAAGAAGACATTGTTTCGAACTTAACCCAGGAGAACGTGATTGGGGCAGGGAGTTCGGGTCGGGTCTATAGGGTGAGGCTGAAGACGGGACAGACGGTGGCAGTGAAGAAGCTGTTCGGCGGTGCACATAAGCCGGACACTGAATTGGTGTTCAGGGCAGAGATTGAGACGTTGGGTAGGATTCGGCATGCGAATATTGTGAAACTGTTGTTTAGTTGCAGTGGTGATGAGTTTAGGGTATTGGTGTATGAGTACATGGAGAACGGGAGCTTAGGGGATGTGTTGCATGGTGAGGAAAGGTCTGGGCAGTTGGAGTGGTCTAGAAGGTTCGCAATCGCGGTGGGTGCGGCTCAGGGGCTCGCTTATTTGCACCATGATTGTGTGCCGCCAATTGTTCACAGGGACGTCAAGAGTAATAACATTTTGCTGGACCATGAGTTTGTGCCAAGAGTCGCAGACTTTGGCCTCGCCAAGACATTGCAGCATCAGACAATCCAGAATGCTGATATGTCTAGGGTTGCGGGATCCTATGGATATATTGCTCCAGGTCAGTTTTTTAAGAACACCGTTTACAATTATGTTGGAAGGGAATTTGCCAACATGATCATTAACAAAGACATAGGCTACTTGAAGTTATTTTATTATTTAACGTAAAATCAAACATTTGATGATGATGATCACTGATACTTTAATATGATTTTGGCTTATCTAATTAGAACCTTAACATGCATGGAGACGATTGAAATTGGTTTGAAGCAGAGGTTATCCAATGTTTAGGCAACTATAAATATTGGTAGGACACTTTCATGGTTTTGGAAAACTTAATTGGTAATATGTCCTCTACCTATCTGATTTTTTGCAGAGTACGCTTATACAATGAAAGTGACCGAGAAGAGTGATGTGTATAGTTTTGGGGTTGTGCTGATGGAATTGATCACCGGGAAGAGGCCAAATGACTGTTCATTCGGTGAGAACAAGGATATAGTAAAATGGATCACTGAGATTGTTTTATCAGCATCTCCTGAAAGAGGAAGTCGCAACATGGGAGGAGGTAAATATTATACTATGACCAAGATTGTGGACCCAAGACTGAACCCAACCTCTTGCGACTATGAAGAGGTTAAGAAGGTTTTAAATGTGGCCCTACTCTGCACCTCAGCATTTCCGATTAATAGACCCTCCATGAGAAAGGTTGTTGAATTGCTCAAGGACCACAAACTGCCATGATGTCTGTCCACAAAAGGACCCAAATTTTGCATTGGAGTGTCAGTTGGCACCACATGAAAGCGACTCGTGTCTCTGTATGCTGGAAATCTTACATAGGACGAACTTTTGAGCATATTCATTGTTAAGGATTTAATGGCTATAGGAGTAAGTGTTTAGTTACTCATTGCATGTAAATGTAAATCTCTTTTTTTTTTTATGAAATGCAAATATTGTTGGATGTATGATGGCTCGTGAATCCTTTCTTTGATCAAAGTAAAAGTGTGTAGTGAATTGGAAAGTCAAGTCACAACCATAATGTCCTATAAAGAAATGCCTTCCTGCACTCTTTATACCGTATCTTTGGCACATACTCTTCTTACAAATAAACTTCCATCTTCATTTGTTATCCATCTTCATTTTCACAATAAATATTTCCATTTTTTGTCACATTTTTAAATTAATAAAACACTATAAGTTTATTGACAATCTAAAGTAGTTAGTTTTCGTTATTTTCTTTTGTCTCTGTTTTCATTTCACTTAAAATAAGTTTTTTTGTTATATAATTTTTAATCCTTTAATCGTTTTTAAGTTCACTTAGATATCCTTAAGGTACTTTTACTTTTTATCATAACTTTGATTAAATTTTGATTTCAGTTTTTTTTTTCTGTGTGTTCATTCAACATTTATATTGTATTTAATGAAACACAAACTTTAATTTCATATGATGAAATGGGTACATATTTAATCATTTCTATTTTATTTATTGTTACATAAGAATGTTCCTTTTTTTTTTTTTTGAGTGTTCAAGCGTCTAACCCTTTCCATTACTAAGTTATCTTTGTTCTCTTTAGTTGTTCGTTTTACTTTATTTGAAATTTTTGTCGTTCAGTGTATAATTTTTTATTATATTTTGACTTTTTAATATCTAACAAGTTGAACAAATTCTTTAAATATTTGTTTTTCAATATTTACAAAAGTAATTTCATTACTGTTATTTGTTCTCTTTAGTTGTTAGTTTTGCTTTATTCGAAATTTTTGTCTTTCACTGTTAACTTTTTTTATTATATTTTGACTTTTTAATATCTAAGAAGTTCCACAAATTCCTTAAATATTTGTTTTTCAATATTTACAAAAGTAATAGATACTTTAATGTTGTAACTCTTATGAAATTTTCATTATATATAATTATTTTACTTTATTATTTAGTTACTGGACATTTATACATTGTTTTTTATATTATTACTAATATTTATGTAACTAATTTTTTGTATTTGACACAGAATAAAAAAGGTTTATCCTGATCATATTCAATGTCTCATAATATAATGTTTTATTTGTTATAAAAAAAGGTTAATTAATATTTAAGACAATACATAAGTTGTAACTATGTGCATTATCCAACATAGATGAAAATGAAACACAAAATTTGTATTTAGTATATATGAATACAAAATACAAAAATAAGTAATAAAATTTTACTTAAAAAAATACTAGTACAGTAAAATCCACATCCATCTCATTATATCATCCTTGCCTCCTCCATCTCACGAGTAAATTTTAGTACAATAGTGTTAAATTTTCGTAAACAAAATATTTCTTATGAAAATAAACTTAATCCAGATATTCTTAACACAGTTTTGTATATTTATATTATAAATATAAATTATATTATAAAACTCACACCCACCTAACACAAGTAACACGATTGATTCCAACGTCCTAATAATACTAAGTTGTCACATTGGTAGAAATATGCCATGGTCTAAAGACAAACTTTTTTGAGATTGAAAGAATAAGTTTTACTATAACTAACTTATACATTAATTAATTATAGAAACTTTCTCACATAAATTTTATAAATATTTGTTTTTAACTTGCATAAAATGTTAATTTTAATTTTAAGATGTTTGTCTCTTCTCCAATAGAAAATTTGTAAAAGAAGCAAGTTTTGGCAATTAAGATTGATGTTTGAATATTTATTGAAGATAAGTACTAGACAGTATACAGTGGAGAGTTGAAGTAGCTCTTTGTTGGAGTGTTGACAGTATGTTTTGGTTTTTAGGGTGAAACCTAAAGAAAGCCCGAACTTTCTTCTTCATCTTTCCCTCACGAAGACTTGGTTTTCAAGTAAGGGTGATTCCAATACAAAAAGCTGCACTTGCTGAGACCTGAAGGCAAGTGGGTATTGACAGAGAAGACCCCTCTCAGAAGCACTTCTCAAAAATTTGGAGAATGGTTTTGTTAGACGGTTGAAGCACATTGTCACAGCCTCACAGTTTCATAGGTTTGATCAAGTTGGACAATTTGGATGGAAAATTAAGAACTCAAACCCATCCAATAGCTCAGAAAAAAAATAAGAAAAGAAACTCTTTTCCATTTCACAACCTTGTAAGCGTACTAATTCTATATGCTACATAAAGTTTTGGCATTTTGGTTCATTTTTCTGTGATTTGTGTTGATAATTAAATACATTTTAATTAGAGTTTTGATTAAATTGAAAAAACAAAATAGCAGCAGTATTTGTCCATCTTGTATTATATAAACACAAAAACATGATTGGATTTAAAAATTGACTTTGTTAGAATGAGCGTTATGGGTTAGAACCCATTGAAATGGTATAACCCGAGAAAGTGAGTCTTAATTTGGAAAGAAGTATGTGTATACCTTGCGTTGCATAGAAGGTATCCACGTGGAGGGTGATGAGTCACTGAGCGCGTGAACAGGAAGAAGGAGGGTAAAATAGGACAAGAATAAAGTTTGAGTTCATGTTCCCCAGAGGGTGGCATAAAAAGAAACGAACTTAACCGTGGTTAAGGTTTAAACCTCCACTTACCCACTGTTTTTGGCTCTTGAGTTCAATAAAGTTGCAGGCATCCACACCTATAAAAGAAAGAAAGAAAGAACCAGAAAAACGGGACATTCTAGCACAAACTACAGGGAGTGGCGTCTTCATAAACGCTAACCTCTGCATTATTCTCTTTCTTCTTCTTCTTCTTCTTCTTCCTTCCATTTTCATCTCTGAGATAATGAGAGAGTGCATTTCCATCCACATTGGCCAGGCTGGCATTCAGGTCGGAAATGCGTGCTGGGAGCTCTATTGCCTCGAGCATGGCATTCAGGTAATCCAACTGCTTTTATTTCTTCTGCCCTTCCTCATAAATTCAAGATCCGTTTCGGATATTACCAATCCAACAACTCATTATATAACGTTCACTTTTTGCGTTTTTTTAGTTCATTTATAACTCGAATTCCTTGTTTATTGACAATTGCGTGTGGATCCGCTTTGATCTATAACCTTCTGCCATGCACGATCAATAGCAATACCTGAGTAATCATCTTCGATTAAAAAAAATTGAAATCTACGCGCGTTTATTGTAGCCTTTGTTGAGTGTGCTGTATGCGAAGAAGTTATTGGTTGGAATGGAAGGATTTTGAGCGTTGTTGTGTGGTGTTTTAGGCTGATGGGCAGATGCCGAGCGATAAGACGGTAGGTGGAGGTGACGATGCTTTCAACACCTTCTTCAGCGAGACTGGTGCAGGAAAGCACGTGCCTCGTGCAGTTTTTGTAGATCTTGAGCCCACTGTCATTGATGAAGTTAGGACCGGCGCATACCGCCAATTGTTCCATCCTGAGCAGCTCATCAGTGGAAAGGAGGATGCAGCAAACAACTTCGCTCGTGGCCACTACACCAGTACTGTTTCTTTCCCCTTTTCTCACGAATTTCACAAACTGTGCTGTGCATTCTCTTTCATTTTGTAATGACTAATAACATCTTTTTCTTACGGTGATCTTTTAATCAGTTGGGAAAGAGATAGTTGATCTTTGCTTGGACCGTGTCAGAAAGCTTGCGGACAACTGCACTGGTCTCCAGGGTTTCCTTGTTTTCAATGCTGTGGGTGGTGGCACTGGTTCTGGTCTTGGTTCCCTTCTCTTGGAACGACTTTCGGTGGATTACGGCAAGAAATCCAAGCTGGGTTTCACTGTCTATCCTTCTCCACAAGTTTCAACTTCTGTGGTTGAGCCTTACAACAGTGTCCTTTCCACTCATTCCCTTTTGGAGCACACCGATGTTGCTGTGCTGCTTGACAATGAAGCCATTTATGATATTTGTAGGCGTTCCCTTGACATTGAGAGACCCACATACACTAACCTTAACCGCTTAGTTTCTCAGGTTTGTGTTTGTTTAACACATTTCAATTGACGTAAAAATTCTTCTCTATCATTTTATAACATCATGATCATGTTCTGACTTTTTTCAGGTGATATCATCACTGACTGCATCTCTGAGATTTGATGGTGCACTGAATGTGGATGTTACTGAGTTTCAGACTAACCTGGTACCATATCCCAGGATTCACTTCATGCTTTCATCCTACGCTCCGGTGATTTCAGCGGAGAAAGCATACCATGAGCAGCTTTCAGTTGCAGAGATCACAAATAGCGCGTTTGAGCCGTCATCTATGATGGCCAAGTGCGACCCTCGACACGGCAAGTACATGGCCTGTTGTCTGATGTACAGAGGTGATGTGGTCCCTAAAGATGTGAATGCAGCTGTAGCTACTATTAAGACCAAGCGCACTATCCAATTTGTTGAGTGGTGTCCCACTGGGTTTAAGTGCGGCATCAATTATCAGCCTCCAACTGTTGTTCCAGGGGGAGATCTTGCCAAGGTGCAGAGGGCAGTGTGCATGATCTCTAACTCCACTAGTGTTGCTGAGGTTTTCTCACGCATTGATCACAAATTTGACCTTATGTATGCAAAAAGGGCGTTTGTGCACTGGTATGTTGGTGAGGGCATGGAAGAGGGTGAGTTCTCCGAGGCTCGTGAAGATCTGGCTGCCCTTGAGAAGGATTATGAGGAGGTCGGTGCAGAGCCTGGGGAAGGCGAAGAAGGCGAGGAAGAGGATGAGTATTGATTAGGAAGTTTGTATGTCAGTCTGTTACTTTTTATTTATGGTTGTTTTTTGTACTTTCCTTGTCTTTGCTTTCTAAGTTGCTTACTCTGGTCCAGCACAAAATAACTTCAATGATGTGATCGTGGCTCTGTTAGAATTGAAAGGTTTATGGACACCAGTTGATCGTGCACTATTTACCAATATATTTAGTTTGTTGTTATGTTTGGATGTCACTTCCAATCCTTTCTTTATCGAGATTTGCTAGTAAATTGAGTTATAATGTCACCCTTACACCGTGTTTGTTTCGAGTCGTTTACATCCGATAGTCTTCACTTAATCCAGCATATGTATACGTGATGTATATGCCATTTCAAAGTGATCTACTAATTTATTCCATTCTCCTTATTATTTTGCTGAAGTCGGTTACCTTCTACCATGAACTCTGCGCACATCCGTGAAAATTTCTTAAGGAAAGGTCTTGCATGCATGTAGGGAGATTCCTAACTTGTTTAAGTCACCCCTGCAGTGTGGTTGGAGCATTATTGCGGTGTTAAATAGGGTGAAGAAGGTGTTGTGCTTGTGGTGAGGTTCTTCATCAACTGCAGTGCAAATTGTGAAACAAAAACAGTGTAGGTACTCCCTCTGTGGATGGTTTTGAGAGTTTTGTGTGTGTATAAAAAAAATATGGATGTTTGAATTGGTTTTGAGAGTTTGTGTATGTATGTGTATGGATGCACATTTTGAATTATAAAAAAGTGAACATTTTTTATTATGCATGTGATTTCAGACGAAAACAACAATTATTATGATGTTTTTTTTTTAATAATCGATGTTCTCTTCTTTATAATCGATTATCTCTATGTTATACACGTCCGATAGCGGTCCGATAGCGAGTGACACAATAGATTCGAAATGACTCTGATACCATATTACGGAATGGACTTTAAGCCCAACTCAACCCCATAAAACTGGCTCATAGGGTTGAGGTTTGCACCCACTTATATACAATGAAAAGTTTTAATCTCTAGTCGACGTGTGATCTCCAACGTCATAATCGTGGCTTTTTCACCATTTTGGTGCATTTTTTTTAATATTTAAAGTTGCCAACATCAATTAATTTTTTTTTTCTCAATTTGTCATGTTATTACATGTATTTTGTGATTTTTTCATTTTGGTTTTCATTTCTATTTTTTGGATAAGCAAATTTTTGTTCTCATTTTGTGTTCTTTATTATTATTTTGGTTTACAATTTTTTTGAATCAGCATATTTTGGTTATGATCTGGTTTTTAATTTTTATTTTGGTTTTCATTTTTTTATGAGATTTTTTGGTTTAGGGTTCTTATTTTATGGTTTTTTATTTTGGTTCTTACATCGCACGTTTATCGGTGTTGTTTTGTTACAACTTTATTCACTCTTTATTTTGGTTCTCATATACGTTTTTTTTTAGAAATTGTGTATTTTGGTTTTGTAGGGGTTTGTTATTGAAGTATTTGTGATTAGCTGTGGTGGTGTGGTTAACTGGTGGTGGGGTGCGGTTAGCTTGTGGTGGTGGTGTGGTTAATAGTTACTGGTGGTGTGGTTAGTTGTTATGGTGGTGCGGTTAATAGCTGATGATGGTGTGTTTAGCTCCTGGTATGGTGTCCTTAGTAGTTGTTGGTGGTGTGCATATTGATTAGATGAATGTGGAATCTTTATCATGGTACTGTATTAACTCCTGGTACCATCCTAAGCAGCTACATTATGAACGTCAAGTGGACCTATCAATTATGACAAAAGAGAGGTGCACAATAAAAAATGTAAGTAGTTAACGAATGACATTGAAATTCATCAACAACAATGATTATATTTTTAATGTATTATTGTTATTTTTCATAGTGAATATTATTACATTTTCTAGTTATTTTTCATAGTGAATATTATTTCATTTTTTAGTTATTTATTATATTTTGACTGTAGATATAAAAATAAATGTCTTTAATATTCTTTTTACTATATTTCAAATTATTTTTTAAAACTTAAAAAAAAAATCAATATTGCAATTCAAGTTATAACAAAAATATTTATATTTATGAAAACTTTATATGTTTCAACAATAATAACTAACTCATATTTTCGAAAATAATTTTACAAAAATTTAAGTATTTCAAATTATTTTTCAAACATTATTTTATAATTTCCTTACAATTATTTTTTAACAAAAAATGTATTTTTATGAAAACTTTTCATATTCGAATAATGATAATTAACTTGTATTTTTTCTAAAAATAATTATTTAAGTATGAAAAATAATTTACTAAAATTTTAATTAATTCAAATCTACATAAAAAAAATTATCTTATATTTCATTATTTAAATATTTTTAAAGATAAGGGTAAATTTGCAAACTTACATTTTAAATCTTTTACAAAAGTTAAAAATATCCTTACAACCATTACATCACCCACAAATTTCACTAAAAATTTCTCCCAAATTAATTCTTAATCCAAAAAACTTTAATTTCTTCACATTTATTCTCAAATCTTAAATCCACTCCCTCAAATCTTAACAAATATACTCCAATTCAAAGTTCAATTTTCTAGTTTATTTACAGCAAAGTTCAAATTCCTACTAGAGTATTCATGTAGGAACAACATCAGGTAGAAATACTTTATAGTGGTAGTATTATCAATTTTATATCACATTTTTAATAAAAAAAATGGAACCATAAATTTAGTTATCAAAACTGAGAATATAACTTTTTTTTATCTCAATTTACATGTGTAAACTTTAATTTAAGCATACATGTAATTGCCCAACTTAATAGTGTATTTATGTGTGATTGCATTTGAAAAACGAAATAAGAGGTTGGACAACATAGCTGGTATGTAGTAAGAGAAGGCATTGGAAAGGGATTCATTTGTTTACACACAACTAAGAAATATAATTGGTCAACAAAGAGGAATAAATATTAGCTTTTGACTACAGATTCGGTCTTCCATGTGTTGAGGTTCTTTAATAGTGTTACTTCTTTAGCTTTGATGAACTTCAGAATAGATGTGTCACTTCAAATTATTACAGTTCAAAATTTGAAATGTAAAACTAACCAAAGTATTTATTACAGTTCAAAATTTGAAATGTAAAACTAACCAAAGTATTTTTTTTACTGTGATATGAGAGAATAACAGACCCAATTTAGTTTGATTGAATATATTATTATCCAATACTACCATACTATATGCTATGTAAATACAAAATGCAAATGGAACTATGTGACGTTGCAGGCCACAAAGGGAGACAAAATTCAATTAACCCTTATATAGTCACAGTAAATTCTTCTTTTTTTTACATGGTTTGGTAAATAAAAACTAGTCTTTAGTCAACACAAGAACTGAGAAAGAACAGAGAAAGAACGGTGAGAGAAAAGTCTGTGAAAACTCATGCGGGTACTCGGGTCAGAAGTTGAAGGGAACTGAAGCCTTTCGTCTCCTTGCATTGTAGGTTCTAGGTTATTATTTTTTTTATTAGAGCCTATGGAAAACAAAAAGAAGGACCAGAAACACAATTTTGTTTGTAATCAAGAATCTCAAACAAATGATGAACCTCAGGTATGGAACTCTCCTATCTCAGTTCTACCAAAGTAATGAATCTTTTTGTGCCTTTACAAATTCAGCTTCTTGTGAAGAATTTTTTTTTTTTTTTGGTTCATTTTTTTCTTTCTGCTTTTGTATCTATGTTACTGTCGCCACGGAATAGCAGAGACTAAAAATGAATATCAGTCTTTGGAAGGAAAAATAATGAATTTTAAGCAAAGGAAAGGAAGTAAAGATTGATTTTTTATTTTAAAAATTCACTTTTTATAACTTTGACAAAAAAAATTGTATTATCTTCTTTTCTTCTATGTTGGGTATCTTAGGGTTGTCATCTTCTTAATTGGAATCACATGCAAAGCAGTATCTGGAATGTCTCAGATGTGAAGAAACATAATATGTATATATTGCAATTTGTGTTGTTTAAATACTCCTTTTGAGTTGATTTAGATGAATATGGTTATTGACAGACCAAGCGAAAGAATGCACAACCAAATGTGACTGTTGTTCCGAGTTCCAAAATTAACAGTTCCTCACCTTCACTTCATGGTGCACCTAAATCAAATCAGCAACAACAGCCTTCAATTGTTCAATGGCCCTACACTCCTCAAAATGCCACAGGACAGTCCTTGGCGATGCACTTCCCCACCCAAGCATCACCACCTGGTGCCTTAAATCAATGGCAGCAGTATCCACATCTGTTTGCTCAGGCAGCATCATCCTTTTGGCAGTCTCATCCACCCTCCGCTGTGGCAGACCCATTACTTGGAGCAAATGTCAGTACCATCTATCAACCATTCACTGGTACTGGCTTTTCTGGAGCACCTTCCTCAGCAACACACACACTACCTCCTAATATGTGTTACCATTATCCGTTTCCTGGCTTTCCATGTAAGTATGCAACTCTTACTATTCACTGGCTTTCCATGTAAGTATGCAACTCTTACTATTCACACGGCATGCGGTACTTGGTACTTTATACAACAGTTATTTTAGAGTTGAAACTGATACGGATGTCACTATTTGAGCATGTTGAATTTTACTAGTTAATAGTTCACTGTCTTCTATGTTATTGTCAGCTGGAAAGCAAGAATATAACAAACTTTAAAAATTATTGGTGACAACAGGACTATAATATAATGGCATAAAACAATATAATAAAAAGCATGAGTCAATGTATACATCTAGACATTATAAATACTATACTATAATTTGTATATTATTGTGGTATTCTCATCTGATTTAGTTTAAAAGTTTAACAAATGAAAGTAAAAAAATTGTACAGGTAATTATTGAATTGTTCAACATTGATCAGTCCTGAACGGGATCAATATTTTGCTTCCTTTATTGTCAATGCCAGCAACATTAGGGTGTAGTAAACATAATTTTAGCAATAACATAAAGTTTGATAAGTTGTTTACAGGTCCTTGGGATCCATCTTCTTACATGGCTCAGTTATACCAAATGCAGTATCCTTATATTCACAGTTTTCCTGGTGCACTTAACTTTTCTTCAGCAACTCCAAGGGTGCCAAATTGCTTAACTTCTGGAGAGCATTCTTCGCAAATAGGAAATATCACACCGCCTTCAAAACTTTCTCAGAAGCACCAACAACTTTGGGAAGCTCAGGTGAGTACTTCTCTCCATCTCACACTCAAATTGTGATAATTATGACTTCTAGTGCCTTGAGTCTTGACTACAAACATGAACAACTTTCTTTCTTACAGACAGAGGAGAATATCCAGCTGTGGAGTGTGATAAATAAATTGCAAGCTGAAGTTTCTGATTACAAGGATCAGCTGAAGAAGCTTGAAGAAGAAGTCTCCTCATTCAAACAGAAAGCAGAAGTGGCTACTAAACAAGTTATTGGAACAACTCAACCTTTGAAAAAGAGAGGGAGGACTAGACAATCGATGGCCTCTGAAGATGCATTAAACGAGTCTCGCCTCCTTGCTGTTGGTAAAAAACCTGCAGTGTGTAACTCTTTCTCTCAGAATAAATCACACTTTGAAAAAGTTACATCACCCATCAAGGTTATTCTTAAAAAGGTGGGAAATAAAGAAATAACTACTTCCACCACTGCAATGGTACAACAAGAAAACAATGTAAACATCTTAAATGCTGTTAAAGATGTGAACTGCAAGACCCAGATTAATCAGATTTACCCAATTAAGTCTGCATGTCAATCTCATGTTCATCAAGAATATCAGGGAGTCCAGACATGTGGAACTGGAGTAAATGCTAATTTTGGAAAGGATAAAGACTTGAAACTTGTCTACTTTGACCAATCAGTACCACATAAAGTGTCAAACAATGACATGGGTGTTTCATCTAATAAACATATTGGAATTACAGGAAATGGTAATATTGGGTTGAAGTCTGGCAGACATTCGCTAGACACTGCAAAAAATGTATCAGGTGTTGCCCGTCAGAGTATATTCCATAATGGCATTTTCTTCCAACAGAGAAGAAACATAAATCCTGGATGGAGTTTCAGTTCGGAGGAGGATGATGCTTCAGAAGATATGGAAGGATCGGGTAAAGATGAAAATGAAGTAATGGGGGATGACACTAGCTAGGCTGCTGAAGAAATTGGTGTAACAAAAGACTGGTGGTTGGTTGCCCCATGAGTAATGCCTTTGCAACTAGTCCAAAAGGTATGTTTATTTAACAGTTGGCAATAGTGTTTTGTCAAAGAGTAATGCCTTAGCTGTAGATTTTTTGATAATGTGGTCACTCTGATCAACTGGGATAATCATCTAGCTTGGTGAAGGGTCACCCAGTTGCCTATAATTTTGGTAACTACATAGAGCAGTATGTAGATTTTTGTTAATATTTTGCCATATCATTCAGGGAATTACAAGTGGTTTGTGCTTAATGATTCATTTGTTTTATGTAATTTTTATAAAAAAATCATTGCAGTTATATTATAATAAAATATATGTGAAAATAAATTAATATAAGACCAGAATATCATTTTCTTTTTATTTAATTTTTTTTATCTACAGAGAATTGTAAAATATAAGGATGGATAAAAAATCCATAATTATCCAATTCATATTACTTTCTCAAATTCATTTAAATAGATTTATTTTAAATTCAAATCCTTAGTTAAATCTAATCCATTTAACTAGATTTGCATTGAAGGTTAAATATAAGATTAGATAATTTTTTAGATTTTAAAAATTCAAAATTTATGTACTAAATATTTTTTCATTAATTTTTATGTACTAAATGTTTTTTCATTAATTTTTATGTACTAAATATTTTTTCATTTCTAGTTTTCATGATAGTTCTCTAATGTGCATTAAGGCTATTATAATAATATCTATATAAAAAACATTAACAATATGTTTTTACTATACTATTTTAAATATTTTTACTAAGGATAAAATATATATGGAAAATGATATATTTTTTATCATATTTTATTTAATGACTCTTTCTCTTATTTTATAATTTTCATAAATTTAATTGATAAATAATATGTATTGAAAATAATGTATTACTAACAACACTTTAGGATTTTTTACATTTTTGGTATATTTTTACAAAATTATCGAAATCAATATTTTTTAAAAACATAAATATGTGAAATCTTATTTCAAAACACAAATTTTAATATAAAAAACATGTTCTAAAACATGACTTATACTAAATACAAAAGTAGTAGTTTCATTTCTCTTTTAAAAATATAACTAATTTAAAAAATAATAATTTCTATTTTTTCTAAAGGAAAATATATAATTTTAAAATATATTTATATATATATTAATTGTTTAGTTTCTTAATTTCCTTAAAAATATTCTGAAAGTAAGAAAACCAACACTCGAAAGAAACACCTCTCCCAAACATATCCTGAGAAAATATAAAATATATTATATATTATAATTATACTTTGCCTTACATGTATGTCTATCAAAGAAAATGATTTTAGAATATTCAAAGAAATTCTACAAAGATTTAAATATTTAAATAAGAAAATAATAAATTTTAAATATAAAATAAAACGATTATATACCAAACCCCTAACTTAAAAAAAAACTTACATGTTAACATTTATAAACTATAAGTGATATAATTACAATAAATAAATGATACTATAAGTTAACAGTATAAAAGTCATACGAATTATATTTTTTTATCAATTAATAATTTAAATTTTTTACACTAATATTATTCTGATTAAACTCAAATTTGATAACAATTAACATTTCTGAAAAAAAAAAACACTCAATTAAAGTTTATAAATAACTTAACAATATGAATTAGCCACAATATTTAATTGTCTTAAATTTATTAATCAAAAGAGTCAATCCCTTGGGTCTGGAAGTCAATAACTCTATTTATAATGGTTAACATATAATTTATTATTATACAAATAAAAACACAATCAATAGTTTCAGCCTATTAATATTAGATTGCTAAGAGTTACAATTTTGTCTGTGTTATTTATTTTATTTTTGAATTGATGATATGTTGATAGTTTTTAATATTTAGTCGTGATTGAATTGTTAAATTATTTATTTATTGCATGTTTGATAAAGATTTTATTTTTGTCAATTGTACATCAAATTTAATCTAAATAAAAAATATGTATTTATTTTACTATTGGCACCACTGAATTACTTTTTAAACTGCTGACCAAGGTGAAAAGATAAAAATATACTTCTAGTATTTACTTAAAAATACCTCTAAATACAGGTTTTCATTAAATTTAACTGAACAGAGCATCGTCTTTCTGTTTTTTGTTTTTTCAAAATAAAATAAAATAATTTAAATTTACTTTACCATAAATAATTTATCGAATATTTTTTTTGAGAAATTTAAAATAATTTTTATGTAACTAACATATTTTAATTACTTATAAAAAATATTTAAATAATCAACTTTGATTGTTTAAAATTAGTGTTTAAAAATAATTTTAGACAAATAGTTATATACTTCTTAACATTTATTATAAATTATTTAATACTTTATTTGTCAAGAATAAACTTTAGACAATATCATATTTAATATATATAAAATATATAATAAATATACTACAGTTTTCTTATAAAAATGGTCAAATGTTGTGTATAAATTTATCTCTACATACAAATATTATTTCAAAATAAGTATGTTCACCATATCTAAATCAATTATTATAAATAAGTATTAGTACTCGATTAAATAATGTGATAAAGAGAACTTTTGAATATATATTTTTTTATTTTAAATGTTTTATTATAAATAGAACATGTTCTAAACTTGTTATCTACGTTATTAATATTCATTTATTATTTAAATTATTTATATTCTAATTATAAGTTATACATGGAGGATTTACTGATGAAAAATAATGACACTGAAAATATTTATTATTTTTCCTATAGTTCAAGTTTATAATTTATTTATAAATATAATGATTGACTTCAAGTTATATATATATATATATATATATATATATATATATTTATAAAAATATAAAAATAATTATAATATTTATAATTATAAAAATAAGACAACTTAAAATATCATTATTACTTATAATATTTATATCTTGTTACTTATGTATACACTATTTTTTAAAAAATTAACTTATAAATTATGTGTAAAAACCTTAATATGCAAATATAAAAATTTAGTTATATAACAAGATTGAATAATATATAAGATAATTATGATTTTTTTATTTTTTTATAAATTATATTTAACACCTTAAACCAATTACATATTTTAATTATATTTAACAAAACTATTTGTTATTAATAGTAGTGTGGTTCTTTATAGTTCTCTCTTTTTAATGAAGTATGGAGCTCATCTTAATATAAAATATTGCAACAGGTCTAATTCAACAAAGTATTTGTTTAAATATTTCAATAAATTCATAAATTAAAATAAGTGTTGTTTCTATAAACTTTACATAAACACTCATATTAGTGTTATTTCTATAAACTTTACATAAACACGCGTGGTTAATGAAATATAAAAAATACTATGTATATTATCTAAATATAATTATCAAAGTCACTTTGGGATTTTATTTTTCTTTTGACATTAATAATTTTTGTTTGTTTTGACATTGATAGTATATGACTTGCTATTCAAATATTAACATTTCATCTCATATGTCAACAATAAGTTTTGTTTAAAGATGATGATAAAATTGATGTCCTCTGCAACAATTACCAACATATGAACACAACACAATGTGTTTAGTTTGGTTTTAGGATAATAAAATCTATGATGAGGAAAAGAACTTTTATGTTGAATTTTTTATTGTTGATTAATAAGCAACTACATGTGTACGAAGACATCATGACAACAATATTTTCAAGAATAAAAGGATTTTCTTGATATGGTTATCGTAGTATATGATAGATATTTATATGGAAAACTCAATCAGCTGCTATTGGAATTTAGGTAATGATTGTTTTAAAAATGTAACTTTAAGCGAAATTGTTTCTTTCTTACTTTCTAGAGGAAAGACAACCCAATTTACATCTTGTACACCGTTGTTAATAAATGATGAATGAACATGCAACATAGTTCAAAGAAGTCTTTGAGTTTAGTTTTTGATAAAAATCAATATGAATACAAGATAAAACACTAATGATAAATAAATTATGCTTTGAAGCATTTGATCAAACTTGACATATATTATGAAAGTTGTAAATCAAGACCATAGTTAAAAATGATTTGGCTAAAGTTTTTGTATTTGGAGGTGATTTTAGGCAAACTCTGTGTGTTGTCATCAATAAATTAATTTGAATTGTGGAAAAATTGCAAAGTTTTAAGACTTTCACAAAATACGAGATTAAATACTACGAAAACAAATGAAAGTGCAAGATATATCAAAGAATTTGTTGATTAGATTCTCAACATTCGAGATGGAGACTTGGACAAAATGTTGAAAATAATGAATCACCTTTACTTTCATTGATTGAGTTTGTTTATCCTTATTTTTTTTGCATAATATAATGTCTCATGGAATTTTTTATGATGAAACATTATTTTGCCCTACAACTTAATCTTGAGAACAAGGGAAAGAAAAAAATTATTTAAGTTTAGAAAGAAATGAAGACGCAATTCAAGGTGAATAGTTGACATAAGGGTTTTTGAATGACATTAAATGTTTAACGATTCTCAATCATACACTTAAATTGAAAGTATGTGTACCTATAATACTTTTAAAAAATATTGATAAAGTAAATAGTCTTTCTAATGAAAAAGGTTTACAAGTGAATGATTTGGAGAAAATGTTATTTTTGCTACAATAATTAAAGGTAAAAATATTGGTGACAAATATGTATACCAAAAAATTAATATAAATAATTTAACTTTCCAAATAAATAAATTTTAAATATAATAAGTGATAGTTACTAAAAATGTTAACAAGCACAACTAAAACAAATGTTATTAATGAATATTAACATCGAACCAAAAATAATATATTAACATTTAGAATTAAAAAAAAAAGAGTTATTGATTTTGGTAACATACACAACGCACATAGATTATTCTAGCATTTTTTTTCATAAGTACATATGTTAATATATAGAATTTTATGATGTTTTTTATTTACTTTATAATGTTATTAATGTTATTATTATTATTATTATTATTATTATTATTATTATTATTATTATTATTATTATTATTATTATTATTATTATTATTATTCTAATTCAAATATGTTACATCAAATTAAATTTGCCTTTTTCCATGTGTTATAAAATTTATTTTTATTAATAAATATTAATTTTTCTTTAAAAAAAATTGTGTGTCGCATATATTCAAATAACAGTTTATGTACATTTAGGATATAAAATCCGTAGAAATAGAAATAATCAAGTCAGAATGTAAATTATACCCGAATACCATTCATTTAAGCAAGATACATGAGTACCGATGGTTTAAAACTATCAATTTTCTTTCACATCTAAATCACAACTCTATAAATTATCATTTTATTATAATATTTTGTTTATATTTTTATTATTATTTTAATATAATATTTTATTATAAAAATAGTTGTAGATAACATATAGAGGTTCAGTTAAAAATAATAATTTATAGAGGTATAACTTAGATGTGAGAGAAAAGTAATAGTGTAAAAATATCATCCGATATCACTAGGAGAACAATAATTTATGATTTAATATTAAAAAGGTATGATTGGACATTATATTAAATAGTTTATAATATTTTCTATATAAGCACTCTTACCTGTTAATTCAGAAATGAAAAACTGCTGATAAGGATTCACGGAGCAGAAAAGGAATGCTGAGAGAGAAATAAAATAAAATATTAAATGGCAATAGAAAATTACACGTGGGTGAGTAGCAACATGACTACGTTACAGCTCCATATATTACGAGTCTGAGAGGGATAGAAACGGAGTTCCTAATAATTCCTAATGCAACTCTGCCCTCAATAGGTTAAGAACAACTACAACACATAACCGTGTATTTTTATTTTTATTTATTTTCAAAAACTAATAAAAGTCAAACAAACTTTCTCTCTATCTATACTTCTCTCTGTAATGACTTATTCGAGTCTTGGAAACAGAAAACAGAGTGTGACGACCAGGTAAAAGGAGTACGTAACACAATTACAATTAGTGATAGCCATTGTGTTTTGATTCCCCAAATTCGCAAACACCAATTTTCATTCTCTGAAGAAATTTGCACAGTTAAAGAGATGGAGGAGGCTGAGAAAGCGAAGTGGAAACCCCCGAGGCCGAAACGAATATGTTTCTCATTCGCAGCATACACCAGCACCCTCCTTAACCACCTAAAATCTTCAAACGTTGTAATCGACGAAGGACTCTCCGACCTAGAACTCCGAAACCTAGAATCCAAATTGAAATTCTCGTTCCCACCGGACCTTCGCGCGATCCTCCAACAAGGCCTTCCGATATCACAGGGCTTCCCCAATTGGCGTTCCTCTTCAACGCAACAACTCCAAATTCTCCTCAACCTCCCCGCCTCCTTGATTCTACGTCGCGTCTCCAACACGCGCTTCTGGCACCCCTCGTGGGGCCCGCAGCCGCCCGACCCGACCCAGGTCCTTCGCCGGTTGTTAAATGATGCGCCGCGGCTCGTCCCGATTTACCGGCATTGCTATATTGCCTCCTCCCCTGACGCCGCCGGGAACCCCGTGTTCTACGTGGACGACAGCGGGGATGTCTGTTTGCTGAGCTTCGATGTGTCGGGGTTCTTCCGGGAGCTTCTGGCCCGGGAAATGGATGAGCCGGTGTGGGCGGCGACTGCGGCGAGGAGGGTGAGGTTCTGGTCGGAGCTGGCGGAGGCTAGGTGCGAGAGTTGGTGGTGGTGGGGCGGCGTGAAGGGGGAGCTCGGGGGGTGCTTGGATAGGATGGTGTGGAAATTGAGAGAGGGAGGGTGGACGGAGGAGGAGATACGCGAGATGACGACGGTGGAAGAGAAGAAGAAGAAGCACGAGTTGAAATTGAAGGACAAAGAGGCCATAGCGTGGCACGTGAGAGTGCTCTCCTTGGTTTTGCTGCGTGCGGGGTGGAGCAGGGAAGATGTTGTGTATTCGCTTGGGGTAGTTGGCGATGAAGAAAAATCCTGCCTCGAATTCCATCAAGAACCGTTAGATCAATGCAACGCCAACATCAACGGCTTCTAACCTCGTCACTTCTCATCCCTCACCACTATTAGTCAACCTGTCGCCATCAACGACGCATTTTTTTTCGCTTTTTTAATGTTTTTTTATTTAACATGTTCGGAGTATAATTAAAATTATATAATACATACAAAAACAAGTTAGATTCTACAACTATTTTTTTGTAAACAAAAATTGATAGGCGATGAAATTGCAATTGCAAGACCTAGTTTTATTTCTCAGTTTATGTGGACTCAGTTTTATTTGACCTAAAAATAAGTTAAATTATTATTAAAGGAACTAACTAATCCCTCGTTTTGGTACCATAAAAAAAGGAACCGAATCATGCGAGTTTACATGGAACATGACAATTGAATTGACTCGCCTTATGCGGGAGATGTGCTTCTGTTTCAAGCTTCCTTCCTGGACCACAATTACGCAATACATATCTGGTATGCTATTTTTTGTGAACCCAAAAGCATTACGCATTTCTCAGTTCTGGCGGTTTTTTTTTTGTTCTTTACTTGCGTGATCATGAGATTTTTAAATTTTGATAAAAAAAATGAAGAGGGTGTAACAGATTGTCACGGGTGTAGCCGTGTAGAGAAAGGGTTATTGAGTCAGGACAATTGGGCACACTGAAAGTGGAATTGGGGAAAAACTCCTCTCTCTACTTGTTTCTGGAAAAGAGTTGGGCTGGGTGATTTCAGTGACACGAAAGAGGGCTTCACCACCGGCCAAAGAAAAATGCTCCGTGTTTTGGAATTACTAATCTCCACATTTTGGATCCTTAGCAAAATTTAAGCTTACCTACCTCAATAGCCTTCTTCACAAGTTGTACAAATTCTACATATTTCGACTTTTATTCAATGACAAGATCAAAGCATTTAAGCAACACTAGTAACTTTGTTAACTTTTAGATAGAACCCAAACCTCACTCACCTATTTTGTGTAAAACAAGCCCCTTCTTTATTTATTTATTATTAAATTAAATGAACATTATTTATCATTTTCGTATATTAATGAATACACTTTGTTCCTGATTCTATACCCTTGATCTGCTACAAATGGTTGTGCAATCAAGGGTGCATCAAGCTAAACCACAAAGGTAATAGAGATGCTTACTCTTGGCCAACTAAGCTTCCTCTTCAAATCCATGGTCTGCATTCACTCTTCTTTCTTTTCATCCAAACTCCCTTTTTCTTTCACTCTTTATGCTGCCTTTTACCCCTTCCACACACACAACGAAAAGGTTATAAGAAAAACTAACTTCATATTTTTTTTTATTAGAACAGAGGTTTTAAGAAAAGTGTTAATGATTTTTATAAGAAACTCTCATCTTTATTATAATAAAATGAGATATTTAAAGTCTTAATTAAAATTAAGAGTTGGATCTTAGTAGTAAAATTTAAACTTTTCGATTTTTTTTCTTAACAATAATATACAAAATTAAATTTTTAAGTTGTAAAATATTGAAGTGCAAATGAAATATTATAAGAGTGTGAAATTTTGTAAAATCTCCGTATTCCAAAAAAAAAAAAACTTCAAAAAATAAGATATGAGTTGAAATATTGTTCTATTTGGAACAATAACCTTTGTGCCCCTTAATTCTGAACATGCATGGATAGATATATTACAAACAAAATGTGTCTCAAGGTGTTTCTAAAAGACTATGATCAATATATTTGAAGCCATAATCGATTACAACTCCCATATAATCTTTTAAATTCTTGATTATAATCGATTAGATTCACTCCGGTAATTATAAATATTTTATTGAAGTAAACTTTTTTGTTACATTTTATAATATTTTTTAAGTATGGTTAAACATAAAGATATGCATCTCTCTACCGTTATTAATAATTAAATCATTAAATTGTTATTAAATATATAATAATAAAGTTATTAATTCTTTATCACTAATTTAAGGTATTAAACTTTGATTTAATATTAAAATTTTATATTGAAATTAGCTTTATATTCACATTAATTACCAATGTTATTTTTATATATTTATATTAGTAAAATATTAAAATAATCACTATTTATTATTATTACTCATACTTATAGATTACAACGTTTTTAAAAATATAAAAAATAGATTAAAATTTAAAAATAATTAATTATAACCTTAAATATTTTAAATACTTATGTTAATTTTATGTTAAAATCATTTTAAAATCATTTTTAACCGAATTAATTTTTATAAATAAAATTATATGTATATATTAATAATATAAAAAAAGTAAATAAATAAATATAAATTATAAAATTATTCATATTTATTAAACATTTAGTGTTACGACTCATCATCCCCTCAACCGATCATCTCCTTCAAGAATGATTTTAAAATTTTCCAACAGTAACAATCAATACCAATTGTTATTCATAAATATTGTTCGTAATTTTAATTAAAATTGTTGAAACTAAGAAGACGATTCGAACTACTCCTTTGTCGGTTGGTAGGTCTGTTCCTCACTCCTTCCTTTCAGTTGTACTCCTACGTTTTCACTCTTCCATTTCTCTTCCTCGCTAGCTCCAGCCTCGGATGGTACTTACAAAAGGCACTCTGACAGTCAAGTCAGACTTAGCATTCGACACTCAGTATTTAATGTTAGATGATTGCGTACTTGATCATTTGGGATTTGTGCTTATTTATATAATTATTGTGGATCATTTGTCGATAATGGGCCTAATAAAAACATATTAACAAATGTTGGGTCATTAATTAGCTATGTGTGGATCATGTTGGTCGATCTGGACCAGGTGCCAAGTCTCATGTTTGGTCGTGCGGACCCTACCAGTACACTTGCCCCCAGGCTCGAGGATGTTTAATCCAAAGAGTCTTTATCTGAGGTCAGTGTGACAGTTGGGCTTCCCGAGGTGAGACGTGATGTTGGCAACGCCGAACGCATGACGTGATGCATAATGATGACTTAGGTTTTTTGGCGCCATACGACGTGAGCCGTTTTATCGAAGAAGATCCAACGATTGAGATGAGAGTGACGCTCAAACTTCCTCTCTACTCAAGAACTATAGATAACGGTCCCCTACTATTCCGAGTCACTGCTTTCTTGCTCCGACATTCGAAACCTATTCGTTCTGGCACGGTGCTTTCCTTACACTCAGAGAGGTTAGTCATGTCTTCTTCATCTTCTTCCTCATCCTCTTCTCCATATTTGTCTTCGTCTTCCTCTTCTTCTGGCTCCTCCATGATTGAGCCCTTGTCGGTCGAGACAATTTAGACGTTGCTCCCCGTGGAGGTTTTTGTAAGGGCTGATGACCCAAAAGGTGTTGTCAATCGGTCAGATCCATTGAAGAGTCGTCCCATCTTTCGGGGCTTGACTGGGTAGACCCTAAGGTGATTGGGTTTACCTTTGTATACCTGGATGAACCTTCCATCTCCTCTGTCATTGGAAAACATACTATTTTGAAACTGGATGCCAGTGATGTTATCTTTGCTATTAATTATCGTCGACCGACCGATACCATATGTATGGGTCGATCTCCCTCAACACCGAACACATACTTCTCGGGGTTGAGCCTCATGTTCGTCCTCCTCAAAGTCCTTGACATGTTGGTTACATGAGTCGGATTTCACAATTATGTCGTCCACATATACCTCCATGTTCTGGTCGATCATTCCGTTGAAAACCTTGTCCATGAGCCTCTGATAGATCACTATAGCTATCTTCAAGCCAAACGACATTACCTCGTAGTAATAGTTTGCACCGTCTTTTCAACTTGTCTCTCAGATGCATGCTTATCTGTTTGTAGCCAAAATATGCGTCCAAGAAACTAAGAATTTTGTGGCCAATTGCACCATCTACCAGCTGATCGATGATAGGAAGTGGATATGAGTCATTTGGGCACACCTTGTTGAGATTGGTGTAGTCTACACACATTCTCCTCTTGCTGTTAACCTTGGTGACCATGACTACATTGGCCAGCTAGGTAGTATAGTGGGCTTCTCCTATAAAATCGACCGATAGGAGTTTCTCGGCCTATTCTCTTGTTGTCAATCTCTTCTCCTCCCCCAACTTGCGCTTCTTCTGGGCTATTGGTCGCACCTTCTTGTAAACCTACAACCCTTGGGTGGTGATATTTGGGCTCACCCTCGACATATCAGATGATGTCCAAGCAAAAAGATTTACATTTTTCTTCAATGCCTGATATATTTCCTCGGCCTCGACCGACATTATCATTGTTCCCACGCAGGTGGTATGATCCTCATCAAGTAGAGGCACTCTACGTAAGTCTTTTTTAGCCTGAAGCCTCGACTCGGCCGTCTGGGGATCAAGGTCGACTAGAGCAATTATATGCTCTTTGTGTTCTGGTTGACCTTCTCTTCGAAGGGACTTCCACCCTCGAAAGGTCTTTCGTTTAGGGGAACGGTCGGGATAGGTATCCTGTTGTGTAGACTCTATCTTCAGACTTGTTGCGTAACATTCTCGTGCAACCTTCTAATCCACATGTACCGTGAGAATGTCTCCCGAGAGCGATGAGAACTTCATGGCCAGATGGGGGTAGATACGATGGCCCCCAACCTGTTGATGGATGGTTGCCCGAGCAGGATGTTGTAGGAGGTATTGGCATCTATCACCAGATATCGAATCTTGATTCTCTTGCTCACTTTACCCTCGTTGAAGGTGGTATATAGCTCGATGTAGTCACGGGTGCCAACTCTCTCACCTGAGAAGCTGACAACTTGATCATCGTACGACTTTATCTCCTCTTTGACTATCCTCATCTTTTTGAATGTCTTCTAATAAAGGATGTCCACCGAACTCCCCTGATCCACTAACGTCTTCGTGATAGAGAAATTGTCAATATCGACCCTTATGACCATGGGGTTGTCCTCTGAAGGGTCGACACCCTTTAAGTCCTCGTCCGTGAATGTGATTGGTGGCATCCTCGATCGGAACAAGACAATGTTCACTTGTTGCACTACCCTTAGGTGTTTCTTCCTTGCCGTGTTGGAGCTCCCTCCCTCGACAAAGCCCCTGACAATGGTATTGATGACCTCTCGACCACCTCTTCCTTCACCTCCTTCCTTTCTCGAAGGCTCCTCCCGCCTTGAATTCCCACACACCTACTACACATGTTCCAAACAATAGAAGCCACATTACATGTGAAAAAAAGCTGGATAGAACTCAAATTTATTGTCCTCCAACTCGTGCGTGAGACTATATATTTATTGGTAGTCCGATAGCAATCCGATAATGGGTGACCTAATAAACCCATCAAACTCTCGTTAGGATAGACTTTAAATGACTTTTATACCATAATAAGTGAACTTTAAACATAACTCAATTTTATAAAATCAACTTATAAGATGAGGTTTGTATCCACTTATATACTATGAAATGTCTTTATCTCTAATTGATGTAGGATTTCCAACACCAACCTCTCTACTTTGACTGCTTTCATCCTCTTTATTTTTGTACTCATTCTCTTCATTTTCTCCGTTGGTCAAATAATTCTCTTCATTATCTTGATCTTCTTTATGCTCAAGTTTTTCTTTATTATTATTTTGCCCATTCCTTTGCATCAAGATCTTATCTACCTCAAAATTAGAATTTGTCTGTTTTACTTCATGTTTGTTTCCTTCTTCCTCCTCTTCTCCTTTCAGTCTTGCATCTATGTAGAAGATTGGTCCACATCAAGACGAGGGTCCTTTCTCCTGATTCAAAACCAATTGTTTGTTTTTGTAACTTCTCCAACATATGATGTTATTCTCATGGGAATGTACCCAAATACAAATGCCAAGTAAAAAATATATTTGAAGAGTACATTTCATAATACAGTCTTTGCATCTCGAATTCCTCTGTGTCAGATATTTTTTATTTTCAAAATTGTTCATTTTCCTATACACCTGCTTAATATTTATAAGAAATATCATCGTGTCACTGATGGTGAACAACTAACTACGTAAGAACCCATTAAAGAGAACAAAATACTAAAAAAAAGTAAAACAAAAATACTCAAACTTAATTAAAAAAAAACTAAAAGAAACATATTTTTTTATGGAGCATAGTAAAAAATAATCTAGGTATTAAACATATGTTGTTGAACAACGCTATCAACTTCTAATTCAAATTATCTGCACACAATAATGAAAACAGAAACATTTTTTTTTGGGTAAAAAATAAAAAGAGAAACGTATTCGTATTTGTAGCTAAAGAAGTTCGATATGATGAAATAGTTAGTTTGTGTTTTTTTTTTAAATAGTTTTTATTTAAATTAATCATATCTATTTTTTTTTATTTCTTTGTCTAATTTAGTTATTTTAACATAGACATGTTCTATTTATTGTAAGATACAAATTCTATCCATTTTCTAAATAAATACATTTTAAAAATTATTTTTTTCAAAAATATTTATTTTAAATTTAAACAAAACAAAAAATATATAATCACGGATAATCAAATTATGGTACCCATGCTTGGTCTAATGGTCAGTATTAAAAGTTTATAAAATAAAATAAATTAACAAAATCTTTCTTAAATTGAATTAAATTATTTTTTGTTCGACCTATTTAATCTCTAACCTAAATAGATTTAGACTAAATTAGTATGTAAACTTAAGTTATGGATTAATTCTTTTTATAAAATACTAATAATATTTATAAATAAAAACTGTTATTTTATTAAAATAATATATATGTATTATAATTTTTCTATATCTAAAATTAAAATTAAAAAAATTAATATATTTCTTAATTTTTAAAAATATATATTTTATTTTTTATTTTTAAAACTGAGATAAAATAATCCATCGAATCGAACCCACTGAACCAAAAGAAATTTATTAACTGGCGTTTGACACAATTCACGCAGATAACGCTTACGGGAACCAAGGTAACAAAATTGCAATTCCGTTGAAATTTAAAATAGGGGTGTTATTTGACCAAATTGCAATATTAATAGGCGTTTCTTCGGTTTTACTGGATTATAATCCAAACCAAACAGCTTAGATTAATTTAATTAAAACCATTTTTCTCTAAACCATAATTAAGCTAATTACAGTAAAGTAAATTTTAAGATTTATTCATTTTAATTCCGAATCATCAATAATATATTTTTGTTTGACTTTTTAAGTTTAGTGTTTAGACCTTTCATCTTGCTTTATACGTTAATATATTCACAAGATTTTGGAATTAAATTTTTTAGTACACAAAAATATAATTTTTTTCCCTGTCTTTAAACACATCATTTTATCAAATCGAAGAAGAGTATCTAGTTTAAAATAATTGTTGATATAATTTGAAAAGTATATTATAAAATTTAATAAATTTATGCATGGGGACAGTCTTTACTGAATCAACGTATGAACATTAACTCGTATAAGAATTTAAAAGAGACACATATGTATAGCAAATATAATATAATTATATTACTAGTTTACATAAAAATAAATAAATAAAATTATTAACCATTTTTAAAAATTTCACTTGTATTACGTGGAAGGTAAAACGACGTCGTCGAAAAGAAGAGTTAGGTCCAGGGTACCCTATCCGAATTGCAATTCAAAGTGTGGGATCGTATAGTAAGTCACTTACACTCAACACACTCTCTACCGTTCGATTATCCACGGAGTTTGGAAAGGAAAACCTTACTTTATGCTTATCTTCAAGAGGAAAACCCCAGAGATCAAATCAAATAGTCAAAATAAAAATTAGGTCATTTTTCTCTTTCTCTATCATTTTCTCACTATTCACGAAACCGACAAGAAGGAAATAGCAGGTGGGAGTAATCCATCCCAAAACCCTCATCGATCCAATGACCTCTAAGCTAATTGCTTCCAATCTCCGCCACCACCTCACAAAATCAGCCAAAAGCCTCCGCCGCCAGCTTCTCTCCACCTCCACGGCGGTGGAGGCCGCGGTGCCGGAACACGATGGGAACAGCTCCGCGGGAACGACGATGAAGGGCGTTCGAATCTCCGGAAGACCCCTCTATCTGGACGTTCAGGCAACATCTCCGATGGACCCGCGTGTAGTGGACGCGATGCTGCCTTTCTATCTCTCTCGTTTCGGAAACCCTCACTCTCGCACCCACTTCTACGGCTGGGAATCCGACGAGGCCGTGGAAAACGCGCGCGCTCAGGTCGCGTCCCTCATCGGCGCGTCCCCCAAGGAGATAGTCTTCACCTCCGGTGCTACAGAGTCCAACAACATCTCCGTCAAGGGCGTCATGCATTTCTACAAGGACAAGAAGCGGCATGTTATAACCACGCAGACGGAGCACAAGTGCGTGCTCGATTCCTGCCGCCACCTGCAGCAGGAAGGTTTCGATGTCACCTATCTTCCTGTTGAGTCTGACGGGTTGATTGATTTGGAGAAGCTTAGGGCTGCGATTAGGCCGGATACGGGTCTCGTTTCGGTGATGGCGGTGAACAATGAAATTGGAGTGGTTCAGCCGATGGTGGAAATTGGGAGGATTTGCAAGGAGTTTAATGTGCCGTTTCACACTGATGCGGCTCAGGCGTTGGGGAAGATTCCGATTGATGTGGAGAAATGGAATGTGAGTTTGATGTCGTTGAGTGGGCATAAGGTTTATGGGCCTAAGGGAGTTGGGGCTTTGTATCTACGTCGGAGGCCGAGGATTCGGGTTGAGCCTCAGATGAATGGGGGTGGCCAAGAGAGGGGGATTCGGAGTGGTACTGTTCCCACTCCTTTGGTTGTGGGAATGGGTGCGGCGTGCGAGGTGGCTAAAAACGAGATGGAGTATGATGAGAAGAGGATTTGTAGTTTACAGCAAAGACTCCTTAATGGGATTAGAGAGAAGCTTGATGGGGTGGTGGTGAATGGGAGCATGGAGAGGCGTTATGTGGGGAATTTAAATTTGTCGTTTGCGTATGTTGAAGGGGAGAGTTTGCTAATGGGGTTGAAGGAGGTAGCTGTGTCCAGTGGCAGTGCCTGCACTAGTGCTAGCCTGGAGCCTTCGTATGTTTTGAGGGCGTTGGGAGTGGAGGAGGACATGGCTCACACTTCTATTAGGTTTGGAATTGGGAGGTTCACTACTGAGGCTGAAATTGACAGAGCAGTGAAACTCACTGTTCAGCAGGTGGAGAAGTTGAGGGAAATGAGTCCGCTTTATGAAATGGTCAAGGAAGGGATTAACATCAAGGATATTCAATGGGCACAGCACTGATCATTAAGCTTTCCAATTGCTTTTCAGTGCAGGTGATGGGGAAGGAATAGTGGTTGGACTCCAAGTCTAGCTGTCACAGTTGCAATTGCCGGTTTTCAGAAATTTCTTATTATTTAGCTATATACTGTATGTCGAGGTTACATTGCAATTAAAAGTTTACCCTGGTGGAGCTATTTATACACCATTATTTTCAATTATTTGTAGTTTAGCCTGTCACTGGTGTTTATGAGGAGGAAAACATGTATTGGTACTGCCTGGACTAACCCCAATGTCGGCGTAACTATGGTTTCAGATGATCACATGAACTTCTCCAACTCTTCCTAGCTTTCCCCTTCCCAAGCTTAAGGATTACCTGTCAAGCTTAGCAGTATCTATGTTCTTGGATGGTGGAATAGGAGAAGCAAGAGCAGGTACCATATTTTTTGTTTTGTTTTGTGGTAGTTTGTATTAAACTCGTCTAGTATCGAGGCACAGCCTCTTTCGTTATATCTAGCATTACCTTGGTGATGTCAATAAAGGTTGGTCCAATTGGGCTCATATCCTTTCTACTCTTCAAAATTGAATATACATTGTTCACTCACAATTTAATAAGTGCATTCATTGAAATAATTAAAGATTCTTCTACTTAAGAGGTGCAAACATTACAAGAATAATCACTGCACTCCAACCCCCTTAAGAAAGGATGACCTGAAGATGCACAAAGCTTTAATTACTATATGAAGTCAAATGTTCACTACTTTACCCATTCAACAGAAAAAGCTTGAGATTAGAACTGGTGACTAACTAGAGGGTATTGAAATGGGAGGGCACAGAGAGGCGGTGAAAACATAGAAGGGAGTTGGAGGTGTTCAAAGTCTGGGTATAAATGGGTCTCATCTTTGGAATGTTTGTATAAAATCCAACCTAACCCATCAAACCCTCTGATGCTTGGATTGAATATAGGGTTTAGTGTTGAACCTGGTTAATTAATATGGCATATTTGAAATTTTAATTTTTTATTTATATATATTTAGTGTCTTCTCACTTGCACAGGTTGATAGTTTCTTCTGTGACAATTTTTCTTTCGTTCATTTTTTTTTTTTTGTCCATCTTTTACTCTATGTCCCGTGTTTTCTTGTGTTTATTAGTTAGTAGTAGTATTTTGTACACTGGCCATTCATTCTTCCGTTCTCATTTACAAGTTTCAGATTAGAATTGATGTTCGTTCATTTTAATAAGTTTCAATTCATAACATATTTTTGTATTAATTATTTCAAAATTATTATACTTAATAGGAGTTAGAGAGTGACTAACATTTAGGGGAAAGAGACAAAAGTATTGATGACAGATTATTTTTGACAAAATTAATATAAATTTAGAACTATTTTATTGTCATAAATTAAATTAACCATTTTTCTTCATCTTGAGAATTAGGTAATTCTTTGCACGTGAAAATGAAATTAGGTAGGGAGTGCCTTCATTCAATCAGTATTTATTGTTTAAAAATATTTTATAATGGTATATAAAAGGGTTTATTTAGTTCTTGAAGTATAAGAAGGGTTTATATTTTGTATGCTTTTTTATTTTAATATCCGATTTAAAAGTTATATTTATATCTTTGTGTGGTCAATCTAGTATTTTATCCAATTTAAGAAGATATATTTGTAGCTATGTCTGGTCAGTCTAGTATTTTATCTATGAGTTCGGACGATACTTATAAATAGTGATCTATTTGTTATTCTTAATTCTTGAAAACAATGACTTGAATAAACTCAAATAAAAAGAGTCATATATGGTATAACTATTTGAAATAAAAAAGAAAAAAAATGAATGTACAATTTAACTATTTAGAAGTCACATATAAATGTAATTTGAAGACAATAAAAAGTTCTCTCTTTAAGATTTTAAAATATTCCTTTTAAATCTAACCCAAATCAATTCTCTATTGAATTTTTTTTTATTCAAATTTAATAGAAAAAATAAATTAGACCCATTCAAATTATTTTGATTAGTTTGGTTTACAAATATGATATAAACTGCTCTTTAGTCAACCCACGAACACTCTGGATGGAGTGTGATGAAATGTGAGAAATTAATCGATATAGGCGTTTTTGTTTAACGCCAGATGAAGTTAAACGAGCTTGTGTTTTACCTTCAATTTAAAGTTAATTGAGAACTCTTCATTTTCCGCGCATTGAACATGAGTTTGAAGTTTCAAACGTCTAACTAAAACAAAAAAAATAGAAGAGGAAAAATAAGATTATTTTAAAAAATTTACCTTAACCGGAATTGAAAAAGAGAGAGGAGTATATTTAGTAAATAGGAAGATATTAATAGTAACTGCCCTGCTCTTTTGTTTTAGGGACGTGATTCACGTCCCTACAATGGGTTATCTTCTTTAGGGCCTGTAGGTTGCAGTTATGCCTCCATTTCACTTGGATCAACATGTTACAATTGAGGCTGTTTCTTCCTTCACCTCTATAGGTTTTTCTGCCACCCCTACAGAACGTGAAATACCATCCTTATTGTGTCATCCTAATAGAGTAGCTTCATTATGTAATCTGGACATGACATGCATTTGAAAAAGGATTTTTGAATATAATGTGGAAGCTAAATACAAATTTGAAAAGAAACTTATGTCTGAAATATTACATAGGAATATTTAAAAAAAAAAAAAAAACTATGAAGGTAAGAGAAGAATATATGGAGGTGCAGGAAGAAGTTGCCTTACAATTGAACCAAGATTACTCCCGCATCTATGCACGTTTTGTTGAGTTCAACATATTTCTTGGGCCATATCTCATTCATTTCGGAGGTTTTTCAGTTCGGCTCCTACTATTTACACTCCCCTTAATTTCTACTTCATTCCCCCTTCCCTAAATCCTATTCCTTAAGGTCCACTTTGGTTGTACTCTCAATCCTTTATACCTGTTTTTGTCTTTTTCTACTCAATATTCAAATATTATCTTAATTTTGTTTTACTGAAATTATATTAAATTCAATTGTTCATAAGAAAATTGAAATATATTTTATTATTATTTTCATTCCAAAAAATACCTTTCAAATATAATTCTAAAAAGTAATTTTGAGATAGTTCCCAAAAGTTACCTTTAAGGATAGTTTCATAAAGTATTTTTCGGAACTGTTCTAATGATGGATTTTTATTCATTTTTCAAGAAACAGAAAGTAGCTTTAGGACGAGTCAATTGGTTTGTATAACTTCAATGCTGATAAAGTTGGGACGTGGTTGTTCATACCCAACTTTCAAAAAATAAAAAAAAAAGGTGATAAAGGGAAAACACGTGAAAACTAGAAAAAGAGTTTATAATAAATGGAACTATTTCGGAAAAAAGGAAATTAAAGTTAAAAGATATAAAATTTGACATACAAAAGAAGGAAAGGGGAAGTGAACTTAACAAATATGAGAGTGTAAATAGCTATACCCTATTTGTTACATTCTAAATGGCCTATCTATAAGGAAGGAGGGGTAGTGGAAGAAATATGAATGAGAAATACTGCAAGAAAAGATGCAGGGTGAGAAAGAAAGTTGATGTATAAGAGGTAGTAGAGGAAGATTTAGGTAGATTTTTTTTTGTCTTAAGTTGTGATGAGTGTGGTTAAAGTGAATGGTAAGAATTTGTAAGGTGGCGAAACCAAAATAATAGAGGCAAGTCATGTGATTGTTGAAAATGCATTTGGGTAAATGCCAAAAACGATGTGGGATAATTTGTGGTGAATAAATCCTGACAAAGGTTATAGATAGAATAATAATAAAAAGAATGTGGTGCTTTATCACTTACCGCAGCAGCTGCTCCATCAGCATCAGATGGGAACTAAAGTGTTACTGGTGTATGCAGTACATTTTATTTGTCCACGCCACAGGGATGGGCCATCTTCAAAACCGTGTTGCTGATATTTACAGCACAAAAAACTTGAGAGAAAGAGGCGTGTATATATCATGTCAAGTTTGTATATGTATGGGGGAATTGGAATCAGTATTCCTTTTCTCATCGTGGTCCCCAACCCTACCTTTTCAGTTGTCTCTGTCTTGACCTTTGCTTTCCACCAACATTCCCTTTAATCTTTTCAACTTTTTTATGCATACCATACCAAGCTTATGTTCATGGACTTCCTTGCTTAATTCCCTTTCCTTCAACTCTCCAACCACAAAACCTTCTGTTCTAACAAATGTTGGTAAATGTTTTGTTGTTAAGTAAACATTTCTCTACATGCAATGAATGTAATAATTAAGTTAATCAGAGTTCTGATTTTGATACTAAAATTGGGTAGAAGGATTGAATTTGCAATCAACTACTGAACGAGAGATATGCTACAGGTGATGATGATGATGCTTCATCATGATTTTGTCTTTGAATTAGACGTGTTGGTACTAAAATGAATTTCCCTGATTAAATTTAGCTTCTTTGGATCTGAGACTCAGACCCATTTACGGTTATACTTGGTATAACTTTTGGAAAGTGGCATAACCATTTAAATCGAGAAGAGGTCAATGCATGTTCTTCGTTTTCAACAAGTTATGCTCATGAAATAGAAAATAATAACTATGCGCATTGGGTTCAAATTTGCTTCACGACAAATGGGTTTTCGAAGGGTACTACTGTTGCATCTTATTTTTATGCTAACGCAGTCGCGCAAATCCATCAATCATCTATTCAATCCACAGTATGGAAACCATTATTGTAGTGACAGGATATATGTAAAAGAATAAAGTTTTTTTTGACATTCTAAAACCGTTTTTTGAAATAAATAATAATGTTTTTCAGATGTTAAGTGAATGAAATTAGTATCAAGTTATCATTTAGTCTCTTTTTTACCATAACTAGAGCGAGTCAATTCTCATTTTTATTTAATTTTAGAAGAATATTTTCTAGACATCAACGACAAGGACTCAAAATAAGTAGTACATAGAAAGAAGTTCATATAACACTCCACAAAGTTTGCTTTACTGAAAACAGCATCTGATCTGGTGCCTTCTAACTGTTGATACACCAATCAACATGTTCAAGATGGGATGGGTGTTACATCATGTGACTTCTTATTGTGTTGTCATTTTGAATAGAAATCACAGAGTAGGATTTCCTTCCAACTAACCATGTCCCTCTGTTCATGGACTCAGCAGTTTACCACCACTTTATGGAAAAACTACTGCCAATTTCTTAGGATACTAGAAAATTTTTAGCCCTCTATACCATTCTCTGCTTCCTTTCGGTGGCTAGTTATCAGTGCCAATTATGATTTCACCACACAATATATACTGATTCTCGTCCAGTATAATTCACTCACTGTATCATCAAACGGTGGCAATGCATTCATAATACATCTTCATCATGTTCTACAAGCATAAGTGATGTCCAAAGTGCGACTTTGAACATGTTACATCACTGCTTATTTTAGTACTTATAGATATTCAGCAAAATTATAGTGTTTTTAATGGTATGCTGAGATGATGGACTAACTAGAATTGTAATATGCCTTATTGTTAATTTTATTTATTGGCTTACAAAATCATTATGTCATAAACTGCTTGAAATATATCTATACAAATTTACAGAATAGATTGATCACTGCAATTCAGGCGCGTGGCTCACAGCATATGAGAAATCTACTTGAAAGCAACTTAATACTCGCTCAGGACAAGTAGTGAACAATTAATGTCTGTTCACATCTTGGAATAATATTATAAGAAAAAGAGGAAATTTAAGAGTACAATCAGATGTTAGCTTGTCAATTTTTCTTTGTTACTTTCTCTGATTGAATGTGGCAGGGATTGGCTCCGTCTTTAGAGAGTGCTCCAGGATTGCTCAATAAAAAGAACATAAAGAGTAAGGCACTGTTCATGGTGCTGTTCTTTCAAAACTTCAAAAAGATTGATTATATTCTTTAATCTCACGTTATTGCAGGATTCTCAAGGGAAAACAAAATAAAATATCATTATAACTTGTGACCAAATTCTCTGTAATATATCTATACAAGTTAGTTACATGCCAGTTATATTACTGTCGTAAAATCACTTTTCTCATTTGTGCATCTCCAATAACATCTCGTATTACTTGGGAAGTTTACCAACATGTTGGCCATGTTAATATTTATGTTATTCCATGCATATATATCTTACAGAAAAATAAAAGAAATCAAAACAGAGAAGACGTCACTCCAATCTCCGTGTCCATCTAACTATCACCCCAGAAATGAACAAAAGAAGCAGTCATTTTAAAAGCTGCTCTAAGCAAGTTAGCACTCATTTTAAGTTTTTAGTTCGCAGAATCTGCTTTAGAGAAGCAGAAGTGCTAAATCAAATCGCAAACTGCAATTTACATAGCACCCGCAAATGATACAACTAAACATTTTCTGCAAAGAAATGGGGACAATTTACTATAGCAAAATAAAAGCATGCCTCAGAGAGAGGTCATTGAGAGGTAAGAACAATAAAGACTAAAAAAACCAAAAGAATTACTTAGAAATGTATATTCATATACAAAATTGGCAAATTAGTTGCTGTCATCCTTGATTATCTAACAACTAAATTGTGGAACAATTGAAATCAGGGGTTGAAAATACGGTTCCCACATTTGCACTTCCAACTCATGGGCTTGTAGTTGGACCCACCTTCTCCCGTTGTAAAAGCAATAGTTGACAGAGTTGAAGAGTTGATCCTCCCGTTCTGCGCTTGGGGATTTGTAGGTACCTGAATGGCCTCACAGTGTCCACAAGACCTGCACCTTCTCTCGCATCTTGGTGGCCTTGAGCCTATCTGTGCCCTCACCACTGTTTTCTCATCATGCACTGTCTACACAAATCACCATAATTTCTCATCAAGTTAAGGTTTGTGATCAGTAAACAATCACTCATGTTAATAATTAGCAGGGAGTGAAGAACCTCTTTAAAAGTAAGCTGGCTTTACCTGATAAAATCCATTCTGTTTGGGAGTCTTTCTACCTGTTAGAACAAAGAGAAGAGAATTGTTAGTTGCAGTTGGTATTGGTGTCCATTTGGAAGCTTGGAAAACCTCTAACACATGTACCTTCAGTAACAAGTCCCAGCTGGGTCCAACTTGAAATTATGAGAAAGCAGAGAGAAATGGTAATAAGAGTGAGTCTTTGGCCACAAATAACATGGTGATTATCAACTGTCATTGTGGTGTGGAAAGAGCACAGAGTGAAGAGAGGTGATGAAGAAAGAGAAATTGAGAAATTGAGAAATGAAAGGACGGATAGTATAATATAGGATAGGATGAAGCAAAGAGCACAAAGTGAATGACAGGGTAGAAGGAGGTAGGAATAAATATATTGCTAAAAAGAACTTTTCATGTTGAAGTGATGGAACATAGAAGGACAAATGAGAAAAATACAGAGGGGCAAGAAAAGGAGGAGCCCCGAAAAGGGAAACACCTCTCCTTTGGTCGACGAGCCTCTGTCAAAACAAGAAACCAAAGATTGTATAATAATTGCTGCAACTGCAAGGGAGAAAGCATAGACATTACATTACAATTACATCCCTGACTGAGAACTGAGAACCCCAAATACATGATAGTAGATAAGACAAGTAGAATATATAAACAGAAAAAGGCCACCAATTTTCACCAGATGTGAGGGAAAATCTCCCACTAAAGGACATGCATTTACAGCTGTAGATTTTTGTTCTTTATTCATTTATTTTACACATGCTTGCATGCATGTATGTGTAAACTGCTTTTAATTCCTAACTTTGATTTTATTTGTTTTGTTTTTTGGTTTGAGGTGTAGCATTGGTTTTGTAGTATATGTCAGCAGAGTAGTCCCACCATAGAATACATATAAAACGGCCTCTCTCTTTCTGTCTGAGTGTGGGAAAGAGAAAGAACATAATCTCTCTCTGGCTTCAACATTATGGTATTATCTTTTTACTCTATCATTATGCAATCACAATAAGATCCTGGCAATCATTCTTCTTTTTCTCTGGTTGGGGTTCGGTAAATCTGATGGAATGATTCAGAACATGCATTCCTTCTGCTGTCTTTCATACTCACACTGCTAAGCTAGCGACTAAATAACCAGCCTTCAGCCGCATACCAATGCTTACATAATAACATCTTTCCCACGCTTGCATCTCTTGTCGTTTTATCCATTCTTCTTGTCGCTCATAACACGCTAACCACACACATGCCCAATAATTCAGGTATAAACCTCACCAAAATCAGACTCGTTAATCTATCCTAATTAACTTCCACTTGCTATGTCCATTTAGATTAAAGCATAGAAACTATAACTTTTTACTTCTGGTAGATGTGGTATAATATGTAAAGAAAGGTTTCTTTCTCTGGAACTTATTCCAACACGTTATTAATCGCAGAACGTTGATTGTAGTACATATTGACAAATTTGGGCTTTCTAAACTTCAAACCTTTTTTTCTTGTTTGTGAAAAGATAACATGGCCCAATTTGTTGTACCATGAATGATTCTCCACTCCTACTGTGTAGTCCAATCAAATGTTAAAGGCTGAGCCAACCCACTTTCTGTGAGAAAACAAAATACGAAGCAACCCACGCCCACTTCATTATCATGATAAAAAAAGTTACACCTGCAACAAAAAGAAACATTTCAAAACTGTTTCCGTTTTTTCTTTCTAAAATAATCAATACAACAGCAGAGGATCTTACAGATTAAACGCTTTGTACAAAAACTTACTTCTACGCTAAAGTTGTTAAAATGGTGTTTAACAAAAAGTTTATTCAGCACTAATAAATTTTAAAATATTTTTGCATTAATTACTCTTCTTCAAACTATAATTCTCTTAAAACAATGATGTCTATAATCAATCACGCTTATATAAATAACAACATGTCATTTACTTTGATGATGAAATTTGTTAAGCAATGTTACTCAACTTTAATCTTTGTAAACAGTTTTATTGAAAATGACCTTTATCTAACACTCATAATTATATTTTTTTTATCATTTATTGAATCTCAAATAAATTCATACAGAGTAGAAAATATATTTCTAATTTATTCGTGAAATATTCGGCCTACAATTAATGATCACCAAATATATATATTAAAAAAAAGATAAGAGGTGAATTGATTATTTTCAAGTAAAGATAAGCTTAAATTATTAAATACTCAGCATGTAGGTCATGTGAGCCCTACCTTAGAACCTGCAGTGAAACTGTTGGGTCTGAAGTCACCAATTGAATTGGGCTAACTAGACACCATGTTCAGTTAATGAGCTTAATCATTGTATCTTCTTTATAATTTGTATTTAAAGATATCATTGTAATTGGGGTGCAACAGAACATAATGAAAACCTAATAATTGTTCATGTGGATGTAGGTTGCAGTTGACGACCGAATCACGCTAAATCATGTGTTGTTTATTTTCTGCAGTTGATTAATGAGTATGTGTTGATTTCGCGTGTATTTTTTCCCCAAAAAAACACAAGACATCATGGGATAGTCAAGTTTGGTTCAAAGAAAAAAAAGTTGTTTTGATAAAAGAAAAAGGAAGTAAGCTTGAATTTTAATTTTTACTAATACAAACGCTTTAATCTCTTTCTTTGGATACTTCATCCATAAAAATCATTCTAGCCGTAAAATTTTCTTGTAAATATTTAACATAACTACATAAAAAATCAAAACTCAAACCTATAATAATTTATTAAAGTAGAACGATATCTAACAATCATTTATATATACGCTACTCTCCTAAGAGTGTGGAGTTTAAGGATAACAAAAAAAATGCTTATAGGGAAAAAAAACGTAAATGAACCTCTTTTAATGAAGTGAATAAATTAATTTAAAGCTATTGGTAAAAAAAACATGAATAATTAAATAACTATTTATAATTTAATTTTATTATTTATATTTTCTTTAACTCATTAGTATAATGAACCACAAAATGTATGGAACCCTTCACTCCTTTTCACATTCAGGACAATCCCTTATACTTTCAACTTTAATCATCTTAATTAGCAGGTCGGGTAATATACGGATCTTATTTTCTCTGCAAATACAGTATTAGGTAGCAGGTACGATATTACAGAGATTTAGTCATCATTTGGATGTAACATTCATCTGTTCGAACAATACAGTATTTCGTACCAAATAAAAATCAGTAAATGATTTATCTAAAACTATCTTTCTTTATTTAGAAAAGACGTTTTGACACCATGAATCAGGAAGAACATTCAATTGGTAATTCATTATAAGAATATAATAATATATATAATTTTTAATTTATTAAGTGGTGAATTGCTTCTGATACTTTTTAGTGTTTCAACCTATTGGTTCTGTATTTGATGCTGCATCTATTTTGTATCACAAAAAGCTTTCTTATTATCCACCCATTTGAAGATAAGTTGTAAACAAGAGTTAACATGTGTGGCAAGTTCATGTCTAGAAGTCCACATCCTCATAGAAAGCATTCACCATGCTACAACGAATATCCTGTTGCTCTGTAAGTAATTAGGACCATCAATTATTTTGTTGTTGTAGTATTAGTGCTTCTTCAAGAGCCAACCATGCCAATGAAGTTATTTCAAGTGGGGTCTGTGTGTTGTTCGGTGCATGAAGAGAAAGGGAAAGGATGAAATCCGAATCCATTTCAAATTCTATCTATGCTCACTGCCACTCACTCTGTACTGAAAATGAACTCTGCATTTCAAGCCTACACTAATTTCCAACCACACTCATGATATGCATGCTATTCTATATGGCTGATATTGACACAACACCAGATCCTTCCTCAACTCATCTTTTCTGTACGCACAAATTTAGTAGTGTAATGTACTCTTCTACAAAAACTTGAATTCGAAGTGCTAAAATTCAACAAATCATCGCATTTAATTGCCACAAAAATGTGTTCAGCTTGCCCTAAATGATTGATCCAGCTCGAGGGAGGGAGAAGTAGTGAACAGGTTGAGTTTCTATGTGCTGTCCAACTAGCCCCCTCTGCTGAAAACAAATATTTACCAGCTCCAAATCACTGACCCAGTTCTTTATTTTCTGCCAAAGGTGGAAAAAAAAATTAAATGGCGCTTAATTGAAAACATCATTTCACTAAAAAAATAAAGTATATTTGTGAATTTTAGGACTTTCTGATCATGAGAAATGACGAAATCCACCACTGCAAAAGGAACAAACTAAACTTAACATGAAAACTTGAAACACGACCACAAGTGTATTATTAGGGGCAAAATATAAATGGTTGCCTCCAGCGGATTCCAACAACTACAGAAAAAGCACACAAACTTGAAAACAGATTGATCTGAGCTTATGTTTGGTTTTGAAGATGGTAGAGGATGAAGAGCATAGTGAAAATAAGGTTGTCTATTTGATTTAGTAGAAATGTAAATGTCGGGTATGAAACTAGAATTAACTGGGTTGGGCTGAGTAAACATTAGGTTTAGTGGATGAACTTAATCATTATGTTCTCTTTATAATTTTTATTTAAAGAGATCATTGTACTAGACTAGTTGCATCTAAGATGTAATTAACGAATCATGTTAAATCTCATGTTATTTATTTTTTTATTAATTCATGATTATATATATTCCTTCCACGTTTTTCTCATAAAAAAGTAAAATAGTATTAATTTGATTTTACTTGTATTTAGTACATAGTATATTTTGTATTTTATCCCTATCTTGCCGACACTTGGGTACTGTTCTTGCACCCCATCACAGTCAGGGTTTGTGGTTCCCAGCGTGACGCTAACGAAGCACAATTAAGTGCATTTAAACCCCAACCTCGTTACTGCACCTACACCCAATAATTTCTTAAACTTCAACCTAGCACACATTTCAATACTCTCCCAAATTCTTCACTAATGACTTATAGGACGGTGCCGTATGGACTTAAATACCATCTTTGATTCACACTTACCTTAATTAAGGACATGTCCCAGGGATTATACTAATTTAAGATATGTATCTTATGCCACTTTCCTACTAGGATATATTAACACAAATCCAATTTCAAAATTATATCATTTTGAGTTTTAAAAATAAATTAAAGTATGTGTTTTATAGCATTCTTTTTCTACAAGAAAGTCTTAAAAATAATAAAGTAAAGTGAAAAATAAAGATTACATATAATAACTTTCGTGACCAATATGCCCTAACAAAAACATAATATTAAACTATAGTGATATTTTTTTAAGTTTATACAACAAATAAATTTTCTTTTCAATATGATTTTTTAGCATTTTATCTCTCTCTCACACACATATATAAATTAAGATCCTAAAGTTCATTTTTTTATTGTTTCTTGTGTATTTCTTTATCTCTTGGACCCTCTCTACTTCTATTTAAATTTTTATTTTTTTTCACTTAATTTATAAATAAATCCTAGCATCAATTCTACTTCATTATAATTGAATTTAGAGTAATTTTTTTATTATAGTATTTCTTTTAAAAAAATCTCTTTTAACCTATTACGTTAGTGATCAATAATTTTATTGATTTTGTTAATTGAGAAAAGTTATTCTTTGAATTAGATGACCATTTGTTAAGAGTTTTAATTTGATCGGTTATGTCTTTTAAGTCTCTTAAATCTTTGGTGCAATCCTACCCATTTTTTAGTCATTATTTGGAAGTAACTTTTAAATGAGAAAACTATCTTGTTGTTTGATTGGGAATGGAACTATTGTTGGATATGTGTTTAATGTCTTTGGTGTGAAAAAATTGTTTTTTAATTTAGGTTAGTTTACATTGATTTTTAATTTGATATTTATTTAGAAGAGTCAAAATGGGGGTATAATGGGTATGTTAGGCAAATTATGTGTTATACAAGTAAACTTGTTGGAGTAATTATAATAAGAAATATCGATTTGGAAAAATGTTTTTAATCATTTACAAATTTTGTGTTTTTACACATCACTTCAGCGTTGATCTATTGCTCAAACAATGATTCTTTTTGTTCAACTTATTGTTTGGAAACTTGAGTGAGAATGTATAAACAATTATTTTGATAATATCTTAGTGTAATGATATTATATTTGTTAATAATGTATTCTTGTATTTAATACCTACAAAAACACAATAAAACACAATTGAGTCAACATATTCTACACATATGTCATCTCAAATGATTCCATACAATATAATTTTATACATCACTCAAGTGAAAATATGTAGAATATGTTGACTCAATTGTGTTTTATTGTGTTTTGTAGGTATTAAATACAAGAATACATTATTAGCAAATATAATATCATTACACTAAGATATCAAATCGAAATAAAATATGAGACATATGATGTAAAATTATAGTTATATACGTTAGTCCAGTGAACTTAACTTAATTCATAATTATGGTATGTAAATCAAAGTTTTTTATTAATTAGGTTTTATTATTTAATAAAACATCCTTAATATAATATTTCGAAATGCATATGTTTCTTATTTATTTATCTTGATAATATTGAAGTAAGATTCGTTGTAGACGAATAATACTTTTAAACTAATAGTATAACATTAGATGAATTAGTGAATATAATTAAATTATGACTATTTATATAAAATTATATGTTGATTTGATTCTTAATAGTTTACTTTTTTAATTGTTTTTTCTTATTGTGATTATACTTTATACATAATGTTAAAAGTTCAAAAAATAATTTTAAATATTTGTAGACATAATACACACATATGTATTCCATTTTAAGATATTTGTATTTTGTAAACAGTATTAAATATGTTATGACTATTTTTAGTATTAATTAGCTAAAGAAATATTTTATGATAATTTTCAGTGTGTAATTAAATATGTTATACTATAAAAGTGAACAGTTATATAGTTTAGGATTTTATGACCAAATAATAAAGATTTAAATATGCTAATTAAAATCTTGTTACATTCAATGTGGAAGTTGGGGCTCAAATGCCGTTCTGCTCAATTTACTCATCCTACGTGTCATAGTGAAGAAGAAAAAAAAAATCACTGCACACGTGCTATTTCTCAGCATTCTTTACAATAATTAATGTTCCACTCATTTTTCCTTTTTGGTGTTACTAAAATAAATTTATTCTTAAAACCTTTTAAGATAAAAAAAAGTATAAATTAAAATGAACTTATATATAAATTATTTTACATTTTACCACAATTATCTTATATTACTTTTTAAAAAATAATTCACTTGATCCAAACCTATATCTAATCTCTTAAATGATACTTAGACTTCCTGTTGATCAGTTTTTACTATTTATAGTTAATAAAAACAGAGCATTACAAAGGTATTATCAATTGTTGTGACTATATATATATATATATATATATATATATATATATATATATATATATATATATATATATATATATTTATTTTTTTATTTTTATTTTTATTTTCTTCATGGCATACTAAAAGTCATAAAATCACCATATAACTTTTGATAACAAACTTCTTAAGAATTGATAAATTAACTTCTAGTTAATAAGTTAATTGGTAGTTGATCATAATTAGTAATTAATAAATTCATAATTACGAGTTATTGTACAAACTAATAATTAACTTATTAAGTTAGAAATGTTTAATAAACTAATTGGTAAAATAAAATAAAAAATTATATAAATAAAATTTATATTTTTAAATAAAATATACTATTATGTAATTATAATCATAAAATTTTAAAAATAATTAAAATTCTTAATAATTTTATTTATTTTAAAAAATTTGTATATAGTTTTTTATTTGAACAAATCATTTTATTTAAACAAGTTGGTCTAATGGGTATTAAATAAATGTAGTTCTTATTTTATTTTTTATAAATTTTAATTTCTTAATTGAAACTACTATTGATTCTTATGATTTTTATTTATGTAATTTTTCACATAATGAAATATTTATTATTTAAATTTATAATGTTATTTTTTTTAATTTGAATGATATAAAAAAATTAAAGAAATAACCAACAAATATTAAATATTACATTAATTAATTTCCTTTATAATATTGAAATAAATAAATGAAATTATAATAATAAAAAATATACTAAATATAGGAGATAATAATGAAAAAAATAAAAAGACTATAAACTAGAATATATTTGAATTATATACTAGAAACTCCTACAATAAATTATTATTAATAATTATTAAATACTTATTAAATAATTTTGTATAAGTAAAACTAATTTATAAACTACTAAATAAGTTAACATTTAAAATTAGTCTCAATAAATAAATACTTAATTAATGTATTTAAAAATATAAATATAATAAATAAAACACAATTAAAAAGGTAAGACTCATCTCGATCTCTTAATCTAACAAAATAAATGATGACTATTAAAAAAATTATTAAATATCAAATAATGTAAAGATAAAAAATAATTATCATATAACAAGGTTTCAACACTTCTAATTATTTTAAATTATAAAGTAGTTTTTAATTAAAAAAAATGATAAAGTAGCTTTTAATTAAAAAAATTATAAAGTAGCTTTTAATTAAAAAAATTATAAAGTAGCTTTTAATTAAATTAGTGATTAATTTAGAATCTAAAATAGTTATTAGTTAAAATCTTGACAACTAAAGTTAGATATTAATTTAAAAACTACTTTATTAATTTTTATTAATAATAAAAACTATTTAAGATATTAAATTTTTTTAATTTATAAAATAATATCAAATTTAGTTAATATAATAATTAATTTTTATTTATAAATTATAATATATTTAATGATTTATTTATTTATTTTAATTTAATAGTAAATTAGTTACTTATCATGAAATAATGAAATAAGAAAACTAGCTCATTTAGGATTTATATATATTGATTTCTTGTCAACTAACATGATATAATAAAAGATAACAAATTATATAAAATTACAACCATATTATTTTCTGAATTCCATATTATTGTCTGATCTCTCTTTAACTCACCAAAAACTCGTTAACACTACAACCATATTATTTTCTGAATTCCACTAAAAAAAAACTACACTTAACACTAACTTTAGTTCTCAAGGTTAATGGTAATATAACTCTCCTTCCCTGGGAAAAAGTTGAAGAATAGTAGTCACAACTTAACTAAATTACTTACTTTTATTTTACATGGCATCTTATTTTAAAGAAGAAAAAAAAAGGTAACCATCTCCAGCACCCCTACTTATAATAAGTGACTGAAAAAACCAAAAAAAATTGTTAAAAAAATCACATAAATAAATATGGATGAAATGTTTGATAAAATAAATGATTATTACTTATTTATTGTATATTTTTCTCGTTATAGTGTAAGAATGCATAACATTAACTTTCTATGTAGGTTTATATGCAGTATAATGCTTAAGTATATATTGGTTTGCTTTCAATGTAGAAATGAGCAGCATTTGGGTTGAATATAGAGGTGCCTGAAAGACACATTCAGTGCATATATGCTTCTCTCTCTTTAACCATTAATACTGTTCACTTTCACTGCCTTACATACAATGCACACGCTCAGAAAAATGATTAGGCAGCAGAGGACAAAAGTGGTGTACCAAGCATGAATAGTGTAGGCCATGCTGATTATTTGCCAAAAGCTGGATGGAAAGCTATGCTGTTGTGACGCTTTCATTTCAATCACAATGCTCCTATATAAATACCACACTTCCCTCCCTCCAATTGCATTCCAATTTTACCTTTATCTTTTCACTTAAACTTCCTCATGGCCACCATCAACACTTTTGGAAACATTGATCTCTATATTCTTTTGCTATCATGCTTTCTAGTATCTGCTGTGTGCGTCTGGGGACGACCAGCCACTTTTGTGCAAGACTTTCAAATCACGTGGTCAGAGTCTCATATCAAGCAAATTGATCAAGACAGAGCCATCCAACTCATTCTCGACCGAAACTCAGGTAAAGCCACATAACCTTAACTTATTCCTAACTCTTCTCTTTATCATTTGGCTCACGCACTCTGCGTCTTTTCCAGGTTGCGGTTTTGCTTCCAAGAATAAGTACATGTTTGGTCGTATTAGCATGAAAATCAAACTTATACCCGGAGATTCTGCAGGAACCGTCACTGCATTTTATGTGAGTTTAAACGTCCTTATAACATCCATTTTGTATGTTTAAAGAAAAACAAGGTTTGAACTGAACAACAACGCATTAACTTACTTATTGTTATTATTATAGATGAACTCTGACACCGACAGTGTACGTGACGAGCTTGATTTTGAGTTCTTGGGGAACCGTAGTGGTCAGCCTTACACAGTTCAGACAAATATCTACGCTCATGGAAAAGGGGATAGAGAGCAAAGGGTGAACCTCTGGTTTGATCCTTCATTGGATTTTCACACTTATACTATCATGTGGAATCATCATCATATTGTGTAAGATAAGATATAGATTGGAGTTGTAGTAATAATAATTAATGAAGTAAGCATGTTAGCAATTAGAAATTGATATCAGAGAGATGTTGTTGGTGTGCAGGTTCTACGTGGATGATTTTCCCATTAGAGTGTACAAGAACAATGAAGGGAAGGGAATCCCATACCCAAGGATGCAGGCAATGGGAGTGTATTCGACGTTGTGGGAGGCTGATAACTGGGCAACAAGAGGGGGATTGGAGAAAATTGATTGGAGTAAGGCACCCTTTTATGCATATTACAAGGACTTTGACATTGAAGGGTGCCCAACGCCAGGACCTGCCAACTGTGCCTCTAATCAAAGTAATTGGTGGGAAGGGGCTGCATACCAAGCTCTTAATGCCATTGAAGCTCGAAGGTACAGGTGGGTTCGTCTTAACCATATCATATATGATTACTGCCAAGATAAGTCAAGGTACACACTCATCCCACCAGAGTGCATTGCCGGCATTTAAACCCAAAATCACCTCACTTCAATTCTCCATTCTCTACTGTCAAAAATTATATATAGTTGCTTCGCCAGAGTTAATTTCAGTTTATCCCTTGTACTGTCTACGTCTCTCCACGTGAAATAAATGTACAACAACAAAACTAAGGGTAAATTATTGGGTCCCCATACCCCATGGATAAATTCAAATTAACACTTCCTTGTTTGTTTTCTTTTGGAAGAGGGCAAATGATTATAGTGTCTGTGGGGGCCAGGGCTATGTTCTACCAGAAGAGGATAAGTCAAAAGCCATTTCTGGATCCATTATGCAATTGTATTTTAGTGCGCATGATTGCCGATGATATTTTTGCCTTTCTCATGTACCAAATTTCATTCTGTAAACTTCCTCTGTTTCTGTATAAGCAAAATTGGTCTACAACATTACCCATCATCTATCAACCTTCATCAAACTGCTCCTCTATACTTAACTCTAACTTCGCTGTTTTATTATTTTTTTTTTCATTTCTTATGAATCTGAGTTATATGCTCCCCTCAAATTTTTGACTAATAAGGGAATTTATACTTGCATCAACAACCATTTAGAAAAGATTGGATGGATAAAGTATTGGTTTCTGGAAGATTGTTGGATCTGAGTATCGAATCACAGCTTAACTTATTATTAACTGAATTTATAGTTGGGAAACTAAGATGTATGTTTTTATATTCTTTTTTAAGAATCATTCATTTCAATACTTAAAAAATCACTCAAATGTTTTAAAAAAAGGATAAATTCAGATGAAATAAATTGCAAAACTCATGAGATATATTAGTAAAAGGATTTAGTAAAAGGAACACACTCGAAATACTGGTTAATGAATAAGTTATTGGACCGGTGAAGATATTATTTTGATTTATCTACATTTAAATTATATTTTACTATATAATACTTACTATTTCAAATAAAATGTATCATAAGATATAAATATTACAATAAATATATAAATATAATACTTAGCTTGTAAATTGCATGACCAATTTGATATGTAACTCGAACCGGTCACAAAACCAGTATTTCATGACCAATTTGATACTTAGTTTCTGTTTCTGATTCAATCGTTTGAGTCTAGCTGAGTTTTATTTTTCAATTCTCAAGTTTAATTTCCAAAAATTCTAGCTACCTATACCGGAAAGAGTTTTGTATGTTTCAAAGTGCTTCCAATTATAAAATCTGTTTTTAGTTTTTGTAAAAACATTTTCCATCCATCTTTTTGTAGTATTTATATCAACATAAATTACTGGTTAAAAAAATTCAAATAATATATATAATTATCTTGTTTATATTAAACCAGAAATATATTACTTAATTAAATTATATGCTTAAAAATCTAACAGTCAATTTTAAAAACCAAGTGAGAATCTCTTTAATTCACTCCCATTGACTTTCTAAGTAAATCCTATTATGAAGATTGAAATAAAATTGAGTTTTCTTACATTTTTAAGAAGACACTTTACAAAACATTCACAAGTATATAGCTCCATGACAATCATCAAGGAGTGGGAAAAAAATGAGAAGATTTGAGGGAAAATTTCAAGAGTGCAGAGTGTTTTATACATGGAGGACTTTATGTAATACTACAGTTATAATAATGATAATAAGAGATGGTTTAACTGAGAAACATTTTACTGCTGTCAATTATGATTCGCGTGTTAAAAAGTTTACCAGTGCATAATTTTTGGTCCACTTTCACTTAGGCAAGTATCTAAACTCCACAATGCGTGAAGTATTTATTGTTGAAATATCCAAAGGAACATTCACAACAATGAATGACGATAGGATTGAAAACTTGATACAGTTATTAAAATCTTTGAGTGCATATATATCAGTTCAAACACCTAAGCCACAAAGATGAAACAGTAATTCTCGTATCCACCAAATAATTTCAGAGTTTAGGATTCTCAAAAAGACGTAGCTGACAGCAACAAATGCACTTTTAAAGAGGTGGCCTACAACAACAAATTCCAAATAAATGAGACTTGATTCTTCAAAACAGAAATGCAACTTGCTCAAAGAAGAAAATATCAAAATACTAATTAAATTCCAACATTTCTAACTCTACTTTCCGAACAAAGGTCACCTTAGTTTCAATGTTTTGTCAATTCAGTGGAGACACTGTGGTGAGCAAGAGAACTGAAATTCCAGCGACAAGATAAGAAGATCGTAAGCTCTTCCGGATCCAGTGGTTAAACATATATGGTTGTTGCAATCACCAAATCAATTTAAGTCTGGTATGCATTAACAAAGTCAACTCTCTATAGACTTAGTAGCTTCTGACGGTGCTGTTCTTCAGTTCTTGTTTTCAAGTAGGAGGTTGGCACGTACCTTTCCATCCTTCTTTTCTTCACGTCTTTTCAATGTCTCTTAATTCTTCACCTCGCTTGATGCATTATGCAAAGGAAAAAAAGTGACTACTGCTATTAGTGGAGGATGGAACTCTCTGTTACTAATCCTTGAATATAAATAATTCACAAAATGGGTTCAATACCAACTCCATATGTTCATTTATTGATGGTATGGAAATTATAATGCTATTCCAACCAAATAAATGACCAACATGTCATTTTTCTTATACATAAAAAATGGAAGTAGTTTAGACCAAATTTGAAGTAGGAGAACAAAAGAACATCTGATTTCTGAAATGGCCAAAGATAGTTTCCAATTTTCACTGTCACATCCAGTTGCAGCCGGATTTCTGATGGCAGACCACCTGAGTCATAGTATCTCAGAAGCATTAGCATATTTGATATATTTGTTTAACTAAAATTGCCTCAAAATTGAATTTGATTCCCTTTGTCCTTGGCATCAGTGGCAGCGATAAAGAAAACAACAATGGTTGGATACGTTGGAAACAAGGGGTGTACCACATGTTTTATACCTTGGATATCATATAGAACAATAAATCCAGGACAGAAGGCACAGATCCCCTCACCTCCCGTGCTACAGGTTTTGTATTCTTCCTTTTGTGACTCTGCCAGTGCCACCTAGCATAACATTTTAAGGACACAAAATAGGATATGTAACTTCATCAGATGGAAGCAACTCTCACTACTTCTGAAATAATGACACAGCAGAAATGCTTTCACATCATCTTTGATGAATTTAGTAAAAAATCAGTCAAATTTTCACGAGATGTTTCAACCCTTATTGCAAGCCATGCATGGATAAATTCAAAACCCAGGAACAAACGTTGGATGCTGCGCACCTCAAAGATTTGTTTGGTGTAATAAAAAGAAGCACCAACAACGAACTAGAGTTTCATTGATTGCACCTCATAATAAAGCGTCATTAGCTGCATTGATATAAGTAGAGAAATGATTGAAACGAATTCTTGAAGCTTTTCCCTGATTTTATCCCCCAAAATTTATTTCTTTGTTATGTAAAAGAAAAGTATTAATATATAATTATTTTAATAATTTTTTAACTATAAATATTCAATAGGTTTATAGTTAAAATTAGAAAAAAAAAATTGTATGAGAGTAGGAGAGAATATTTAATCCATGTAAAACATTATGACGAAATAGCTATTTGAATTTTCATGGCGCTCTTAAGAGACAAACGACTGACTCGTATATTTTGTACTGATTCATAAAAAAATATCCATTCTGCACACGCGTTTGTCTGCAACTATATATTAAGTGAAGACATTTCGAAAATTCCACTTTACTTCTCTATATTTTTAGTTTTTTCATCTATAAAATTGTAAACGAAGATAAATGTGATGGACATGACCAAGCATTTTCCGTGTTTACTTTTTTCGATCTTTAAATGTGAGAAAAGAACAAAAGAATAAACGAAGTTGTTTATACGTTGGTGGGAAGGGTAGAAGAAAGAACAATGTTGGTATTAGCAGCAGAAGAAGAACAAGAAAAACAGGACAAGAACAGAGAACATGTACACGACCCCAAGCCGAAAAGGGTAGGCACAGAACCATCCTTTCTGCTACACAACAAAACGCAAGTAATTGCACGGAACAAGATTCTCTTTTCTTCTCTTCTCTTTCTTACCACTTCCACCTCACCATTTAATCTAAAACTAAAATGTCCCAACTATTTGCCTCTTTAAAAAATATTCATTCATCTACTATAACACTCTCACATTCCTACAAAATACAATTTCAACACTCTTTTTTTTTTATAATTATTGGTGCAAAAAGAATGTTTCAAGTTGGTGGAGTATCATGATTTTATCTTAAAAGACATCTCAAAGGGTTAAGAGATGAAAATGTATATAAATTATTCTTTGTTTCGACTCTTAACCAATGTGGGACTATATTAGATATATCGAAATAACATATATAATTATTTGATACACAACAAAAAAAAATGATCATTCTTGAGATATATTTTTTTATTGCACTACAATATTTACTTTCTTGTAGATAATTGTATAGGTTTAGAAATTCTATTTTAAAATTGGTTATAGTGAGTATCGTTTATAAGTCAAGTATACAATGTTGAATATGTTTCGGTCTCAATATTAGGTATGATTGAGCATGAGTATTAAATCTTAGTCATTTCTAAATCGAGAATAAAGTCATACAAACATATCTCCTAATTAGAATTCAGATGTTAATGCATCTATAAACAAGAATTAACATTAAAGACTATTGCATATAGTAGAATCCTATGTGTAAAAAGTCATTGTAGGATAAGAAACTCCACTTTATTTCCTCTTAACCTACTACCCTAAACAAAAGGATATATATTACTATTTTTAGGTCTATAAATAAATAAATATATACACTTTGTAGAAATAATACTAACCATAACAAATTGTATAAATAAGCACATCAAACAAAATAAAAATACGTAATTAATACTACACTCATTACATATCTAAGATTGAGCACTTCCTTGAACATCATAGTACCTTTTTCAAATATACTTTTTGAAAACCGAAACTTGAGACTTAGGAACAAAGAAAAGAAAGAAGAAGTGAAAGACGACTAAATAGAAAGAATCAATTATTCAACTAATTATTGTTACTGTCTTAATCCCGTATACAAGAACGAATTCTTTTAAATATACTTTACCTTACCATTTGTTTTAAATACAAATAGTATTGTGTTAAAATTTTCATTATTTTTTCTTTCGATGTTTTATGATAATAACTTTATTACGATGAAGAGGCTATGTGTAGGTGTTCATTCTCCAACGCAACTCCGAATCCTTTTCTGCTTAAGGCTTTGCAAAAGGACATAATCCTGAACTCTCCCTCGTTTTTTTATTCGCTAATGTTTGCACCTACATAACATTCTTAATAGTTTATTCATTCTATGTTATTGTATGTTAACTATCTGTTGTTATATCTTGATTTCTGAACGGTACTAAAATGTTTTTTTAACTCTAAACCGGAACATTAAGAATTGTAATGATATACACTTACATTTATTTATAAGTATAAGAATAGTTGTTACTTAATGTATCTTTTAGTTAATGTGACATATTTGTTGTTTTAATTCTTAATGCGTCATTTGCTTGTTTCTCAAGTTATGTAATATTAAATCTAAGTGGTTTAAATTTTTATGGAGTTTGTTGTAATATATCAAGAATGTAGAGTTACGAAAAATATATGAAAATTGTATATTTGATCAATGACGACCATTACGTGTGTAGATTGAATTGTTATAAGAGTTGGAAAAAAAATCTTTGCCACAAATTCATACTAACGAGATAATATAGAATGAGAACAAGTGAAAGTAACTAAAATATATGAAAGTTGATAAATGAATAATGGAATCGGATGGATACAAACCAGTGAAGTAAACTTTGAACTTCTAATTTGGTTTATAAAAAAATTAATGACCCAAATTTGATTAATTTATTTAATTAAATTTATAAGTATATCACTTAAAAAAAATAGTTTAATATTATTTTATTAATAAAAAATATGCATAAATATTTTTTTTCTAAAAAAAATCACATATTAAGAAAGAAGATAATTTATTTTATAAATTTTATTTAATATTAACCAAACTTTGGAATAAGTGTGCTAATAAGTATTACAGTCAAACCTTTTACAGTTTAGTATAATTTACTTAAAAAACTAAACTTAATCAAAGGTTTGAATTATTTGTTTTAGCTTAAGGAAAGAGCTTAAACAAATAAGTAACAAACTGAAGCTGTATATATAATTCAGAAATAGGTTTATACGATTTACACATTTGTAATGGTTAATAATACAAAATTAGCATCTATTGCACATCGAAAGGAGATTTAAGAAGAGTTAAAAAGAGAATTAATTATGATAGAGGCATGCAAAGAAAGGAAGAGATCCATTAGGTGTTTCTAAACGAAGGGACAGCTCATGTATAAACATGTCAGATGAGAACAGAAAAAAGAATGAATATTTTAGGCAATTGTTACATGGTGGATACTTCTTCCATGTTTCAGAAACAATAACATCCAAACAGGAACAAAGGGAATAGCAGATTCCTTTTGCCCTTTCTCACCTCCTACTTCTAAAACAAATACACTTTCATCATCACTTTCTGCGTGGTCCCACATTCCACCATCTCCTCTCTACCGATTATGCAGAGGATTAGCTCCTGATGGCACGCCTCTCTTCTCTTCCAACTCCGCTTTCGCATTCCTAGACACATTCTTCCGTGGGCTGCCATACCTCGTGAAATTGAAGAAACCACCGGCTACACTAACAAACCCGCTATTGCAGAATATCAGCAGAACTAGCAGCACCGAAAGAGCACCCATTTCACTTGCTAGCATAACACCACGTGAACCCAGTTGTTTTTTATACACCAATTTGCGAGATATTACAGATAAACGTGACTGATGTGATCGCAGTGAAGATTGCTTTAGGATAAAGTGCACTCCAAAAACTTGGGCGATGCGGTTGAATTTGCAGTTGTGAACCGTTTTTGAAAGCTGTATCTCTTAACAGAAACAGTTCCCAGCAATGGAGAGAACATGAAGTAGATGAAAGACTAGGGAGGGCCAGTACGTGAGTGGTGCATATGCATGAGATGAAAGTGTTTGGATGGAAGTGAGAAGAGGGAAGGTAATGGAGGAGAAGATGGGTTATGGAAAAAGAAATGTGGGGGAAGTTGTTGTGATTAGAGTGAAATGGTACTTGAGTGTAGGCATGCAAAGCCAATATCTTATATGAATAATGGCAGTGATGGGCATCTTGGAAGTTCGCGGGAAAAGCCTCTGAATCACACGCCAGGGAGAGACCTTGTCCAGCATGACAACAGTTTTGATACTTTCTATTTGTTTTCTTCTCTTCTTTTCGGAGGGAGGACACTATCATGTCTTATAATATCATCACTCGCACCTGCTTTTCTAACCACTTTCTTTTTCTATTTCTTTATTACTAACATACAAACAATACCTCCCAAATCAAACTAAGCTTATAACAACGTTTCTTTCTTCAATAGCTCCCGGGAAACCGTGCATTTGGTTATCGAATGCACAGCATTTAGCTTTTTTCGTTTCTCTTTATCTTCTTTACTTTTTGTTTTTTAATTCTTATGCATTCACACATGCATGCTTGCTCAAGGTTCTAAGAATTCAAGCCAACTATCTAAACTCTTCAATTCGCCATTGTTAGGGACTAGCAATTCAGCATGGGGAATTGCTGGCGTGTTGTAGAGGTAGAACAAAACGTCAATGTATCAAAAATTGCAGAAAACAAGCAGCTGGGGGGCATGACCATTGATCACAAAAAACGACCAAAGATAGAAGGGCCTCGTGGTCGTGATCCCCAATGTTGGGCTTTCTGGTTAGAACAATTTTGAGAAGCGACGAAAAACTTGCATCACACTCATTTGGAATTCAAGAAAAAGACTAGATGTTTCTTTCCTAGTGTGATTGATTGGTTTTCCAAGGTTTAGATCAATAGCTTCCCATTTAGACCATAATTTATTGTATTTAGCTTCTGCTTTTTTTGGGGGTCCTAACTGTAAGTTGAATATATAAAAAAAGGACAAAACAGATCATGATAGCAGGGCATGGGGTTCCAAATTCCAATACCCAGACGAATAATGTATTGGGCCCAATCATGAGTGTTTGCAGACAACAAAACAATTTCCAATCCGGAGTTAGTTTACCCAAAGGGAAAAAAAAATTGCAACAGTCACAAGAAATTGACCCTTTCATCGATTATTAGGAGTCTGGTTCTTCCTGCACCTCCATACAAAAATCAGCACCCCATACTAAATGCGAATATACATTTTTGTCCTCCACTAAAAAAATAAATTAACCTTTAAAATCCCATACACTTTTCACATCCTTTCTTTTTCCATTTTATTTCACTCCAAGGACCTCCACTCTTTTCTTTTCTTGTATTGATTTGTCACTAATTTGAGTGTTTTTCCTTTTTTTTGTTTTTAAAAATATTATGAATTACATAATTTGAAATATATTTTCGAATCTGAAAGTGTTCTTTAGATTTATAGAATTCGAAATATATTTAAAAAAAACTGGTATTTCCAGTTGCATAATTTTTTTTCTTTTGGAGTTGAGAGTAGATATATTCTGGATTATATAATTCAAAAGTTAATTTCATATTCAGAAAAGACTTATGTAATCCAAAAATTAATCACAAATTTAAAAAAGACTTCTAGATTACATAATCTGCAAGCTATTTTCAGATTATGTAACCCAAAATATAAACTACACTTTAACTTTTTACAAAATAATATTTTTGGAATACAAAAATTTATGGTGAGTGGCACAAGAACGTATAGTGGTGCAGGAAGAAGCGGCCTTATTAGGTTCTGTCCAAGTTAAGAGTTTTGGGCCACTATTGTCTGACCACTTGTGCTGTTTTGTCCTCTCTTAAATTGAATTGAATTAATTTTAAAATAAATGAAGAATAACTTCTTCAGTTCCAAAAAAAAGAAGAAAAAAAACTTCTTCAGTTCGGTAGTCTCGCTCTGACCACAAAAATAGTAACATGCCATATGCCATGTCATGTGAATGTGGTGAGTTATTCCATGAAACACGGTAATGCATCTAACTAAATAATGGATTATTCAATCTTCTTCAACTTTATTTTTCATTTTCAATGGGTGAGTATTCAACTAACATCATTTCTTCTAACCAATTTAATACAACAAAGAAAAAATCAACCCACACAGTTCTTTAAATTTTACAAACTACAAATATTTTACGTAAATTTTAAATATCATAAAGAATTTATAAGATTGACCCTATATTTGCAACATTACATCACATCCCAAACCAAACAATTTCTTTTTCAAGAACAAATAATATATATATATATGGTCTTTATTCAAAGTTTTCCATCAACTTGTTAAGTAAAACTCGTTTCTTGTTCTATATTGTCACTGAGTCTACAAGTTTTTCATTGAATAAAGTTTCTTTAATACTATAATAATAAAAACAACAACTTTAAGACTGATTTTAGAATATAATATTATATTATAATAAAATAATAATTTATTTAGCGATCAAGTGAAACTCTTCTTTATTCTGTAACACGTAGGTTTTGCATTTGACAGGAAACATCAGATTAGTAAAACTGGTAAATGCTACAATACTTAAATCATAACTTAGTTTAACTATACCGGTCAGAACCGTACGACTATCACATATCTCGGTCATTATTATTGAGCCGACCGACATGTAGGCTCCATCAATGAGTCGACCGACAACGCAACTCTAGTTATGCTAAGCAGAGTTAGTAAAATTAATTCATGATCAAAAGTTAGGTAATGTATCTCTAAACATGGTCCAATTCTCTAATCTGGCCCAATAAAAAATATTCATTAAAATAATATAAATAGCATATATTTCAAGATCTAGGTACATCATAAACAGTGGTATGACAACAGAACATCGAATACGTAAGGAGGAGCAAGGAACTTGCGAGGAAGGAAGTTGAAGTACAATCTGACCGACCGATTAAGAAAGAAGAAGAGTGATCTCAATAGTTCTTTGGACCCAACCTCCCGTTAACATTAATCAAATAATATTTTTACTTATACAATATTTAATTTAAATTCGAAAATGATGAATTTCTGTTTGTAAATTAATCGAAACCTCTATCAATTAACCTAAGAATCATTGTTTGTAAACATTTTACTAGTTGCAGCTTTCTGAATATTTTTTCTCATACATACATTTTTTCTTTAACTTGAATGGTAAAATCTGCAAAAAAAACACAGTACATTTGAATCCTTTCTCCTTCATTGAGTTTGTATTTTGACATCATCCTACAGTAAAATAGATGCAACTTGGAGTTTTATATATTCGAGTTTCAAATTTAGTTGGCAGATGATCACTAAATATGCATGGTGTTGTAAAAATCCTTGCAGGCATTTATGACAATGCATTAAATGTATTAAAGATAATTTGATTACTACTCATGGTAGTAGGTAGGCACAAAATTCTTGAATGCAAGAGAGAACTCTATTCTTGTTCTCCACAAAAGATTCGTAAGAAATGGTGTTATAACAAATGCATCAATATAGTTGATGTGGCTGAATTTAACAAAACTCCACCAATTAATACAAATTGAATTTGTATACTGCCAATTTATATTACAGCAACCTCTTAATTAGAACGATGACTGAGTTGAACCGTTTTCAAATTCAAACGTTAATAAATAAACATGATGACATGCATGGCAGAGACGTAGTTGTAGTTGATGTGCATCATTGACAGAAGTAACTATTTAAAATAAATAAAGATTATCTTTTACGAGGAGTATGTGTGTTATTAATTTAATATATATGATGAGTCAAAATAAAATACCGGTACAACAAATTAGAATTGACCATGACCATGACAATATTGAAATTCATCAAAGGACTGTTTCATGGGATCGTGTTTATAGGGTTGACAAGTACGTATATCAGTGAGGAGGTAAAGTAAATGGCTGTTACGTGTGTGCAAACGTAGTAGCAAGGTTTCTAGATCTGCGATGGTGACTACAGTAGTGGCATTAAGGTTTTTGAATTTATTTGACTGCATTGCAAGTGCATTTGTCTGCAATTTTAACAGGGTCCCTCCATGACGAAAATGAGGTAGTACAGATGAGGGTGTACGTGGAAGGACAAGGAGGTGGGTTAGGTACATTAAATGGTAGAAAGTACCAAACTCCAATTCTGTATAGAAATTTATATAAAATAATTATGTATGGAGTTGAAGGAGGGCATTGAAGTGGGTAGGATTGTGATGGCGATGGATTAACATGGTCACCAGGAGGAGGCAGATTTGCAGTTTCGAGGAAAGTGTGGCTTTATTTTCCGAAACTCCTCTCATCGTATTCATTGGTGCACAGCAGCATCATGAATGATGTATATTATTGTATTATCCGGAATGAAACCCAACCCCAACTGTATTTTATGTATGTATACTTGTTAGACGGTAAGAAGTTCTGACTAGTCAATAAGAGGATCGTAATGCGTACACAGATGAGGCCATGGGACTACGTAACACAGATAGATACTATCACACACACAGATACGACACGGACACGGAGATACGTAAAATTTTTAAAATATAGGATATGGGAACACACATATCTATATATTATATAACTATGAATTATATAAATTGACAATAAAGATTTATGTGCACAAGTATGTTCCAGATTATTTTTTGGAACAGAAAGATGTTTTTCATGACTCATTCACAAAGATTTGTTTCTTATTCTTATAATCATAATAACAATTTATACAATAAAGTTTGAATTTTAAAAAATTAATGTATTTTTTTTTAAATTGTGTTAGAACCGTATTAGAATTGTGAGAAATTTAACAAATACTTTTTGAATTAGACACTTCACGGATACGTGTCCTACAAGTATCATACGAGTGTCAGTGTTCGATACTAGTATCAAATACGGACAAACCACTTAAGAGGAGTATCCGAGCTATGTGGTCATCGGTTTTGATTCTAATCTCTGAAAATAAGAAATAATGATAAATTTCACTTTTTTTTGGAAACAAAGATCTCAACAATTTTAACTAGATATGCGGGATTTGAAAGAGGACTAGGAACAGGTCAGATACATACATAGGAATGGAAAGAACATTCATTATGAGCATGATCAAAGAGACAAAACACTTTCGACTTTCTGGTTAAACTGAATGATTTAGTTTGAGATAAATCTTCCTTGTCTCAAACACAATATATTAAAACTGAATTTTAAATATTGAAATTGAAAGGCATGTAGGAGGGTGGATTCTAGGGCTAACCCAACTACAATAACACCCTTGGTTAAACAAAATCTCATTTTTCATTTTTAAGATTTTGGCATTGGGCCATCACGTGGGATGTGACCCACCAGTCCCCTTAAAGGCAAAGCACCTCACGAGACGCCACCATGAAGGCACATATAATTAAAATATATATACTAAATGAAATTGAAATTATTTTATAAATGTTATGATACAATAAAAAGTCATGGATATTAATAAAGTGTTTGAAAATGATGGATATATATGGTGATTAATCATCTCTTATTTAAAACTCAACCATCCACTTCTTTCTCTCTCTCTCCCATCCCTATGTATCTCTCATTCCATATCTCTTTAAGCAACTGACTTCCAGACACAAACACGTGAGCTAACTTCCCTATCCACACCTTGCACCTTTCCTTCACTTAATCATAACCTCCCATCCCACTCCTGCTATTCAATTCATTTTTCATTATTTTACCCATTCTAGGTCTATAATTCTACACCAACAAACATAATATCTTTATAACATACTTAACAAATCAAATTCAAATCTTTTTTAAAATCTGCATAGTTTCAAGTATTTGTTTCACTCTTCTTTTGTTACTGCGCCGGTTTGCCCTCTTCAACTATATGCTATTTTGTTATGATCTTAATCATCATACCTACGATAAATTTTTATTTTTATTTTCAGTCTTTAACTGGGTTTTCTTTCTGTTATATATAGACAAGTTTTCGAGATAGAATTTACTAAAGTCTTCCCTACAATAATCTCAGATTCCAACTCTGCATTATGACTTATAAATAAAGTTTGACCTGATGTTACATTTCACTCTGTCATTATGATATCGACCATATATTCTTGTGGTATATTTGAGATTAACTTTTTTTCACTGAATTCTAAATAAATCGTATAACAAAATTTTGCACACTCATGGGTAGAAAACTGCTAATTTTCCGCTTACATTCAACAACCCTATACTATATTATATTATAAAACTGTATTTAAAATGTATCAATTATTTTAAGGAAATTAAAAGGTTATAGAAGTCAACATTTGAATCAACTTTGTACCAGTATTGTGTATACAATATATATACTTGGAGGAAGAAAACAGATTATGCCCAGGGCCAGCTATTTTTTTCTTTTCCATTGTTTGTTTCAGAGCATTAGCATAGTGTATATACACTTACCATGAGAATTTTAAAATGAACAATAAAAAGTTTCTGACTCAAGGACACTTTCTATAATGGTTTATATAAACATACAATATAAGCAAATTTCAATCAGAAGTTACTATTCTCAACAGTATTAGCTAATTACAACTTTTCCCTAGCTAGACGCATCGCCCTCAACCAAAAAAATACAATGGTCGTGGGAAATAACTCTTGTCTTTTTACCTCTTCGCCCCAAAGAGTGAAAACCTAACCACAATCAACATGCTGCAGAAGGATTGGCAAAGGGGTTGTAGAAGTGAGGCTTGGGAGCCATGGAGAAGGAGCTTTTATTGGAAGCGTTATCGCTCACACCACCGAGCCTCTCGCACGAAGGGCACATGGTGAGTGTTGCCGCAGGCATAGGCATGTACAAGGGTTGAGTTAGTTTCAGTGCCTTCAGCTCCTGCAGCTCCTTCTTTAACCTTCTGTTTTCGTCCGTCAACGTTTCACAGCATTTCTTTAAGAACTCACAGTCCACCTCTGTCTGCTTCAGCTTTGTTCTGCAGCAACCAAACCAAAACCTTAATAAACCAACATGTCATGTTATCATCTCATGAATCTGCCAAACTCATGAACAATATATATTCAGTAAGGAAATTAAACCTCCCTAAATGGCCGGATTGCAGGTTTTAATTAACTAATCAATTAATTAAATTGTTTAGCTTTTTCATATACATGAAGGACAACGTAATAAAAACAATTTTTATGGTGCTGTTTGGTATAAAGGTGTTGATTTTATAATCAAAAGAAGACGTACCTGGCTCTCCGATTCTGGAACCACACTTCAACTTGTCGAGGCCGTAGATTTAACTGTCTGGCTAAAGCTTGCTTCTGTTTCTGTAAATCCAATCCAAGAAAATAGTATTAATTTCAAAATAAATTTCCAATATATAAATAAGGATAAGAGAGAGATTAATTAATTAATTAATATGTATTACTTACAGGATTGAGAGTGCTGTGTTGTTTGAAGCTCTCCTCTAGTAGTGCAGATTGTTCTTTGGTGAGTCTGAGTTTCTTCTTAGCATTGGAGCCGTCTTCTTCTTCGTCGCTCAGTCTTGAAGAAACCCTCTCTTCTGCCTCGGCCTCTGCCTCTACCTCTTCAAAGCTAAGATCTCTCTCCCTCTTGACAACCCTCCCAGTTGAGAAAGACGAAACCACGCTGTGAGGTGATGTCTGTCTGGACATGTCAAGAGGATCCTCACAATAAACTTTACTGTTGTTGTTGGCCACGTTGTTATTTCTGGGCACTTGCTTGGCCAGGTGGCAGCTCTCGCCAGACAAACCCAACGTTAAAGATGGTTCATTGGGGGAATAGGGCTTGGTTGGCGTAGGCTTAATAACACAAAGATGATGATGATGATGATCACGAGGCTTGGTGGATGGAGTGGTGGTAGCAGTCAAAGATAACCCTAGAACGAGGTGAAGGCCAGAGGTATTGGCATCGTGATCAAAACCCATTTGAGAGAATAAAGAGGAGGGTACGTATCTGGTTCTTGGGTTGGAAAAATTTATTAGATGTTGTGCGCTTTAAAGGCTCCTGGGAGGGATTGAAGAGGGTCTTAAGAAGAGAAGAGAGAGAGGGAGAGTGAATAGAACCTTTTTGTGGGGGTGTTGGGTGGGTGGATGGATGGATGGATGGCTATGATTATTGTTAATCAAAGGGAGGAATGAGTAGAGAAACGAATCTTGATATTGGAAATAATGAAACTCCCTTGTAGTAGTAGTATATCTCTTGCATAGGTTGACCATTTGAGTCCCAACACTGTTGTGTCCATTATAATTAATAAATAATTATAATAACAGACAAACTTGGAAAATCCCTCTCTCTCTTGAATTCCTGCAACCTCTCACAGTGCACATCAACCGGGTTCTCTTTGCCACCAACGAGTGTACCAGATATAGCTATATATTCCTTTAATTATCATTACTGTTACCTCACTTTCTTTACCTATATATATACATATATATTATATGTGTGTGTATATGCTTCCTTGCGTATGCAGTAGTTTCACTTTACATTGTTCCAATTATTGGCCCCCTTTAGTCCTGCTTTACTCGTGTCCCAGGCACCTTTTATTTTCTTTCTCTCCTACGTTTATTCATTTTCTCATCATTTCTTTCCTCTTTATAATTTATTTTCCACGTTACCCCCACACCACACACACACGGATTAAGATATTGGGTAAATTGTCCAACCATATGTATGTGCATTGGCACTCATGCAAAGATTGTTTCGCAAGTTAAATAGAAAAATTTGAAGTATATAACGCAAAACCCAAAATAAAAGAGATGATCGGAAACAGGTGGGTAATATAATATATAAATATATAAATATATAGTATGTATGTGTGACAAAGTTGTGTAACTATAACAGACCCACATGAACTGTCTCCCACTTCATGCCTTTGTTGAACTAGTTAGAGATGGGTACCATGTCACTTTGCTTACCAATCTTGTATACTTTTTAATGAATTAGGAATGTGAGGGGCGATGGTTGGCCCTTTTTCTCTAGCTTATAATGAATGTGGAAGATTAGAAAGGGATGTGCACTATTTGTTTGTTTCCAATAGAAAATGAGATAAAGTAGGTATGAGACACAAATGGAGTTTCAAAGAGTTATAATGGTGCCAGAATATGATTCATCAACAAGAATCCGGATCTTTGCTTAACTAGAAAGTTGATGTGGAGCGTTTGGGGCCTACTTTTTCTGTATTAGTACTATAAGCACTTCCAATAATGCATTGTCGGCGATGCTGAGCAGAAGTTAGGTCACCCGTATTTAATGATAAACCTAAAATAATTAGCACGAAATAACGGCGTAATTACCACCACCTTTTACAGCGCTACTTGCCAAACCTCATCAAACAATTTTTCTTCTACCCCTTTTCCCTTCACTATGCAACTCTCTTTAATAAATGTAAATCAATTCAAATTAATATATATGGACCACTCGGTCATGGAACCCTGATAAAAATGCTTTCGTTGAATCTACCAAAATATCATCTTAAGCTGGCCAAGGTTAAATAATTAGGAATTGGAAGTGTCGTTTTTTAAACCCACAGGGATTCATTGAAGAAATAATGAATTATAATTGAGCAAGGATGTTGGATGGGAATAAACCCACGCATCTTTAGTTTAACTTTAATTGGATGCATCATCATATGGTTACACAAAAAGTGGACGGGGCAAATGATTATTTTGAAAATAAGAATGCAACTTGTTCTGCTTTTCGGTACCTGAATCTAATTCCAATCTCCTCTTCGATCACAACAAGGTCAAAAAGTGGGAAACACCCTTTATTTTTATTTTCATTTCAATGCACAAAACACGACCTTCCGATTTTCAAACCACAAATAATACTTATTTTTTGCGTCTGTTTATTTACCTTTTTTTATAGGATACAAGAAATTGTATGTCGGAAGCTTTTAGGCTGAACCGGAAATTTAGTTGGACGAACTTATACTATTTAGTTTATTACGTCATGGCTAGGTATTTGTGACGTCAGATAATATTTAAAAGTTAAAAATTACAAAGAAAGCTCTACACCCCACGTACAGCGCCACTAGAGCTTTAATTGTTTGCTTAAGAAAGAAACTTCATTAGTTAAAGTGTTTAGATGTTAACAACAAAAACATGACTGTAATCACTATTAATAACAGAGATGATGGTTGCAGATATGGTAATAACATTCGGGAAAATAGTTATAATTTTTGTGATGACACTAATGATAGAGGTGATTACTGTGATAATGGAGATAATATATATCTAGTTATAACAACAAGAACAATATTGGTTGAAATAGTAATCATGGTAATAAATGGTAACAATGTTGGAAGGATACAATGATAATAAATGATGACGAAGAGAATGATGGTGGCAAAAATAGTGGTTGTAATAAAATTGAATGGAAAAGGAGCAAGAAAGAGTTTATTATCCTATTTTAATATCTTTAAACTAAACTCCTTAAAAATATTATTATAGTGAGATAGTAAACCTTAAAAATATTATTATAGTGAGATAGTAAATATGAAAAAAAATTATTTCATCCCTATCAAACAACTTATTAAAATACAATAAAATAGTTATTTTATCCTACTCACTACAATAAAATCATGAAATAAAAACAATGTTTAGAAACTAAAATAATTAGTTGTAATAATAACTAAATTAGAGACCATTTGGTAGAAAAATCTTGATTGCTAATTAAATACCAATTTAGAAACTATTTAATAATAATAGAAACTAATTTAGAAAGTATTTTTTTTTAATTTTTAACGTAATGTCTACTTTAAACAACTAATTATTTTAGTCTTTAAAAATTGGTTTCTATTTCATTTCGTGATTTTCTTGTAGTAGTGACTTTGCCATATTCTAAATAACGAATGGACCTGAAAATTAATTTCATAGTCAGTCATATTTAAGTGTTTATGAAACAACATATAGATTCTTACAAAGTTTCGTAATTAAAATTAAATCTATTAAATTAATTTATTTTTAATTTCACTTGGTTTAATTTAATTAAATCACAATTGATTTAGTTCTTGATTTTACTTTTTAATCCATCCAATAATTTATACTTTTAAAATTTCAGTACTCAAGTTTTCTCCTTTATATTCATTCATTCTAACATTCTTATTAAATGTGTTTAAAGCTTTTGTTTTTTTATCCAATGTCTTTATTGTGTTTTAAATAAAGAGAGCATTAAACAAACCATACAGAGATATAATTTAAAAAATTTATATATTAATGAAAATAACACCACTCTTATAAATTGACTTAACGAGTATCTATTTTTATTGAAAAATAAATAATTTTATCACTTTACAATAAAAGAAATTCATACAATAAAAACATGATTGCATAGGATAAAATTGAAAAGATAAAACCAAATCAAATTCAATTGAATTAAATAATTATTAAACCAGAGCAATCAAACTAAATATTATTAGTTTAAACTTTGTTTTGTCCTAAACCAAAAACCAAAACAACAAATGGATAGTCCCGGGCAATCTGTTAATCATTGAACAGGAATAATATTTTAGAACAGGATTATGCAGAGCTTTTGTCAGGAAGTGGCTGAATACCAAAAAAAATAGATGAGTAAGCATAGGTTTGGTATTGATTTGGGACCCAAAAGAAGTAGATAGAATTTGACTTTGAAACAGTGAAGTAATTAAATTGTAAAGTATATGGTATATGAGGTACATTATAGTGTGTATATATATGTGTGTGGTATTATTCTCCAAAATAAGTTACACTTGAATGAATAACGACAATAGAAATTGATGCATCCGGGTGTTGTTGGCATTGATCAAATCAGTGTTTTATAAGATGTTTGGTTTGGTGGAGAATTGGATTTAAATTGAAATTGGTTTAAAAAAAGGAAATAAAAAATTGAGCAATGTGATTGGAGAGAGAGAAAAAAAAGTGGCATAAAAGGCAAGAAATGCAGTGGTGGTTGTGGTGTGAGTAATATAATAAAAATAGATAAGAAAAGTGAAATGGAGAGTGTACGGGGCAGAGACAGACACATGGGTCCACCAATGATTTGGTATGATGGGCATTTGATTCCGTGGGAAGTAGATGATTGTGGAGCGTACAAAGTTGGGAGTGATAGATAGAAAGATAGATGAGGATTCAGCATTCAGAATTCAGCATTTGAGATTAAGTTTCGGTGATGTTTCTTTGTTCCTACCGACCATGTTGCTTTCCCCTGTTTCTTTTTTTCTTTTATAAATTATCATTTTTCCACATTTCTTTTATCTGCTTTTTCCATCAAATTTCAAACTCAATTAAATAAGTTTAAAATAGATCTGGCCGTAGGAGTTGTTGTTGTTCTTTATACGAGGAAGAGAGTGAGCATATTATGGTTTTATGTTTTTTTTTTCTTGAATTTGAAGTATGTCTGAGGTGAGCATGCGTACCAAATGTCCTATTCAAGGAAACAATGGCTTACTACAGTGCAGGGTCCACTATGCCAGTTGCCACACGTTTTAGCCCCAACACTGTTTCATATCCATTCATTTTTTTTATTTCTTTCTGCACTTTCTTCTTTAATCGGTTAAGAGTAAGAATATCAAAACAAGATTTAATTCCCAACAAAATATTCTCTCTCTATCTCCTTTCTTATCCTTCCTCTTTTTCCTCTGCTCCCAACATAAATCAATGTTCCAATCAACACCAACCAAAAATAAAATTAAATCCAATAAAAAAACTATATCTAATCTTTTAAAAAACAATTATTCGTTTTAAATATTTTTAAAAATCTCTTTCCGTTTAACAAAGTATAGAAAAACAATATTCCCTACAAATAAATGTAAAGCAATATTTGTCAATAACCTTAACAATATCAACAACAATTATCGTGATGGTAAGTCTAACTCAGATGTTAAATTCTCTGTATTTTAAATTTGATTTGGTGTCCTGTGATTTTTTTTAAAGTAAACTTTTAACAGTTATGTATTAGTAATGAACTTTTAAAAATTTAGTGTTAAAATGTACATTAATTTAATTTTAATATTTTTCAAAAATAAAGTTAATATTTTCTTTAGTAAAACCTTTGAATTGTGTGTAATATCATCTATTTTTCTTGAAAAATACCATTGCATTAATTTAGTCTTGTTCCATATATTTATAATATTTACGAAATCTTCTTTCACTTTAAACATACATTAATTTAAGTTTCATATTTTTTTCAAAAATAAAATTAATATTTTCTTTACTAAAACATTTGAATTATATATAATATCATCTAGTTTTCTTAGAAAAATACCATTACATTAATTTAGTCCTGTTCCATATATTTCAAATATTTATCAAATCTTCTTTGACTTCAAATAAATAAGTTGAACAATTTTTTTACTAAATAAAAAAAATATATTATTGAATATTATATCATACACTAATATATATTTAAATTAATCCAATATTATTTTTCAATTAGACCAAATAACTACTATAACCCTATGTTTTTATACGTCTTTTATCTGAAATTCATCTAAAGTTTTAATAAAATATACTTACATTAATGAATAAGTATATTTTCAATCATTATTTTTTGTATAGACAGAGTTGATTATTTATTCAATTAGTTTCACAACTGCATAGACAAAGAACTAATTTACCGCCTTTTAAAAATTGTCTATCTCCTCACACATATTCCACGTCTCAGTAAACAATTATTTTACTTCTATTTTTACCTGTTTTAATATAAAATAATTCACTATTAAATTGTCAAATCAAATCACACATATTACTTTAACTTTTATTGTTAATAATTTTATTTAAAAGAGTTTTTGTCAACCTATTTTATATATGCCAAATTTTATTATAATAGAACCACATCAATAAAGTAATAAACTATTTATATTTTTTAAAAGTATATATTATATTAATTTTGATTTTATATAAATGAGGTATCAAATAATTTTGTATTAGTGTAAAATTTTGAAAATATGATATGTGAAAAAAAAATGTAATATCAATGTAAATTTTAAAAAAATATATAATTCAATGGATAGTTGTTTAAAAGTTTAATATTTAATAATAAAAGTAAGAATGATAACGTGGGTTGGGTTGACCCGTCCCACAACTTAGAATATGCGGGTTGATTTTACTAGTCAGCGGTAAGAAATATTTTTTTAAAAAATTAATAAAAATAAATTTTAAATAGAAAATTTGATTTTTTTTATTTAGATGGATTAGATAAATGATATCATATTATTATTTTCACGACACATGCCTAATAAGATATGAGTAAAAACTTCAAAATATAAAATTTACAGACTTTCGGAGTTATAAAATCTGGAAGTTAAGATTTGTGTTTCAAATTGTACAAGATTCCAGATTATACAATCTAGAATACAAATTTTGTATTCAAGATGGTAAAATTTGGAATGAATAATTTTAGAAGTTTTTTAGAATACGAGATTGTATGAGGAAATTATGGGGGAGCAAAATTTTTTTTATAGGGTTTTAAGTTATGTGAATTATGCAGACAAACCTACACAACCATATACTTGACCCACAAAAAATGCAGATTATATAAAACAGGTTTAAACGGATCATCGAATTGGAATAAGTAACCACTAGGTTGTTTTTGTTTTTCCTCAACGGTCGCGAGTAGGTCCGCACACGCTATCCCACTTTATCATCTCTAAATAAAAGTTAAAAGTCACACAAATATCACTCTTATTTATGTGTAATTTTATTTTATTAGCTTGACGATAATTTAAAGGGTATATTTACTTGATATTTTAAAAAAATTGTAATATCTTTTTCTTTAAAAAAATGTGGTGGTATTCAATTAAGATTCTTAAACATTTAAAAAAAATCTTATAGTGTTCAATTAAGATTTTAAAAAATAAAATAAAATAAAAATTATTTAGTATTCAAAACCAACCGATATAAACAGAGTTATCCATTCTATTTTCAAACGCTTTTCTATATCCAAGAAAATGATTTCCGCTATTTTTTTTAGCAAATTGATTCACGCGCCTTTTGAATATGTATCTAATCAATTTCTAAAATTTAAAATTTGTCTTAAATTGATGGAAATTTAGAATAGATTTTTTGTGTTCCAGACATAAATGAACCAAAATGAAATTGAAAAACCAAAATCCTATTTGGGAAAGACAAATCCATACATTTTAGAAAACAAAATCAAGAAACATGTTTTGGAAGGCAAATTCTCCCTGGCCCTCAATGGTTCTTCTACACCTCCACACATCCATATGAAATACCAATTTTGTCCTTATTTAAAATTTTAAAAACCTATTTCTCTTTTAGCCTCATATTGTATTCTTTCATTGTACAATTCATTATATATGTAAATTCAGGTATACATACCCAATTGTGGTATTCATTTTCTAATAACATATCAAATATTATAATTTGATATGTATTACTACATCTGTTTGACACTTATAATGGGGTCGTTATCGGACCACCACTTCATACTATATTATTTTAAATGGAGAATATTGACAGAACTTTTTAACTATGTATTTATTTCTTACCCTTTATATATCAATTTATGTTGTTTTTCCAACTAAATTCTTAAATAAATTTTATTTATTTCCTTATTTTATTTATGTATAGTAGTTCGGTATGATAATAATATTTTATTATAATTAGTTTCTTATCGAAATAGGAGATTCATAATAACAAAATTTATTTATTATTTTCATTAACGATACTTTGAGTGAGTATTAATGTATTAGTAATAACATGCACTTCTGTTGTATCTAATTTTTACTTTTATTTTATTTTTATTGCAGATGTACTTAAAGAAATAATGTTACATTAAGTAATTTATTTAATTTATTAATATTATAATAAATATAATATTATAATTTTTATTATTGTATTTTGTTTTATAAAATACTCGTGCTGGAGCTTAGTTAAAATAAAACAGAAGCAGGTATGTTTGTTGATGAAAAAAGGAGAGACATATTTAGTAAAGTAATAGCTAGCAGTTTATGGACATGCACAAGTCCTTAAAAAAGTGGATAGAGAATATTACTGGACTTAAAAAGTGCTACCATTTATAACTGCTCCTTATCTGCAAACTTTTATCTGATTATGCCTTTGCTAGTAGAACTCGGAATATTCGGGGGAAAGCACTACAAAGAAATTTTTTTGAGTTCCTACTAAGTCGCAGATTTCTTTTGGACCTCTATATTATAGAATATATAATACCTTTATAGTATCAAAATAAAAAGACAAAAACTAATAATGTAGTCAATGTTCATGGAATTGTAAGAAGATATAGGTATATTAGAGGATAAATATTATATTTTAAATTTTTAGTTACAACTACTTTTTCATATCAGTTATAACTATTGTTATAATTGTTCTATTAGTTATAGTAGGTCGGTTTGTAATGACTTTTCTATTTTATTTTTTATTTTTTATGTGCTATATATATAAATAGAGTACTCAGTAATATGAGTATGTTATTTGATTAATGAAATATATTTTTTTTCTTCTAAATAAGATATAAAAACTTATATGGTATTAGAGCTTCTAAGAGTTTTGAGTCATCTCTTTTGTTTCTCTATTCTGCTCCTTATTCTTTCATCATGGCAAGTCAAACCTTAAATCATCTTACTAATCCCTCCAATCCATATTACCTCAATTTTTATACATATTGTGGTAGAAATAATCATATAGTGGATACCTGTTATCAGAAACAAGGTTTTCCACCTGGTTACAAATTCAAGAAGGGAGCAACGAAATCTGCTGATATGGCTGCATCCGTTAATGCTAAGAAGATGTTACTCCTTTCGAGGCTAATCCACCAAATTCTAACATTCAGATTTCTCAAGAACAACAATACAACAATTCAATGGCTTTGATCCAACAATCATCTTCTCAAAGCTCTGCTTTGAATCATATTAGTTCATCTCAAATCAATTAAGCCAAACTAGGTAAGTTTTCTAGTCACTAGGTATTAAACACATGGGCTACATATCATATATGCTATAATAAATTTCTTATCCATTCATAGTATTTCGCATGTACTAGTCTTTTTACCTAACGAAAGCCAATTAAGTGTTAATCAACCTGGTACAATTCAAATATCTCCCTTACTCACTTTGACTGATATTTTATATGCACCTTCATTTCATGTCAATTTGATTTTTGGTTTTTGATTTTTGTTTCTAGATTGACGAAAAATCACAATTGTTTAACCATTATTTCTTTTATTATTCAAACTTAACCATGGAGAGTGATTGGTACAACTAAGAAATCACACAACCTTTATTAACTAAGGACTTCTAGTATCCATCAGGTGTCACAAACAAAAATTGGGACGAGTAGACTTGACCATGAGAGTTCATGTCTTCATAATAAGAATGCCAACATCAATAAATATTGTGTAAATATATTTTCGAATGGGACATTTGTCTCATGATAGGTTGAAAATTTTATCTTCGTATTACTCAAATATTTTCATAGGTTTTGTTCATCCTTGTGATATATGTCATTTTGCTAAACAAAAGCGATTACCTTTTCCTTCTAGTTTTACTAAATCAACTCAATTTTTGGATTTGCTTCATGTTGATATATGAGGTTTTTTAATCATGTTTCTATTGAAGGGTATAAATGATGTTTAACTCTTGTAGATGATTTTACTCGATATACATGGATTTGTTTAATGAAAACTAAAGCTGAAACACAAACATTTACAAAATTTCATCAACATGATTGAAAATTGGTTTAACATTCATATTTTGAATGTCGCTCGTGCACTGATTTTTCAGTCTCAATTACCTCTTTATTTTTTGTCATATGCTGCCAAACACTCTGTTCATTTAATTAATAGAACTCCTACTCCTCTTTTACATGATAAATCACAATATCAAAATGGTTTATAATGAAATACCAGATTTATCTCAATTTGGTTGCTTGGTTTTTGCTACTACTAGTAATGTTCAAAGAAGAAAGCTTGGTTGTAGAGCCATAAAATGTGTTTTTCTCAGTTACAAAGATGGGATTAAAGGTTTTACTCTTTTTGATATGAATCAGAAAAATATTTTTGTGACACGCAATGTTATTTTTTATGAAAATAATTTTTCTTTTTATAAGGATATCATAGATACCAATTTGGACACACATGATGTGTTTAAGCATTTGTTTCCTTCTATTTTTGATAATGATATTGTTGTGCCTACACCTGTTAGTGATATTGTTTTTGAAATTGTATTACCATCCAATATTCCTACTAGTGATTCTTCTAAACCATTACATTTACTTGATATTGATGTCTTACAACACCAACATTCTGATCCACAACCTTTATCTGTTCGAGTTTCTACTCGTCTCAAACAACAACTTGAATACTTGAAGGAATATCACACTACATTCTTCTCTTCAAAAAAATATTACCAATCATTCTTCAAGTACTAAATATCTTATTCAAAAGTATCTCTCTTACCACAATTGTTCTCCTACATATTCTTCTTTTTGTCATAATATTTCTTCTATCCAAGAACCTAAATCATTTAAAGAGGTAATACAACATGATTGTTGGAAAGAAGCTATGCAACGTGAACTTGATGCTCTTGAGTCTAATGAAATTTGATCTTTGGTGGATTTGTCTCATGGAAAGCGTCCTATTGGGTGTAAATGGGTTTTCAAAACTAAGCATAAACCAGATGACACCATTGATAGGTACAAGACTCGTTTGCTTGCCAAAGAATATACTCAAACCGAAGGTATTGAGTATTTTGAGACTTTCTCTCTAGTAGTTAAAATTACTATCATCCGGTTTATTTTGTCTTTAGCAAGTGCTAAGCGATGAATTCTTCATCAACTAGATGTGAATTGTGTTTTTCTTCATGGCGATCTTGATGAAGAAATTTACATGAATCCTTTTGCGAGCCTGACTCTTTCTCATCCAAAGCAAGTTTGTAAATTGAGAAAATCTTTATATAGGCTAGAGTAGGCGAGTAGGCAATGGAACTCAAAACTAACTCAAATTGTGTAATATAACTTGGTTATGTTCAAAGTACAAATAATCATTCTTTATTTATTCGCACAAACAATCATACTTTTACCGCTCTATTGATATATGTTGGTTGGCAATAATCTTCAAGAAATCCAACATGTTAAAACTCATCTTCATAACTCATTTAGTATTAAAGACCTTGGTACTCTTTGCTATTTCTTGGGATTTGAGATAAGTCGTTCACCTTCTGGTATTGTTCTCAATAAACAAAAATATTATTTAGATCTTCTTTCTGATAGTGGTTTATTGGCTTGCAAACCTGCCAACAAACTTACCACTTCGCTTATGGAGCCATCTTGTCCCCTCTCTGAAAGTGAAGGTTCATTACTTTTGAATTTAGGTGAATATAGAGATTTATTGGACGTTTGTAATATCTTACTCACACTAGGCTTCGTATCAACTTTGTGGTTCATAAGCTCAGTCAGTTTATTTCAAATCCACGAGAACTTCATATGACAACAACTCTTTGTGTATTACTATATTTGAAAGGATGTGCTCTTAGTCTATTATTTTCCAATAATAATCAATTTTTTATCAAAGCTTTTTCTGATTCGGATTGGGGAACTTGCATTGATTCTAGAAGGTTTATCATTGGATATTGTGTGTTTATGAGAAACTCTTTATTTTCATGGAAGTCTAAAAAGTAGTATATAATGTTCATATCTTCTTCAGAGACAGAATATAGAGCACTAGCTTCACTTGTTTGTGAACTTCAGTGGTTACAATATCTGTGACATGATTTGCATACTAATACTTCTGAATCTTTTATTGTTTATCTGCTATATGCACAGAAAAAAATCTCACGTTTCATGAGAGGACGAAACACATTGAAATTGATTGTCATTTCATTCGGACTAAACTTTAAGAAGGTTTCATTCATTTAATTCCAATTTCTTCCTCTAATCAAGCAGCTAAAATGTTGATCAAACCTCTGCATCCTCGGTTATTTTGTGACAACTTATCCAAGTTGAACATGAAAGATATACATGCTTCAACTTGTGGGACGCTATTAGATGATAAATATGATCTCATATAATATTTTATATTTCTAGTTGTATAACTACTATTAGTTAACCTTATTAGTTATAACTGCTCAATCAGTTATATTTTATATTTTATCTTTTTATGTGCTATATAAATAGAGTATTTAATAATATGAGTAAGTGTGTAACATTATTTGATTAATGAAATGCATCTTTTTCTTTCTCCCTTTTCTCTTTCTTTCTCTAAATGAGATATATAAAACTAGTAAACCTCACATTATAAGTCGATTTTATAAGGTTGAATTAGGCTTAAAGTCAACTTCTTAACATGGTATCAAAGTCATCTAGAGTCTATCTTAGCGAGTGTTTGTTGGGCTTATCAGACCATCCGTTATCAGGTCGTTATCGGATCACCCATAATATATAGTCTCACGCACAAGTTGGTAGTCTCGATATGAGAAGGTGTGTTGGAGATCTCACATACTAGAGATTATGACATTTCATCATAGTTTATAAGTCGGTTTTATAAGGTTGAATTAGGCTTAAAGTTCAGTTCTTAATAACACATTTTAGCTTAAATTAGTACTCTAACATGGATATTTCTTAATAATTTAATTAGTAATTAATTTAGAATTAAAAATATTTATTAGTTAAAACTTTAATAATTAATGTTAGATATCAATTTGAAAATTATTTTATAATTTTTGTTAACAATTTTTTAGTTTATAGAATTATATATAACTTAATGAATATAATGATTAATTATTCTGAACCTTAATAGTTTTGTTCTAATTATAGTATTCTAGATAAAAGTTAAGAAATTAACAGTGGTAATAATGAAAGAAAGACAATCATTGATATGGTTTGTTAGTTAGAAGTAAAGAAGAGAAGATAGAACCAAGTAATTAAACTTTGTTTAGTGTAAAAAAAATTGGACTAGAGAATTAAGAAGTGGGTAAGTTTACTCGTATTTTATCACCTTGTTTTTTTAATCTAGTTTTTTTTTTCTTCTTCAACTAAGTATATTTGATTTGTTATTTATCTTTATATATTCCATTTCTCCTTGTCTTTGAAGAGAAGCTGAATCCCACGTGAAAATGTCAATTTAAAAAATACTCCAACTATATAGGGGGCCTATGCACGAAGTGGGTAATTATACTATAAGAAAAAAAAACAAAATTTAAGAAGATTTGATTCCTATATTCCAAGTAAGGCACACCACAATAAACATTATGCAGAATCGTATATAGGAAAACAATTTGATTAATTTGAGTGAGGAAAATCAGTAAAGATGGCATTTAACACATAAAGTTACATAGTGAAAAATTGAAAGAGGGATGGTTGATTAAATTGAAAGCATGTGGTGCAGGGTGAGTGAAATAGAGGAGTTGGATATTTGGAGTGGTGAGAGGGGGAGCATAGATTGGCCCACTCCAAGTCCCTTTTGTAAGACTTGCTGGGTGGAGTGGAGTCTCACACATAACATTACCATAATGCTTGCGTTTAAAACTAGTGAAAGCAAAGAGAGCCAGCCATGTCATGTCAGACCCCATTACTAAGGTTACTGTGACTCTCAAGATTCAAGAGCAGAGAGAAAATTAATAAGGAAAGAGTTTTGTGTTTGGTCCCACTCAGGAACACTTTGAGAGTTGGATATATAATGCATGTAAATTACACAAATAGTCCATAAAATGAAAAAGACGGACTAAATACATACATAGATACCAAGCAATAGCAGTTGTGATTCGCGGTTATATTAGTATTAAACAGAATTTACTCACGAAAATAATTATATATATATATAACGGTTATTTATTGTAGTTGCATTCTTATATGCAACGCAAAGATTTATAAGAACGGTTATAATAAATAGTTGTATTCTTAAATGAATTACACATCGGTTTTATAAATCATTTTACAATATATAAGAATGTAACTGTTTATCATAGTTACCCTTATAAATCGGCATTTAAGAATGCGGTTAAATAGTTGTCTTCTTTTTCTGTTGGACATAAGACTACGTGTACGTCAAACGTGACTAGAAAGCCGACGTTTTAAAGTGAAAATAACTACCCTCTTTTAACCTTTCTAGCGCTCAACAAATCTACTTTGAAAGCATCTTAATTTGACATCAAAACAACAACTATCAAAATTAGATAAATATATATATATATATATATATATATATATATATATAAACGTAGATAATATTTATGGATATCCGTGAATAATATCTACAAATATATATCCCTAAATAATAATTTTAAATTTGTATACATGAATAATACTTACATGTTTATTTTTGTGAATATTAGAACAATAAATAATATTAATAATAAAGATAATAATAGTATTAACAATAATTATCATATTATTAATAGTGACATGAATAATAATATTATAAATATTAATTATTAATAATAATAATATTGTTATTCGTATGATTTTTATTATCAGATTAATATGATTAATATTAACTATCACTATAAGACATGGTAAATTAAACTATGAATAGATATTTGTAGTTAAATTTTTCTATGAATATTAATTCATAGATAATACATATAGATAAAATTAACAATGATAATATTTATAATATTATTAATAATATTAATTATAATATAAGTAATAATAATAAAAATATTAATAATAATATTATTATTATTATTATCAAAAATATATATTTTTAGTATTATATATGGATTTAGAGTTTAGGACTACATATAATAGATAAATTAATAATAATACTAATGATAATATTATTATTATGGTTTCTATTGTTAATATTTTATTATTATTAATATTAATATTGTTATTAGTTAGTATGTAATAATTTTTGAGTATTGCTGAATTTACTGACAAATACATGTTCGTGAATAATAATGTATGTATAATTTTTGAATTTATTTTTGGACACATATCTATAGATAATAATTTGTATATAATACTAAATTTATTTACAGATATAAAATCTGTAGGTTATAGTCCGCATGTAATATTAAATTTACATGTAAATACAAAAATATGTGGATAATTTTAAATTTTTTTGTGTAGCATACAATAAGATTATTTTCATTTCTATTATTGTATGTATGGATCATACATATCTATCTTTATCATTTATTTTTGTATAATATCATGCAAACAAAATAAAAATAAATATAAATTGAATTGATTTTAACAATATTACATCAATTAATATATCTTTGTAAACCATTAAAGTGTGATCTCATATCTCGACTTGTTTTTACAAGAGGTAATAGGAAAGTTATTTAGATTTTTATTGGAATTCTTTTCATTTTCATGGACTGTGACCATGCATTAATTATGAATTCGATTGATATCAGGTCAATATCAATTCTATCTAGACTTTACCGACATAATCCTGACTTAGGTCAAAACGATACGTACTCGATTTAGTCGGACGATACACTATGTAAAAAAAAGTTTTGAATTTTACATATTTTAATAGTTAATTTTTATTAACAAGATAAGACTAGGAACATGGTTAAAACTCAAACCTAGAAGCAAAATCGAAGTTTGAGCGTGTTAAAACATCTAAACTAAAAAAAAGTAGTTAACTAAACTTAATTAATAATTATCTACAAAAAATATTTCGTTTAGTTTTTCAAAAAATTTAATTACTAAAATAATAGTTCAGCGAAAACTTAAATTATTATGGGAGTTAAGAAAATATATACATAATCATGCACCACGTATTTTTGAAAGTCAATAATTATTTAAGTGAAATCTCAATTTTATTTTTTATTTGTAATTTTTTATTTGTTTTTTTTAAGTGCGTCTCAAATATACATTGTATAAAAAAATGATAATTTTCGTGTGCTTCTATATTGGAAAATTTAACTTTTATTAATGGGTTGCTTAATTCTATATTAAAACTTTGATATTTATATTCATTTATAAATATAATTTGTTTATTAAGTGTTGTTGGTAGTGTCATTGATATATTGAATGAATTTGACTTCAAAGTGAAAGTGAAGGAAAAATTAAGATAATTATTGTTTCTTTAAAAGCATATTGTTCAAGTGATGAAATGATTGTTCAATCCATGTTAAGGTGGTATTTATAGTTTTGAAAATTTATAGATTTATGTATATGTGTTACGATAATAAAATAGGTCACTTAAAAATCAATTATAGGGTAGGTGAAGATTTTAGAACATGTGTATGTTGCTAAGTACCATAGTTGATTTGAGTGTGAGTGAAAAAAGACGTTCCTAAAGTGACATGATGCTATTTATAATGAATTTTGTTATTTTTTCATAATTATTCCTCAAATCCTAAACTTTAAATCCTAAAACATAAACCTTAAACCATAAACCCAAAGTCTTAAACATAAAAAATTATATATATATTGTGTACATGTGTTTGTCATTATAATATTGATAAATTGATTGTATGTATGATGTGAAATGTATATATGCATGTATGTGTGTGTAGTATAGTGATATCATTATGACATATAGTTCTTTACGAGTTTCTTCTTGAGTGTGTTGGTGACCTTTTATGGATATATGTGGGATACTTAGTGTCATGTCTTAGGTGACATTATTAAACATGTTAGCTCATTAATGCGAGAAAATATCATGAATTCACTAGTGATCTAATTACACAAATTAAGATATAAGATAATGAGAAGTTTATGCATCAACTTAGAGTAAATGTGTAGACTACCTTGATCAGATAACAAATGTAAATATCTAGTAAAACATATTTAATATAAATGTGAGTGTTTTACATTATATACTCATAATGTGACTAATAATTTCAATATTTTGTAGCAATATTTTAGTTAAAATTATTTATTAAAAGTGGTATGAGAAATATCTTCATATATAATATGTAAACATATAACTAATTATACTTGTTGATATACGTGTGTTGTATATTTGTTATATTATATGTAAACAATAAAATAAATGATGTACATGTTGTGTGTGAGTATATATATATATATATATATATATATTATTTTCACAATTTAGGATAAATGTAATTATATGTTACAAATAATAATGGTAGAGTTTATATAGTAGTTATTTGAAAAAATACATAAAAAAAGGACATCAGATGTTTATTTATGTAATTACATTGAATAAGATATTTAGTTTTTGAAAAATATATGTATTTTACTTTTTAATCAAATTCACCGTACAAGGGTAGTTAAAGTATTAAAGATAATTTTAAAATTAAAAACATTATGTTAATAAAATGGGAAACAATAGTTATTTTTTTAAAATTAATTTAAAAAAAAAAGTTTAACAAATAAAATAAAGAAATTTAATTACTCATGTAAATTATGTTAATTTAATATTTAAGAGTACATCATGCAAAATTAGGGTTAAAATTACAAAGGTTTTAACCATACTTTTTTTAAAGAATAATATTAATTTAAACATAAAAATCTCATTCATATATATATAATAATAATAATATATATAGTCTATTCAAACTTTCCTGGCAACTAGCCGACACTAGTGGATTTATTAGAATTGAGTAGTGGATTTTAGATAAGCATAAGCATGTTGTATAATGCAAACAAGTTATCCCAAACATCCTTGTTCCAAATTCACAAAATAAAAATTGTAGTGATCCGCTGCACTCAAATGTAAACTGCAGGCGATGCAGTTTGCCTTTTGACGGCTCAAACTATTGTTGTCAAATTTAAAATATTTTTCTTAATTTAAAATGAAAGGTGTAGATTATGGCAATCGCATCGACACCAATGAGTATTGATTCGCCCGCGATCCTACTTGAATCCATTGACATTAATTACAGTATTTATTATTTATTTATTATTGCAAAACGATAAAAGGAAAAGAGAGATTCAGAATCACCTTAGGTTGGTAAATATCAGGCACGTGCTGTACGAACCCTTCTATTGTCGTCGGTGTTGTAGAGAAGGAGAAAGAGAAACAGAGAAGAAAATAAAATGGAGAGCAGCGCCGCCGTCTGCGCACGCATTCGACTAACATGCCCGATATGCCCCTCTCGACATTTTCCTTTTCACCAATCGCCCTTCCTCGTTCAACCTTCTCGCTCTTTATCTCTCAAGGTTTATCCCTTTTCCTTTCTCCTAATCTCTTACTGTGCTCTTTTATCTTCCCTAATTCATTTTTCCCTTAATCTGCAGCTTGTTCCAAATCATTTTCCTCTCAGTCCGCTCAATCTTCTCGAAGCCTCTTCTCCTCTCAAGCCTTCCGCTACTGTATCTGAGTCCTACAGGTCCTTTCTTCTCCTTTTCATTTTTTCTTCTTTTTAATGCTTCCGTTGCTTAATCGGAATAATATTGGAATGGAACAGTGAAACGATCGATTTAACTGACATAGAATGGGACAACCTTGGATTTGGCATTCAACCCACGGATTATATGTATGTCATGAAATGCGCTCAAGGTGGAACCTTCTCCAAAGGTGAACTTAAGCGTTTTGGGAACATTGAATTGAACCCCTCCGCCGGAATTCTAAACTACGGCCAGGTTGACTTATATTTTATTTGAGGCATTACATATTCAACTTCCGATTTTATGTTGTTCAGTTTGTTGAATTGCTTTTGACCTGAAAACAATGCTTAATTTATATTTGAATTTGTTTAGGTGAACTGTGTTTGGTACTATTCTGTAATGTTCTAGAATTGAAATCCAACTAGTTGTATCCGTATTCTTAACATTTGAATTGAAGTTACCTTGTGTGTTTGTTTATTGGAAAACTTATTTCTCTTCTCCACTGTAGGGATTGTTTGAGGGTTTGAAAGCGTATCGGAAACAAGATGGGAATATACTCCTATTCCGTCCGGAAGAAAATGGTCTGCGGATGCAGATAGGGGCAGAGCGGATGTGCATGCCGTCGCCTACTGTGGAGCAGTTTGTGGAAGCTGTAAAGGATACTGTTTTAGCAAACAAACGTTGGGTAAGGGTGTTATGGAGCCCAGTCATCGCCTTAAACATTTTAGATTTTGTAATGACGTCAGATTGATTAGGTGAACTTTGGTTTCAGGTTCCCCCTCCGGGTAAAGGTTCATTGTACATTAGACCATTGCTAATGGGAAGTGGACCTGTACTTGGTCTTGCACCTTCTCCAGAGTACACTTTTCTAATATATGTTTCACCTGTTGGGAACTACTTTAAGGTATCTATTTTGTTTCATTGAAAGACATCGTCTTTATTTTTTATTGTATAAGTTTTCCAATTTCATTATCTTCTTACGGAAGTAAATAACAAATTTTGATCCAAATCCCATAGCTTAGACAAACTTGAACGATTTCTTTGAATCTTATAGCCTGGGAGCTGGATATTATGAGAATTGAGATGCAACATCAATAGGAATTTAATTGTTTATAGATTTTGCTGATATGACTGAATGGGTTGAATTTGTAGTATGAAAAGATGAAGAAAATTTGCATCAGTGTTCTATTGGTCCATACTGTTACCACCTATTTTCTTTGTGTGATTTATTTTCTACTTCTACTACATATATTAGTATAGTATCACATTTTCTTAACAATTATTATTTTCAACATAACATTGTCATACTTGTTTCTTTTTTACATCTTTTACTATTGCTATATTAAACATACTTGTGTCCTACCAGAAATTAATAAAGTATGAATTTCACCACAGGAAGGTTTGGCCCCGATCAATTTGATTGTGGAACATGAATTACATCGGGCAACTCCTGGTGGCACTGGAGGTGTGAAGACCATTGGAAACTATGCTGCAGTAAGCCAGACTGCATCCCTTTCTCCTTTCTTATTTGTTGTCCACTGTTACTTGTTCCTACATGTTCTCTCTATTTTAATTTAAATCATCAAAAAAATTTAAACTTTAGATTTTTCTCTTTTTCCAGGTTTCAATTGGTATTTTATATTTCCTAAATACTAATTGCTTTCTTGTACATACCACAGGAGAAAACTGAGGATTTTTTTTGCTGCCTTCAGTTCCTTCCTGTTAAAAATTCTATATTTTTATCGACAGAAATGACCTGTATATCAGCAATTTCAGATGCTTAAGTTATTTGTTTGATTTCTTAATTGTCATTTCTTGCCACTTTATTTCTCTTTCTTTAAATTACTTACTTTCTCTCTGTGTGAACATGTGCAATTATTCTTTGTAGGTTCTGAAGGCACAGTCTGAAGCAAAAGCTAAAGGCTACTCTGATGTTTTATACCTTGACTGTGTGCACAAAAGATATCTAGAGGAGGTTTCTTCGTGCAACATTTTTGTTGTTAAGGTATTGTACTTAATCAACTAGTTTGAATTCAAGATCATGTTTACATGTGCACACACACACACACATATAAGCATCATTGTTTATTGCCAGCTGTTACATTTTCATGCACTGAATTATTTTCCAACTGCCACATCTCTTTTCTCTCACAAATGCATGAATAATTTACCCAGACATGTACCTGTTGGAATAGTAAGATGAATATCTTGTAGTAGTCAGAATTACCAATCATTTAAGTATACGTGCAAATTTTCTATCGATTTCTTGAATGAGCCCCATCATCTGATTTGAAGTATCTTCTAGCTATACTTGGAAAAAATTTCAGCAATGGTAGCCTCTTGATCCATGATTCATCAACAAGTTGGTGGCTATGCTAATTGCAAACTCTCAACAACTGAAATCATCCCTGCTATGAATCTTACCTTTTGCTTATCACCTTTTCAAAATAAAGTATTTTCAACACGACTTGTAATTTTAAGTTGTATAAATCATGTTTGCTACAAGTCAAATGTATTATTTATTTGGAGTCCAGTATCCACAGAATCCTACAAAGATATCTCATCCTCTTGGCGGCTTCAATAAAGGAATCTTTATACACTAGTCTGTACAAATTTGTTAATTTCATATAAATCTTGTCTGGACCATGAAGTTTTTCAATTTGGTATTTTCACATGTTTTCTCGAGCATGGATTTCGTTAAACTCTTGGTGCTCTTTTGTGTATTTTGTGGTTCAAACTTGTGTTGTTTTCAAGCACTATCCTTTTCATTTGAACTCACCCCGTCATGCTTTTATTATTCCTACGTCATTTCAGGGTAACATTATTTCAACTCCTGCTATTAAAGGGACAATCCTACCTGGCATTACTCGCAAAAGTATTATTGATGTTGCTCGAAGCCAAGGATTCCAGGTATTTTAAATTCCAAGTTAAGGAGTTGGTTGATGAATACTATCTACTTGATATCTTACAAGTTACAATTTTGATATTTTATATCTCAGTGAGCTATTATTTCTGAATTACTACTAAACAACCTTATCCCACTGAGTGAAATTGGCTATATGGATCATATGATGTCGTTGATCTCAGTTAAAAACTGAATTATCAGGGATATTATTCCCCAGGAATCTCTTTTAATAATTTCATTAATATCCTTGGTTTCCTTCTACCCGTTTTTACAGGAGTAAAAAACACACTATCTACTATTTTCATCACTAGCTTTATTATTGGCCTTCTTTCCTTTGCATGTGTCTAATCACTTTATCCAATTTTCATATTTTCCACAATAGATGTTACACCAATATCTTAATGTATACAATCATCCCATATAATGCCCTTTATTGTATGATTACACATTCATCTTAACATATTTACTTTTGCTGTTCTCACCTTTTTCTTCTGTCCCTTTAAAGATCAACATACACTTCCATAAAGTATAGAAGTAAAATAACAATAAGATAGAAACTTGATAGGTACTTTGCAATCAGAATGCCTCATGACTTCCTCTATTTTAACTACCCGACTTGTATCCTGTGTGTGACATCTTCATTAATTTTTCTACCACTTTGTAATATAGATGCCATGTCCATAAACCTTGAAACATGTAATATGACTTCTCCCAATTTTATGTCCAAGCTAGTTTCCTCGTGTTTTTGCTGAAGTTGCCATGCGTATATTTTGTCTCACCCCAGCTCAAGTGATAATCAATTGATTCTGATATGTGTCTCCAAAGCTAGTTTATAGTTAATCTCTTCCCTTGATTCTTCAAACCATATGCAAAAAATATACATTTAGGGATAATCTTGCGTGTCCCTACTAAGCACATTGTATCCAATACTAGATTAAACTAGGGATTTGTTACTAAACTTTGGTGTAGATGCATCCTTACAAATTAGTACTTGCCCTCGTCTTCTAGAGTTCTCACGGTAGTAGTTATCCCGTCATAAATGTTGTATAATAAAAAAATGAGCCAAGTGAACACTTTTCTTTTTCAAAGTTTTCCACAGCACTTCTCTTGCACTCAGTCATTTTTTTCCAATTTAATGAGAATTATGTATAAGAATTTTTCTTTACTTTGGTAACTTTACAACAACCCTCATAGAAGATAAATATCTTTTGTTGCAGAAAGACACCATTGACATAATTTTTCTTTTACTATTCCATTTTCTTCTCTTACTCTATACGCATTCACATTTTTCTATTATTTCATACTGTGATAAGTTATCCCTTTGTAGTTTATACAATTATAAATGTCTCTCTTGTTCTTATATATAGGAGCCACAGTGCTCTTTATCCCTTCGTTTAGGCATTGGCCACCTAAATGGTTTTTTGCTTGACTCCTATTCCCTGCTTATTTGTTTTTAATCATTCATTCTTGGCAATTGTTCCTTAATGTCACCTTGAAAATAACAGGGTAGAGGTTACAGTTTTATTTAAACTCGAGACTACGCTACTCTTTACATTTTCAAATGGCATCAGCTGCACATTTTTTTCTTAATTTCATGTTTCATCTGATATACGTGCAGGTTGAGGAGCGTTTCGTATCAGTGGATGAATTGCTAGATGCTGACGAGGTCTTCTGCACGGGAACAGCTGTGGTTGTATCACCTGTTGGCAGTATTACTTATCTTGGCAAGAGGTACGTTGTACTAATTGCGAAAGACAATTTGCATCTTGTACGTTAACAAATATGTTAACCGAGAGCAAATCAAAGACTTGTAATTTGGTAACGAAAAAATAAAAATGATCAGATGTTCGTCGTTGACCTGTGCTCCCCCCCCCCAAACCCACCTTTAAACTGAGTATTCTGTCAACCGAGTGAAACCCCTTTATGCCAATCATTGGTTATAAAAAGCCAGTTTGAATCATTGATTGACATTTTTATTTTACTTTAATTTCTGCAGGGTATCATATGGGGATGGTATTGGTGTGGTTTCACAGCAACTTTATACTGTCCTAACCAGATTGCAGATGGGTCTCACGGCGGATGAGATGAATTGGACTCTTGAGCTGAGATAAGCGCAATAGGAATAGTTCAAAGTTGCATGCTTGGCTGAAAACATATGTGCGTTTATATTTCCGAGTTCTAGAAGTTGCTTTTAAAATTTTGCTGTCATATATATGTATATGATTAGCTGCTGTAGATAGTACTGTTCGGTATATTTTATTTCTCTTGAAAGCTGTAACAAGCACGGTCGGCTCTTTCCAGCTGAAGAAATCATGTTCAGTGAATTATTTATCTTTTTGTTGGTTGAAAAATTTCTAAATAAGCTAATTGTGTACCCTGTTTTTCTTTTAATTTTTTTGGTGGAAGTAGAGAAAAGGGCATGGCATTAGTGTCTGAGCTTAGAGTAGAAAAGTAGGTGTAAAAGCAGGAATAGTTGAGGTCCTAAACATGCTCAACTGATTTTGCAGGAGTTTTTTTTATATTTTACAAGCTCACGAAAACCTAAACCCTCAACCCAGGTTTTGAGCTTATGTTTCTTAGTTGATTCCTTTCCCAGGTAGGAAATGCTTCAAGTGTCCTTAGCAATGTTGTTAAAATCGTAACTCGTAGGCAGATCGGAGAGGGAAATAAAGATCGTAACTCGGGGATCGTAACTCGACTCGGAAGAGTTACTATCCGAGTTACTATACATAAGATAATTAAAAATAGACTCATAATTCATGAAATGGTCCAAATATATGACATAACTAAATAGTCCAAATACATAACATAATTAACGGAGCAGAGCAGATCGCACAGTGCGACTGTGCGACGGTCGTGGCAGAGGCAGTGCGACGTGAATGGCGAAGGCAAATGACGAAGGCACGATCGACGAAGGCGGCGACGACGACAGGTAGCGTGGTCGGCGGCCAAACGGCGCGACAGAGGCACAGGTTCTTCAAATTAGGGTTGCATTTTGGGATTAGGGTTTTTTAGACTCAAATTAGGGTTTTTAGGTTTTTTTAAAATTAAGGGGTTTTTTGGGCCGCGTCACGGAACGCGGAGGCCCATGTATCGCCGATCCAACCCTTGGATTGTTGGATCGCTCCGATCCGTTGAGAAAACGAATCCAGGCACCGATCCAGCACGTTTTTAGCATGAAAGATCGTAAAATCGCGATTTTAACGATCTAAATCGCGATTTTAACAACACTGGTCCTTAGTTAATAATCTACAGTAACGTTGCCAAATTGAAAGTTAGTTGATAATGTACCATACCACAATATCTGGGTGGTTCTTCTGCACCTGATAACATTTTTGGATTTTTTTTATTCATTTTTGAAATGGATTTTCCAGAATGTCTTACATTGAGATGAATACAAGGTGCATAAGAAATTTTTAATCGAATTTATATTATTAGTTAGAATAGTGCAATCTTGTATTCGAATTACATGGCATTAACGAAATAAACTCTGCATTCAGGAATCAGACAGACTGACGGGAGCTATTTGTTCTCTTGAATTCAAATTCAACTCGGTTTATCACGGCACCCACAGTAACAAGTACAACGTATTAAACGTGAAGTTAGACCATGACATTTTACACAATCTAAGGAGCAAATTAGAGTTTCAGTTTTATTTCGTGATAGGGATGACGTTGATGGTTGGGCAGGGAAATTTTAATTGATGCTAACCTGTTCGAAGGACAGCAGCACTTTTTAGCATAAACAACTGGTGGAAATGGTTATAATGGTTTTTTCTCCCTCTGATGGTGTAATTGCAATGGTGTGGTGATTATCCAGTATTCTCACAATATTATATTTTTCATGGGTTGCCTTTTTTTTAGTTTTTATTATTTTGGTATTACGGCGTTAGACTGATGGTTTAGCCAGTTAAAAATTGAAATTTTTACAGTTCATGAGGGTTGATCATTTAATTTGAAACTCGCATTTCTCTTTTTATGGAAGAAACGATGAGACTTCTTGAAATGTATTTCTGAAAGTAATATGTTTTATTCTCACATTAAATTTTCATTTCTTTCTTTTTATTTATGTTTTTATAAATTGTGTTTTTTACTTTTTTTATACATTAAATCACAAAACATACAAGAAAAAAAAACAAAAAGGCTAAATGAATTTGGGGTGTTTTTTCCTGCACCCCAGTCAAATTTTTTCCTGCAGCCCATTAATTAGGTGAAGTGACCAAAAAGCTCCATCTACTTCCTCATCATTCCAGAAATCTTTTTCTGAAATATACTCTAGAAAAATTATTCTGAAAAATACATTTTAGATGTATATAATACTGGAAAGTTTATTCTGAAAAATTTGTTAAAGAATTTTTTTTTATTTCAGAAATATGTTTTATGAATTCTGAAAAATGTTCTAGAAACATGAAAAAAAGTAATCCAAAAATTATTTTTTAAAAGGGGTAAAATAATCCTTTTTTGAAATTAATGGGTGCAGGAAGAAATGTATTGGGCTTTAAAAGAAACACCTATGAGTATGGTATTTCACAGAGAAAGGTCCATCATATGATAAAGTGGCTATTATAGTTTCTTCCTGCACCTTCATAGTTTCTTTCCACACTTCCATCAATCTTTTAACTCTAAAACTACCCTTTGATAAAAAGTGTAAGTTTTTTTTTTCCTTTTTTAATTTTATAATTAGTAGACTTTCTAAACTCTAAAACTTTAAAATACATTTTTTTTTTAAATTCTAAAGTTTAGAAGATATTTTTTAGATTTAAAAATACATTCTGATTTCTAGAATTCTATATTTGAAAAAACGTATTTCAAATTCTAAAATTCAAAAGTATTTTTAAGTTCAGAAAATATCTTTCAAATTAGAAAATACCTTTTAAACTTTAGAATTTAGAATACAAAATTGTATTTTGAATTATAGAATTTGAAATATATTTTTAAATATAGAAAATACATTCCAGATTTTAGAATTAAAAAAAAAAAAGAAAAAGAAGTGTGAGTGAACAAAATAAAAAATGAACAAAGTTATCATTTTACTAATTAGCGTCATCTGTTCCTTTCATTCTATTTAGAATTCATTTTGTTTTGTCTTCTTTTCTGCTACATCAAAAGCTTGAATTTTGTTGTTTTTTTGGATTAAACACAAATATTAAACAAAGTTGATTTTATCTTAAACAATAAAAGTTAATATTATTGTTGTGAGTTTTCTTCAAGTTTGAAATATAAATTTCAAATAAAATTATAATAATTTTAGAAAAGTATTTTGATTAGTTTAAAAACGTTTAAACATGAAAGCAAGGATTCGCATTAAAATAGAAATTTATAAAAATCATTGGAAAGAGTTGTTGGTAAAAATTAAAGATAGAGATGCATGTTGCACAATTCAAAAACATTTTTTTTATATATATAAAAAAGAGAGAAGAGAATGGAGATGGGACAGAAATTGTGTGAGATAATTTGCCTCTTACAAGGTTTTTTATTAAGTGAATTCCCCTAATCAAGCAAACGAGCTAATCCAATTAGCATTATCATAAAGTATTAGCATGACTCTGAGCATTGTTGAAACAGAGAAAGAAAGAAATAAAGAATGATAAAAATGACATACTTGCTTACTTTGTATGCTTTTTAATCAGCAGTGAAATGATAACAATAAAGTAATATTGTTGGAATGAAATAAGAGGGAGAATGAAGAATTAGTTATAATGTGCTACACAGGTGTCTCTTAATCCGCAGACTATGCCACTATCAATGTGGATACAATTCACCATGCTTTCTTTTTCAAATGTAAATGTAAATCTCATATCTCACCCTTTGTCTCTTATGTCCATTCTCATTTTAAACCTTTCTATTCTCCCCACAAACAAACCAACCACAACAAGAAACCGCGTACCTCACTCACCATAACCTTTTTTTATTAGGAAAATAAGTGGATTTTCATCACACAAGATATTCAATAGTTTTCTTTAATTGCATCGAGAAGGATATCTGTCACTAGAATATTCAATAGTGTTTTTATATATATATTAAATCTAAATACAAGATATTTTGCAAAGAATGGAAACATTGCAATGACTCATGATTCTAGTGTTGTGATTCTGTACTTACTTGGCTTTCGGTGAATCTTTTACTCAATTCTAAATTTCCATGAATAAACTTGATCTTATAAAAAGGAGTATACTAATTCTTTAGACATTTTCATAGGTGATAGAAGATTCAACGCCGCGGGTAGCTACTAACCTTCGCTTTGTCTCACTGCTACTGTAACTTACGTTAAAACCTTTATTGGCCGTTTCATACATTTGGATTTTGAGCGTCACACTTAGTCTTATTGTTGAATAAGTGTTTTGAGTTAATGTGACAGTTCAAATAATAGTTACAATTATTCTCTGTCACGATCTGGTCACATAAACAACAAAACCACGCATCCACAACCTTTCCACCACCCTGCATAACAGAACTTCTAGAAACTACTTAATTGAATACAAAAATAGGGGCAACTTATATATACCTGAAAATTAGCTCCCCAAATTAACATCATATACAGTCTTGGAAGATCCACAGATGATGATTCCGAGTGATAGTGTTCTTGTCATCCCAAAAAACTAAGATTAATTAATTTTATTTTATAATGTGAAATTTATATTTATTTATATATTATAAAATATATTTATTTCTACTAATTTATATATTACGAAATATTTTTATTTTTGTGAGGTCATGATCCTAATCCAATCATAGGATGAAATTGTGTTAATGTCGATCTATATAAATAATGGTTATGAACTTATCAGTTTCATTGGCTTATACCTGAAGTTGGGAGGCTCTAAGGTCATGGACCAAATCCGATCATCTGATGAAATAGTCTTAATGTCAATATTTAACATTAATGAAAAAGATATCATTTATTTCTCATAAAGAGGGAAGAACGTTAATTATAGAGATGAACAGTATATACGAGATTGTAATCAATTTAAGAATATAAATCAAAATAAAACCAAATACAAGCAAAAGATGAAATAACACTACCTTATAAAAGAAAAGAAAAAAGACTTAACAAATATAACATTCTAAGACTAAATATTTTTTCTGGCTTAACTTTATGTTTTAGTAAAGATATCTCGACTAGAAATTTAACTTATATATATAATAATTATTATTTCAATAACTCTAGGAGTTTCATTGTTGATTAGTAACGTATGATTGATCTATGGACTAAAAGGAAAAAAAAAACAATTATCATTTATATTTATTGTTGTCTTTTAGATAGAATTAAGATTACTAGAACATGGATTCCTTTGTAAATATTGTATTGTAATTTTGCTTAGTCGAGGGTAGTGAAGAAAAATCCTTGAACTTACATGGAAATAAAGATTGGACTGTGTCAAAAAGGGACTGTCTCACACCTGAAACTAGGTCCACGATTACGCACGCAAAACGTGGAAATAGAGGAACTCTTCCTTTATACTTTTTCTCCTGGTTGAAAAGAAAAGGCAGTTACTTAACCATGGTTAATTTATTATCGGGGAATGACGAGTAAAACGAGTAAGAAATGAGAGAAGAGATGATGGTGGCCAACTACCAAGACCGTTTCCTTCACTTCTTGAAAAGTTTGTTACTTTTGTTTCTTCCACAACTTTTTATTTTAAATGCATTCTATGTTTATTACCATTTTTTAAATTATATTTTGCTAAAGTATGTTATTTTTTATGTAAATTTTATTACACTAACTAACTATCGAGGTAATTAAAAAATAATTTGAAAACACTTAGTAAAAGTGCATGTATTTTTTCTCTATTGAAAATTGTACTGATAATTGTGATTGCTATTTATACTAGGTCAACCTTGTTGTTGAATATCTATCAAGCCTCTAATTTAATATTAAATTCACAATTTATTGTTTTTTAAGTAAGTGAAATAGTCCAACATAACTTACAGTTCAGGAGTGGAACAATTTATATTTCTTTTTCTTTTAATTCTTTGAGATGCTTTTTAAAAATAAATTATGATAAACTTACTCATTTTCAAAAGTAAATAATACTTTAAATATAGTAGTTAACCTTACTTGAAACAATTGATATTATTTTAGTCAACTTAAAATTGAAACGATTATATCATATTACTTATAAAAAGGAAATATATTCACTTTAGTTTTTAAAACAATATACGTGCCACGATTTTAATTTTTAAAATAATTAAGAGAATTAATATCAATATTTTATTATTTAAATTACCTTCTAATTATATATTTTAAAAATTGATTAAATCTTAACAAAATTCTTGTAGCCTACAGAACACTCGATTAATTAATAATAAAACTATGATCACAGGTACCCTTATAAAGTTATAATGACGTAACAGAGGTGATAGTGGTAATCCTAGTTGTTGACTATTTGCATACCCAAAAAGTAATTCATTAATAATGTTTTTATTTTATTTTTGTTTTTTATTATGGATGAAGGCTGCTAATATAGAATCCAGTGATATGTGTAAGATAATTTTCTTTTTAACTATAAACATGGAATAAAAAAAAAATTTATTATTTAAATGAAAAGGAAGTATTACATTTTATTTGATAAAAAATAAATAGAAACATAATTATTTAAAATAATTTATTTTATGTGATAAAAACGTTTATCAATTTAATACAAAAAAAAATCTTATTTTTCTCTGCTTAAAGAGCCATTTTAAGAATTTCACTGAACTTTCTTGCTCTGTCCCTTTCCTTTTTTCTATTTTTTTAATGTTTTTTTATTCAAATCAATATAAAGAAATAAATAAGAAAATAAAAGTAAAAAATTAAATGATTTAAGTTGAATAAAAATTAAAATACAAAAAGGAAAAAGACTAATTAATAGCAATACAATTATTTTTTATTATTTATTTTTATTAATATTAGTAATTATATTATTATGATTATCAATATTAATAATAATATGAATGATAATAATCATAAAAATATAATAATAATAATAATAATAATAATAATAATAATAATAATAATTATCATTATTATAATTATAAGAAGAAGAATAACAATTATAATACAACAACAAAATTTATATAATAGACTACTTAAAAAATTTATGTCACCTAAGTTCTATTTCTTCAAATAACAAATTATTAGTAACATTAATAAAAATAATAATTATAATATTAACTTGCTTAGCTATGATTTAATAATTGTTAATATGCAATTTAATTAATATAGAGTTGGGTCTATGCCATGAAGCCATGAAACCACTCCGTCCTAGAGTACACGTACTTTTTCTTTCAAACATTACTCCTTTCTATTATATTTATATTTATATGTATGTGAAAAAGAAGCAGAGGCATCGAAATAAATTAGCCCTATTTTACGTGAGACTGTCCCTTTATCATTATAATTGGGAGAATGTGATGAAACTTCTGGTATATATCACTTTCATTACACAAGGATATCAAAGCACCAATATTATTTTATTAATGATTTATATTTATTTCAAAATAACAAAACAAATATACAAATTTGAATGCTTCTTCCACCTTTATCTTAACGTGAAAAGATGATCCATATGATGGAATGACTGAACAATATACATAGTTCAGAACTTCATTTTTAGCATTGCTAAAAGGTTTGAAAAGTTGTGTAGTATTCAAGTCTCACGCATATACTGTTCTCATAAGTTGATCATGAATGGCCAGATGGAGTGAATTTTTGAACTGATTTTGGTTTCTGGCGAGAGAGATTGTTCCATATCACAAACATGTACGCGTCCTGCTTCTTTCCCATGCGCAAATCAAAGAGTCACTCATCTAGGTATTACGTAATCAAAGAAAGAACCATTCAACGAAATGAGGTTTAACCACTTTAACCTTTCACCTTTGGTCCCACTGCTTGCACCATGCACCAGGTTTATCATCATCCTTCCACAACAATAATTCATATCCCCGTTACTTCAACAAAATAATATATGAGAGAGACTGCATATTGCATTCACAGATAACACAAGGAGTTTCATTATTCTTATTCATGCTTTCTATAGACAATTTCTTATAATTCCATTTTTAATTATATAGACTACGTAGTAAGAAGGAAAAATAAGAAAAATAAGGGTCTATTTCCTCCCATTTTTCAATTCACCCATTATTACGCATAAAGGAATATATTTTCTTTCCTTCACCTTTTTGAAACCTTCCAAAGCTCTCTCTTTCTCTCCCTCCTTCTCCAGGCTTTTCTCTCTCCTCTTTCTCCTAATATATATATATATATATATATATATATATATATATATAAATAAACACAGCATTATTATCATTATCATTATCATCAACTCAACTCATTACAAAGATTGGCTTACTTGAAACTCAGACCAACTGACACAGAGAGAGAAGCTGGCGCTGCAGAAATGGGAAGGGCTCCTTGTTGTGACAAAGCCAACGTCAAGAAAGGTCCATGGTCACCTGAAGAAGATGCTAAACTCAAGGCTTATATTGAGCAGCATGGCACTGGTGGCAACTGGATAGCCTTGCCCCAGAAAATAGGTATGCTGTTCATGTGTATTCATCAATCAACACATGCCAGTTAAATATTATTGCAAATCAAACCTCTCAATTACATATATACGGATGATTCTTAACTTGTCAATCTCATTTTAGAACACAGAATTCTTTGGGTTGTTTCTTATTTGCTTTGTATGTGTGTGGCTTAGGCCTTAAGAGGTGTGGGAAAAGCTGTCGTCTTAGATGGCTAAATTATCTTCGCCCAAACATCAAACATGGGGGTTTCTCAGAAGAAGAAGACAACATCATCTGCAGCCTTTATGTCAGTATTGGAAGCAGGTAATTAAATAAGTTCCTTATTGATCTGCTAAAATTAATTTGAATTTGTTATTGAAGTTAATTAATTAGCAGTCTCTATTTGTGTGGAATTAAGCAGTGTCTGATATAAATTTGGAATCCAATTAATTGATCGCTTAGAACTCGTGGGAATACATACATGCAGGTGGTCAATTATAGCCGCACAGTTACCAGGGCGAACAGACAATGATATAAAGAACTATTGGAACACTAGGCTAAAGAAGAAGCTTCTTGGCAAACAAAGGAAGGAACAACAGGCTCAAGCTCGCCGTGTCAGCGGCAATCGGCAGAAGCAAGATGTGAAAAGAGAAACCGAGAATTTGATAGTTGCTTCTGAACTCATCAATCAAGTTCCCTACTGGTCTGCCGAATATTCTTCTGTGCCTATGCCAGTGACTGATGTTTCCTTTCAACACTATGGTCTGAACAATCAAACATCTCTCAGAAACTTGATGGTTAACAAACTAGAGGGAATAAGATTTTCCAACGATCATCAGCAGCAGCAGCAGCCATACACCAATGCATGCGAAATTCCCTCCCTGCCAAACCAGGTTTTCCCAACCATGGTAAATCATGTGGCCGTGGTGAGTGATGAAAACAACAGCGTCACTTATCAGCCATCAAATGTATTTCAAGGGTTTGAAAACTTCCCCAGTGATTTTTGTGAACTGGTCTGCGTGAACTCGCAACAAATGGATCGGTCAATGGAGAGTTTTAACTACGGAATGGAATCCATGGACGTCATGAGCAATGGTGGTAGCACCAACACAACTTCAACAGAAAGCACTAGTTGGGGTGACATGAGCTCTTTGGTTTACTCACCTTTGGTCTCTGACTATGAAGGTTGCCGACAAGGAAATCCTCGAGATGTTGTAGCTTTCGAAGAGTGCAAGTACTTTGGAATGCCGATGCAATAACAGCTCTGAATACGAGGTGGCATACATGTAAACTTGTACCGCTAAAAAAAACTGGTATTGGCCAAAACCCTAATGAGTTCACTTTAATTCCCTTACATAATTTGTTGGTTTCGTAGCTTCTTGTTTCATTGAAACTGTTTCGAACATCGTCCACATGTTTATACATATTGAGAGAAACTCTTTTGTTTAGGATTTCTTTTCTATATATCTATAACCTTATGTATATGGATGCTACAGAAGGAAAGAATCTTAGTAATAGTGCGAGACCCTTGAATTCCTAATGTGTCAGTTTTCTACTGCACCTGGATCAAGTGCAGTGTTTGGATACGTGCATATGTTTTATACCAGTAGATGCAGTTTAATTATGATTTTATTTATGGTAATGTACTTGAATTGAACAATGAGGGACCAAAATCTCAGTTTCTATTGATTGATTTGTATTTTTCGCAAAGTTCATTTGAAAGGCAAAGCAAAAAGCTGTGGGAAGTTTGAAAGGTGCATAACATTTTGGCTGTGAGTTTCTTAGCTTTAGCAACGGAGGCATCAATTATCTGTCTGCATTCTTTTATAGTTTTCTTCATGTCTGGTATTTAGTTGGCGTACATCTCATGTGAGTCCAACGAGAAACTATACAGCATTAAGCCTCGTTGTCCCTCAACTTGGATGCCTCGTATAGATTTCACCTGACAATAACAACACATAAATTACTCGCAACTAAAACTAGGCACACGTACCAACTATCCCTTTTCCCTTCCTGTTTATTCATTCAAAATGAAAAAGGCTTCTATCATAACATATATCTTGTTCTAAATTATTCTCGCCCTTTCTTCTGCACCAAAATGTCTTCTATCATAACATTTATACGCATAAACTAATTATTGTTTTTGAAATGAACTACCAAACAGTGAAATATAATCAATTATCCACTAAAACTCGAAAGTTTTCCATCAAAATCATTGGCCTTACGTAACATTAAAAGAATACAAGGGATACGAAGAGAAGTTTCCAGTTTTGACAGTACTGTACAGTTCTAATATTAGAAAAACAATTTTAAGAATCATGGTTAAGTTGGCCTCAGAACCAGTGCAATTTTCAGCCTTATGGTGCAATATTTTTTCTGGCTTCGATTTAGAAAAGTCGTTCCTCACAATTTGTTTAATCATAGTCTTAATTTCGTGAGTGAGTTAAAAAGATACAAGTTTGGACAATGAAGTATTTATCTTATTTGTTAATTATTAAGTTTTTTATGATGTTGATTAGTCAGTTTTAATGAAATTTTTTCATCAAGTCATTTCTTTCGTATATGTAAACATTAACTTAGAGATTTTACTAAGAGCATTTAATTTTGAAATGGATATGTGGATTTGTTAGAGTTGATAACACAATTGTCAATCATTATTTGCGCACCACCAAATCTTTAAGCCTTTTTTAGTCCTTTTCTTATTTTTGTCTTTGATAGTGGCAAAGTTGTTCTCGTTGATGTGATCCTCCATTCATGGTTTATTCGCCTCAACACAATGAAGATCCATTTTCCAAAGTGTCAATGATGCCGTAAAACCTTTTGTTTGGCTCACTTCGTTTCTTGGGTGATTTAGCAAAATGTTGTTTTGGCTTGTAACTCATTAGAGAAGCTTATTTAACTTATCTGATTCTGAGTTCTCAAATTTTAACTAAAGAAGTTTTGACAAAAAAAATTAAATATATTTTTTATAAGTAATTAAGTAATTATTAATTAATAGCATCCGTTATTAATAACTATTCTTCAAATTAATTGAGCGTGAGAGATTTTGTTGAACAAATATTTATATTTAGTTTGTTGATGATTAATTACTTGTAATTTCACTAAATTGAATATTGTTGCACTCATTCATCATTAATTCAAAATAATTCCATTTTAGAGTTTCTTTTTCTTTTTTAAGCTTCTGTGTGCCTCCTTATATTTTTGAACAATGCAACATCTTTGTACAACATCCAAAATTTGGAATTTAATTAGTTAATGGTTATTTTAGAATAGAACCGACTGGTACACATTTTTTTTATTTTTTTATCAACAATAAAAATTAGTAAATATGAAGTATAAAAATTAATAAATATGGTCTTACTCCGTTTGAAGGTTTTTTTCTTACTTAGTTAAAAACTTGGTCTTGGTTAATTAGGAAGATATCTTAAATGTTTCAGTTAATTCATTTTTTATTATCAATAAAAAAAATAAAAATACTAAATATAGTTTAATATTTAAAATTAATAAATTTGTAATTAATTTATACACATAGAAATGATTTTTTTAGTCATTTTCTTAACACTCTATATATAAATGTTGTTTTATTTTTAATACAATTCGATATATTATTTTTTTTCATAATTTTAGCTTTATTAAGAGAAAACAAAAATTATTAATTTTATTTTTTATTACCTGAAAAATAGATCAAGTTATTATTATAAAGAAATTTGAGTGTTGAAGACTCATGAATAACTATGACAAAGTGGGAAATGGCTTCTCTTGGTCTCATCGTGAGTAGTTTTTATAAGACTTTTATTTGACTCGTAATACATGACACCTAATTGGTAATGGTAAAATAAAGAATCAATTTCATGAAATTCACAACTTGACACATCTGTACATGTACTATTAAACATGACTTTTTTTCACTATTTGATTGAGATTATTCATTTCTTCCAAAGTGAGGATTTAAAGCTAGCGAACCAAATCTAAGAAACCAATATTAGATAGTGACATTGATTTTGGATCATCTCTTAAAACAACTAATGTTTTCTTTGCCGCGGTTTAGGTGAATTCCGTAATTAAATAACAAATTTAACGTGGATTTCTTCAGAATTATTTAATGTGAGATAATATCATTATAATAAAAGAGCCATTGCGACACATTATTAACAATTTCTTCAAACATCATCTGTTAACATCTTCTGTTAATTATGTTAAATTATAAAATTATGAAAAAAATTCGTTAAATAAAACATGAAGTTCAAATTGCATTAAGTCTTAATTTACTTTTTTAAGAATTCGACTAATTTTTAATATATTTTTTTCTCAGTAATAAATAAAATAAAATGAAATACTTCAGAGATATTCAAACCCTTATACGAAATGTTAAAACTATCTTACCTAACATGTCAAGAGCCATAAACAAACGTACACGCAAAACCTTTTAATTTTTGAACCACACAATACACACAAACTACACAAATGGAGAGAAAATACAAACCTCGAAAACACCAAACCGAACAAACCAGCAATACCGCATACACACTTAACAAAAGCCTATCAAGTCATTCCACCCAAAAGAAACAAAGTAAAACAATACAAGGGAAAGAAACATCAAACTTCAATCCTTCAAAACCCGAGAGTCATATGAAGAACCTGCAACACCTACCAAACTCCATTATTAGCCAAAGACCGACGTTAGTAGCATCCAACTCGAAAACAAAAAGATAAAATATAAACCACAAGAAAGACCTTACCTACTGAACCCTGAGACACTTATACCCATCACTACAAGAAAATCATCAAATAGAAACCAATTTTTAGAGACCAAAATAATTAGTTACGATAGGAACTAAAATAGAGACCATTTTAGAAACTAAAAAAAAATTGGTTTCTAAATTAGTTTATATTATTTTCTATTATTGTTAAATAGTTTCTAAATTGGTATCTAATTAGCAACTAAGGTTT
>Ga0123342_1000050_pt1 | contig 117089 bp, 53 predicted proteins | sample Turbeawhitnodule_FD_89960 | JGI IMG/M metagenome (GOLD analysis project Ga0123342, IMG submission 89960) | Root nodule microbial communities of legume samples collected from Mexico - Turtle bean Mexico white nodule | ecosystem: Host-associated > Plants > Roots > Nodule | place: Mexico: Nepantla... | reverse complement strand
TATCGATTTTTGGGAAGTATCTTGGTCATCCAATAATAAGGGTTTCCTTTTTTTCAAATGAAAGATTTGAAGACCTATTGATTCTAATAACTGATTACAGAGTGGATCATTCGGACCTTTCAAGAGTATCATACGATTTTTACTAAAAAAATTGTATTGGTGGGTATGACTTCCACGTAGAATTTTTCCGTTTCAAAGTTATATCCATGAGACATGACTTTCGATCAAAAGTCATATCATAGGATACAACTTACTCATTTTAATAATTTTTTTTATCCTAAGTCATATCAACGAGGTGTGACTTTTGATCTAAAATCATATAATAGGATACAACTTATCCATTTTTGTAAAAAAAATTACCCAAAATCGTAATTACAAAAAATAAAAATACAATACTTTGGTTAAAAAACCCCAATTTGAAGTCAGATTAAATAGTTTGTATTTTTAAAATTTAAAATCAACTATATAAAAAATAGAAAAAAAAAATATCCCTCGTCATTCATCTTTATGTATTGTTTTGAAAATTGCCACATTCGTTCTCATTTTTATAAGTAAAAAAAAAAAACAATTTCACACATTAACTTTTACATCAGTTAATATATTAATTTTTATTAGTATGTGTGAAGTCATTATTCATGTGAGAAAAATGAAAACTTGAGAAAACATATAACAAATTTTAGAAAATAAAATGATTAATTGAAGATATAATGTTTGGAATTAAATTGATGAGTAATACAAATTTTCTAACACCAAATTGTTTAACGGTTGTCGATGATAACTTATTTTGTAATGTTAACAAAATATTTAACCAATTATATCAAAATTTAGTAACTAATTAACTCGTAACAATGCTAATTTTACGGATTGAATTAATTATCAATATTCAAATTTATGTTTTTATAATGTTCAGGTAAAATTAACGAATAGTGTTTAAACTTTATATATTAAATTGAGTTCTTTAAAAAATATATAAATTAACTTAGTTGTATTTCAAGATTTTTAATTTGAGAGGATATACAATGATCTCTTATATAATAATTGATTCATGGTTTAATGATCTTAAACTTTTTCGTATCACTTTTCAAAATAATTCATAGTAAAAAAAGTATATATTATAAAATATAACAATAGTAAAATATTCATTGCACTTAGGTAAAAAAAAATTTTTTTTTTTAAATTGAAGAAATGAACAAAGAACATAGAGACTAAATTTCTCATTCCATCAACTAAATTTGAACCACCTAATCTCAATCCAATATTCCTTATAATCATGTTATGCAATTTTCCTCACTTTGCAAAGCACTTTCTTATTACAAAAGTTTTTTTTTTAATTGTTGTTTCGCCTTGAAGTTCGTGAATCATCGTATTTAAGGTATTATTCATTTTTAACACTACAACAAAATCATTAAATAGAAACTAATTTTATTAGAGTCTAAAATAATTAGATACTATTTGACTAAATACTAAATCAGAGAACATTTTATAAATTAAAAAAATAATTGGTATCTAAATCTAAATTAATTTTTACTATTAATAATTTTTTTAAATGATGTATAAATTGGTATCTAACCATTAGTTATCAAGGTTTTAGTTACTTACTACTTTATATTCTTCTATTAGAATTTTAGAGACTAATTTATAATCTAAAATACTAGTAGCTAAAACTTTGGTAACTAGTTTAGATATCAATTTAGAAGCTATTTTATAAATTTTGATTAATAATAAAAATTATTCTAGATATAAATAATTTTGTAATCTCTAAAATAATATATAATTTAGTAAAATATAATGATTAATTATTTTTTGTCTCTAAATTTAATTTAATTTAATGATTTTTTTTTTATGGTGGAAGCTAGCAGCTTTTTCATTAAAAAAAATTATCATATTATTAGTTTAAACATATTGATTATCTCATCAAAGTTACCTGTTTTCTCTTTAAAAAACAAACAAAACTAAAGGAAAAATTAGAACCAAATGTAACTCAATAATTAAAGCTGGGTCCTACATGGGGTTAGAAAAAGAAAAGAAATTAAAAGAAAGAAAGGGTAAGAAAAAAGAAAGTAAATGGAAAATGGGGAAGAAAAAAACATTTATAAAGATACAAAAAAAGTGCAGAGAAGGTATTATTCTTCATGAAGTTGTCTAAGATTGTGAGGGACCTCATTTAGATTCGTTTGTATTCACACTCTTTTTCCAAAGCCAAATTCAGATTTCCAAAGGAAGAAGGAAAAGTTTTTTTTTTTTCCTTTTTCAATTAAACAAGTAATTAAGATATTGTCCATTTTAAAAGTTGATATTTGGTTACGATTTTATCTTTTATGGTGTATTTGGATTGGAGAAGAGATTTGGGAGAGTGAATTTAAAATGATTTCAGAGAAAAATGAAGTTGTTTAGATTGAAGTATATTAATGTAGATTTATAAAGAAAGTTGATTCAAGTTCGCACTACAAGAAAATCATGAAATAGAAACAAAGTTTTAGAGACCAAAATAACTAGTTGCAATAATAACTAAATTAGAGACAATTTTAGAAACTACAACAAAAATTGATTTCTAAATTAGTTTATATTATTGTTAAATTGTTTTTAAATTGCTATCTAATTAGCAACCAAGACTTGGAGACCAAATTTAGAAACTAAATAGTTGATAGTTAAAACCTTAGTTGCTAATTAGATACCAATTTAAAAACTATTTAACCATAATAGAAACTAATTTTTGTTTTAGTTTCTAAAATGATCTCTAATTTAGTTATTATTGCAACTAATTATTTTGGTTTCTAAAAATTGGTGTCTATTTCATGATTTTCTTGTAGTGCGAACTTCAATCAACTTTCTTTACAAATCTATTTCATGATTTTCTTGTAGTGTCGTGAATGATTTGATAGTTGTATGAAAGTTTATGAGTGACTTAAATTTAAAATATTATAAATAATTTAATACAAAAATTTAAAATTTTAATAAATTAAAAATTAATAAATAATAATAAAAATACATAATTAAATTTTAAATTACTTTTTGTTTGTTATTTTAATTATACATTTTATTATAATATAAAATATATATCAAGTATTATACTTATATTTATATTAAAACATAACTTTTATATATAATTAATTTTCAAAAAAACTTCACAAATCTCTTCACATCATAATTTTTTTTTGAAAGAATAAAAATACATTATTTTTTTAAAATTTTTATCATTTTTTTTTCTGACTTTTCTTTAGTTCCTTTTTTTTTCTCCTAAACAAACACACTCTTTAAAAAAGAGAAAGATATATTTAAACTATCATTAATTAAATTATAAATTGATAGTTTATATCTTTGAACTTCAAAGCTTGCTCACACTGTTCCCCAACATGAAAACAATGAAATTTAGGTTTCAGAAGCATTAAAAACTGCAATGTTTTGTTATGTCAATGCACTGTGTCTGTTTAGTTCTTCTCTCTCTCCCTTTTGGTGTTAATTAGAAAGGCAGCATTATGATGAGTGAGAAAATGTGCACCAATTACCACCATGCATTTCATAACAGATAGAAAAATTTTAGTAGAAAATAAACATCTCATCATAACCATAACTTCAATTATACTTATGAATCAGACATGACATTACAAGACAGTCTATTATTTGCTGCCACAGAACAATAAAATAAAATTCAAACCTAAAAAACAAAACAATTCTACTGAAGAATGTATGATTACAATCACTCATAACTTTTCTCTTCACAATTTCTCTTTACAAAGACACACTTGTCAATGTTAGATTTTGTATCCTCATCATGTCACTTTTTAAAATAAAGTATACATTGCAAAATATATCAATATATAAGAAAATTATTTTTAAATAAGCTCTAGAGCATACCTAACTATAAGTAGTTGAAAATGCTCTATAGTTAAAAATAGTTCGTTAATATTGTTAGGAGAGATGAATTATCTTGTGATATATGTTAAGTGATTAAGTTAATTTAAAATCTTATGATAATTAGTTTGTGAGAGTTTTTCTATATTGTTTGGTAAAGAAAAAAATGTTGAGACAATTATAAGATGATCTAATTAGTTTTAACACAATTAGACCGTCTTTAGTAGACGATCTTATGTTTCCTTCCATCATATGATTTTTCATCGTTTTGTTGAACTCTTCGATAAAGTTTATGTTGAACATAATTTAGAGTCAATCATCACAATTTTCTAACTTGGCTCTAAATCAGGGAAGAACTCCCAACATCATCTCCCTTTACCTACAAAAAGAATTAATTTGCTTTAAGCACCGTTTGAACCTTGATCTTGACAATAATTATATAAACACATATGTGGGATCTCCCTTTTAGGCTATCTTAATGATTTCGACCTCCCATAGTTAATAATGTCTTTGACGAAGTGCATTCAAACATTTATTTGTTTGATTCTCTTGTGGTAAATCTAATGATCACCCATATTTGATTATCAGTGAATAGTCACACACTCTTACACAATACCCAACTCTGCCTACTAGATAAAGTCATCAGTGATTGCAAATTGGATTTCTAACAAACTATAGTTCCAATAAAAACATACAAAAAAGTGACTTTCTAGTATCAATATTCCCTACGTAATCAATGACTACAAACCCCTTTATAATAACTCCACTATGGGTAGATCATATATACACTAGACCAAACAATATTGTTTCACTTAAATATCTCAACACTCATTCAAAGCCTCCCAATGAGCACATCTTGGACGTGTAATGAACATGCTAGTCTACCCATCTACTTGTATAAAACATTTTGCCATTAGTCTTGCCTTAAACACCTACCCTCTAAACCTAGTATTCCCTCCTCCTTCTTGAACATCCACTTGCATCAACCACCTTTTAGTTTCTTTGAAGACCGATAAGTTGTGTGGTTCTTCTTTAAAGATTCAAGCTTTGTTACATCATGCTTTGTTTTACATTTGCAATATTTACGTTTCTACAATTTAATATTTATGCAATTTATTTTTTGCAACCATTTACACTTCTCGCAATTTACTTTTAAACGTTATCGTTTTGTTGTTCTCTTGCGCTTTCTAAGTAGAACCATTAGATAATATAGTAAGTGATTATTAACTAAATAGTCTAACCGTTGTACTAATTTATTTTCAGCAAGTCATTCTATTTTTCTGTAATTTCCTATGTTCTTCATTAGATGATATATTTTCTCTTTTCGTCTTCTACATAACTACTAACGATCTAGTAGATGATGGTCGATTAAACAGTTTACTAAATGTAATTAATTTTTTCTTTACATACCTTCCTTCGTATTGTACTTTTGTTTTTAGAGTAGGTTAAATTTCAATTCGATTTATATTCTCACGATCATTTGGTACAATTTTTCTTTTAAGTGTCTAATGCAAAACATTATTACTTTAAATCGAAATCCCATTTTACACTATAAAACAAAACACATAGAATATAATATTTTTATTTCTTTCTAAAAAAAAGGTTAAAACGATTGTTACCCATATTGTTGCATGTGACCAAATTATTGACATGCTTACCAAACCTTTCTCCTAAGCTCAATTTTGTTTCTTATGTAAGAAACTTAATGTTATTGATTCTCTTAAATAATTTTGTGTATGTGAATAACCTGATAATATACATGAGGTTATAATACGTTACTTAATTAACCTGATTACGATAAATATTATGTTTAATATTTCCTCCGGTATGAAAATTCATTAGATGAACAACAAAACTCATAAACACTATGAAATACTATGAAATTAGTTTCTCACCCCAATCAATTAACCATGTAGGATAAAAAAACCATTCTTAAACTTTTATTCCATTCAAATATAACAATTAATAATTCATTAATTACACAAAAATATGAATTAAAATCAATTATTATCTATATATACTAAAATATAAAACATGTTATTAAATTTTTAAAAAAAAATACTACAGATTGTGTGTGTATTTCTTAAATATTTTTTGTGATATTTTCTACAAGAGATGAAATTTTATAAATTATTTTCTAAAAGTATTAATATATTTTCAAAGTTACTTCATTAATATATAAACATTAAGCAAGTTTAAAATTTATTTTAACTTTAAATGACTGATAATAAATTTCAATTACAAAGATAAATGGTTAGTTTCAATGTAATTATATTTCACATATCAATAAATTTTCACAAAAACCCAATTTTATTTACGCACACATTTAAATAATAATAAACTATTAAGATTAGTAATGTAAATAAATTGTACGACACACAGATCTAGAATCTACTGCATTTTTAATTCTTCACACATTTATATTTTATAAATATATGTTTATATATATTTTTTGTCTTCGTGATAAAAAAAACTTTATGTTAGCTAAAATCTCGTTCTGTGTCACGTTACCCAATATAAAAATTATTGGTGGCAAATCAGTGATAAACTAAATTTCATTAATTTTAAAAATTCTAAAACTTGATCTAAACAATTAACATGAAGGAAAGTGATAGAAAGTTAAGAATAATATGAATAAAGACTAAAAAATAGAGTTTAAATATAAAAAAGAAAAGGTAAAGTTTGTTTTTAATATTTTATTAATAATTTAGAAAAAGCAAAGAGTCAAAGTTTCTCTTTCCATGTTAGAACAACTTTGTAGTGTTTCATGAGTTATGTGTTTGACAGTGCAGTCTCTGTTCTCTCCTCTGTTTCTCTCCTCTGTTTCTTAGGTCAAGTCCAACCAAACTCCCCTGTCTCTCTCACTCTTCCTCGTTCTCTCCGACCCTTCTCTTACCAATTATCTTTGCTTCTTCCTCCTTTCAACACCCATCTATCTCTCTCTCTCTCTCTCTCTCTCTCTCTCTGCTTTTGGATTCTTCACACCCCAAACAAGTTCCTCTGTGATGGGTTCCATCTCGCACGTGATCACCACCAACCCCACTTTCCTCCACCTACCCTCTACACGTTCCACCGCACTCCGCTTCTCGCGCTTCAATTCCGGCCTCCCCCCGCTGCCACCCACCAGAGTCGCCGGAAAAGTCGGCGTCTTTGCGGAGGTGAGCAGCCCAAGTAGCAGAACTTCCGCCGTTGATTTCAGCGACCCCGATTGGAAAACAAAGTTCCAGCAAGATTGGGAGGCTCGTTTCAGACTTCCCCATCTCACCGACGTCTTCCCAGATGCTCCTGCCATTCCTTCCACCTTTTGTCTCAAAATGAGGTTCGTTGGTAGGTCTAGTTTTCTGTTCTTTATCCTCTGTTTGTTACCACGGAAACATTACTTTGACTGGGGTCAGGGTTTTTAGTTTTTAAAATTCAACTAAGCAAGATTGTTGGTGGAAGTATAGAATTGAGGGAAACGTAAAATGAGAACAGAAGAAGATGATCCCAGTTTTCAAATACTTGATTTGAAAACAATTTTCGAAAGTTACTACATTTTGGATTAGAAACTGATGACTGAATAGGTTAGAATAGTTTCTTTAGTCGCTCTTCTTCTTTTTCATTTTTTCTCCAACAAGTTAAAAAAATACATTATTTTTCCTGTATGTTCTTCTCTCTTTTCTTTACCTTCTTTCATTTTTTTTTTCTTTCTCTTTAACCGAATAAAGAAAATTCATGATTATTCGTCTTTTTCTCTGTTTTCTTTCCTCCCATCTAAGTATACCATGAGTACTGTCTTTGTTAATGTGTTTTGTCTGTGACAGAACTTCGATTGATAGAGACTTTAATGGACATTATTCTTCCGATGAGGATTGGCATGGATATATTAATAACAATGACAGAGTGCTTCTTAAGGTATGGTGGTTTTTTTTCATCCCTGGAAACAAATTTCACTGGTAGAGTTTGGTTATCAACAACTGTTGATAATTCGGGCCTGTATCAATTCAGCTACAATATCGTTGGCCTTTTCTTTGTTCATGATATTTGGATTTATTTTACACAGTTTCTTAATTTTTTGTTGTCCTTGCATTGATGTCTTCTGTTGAGATTGTATGTAATTGAATTACAGTGAAATGCTATCATTGGATATTGATTGATGCTTTCATTCAATCAAGTTTAAAAAAGTAGGAGTTGTGTTGGAAGTTAATTTCCTGTGTTCTTTGCTCTTTCAGACAATATACTATTCGTCACCAACATCTGCTGGTGCTGAGTGCATTGATCCGGATTGTACTTGGGTGGAACAATGGTAATGCATTTGATTCACAAATTTAAAACTTGAGTATAGTGATTGATTAAACAGATTCCAGTCAGCGCAACTTGATATGTTTGAAATGCTGGACAGGAGTTGTAAGTGTTCAATAAATGACACTTAAAACTTTAACATACCAAAATGTTTCTTTGACAGTTTATCTGAAATGAAGAGAAATTTGATCACTTTGAGAATTCAATGTGTTTTTCCTTCAGGATATCATTTTGTTTACTTTTGATGGCACTTCATTGCCCAACATTCACCACCACAGTGTATTACTAGCCATATAGCTATTCAATGGGTTTTCCTTTGAGTTAGTAGTTCTCCATTTCATTTTCTCAAATTTGAATTCCATGTATGTCACCCAATCAATCTTCCCTTTACTTAGTGGTTTATTTCTGCAACTTGTTGTGTAATCTCCACTTTTTTGCCCCCAAAATATTGCTGGCTGACATTAAACAGAACTTGCATTCTGAATAATTTTTTTACTAAAAATCAACATATAACCTGTTGATTCCGCACCAAAGCATAGTTTACTTATGTAAAAATATCTCAATCGAAGTTGTTATTAACAAGCTTGCCTAAGCCTATTATTGATGTATAAAACCATGTGTTTTTTTTTATATAATAACAGGAAGTTATCCTTCAAAAATGCATATACTAATCTGATTGATAGACAAATTCAAAATTGGATATGCAATATGATAACAACTAAATAAACGTTCAAAACATGCAAATTTTGTTGGAAATTAGGATGTGAAAATCACTATTGCTCTAATAATACCAACTATTTATTTTTTCCTATTTCTTATTTGGATTATCAAATATTTGTTTTACTTCTAGTTTCTGGTCTCTCAATATTTTAGTACATCTTTGTCTGCTGTATGATGTTATTTTCTTATATTAGCTTATATACCAAGTGGTTTTCTAGTATTAGCTTATATACTAAGTGGTTCTGAAATCTTTTTAGGGTTCATCGAGCTGGGCCTCGTGAAAAGATATACTATAAACCAGAAGAAGTAAAGGCAGCAATTGTTACTTGTGGAGGGCTCTGCCCTGGTCTCAATGATGTCATTAGACAGGTTAGTTTGTGATTATGTTGCCTTTCATATAGTTTTAACCTTATGTTTTTGAATATAGTAAATCCCTAAAGCAGTAAAGGCTAGCCGGTGCTCTGAAAGTTAAGGTAGTGAAAAGTTATTGGATGATGAGTGAAACATTTTAGTTTATATTCCTGTATATGTGTTTCTATTTGTTGATCACCAAATTTTCTGGTCTATAAAATGCTCATACCTAAGATATTGACCAATTGTGTTTACAGAACGAACAATTTGGAGTCTGGGAAAGAAAAAAGTGAAAGAAGAAAGGATTCTGCATTAACCTAGAATAGAAAAGAAAAAATGTACACATGTACCCAAAGGAACACTCTCTTCTTTTACACTAGATATCCCAGTCGATTCTCAAACAAAAACTACATCCATACCCCTTCATTGAGGGTCATTTATAGTAGAAAAACTAACACTGCAGCTAGCTGCCAGATAACTAACTAAACAACTTATCTGTCCTCCTATTCCTCCTCCTACAATACATTTGTAGGGTCTGTTTGGGACAGTCATTGTCTTGCCTAACATAATCTAAGTGTACCTGTCTTAAATATGTTATAAGCTTTTCCATTGCATTTGTGTATAATTCCAAGTAGTTTTATATCATATAACGTACAGGATGCTCCTATCAGCTCTCCTTTTTAAACTTAGTTCTAGTTATTTTGGTCACTAGTATGTATGACTTTTCTCTTTCCGTGTAATGATTTAATAATGAATGTTCTGCAGATTGTAATCACCCTTGAAATATATGGTGTAAAAAACATTGTGGGGATTCCTTTTGGCTATCGAGGATTCTCCGACAAAGAATTGACAGAAGTACCGGTAATCTCATTTTTCCCTCATTTCTGATTTTGCTGTAGCAGGTGATTCATCTAAAGGTACAGTCTGTAGAACACGAGTTGCTCTTTCTAATGACTCTTGACTGTCTGGGGGCTTTCATTCGCAGTTATCAAGAAAAGTAGTGCAGAATATTCATCTTTCTGGTGGAAGCCTGTTGGGAGTTTCACGAGGAGGACCTGCAGTCAGTGATATTGTGGACAGTTTGGAGGTGGTTTAATGATATAATCTATCAACAAACTGATTGACAATTTCAGACAATATAAGTTTTTTATGATACAGGTGCTATTTTGTTAGATCAATATTCTCAAATGTGTATATTATTGACTTCAGGAACGAGGGATCAACATGCTTTTTGTATTGGGTGGAGATGGTACACATGCTGGTGCAAATGCAATTCACCACGAGGTTGTTAATCCTTAGACCTTTTATCACCTGGTTTCATTCAATTTTGGTTATTATGTTATCTTGTATGGAAAATTTTCATTGAAAATTTTGGAGTGTCAATTTTCAGTTTGACTTGACTTACGATACCTTTTTTGGTTTTTGTATAGTTCAGTTTGACATTAAGATGGACATTAATATTCTGTTATTTGAAATGTGAATTATGTGATTTGTTGGCTGTTCAGGAATCTTTTGGATGATGTTTTAATTTTTGGGTTTGACATGCTACTTTGCGGTTGTCATGAGCTGAGATTTTTTCTTTCTTGTAGTGCTGCAAAAGACAGATGAAGGTATCCGTAATAGGCGTGCCCAAGACTATTGACAATGATATTTTATTGATGGATAAAACTTTTGGCTTTGATACTGCTGTTGAAGAGGCACAAAGAGCAATAAATTCTGCATACATTGAGGTGCATAACTTCTAATTCCATGTCATGTTTACTCAGTTCATCGATAGTTTCTTGTCAGTACATAAAATATTGACTCATCTTCCATTACTTTTATTAGGCACATAGTGCATATCATGGAATTGGGGTTGTGAAATTGATGGGCCGTAGCAGTGGATTCATAGCAATGCAGGCAACCCTGTCTAGTGGACAGGTTGACGTATGCTTGATTCCTGAGGTATATAAGATAAATTAGTTCGATGGTCATTTTCTGACATACTGATAAACTTACAGAAATTGTGACATGGTTCCAAGGTACCTTTCAATTTACATGGACCTTCTGGAGTATTGGATCATCTCAAGCTCCTTTTAGAAACGAAGGGATCAGCTGTTGTCTGTGTGGCAGAGGGAGCTGGACAGGTTATTTAATATATAGAATCAATGTCATATTAAGAAGACTGAGAAAAAATCATTGTATTTTTTACATTCAGATGGAGAAACATTAACTTGTTAATTGATTTGTATGCAGAATTTACTCCAAAAGACACATGCTACAGATGCATCAGGAAATGTTGTATTTGGAGATATTGGAGTATATATTCAACAAGAGGTTTGTATTATGTTTATGGAGGATACCTGATTATAGAATCTTTTTTTTTATAATTTGTTATACATAGTAAATTTTGAAACAAATGAGGAAATAACATCTAAGCTGTCCAGAATTACTATCAAGTTAATGTGACACTAGCCCAGCGTATGTAGAAAGTCTAACTTTTAATTTCTTCACATACTTAACCACTGTGTATTTTAAATTATCAATCTATTACTATCTTTGTGATTTTGGTCTCTGAGCACAGCAAAACTAAACAATATTCTGTAAATATTCATATTGAATTTGAAGCCAATTTCCACCCAGTAAGAAGTAAAATCCTTGAAATTGAGATCATGCTATTTCTGAAAGGAGCTAGGTTTTTGGGAAACATGAAAATATAATTTCCATATTTTAAGGCAACAGTTATGTAAATCTGTTTATGCAAGTAGCAACGTGATGACTTATCTTTCCAGTTGTCTATGATGATGGTAGCTGTTGAAGAGTGTTATTTTTTCCGAAAAAATCACCTCTTTGTTCTTAAGCATAATTGATTTTGGAACAGGGAAAGTTTCCTAAAGAACACATTGTTGTCAAAGCTTTAGAGATGTTCTGACATGACATAAACCAGCATATGATGATGTTTTTTTGTTATAAACTATGCTTATAGACCAAAATATAAGGCTTATCTGTGACTTCATTTTGAAACCAGTGAAACATAAAATTCTTTGAATCTTTTCAATATTTAAACTTTTAAAGATGTGTTCTTGTAAATTTCTGATCTTTAGCTACTTCCCTACTATTATTTCTGTTAAAAATTAGTGGAACTCATCTTCAATATTAGGTGTAACGTCCACCGTGTTATTTTGGTTTATGCTGTGTACTATGGTTGTATGTCAAACTGAACAAATGTATTAAGTTCTTTTGTAATGTAGATAGCTGCTTTCATTTAAAATTTGTATTTTGCTACATATTTTATGCTGACTGATGTTATGTTTCAGACCAAAAAGTATTTCAAGGAGATTGGTATTCATGCCGATGTAAAATATATTGATCCAACATACATGATCCGTGCAATTCGGGCAAATGCATCAGATGGAATTCTATGCACTGTACTTGGACAGAATGCTGTTAGTCATACTCTTTCTCTGTCATTTTTTTAATTTCTTTTTGCAATAAAAGCAGATAGGTTTGAATTTTGAACTTCTGAAAGCTATCTAAATCTGTTGCTGCCGGTCAAATTCTAGTGGCTCTCCCTGTTGTGTGCAATGTCAGTTTATTAGTTTGTCAGATTTTTGCTCTCATCATCATTTAACTGCCTAACACTTTCCAGATCAAGCAGTTATTAGATCATGCTATACTTCACTCCCTCAATTTCATGTTGATAATTTAAATATCAATCTAAGCACCTATCTGGTTTACTTTTTTTGGGTGAAAGATATAAAACCATGAAAATGTTACTGAAATTTCAGACCATCAGGATCCAAGGCCAACAAACCGGTGAAAATGTTTCAAAATAAGATGTCTACTGAGGACTAATCACCTTGTTTCAGATAATTCTGCTAGTGATACTAGGGAACCTTGTGTTAGCTTAGTTTGCACTATAACTCTCTATTTATTTGCAAGCAAATTGGTATATTTTATATCTTTAATCCTAGTATTCTTACCCTTCTGGCACAACAGTGTCAAAAACCTCTAGGGAAGTGGTGTTTCTATTAGATTTGTCCTTTGTTTATGCCTTGAGTTATTTAATTTGATAGCTAGGTTAATAGTTCCTACAGAAAGCTTAATTATATGCTCTTGAACCCAAACCCAAACCCAATCACTATTTCTTCTGTTATTTTTTGTATCTGATACTGATTCACAGGTTTTGCATTGCAGGTTCATGGTGCTTTTGCAGGATATAGTGGCATTACAGTAGGCTTGTGTAACACCCACTATGTCTACTTCCCCATCCCTGAAGTGATATCTCATCCTAGGTTGGTGGACCCCAACAGTAGAATGTGGCATCGTTGCTTAACTTCAACAGGTCAACCTGACTTCATCTAATAATTTACACTTTTTCCAATAAATTCAAAACCCTGGGAAATTCAGGTTTCCAAAGGGCTATCATAGGAAGACAACTTCAAAATATATGTGCTTAATTTGTTGAACACTAGTATGTGAAAATAATACTGAGGATGTCATTTCCTCCTAATCCAAAAAATTGGTTTCTTGTATAGTATGGCAGTTTCAAGTCCTGCCAGTTGCATTCAAATTAAATTGATTCTGATGAATTTGTAAGTGGTAACATTGTTTAACCGATTTTAGGGGCAAAATGACCCACATTTTTAATGAGAGTACTTTGGCAGATGAAAAAGTGTTATGTTTTCCAAATGCACTTCTTGAACATTAGATTGTAGGTCTATAATTGTAGTCTGTGAGATGAAAAATGTGACTAAATGGTTCAAGGTTAAGGATATGTTGATAGAAGAAAGATCTAGGGTTATGTCACTGAAGAACACTAACCAAAGGAAGGGAAAACCTAAAGGGTATATTGGAAATGAGAGTTTTATGAAGTTTGAGTGCATTGAAGAAATAGTAGCAGCCTTTTTTTATTCATCATAAATGGGTGTAACTGGATTGGTACTTACATAGTTACCATGGTCAATGAGACATTTGAAGGAGGGCAGTTTCTTCCTGCACCTCTACATTTTTCTTCCTGCACCCCCACAAAGTTGCACAAAGACAAAATTGTCCCTATGTAAACTGTATATTTTTTTTTGTATTCCAGATTATGAAATCCGGTAAATTTTCGGATTGATACTTTCGGTAGTACATGAATGATAGTGTTAATCCAAAATAAAAAATGCAAAACATCCATAATTGAAAAAACCATTTTAGATCTGCCAATCCGTAATTCAAAATATGTATTCCGGATTCAGAAATCCATAATTGAAAAAAATCATTTTGGATACACCAATCCGTAATAGAAATTAGGCTTCTGGATTCATTAATCTGGAAATCAATAATTTATGCAAATTTTGCTTCGAGAACACCCTCTCATCCGGAATGCAACATGATTCACTTCCAGATTGATGAATCCATAGCACACTCCCAGATCCCGAAATTGTGGGGGTCAGTTTCGAAATTTACAAAATTGTGGGGGTGCAGGAAGAAACTACCTTGAAGGATATGCAGATACATTCATAGAACAATATACTTTTAAATTTTTGAAAAAGCCGTTTATTCCAGAAATAAAAATCTGGAATTGAAAATGTAATACATTCTGGAAAATTAGATCTGCAAAAAGATTATTGTGTTCCGAAATAAAAATCCGGAAAAAAAATCAAAATTCTGTTCTCTATATAAAATTTCACAATACAAAAAATTTGTTCTGAAAAAAAAAATCTGGAAACATATTCCAGAAAAGGGGTACAGAATTATTTTTATATGTATTCCATTTTATTTAAGGGCATTTTCGTCTTTACATACTGAAATTGGGTTTTGGGTGCAGTTGTATGGTGCATGAAGTAATTGCCCGTGTATTACTATATGCAACATTTTTCTCTCTAATATAGCTTTAACACGAAATTGATATGGTTTTTAAATGACTTTTACTTTTTTAAGTTAAAAACTAGAAAATTTATTGTTTAAGTTTTTATTATAATTATAGAAATAAAAGAGTACTTGTAATATAATTAAGAATATTTAGATTATATTTTACACATAGATTATATAGAGACATAATGATATACACTACAAACAATAATTAAAATATAACCATATTAACAATTAAAAGCATACATAGAAAGGTCAACAACTTACCTATAATTTGGTTTTCAAAAAATTCTTATATATATATATATAATTTTTTAGCATAATTTACAACTTAATGCATAAATACTACTAACACAATTACATTTGGTAATAAATACTATAACGTGAAAAGATGGTAAAAAATACTCTACATATTAAAAAAAATGATTCTAAAAGGCCTTTTTAGTCACCTACTTCAATAAAAACCTAAATGAAAAACTCTTTAAAAATATCTATAAAAATGCAATTTATTAAATTAATCACCGTAATATTTCGACTTTGTTCCATGAGTTAATTAATATTAATTTATTTCTAAAATATTATTTTTAAAAATAAGATCATTAATTTCTTAAAAAAACGAAATAAAAGAGCAAAAATTAAATTTATGTATAAAATGTCAAATATTTTTTGATTAATTAAATTTTAAAGTATTTTATTTTAAAACTAATTAACTAAAATGTAATTCTAAAATTTATGTAATAAAAAGTAGTTTTTATTTATTAAACTTTATTTAAAAAGGAAAGTTTGGAATTAAGTTCTCTGAAATCCAAATTTTAATCAGTTAAAAATACGTATACTTTTACAAATAATTTTCAACGGGTTTGATTTTTGTAATTTGTTTGAAAAATGATTATTTTTTGGTAAGAATTTCACTTTATTCTATCCTTATTCTGAAAATATGCCATGTCAAAAGAAAATAAAAAGATGCTTAAAATTGTGCGAAAGAGAAAACAATTATTAGATTGGAACTTTTTCTCTCTTTTAAAATTAAAATTATGACTTCAATATTTTTAGTATTTATGTGATAAAATCCAACCTCAATTTATTAACTGCATGTGTTTATTATTTGGGGATAAATTTATGAACTTAACTAATTTATGATATAATTTTTTATTTATTTTTAATTTATTATTCATATATGTTTTATAAAAAATGAAGACTAAGAACTTTTTTTATATATTAAATATTTTTTATCTTCTTATCCAAACATTTTTTAGAAATTGATTCATATATAATCTTAAGTTACATTTTTCAAAATTTAAAAATCGATGTTTAAGAAAATAATTTTTGAAACATTTATTAATGGATAAAAATTCCTTCCAAAAGGTATTTTCCAAAAGTATATACTTTTGCAAAAAGAAAAATTAAAACGGGAAAGTATATGTAGCAACTTGGAAGGTGCATTTTATAATTGCGTTACTTTTATTAAATACTTTAAATTTATTACGTTGTCTCTTTTATAAAGTAGAAAAGTGTAAAATATTAATTTTAAATAATGTTCATACTATAAAAGAAAGAAAAGAAATCCTTATTGTTTGTCTCTATATTAAATTATGCTTTATCTGAATTCTTTTATGTTTTATTTATTTATTTTCCTTAGCTATGATATACAATAATATACATTATATCTGGAGATATTCTGTATAAACAGAACCTTCTAATTATTTTTTCTTTCATTATTATTCTTGAATTGTATGATACAAAATATTAGTTATTAAGTAAAATAATCATATTGGTAATACATAGTTTAAAAAAGTTATTTTTAGAAAAAAAAAATATAAAACATTATATTATATAGTGAACATTTAATCTCTAGTCGATGTGGTATCTCCATCACACCCTCTCACGCTCTCACGCCGATGTTATCAACTTGTGTGTGAAACTATATATTATACGTTGTCCAATAACAATCCGATAACAAATAACTTGATAAACTCAACTAATACTAGTCAAGATAGACTCTAAATATTCTCATATCATACTAATGTGAGATCTCCAACACATTTTCTCACACTGATGTTATCAACTCGTGTGTGAAATTATATATTATACGCGGTCCAATAACAACTCGATAACAAATAACTTGATAAACCCAACAAATACTAGTTAAAATAATATTTTAATTTCTTTGAAAATTTCATACCTTTCTCAATAAAAAAAACTAAAAAAAGTATTGATAATTGTGACTGGAATACACGTGCAGTGAGATGAGATGCTGAAAAACCCTCACCCAATTATTCCTCTTGCTTCTAACAATCAATTTATTGTTTTAGGGTTTCAAGAAAGTTGTCTGCCCTAATTCGTCTCATATGCAGTGTCAGAGTTTATATATGCTATTGGGATCCATAATATATATAATACATTCCTCTTTTCAGGATTTATCATATTAAATGACTTATTGTAATATAAAAGTTTTAATTAACAAATAATAAATTAAATAAAATAGAGTATTATGTTCTAACTCATTTACATAAAAAAATTAAAAAAAAATAGTTCCCTACAATCAACCAGATCAAGTCAACCCAAAACATAATAAAGAGGAAATATAAATGGTTAAGAAGTGTTATTATTGGGAATTATACTAAAATGTGTAATTTGATAATGAAACAACGAAAATGGACAAATGTAGACAAAAGTTATGGAAATTGGCAATTCATTTTCAAATTCTTATACTGTGATTACCATTTTAATTTAAATTAAGTAATCTGCAGTAAAAAAAAATTGTGTATTTAAATATTTTTTCCATCAAAATCATAATTAATAATTTATAAATTGTTATGAAAATTTTATTTTCTAGTATATGATATTAAAATTTTCATTTTTTATTTAAAAATTCATATATAAAGATGAAGAATTAAAACTTAAAAAAAATAAAATTATCCAAATAAGTTTTGATATATTAAAAATATATATAAAGCATTTTAAATAAATTGGATTAAAAATAGATAAAGTAAAAATATTTATTATTTTTTAAATATTTTTAAATTTAACTATTTTTTATTTTTAAACAATTTAAATTATGTTCGTGAAATAGTATTTAAGATTGATATAATTATAAATATATGAGATATAATTTAAATAATATTTATAATATGATAAATGAGTATGATGTTAGAAAATATAAATATAAGAAGATTTGTCACTGTTCAAAATACATTATTTTATAAATATTATTTAAATTTTACTGTATTTATTTATAATTGTATCAATCCTAATTTCACAACTTATTTTTAATTCAATTTACTTAAAATATTTTAAATTACATTTTTTTGTGTGTAATTTCCATTATTATATTTACTTAATTATCATTTTAGTCTCTCTATTAAGGAGAAAAATCATTTTCATCTCATAGTTTTAAAATCCCATGTTGTTCTATTTTTTTTTAAAAATTCAATTTGATTTCAGGTTTTTCTTTTAAAGTGTCTCAACTTCCTTTAAAATAATTTAATGTGGTAATTCTATTTTTTTTAAAACGATTTAAAATGGTAAAAGACAAACTGAATTACTGAAAAGTAAATATATTTAAATGAAGACAATTCAATATAAGGAAATACATTAAATTTAAAAAAGGAATCAGGATAATATTTTGTAGACTAAAAGGTAAACAAGCCTATTATATTAATGTAAATTTCATTATATTATATAATTTTGAAGTCTTTTTTTTCTAATTTTGATTTGTAACATTTATAATCTTATTTAAGATTTAGATCTTAAATTGTATGATATATCAACATGGATGAAGTTACATGTTGTAGAAATCTGAATTTAAAATGTATAGCTCAGATTTTCTTAATCGATTTCAACTTCCATTAAGTTAATGCAAATTATTTTATTATGCTTTTTCTAAAATTGTACAAGGGATTACCTCTATATAATTGGATCACATTAAAAACTTTATAATTTTTTGATTTTCTTTAAAACTTTCACAAAATAGAAAAACGATCGAAAGTTATAAATTTTATAATCTATTTGTTTGTGACCCATAGTCACAATTAAACTTTCCTTACAAGTGAAGTTTCCTAAGTTAGAACCTTCTTTCTTGCATAAGGTATCATTTTATATGGGTAATACATATATTGGTTTTATGTTATATCATAAAAAAAATCTTCTCACAAATACTTATAGAAAAAAATATTTTTAGTTCCTATATTTTAAAAATGGTAATTTAGTGCTTCTATTTTTTCATAATTGTGTTCTTCTTTATGGAATTTGGCATACTACGGTAAGTGTCAAAATTTACCTTATAAACGCCAAAATATTCATAATGATTTTTCCATAAGATAAACGCAAAAATTAGGAGTGTTTTATCATCAAAAAATTAGTCATAATATTTATATTAACTTATGTTAACAATAAGTGATAATGGAATATTCCACTAATAGTTATATTATTATTAATGAATACAAGATAATTATATATATATATATATATAATATTTATATTTTACTTTAAAATATTTTATAGATCACAAGATAACAGTCTATGAATTTATAGATCACACCTTTTGTTTAACAAAGAGTTTTAGTCAGGAGTAGTTGTATCCAAAGAATACTCGTGTTTAGTCAGGAGTGATTGTGTCCAAAGAATACCTGTGTTTAGTCAGGAGTGGTAGTGATTGTGTCCAAAGAATACTTGTACTTAGTCAGCAATGTTTGTGTTCTAAACAATCATATTTAGTCAAAAGTGGCTAAATACGAAGAATAATTGTAGTTTAGTAAAAAATGGTTGAGTTCAAATAATACGTGCCTAGTACTTTCAGTGTGTGTTATTATGCATTAATGGGATCTTGATTGTGTTGATAAAGAATTGTATGTAGTCTTAGATTATCAAATGAATCAATATAAAAATACCTTGTGTAAAAAAAATTTAACCTTTTTTTTATTACATGTTATTATTTTTATAATTAATCTTTAGAGATTTATGAAAATGATCTTGAAAAAATATTTTAAATATTAAATTTGTCAACTTGAAATTGGGTCTCATAATTACCAACTAGTTCTAAGATGAAATTTACCATTAATGTCTCAAGTTAATAGTTTTTTAGTGGTGGGTAACTAAAACAAAACCTAGTGACCCATTATTCGATTCCATGAATAAAGTTTATTTAATACTGTAAATAATATATATAATTATTTTACAACTATTTTTTGATATAAAATATTATATTATAATAAAATAATAATTTATTTAAATATCAAATAAATATTAAAATAAAATATTATATTATATTATAATAAAATAAAATAATAATTTATTTGAGTGTTAAATTAATATAATCGATATATAAGTATGATATTGTTGATAGCCATCTCTCAGCAATTCCGTGTTCCAACAAAGACAAATCTCCGCTACATTACTAAATCTTGGTCGCAAATACTGACAACGACCCACCCAAACCAACGGTCCAAACCACATTTACCATATTACCTCAAACCAATATATATCAACTAACTAATGTGAACACTCATTTCTTTTCACCCATTTTTATTCATTAACCATCATAAACCATTGATTAATCGCTTCCTTAAAAATGTTTAATATAATATTCAATTTCCCTAACTCAATTAATATATGTAGCAGAAACGGATACGAATATACATATAATATCTAAAATGTAGGATACAAAGACACAATCTATATATTATATAATTATGAATTATATAAATTGATAATAAAGATTTATGTGTACAAATATGTTTCAATTTTTTGTTAGAGTAGAAAGATGTTTTTTAGGACTAGTTTAAAAAAATTTGTTACTTATTTTCATAATCATACTAAAAATTTATACAATAAGTTTAAGTGTTTTTAGAAAATTAATGTATTTTTTTTTAAATTGTGTTAAAATCATGCTAAAATTATAAAAAATTCAACTAATATTTTTTAAATTGGACATTTTACCAAAACGTGTTCTATGAGTGTAAGTGTCCAATATGTATGTCCGAACACATAATTTAAGAGGAGTGTACAAGCTCCTTTGCGTCATAATACTCATGTACTCTCTTTTGTCATTTGTTCATGCCCAACAACTTTCACAGACCAAACAAAACAAGATAATAGGAAGCTAAGTACTTTGTACCAGAATTTGTAAAGAACACAAACTAAAAAACAAATCCAATCTGTATTTCATTCTATTCCCGAAACAATGAAAAGTTTGGACATTTAAAGAAAAAAAAACTATTCTGTCCAAATACTAAATTCTTGTCACTTGACAAATTTTGCCTAGCAACACAATGTTTCATCAAAACTGTCATCCACATCATGGGAGCAATAGCAAGTGTTTTTATAACTTGATTATAACCTGCTAGCATAGCCTACTTTTCCTGCTTTAAGCATCAAATTGCTTAAATTTCTGTCTTATTCATCAAAGATTCACTCTCATTGAGTGTGTTACCAACTGCCTATAAGACCACACTAGCCTCTTATTCAACCAAACCAAATGAACTTTGGTGAAAGGGATAAATTAAAATTTCATGACTTGAAAGTCCCATCAAGAGGGTCAGAACAAGATTTCAACAAGATTTCATCCTCTTAGAATTTGGAGTATCAAGAGAAGAATCTGTAGAAAATCCAAGGGTTAATTCATCACTAATAGAGATCAAGCATGCAGCATCCAGCACCCCAATGGGGCTTTGAGGCACCAATGGTGCTAAGTTGCTGCCCAAATTAGTAGAAGCTTGGATCAAAGGCAAATCTCTAATCAATTCAAGACACTTCAGAATTCTTTCCTGCAAAATGAAAACCTCATGATTTAGTAAAACAATGATTTACAAATGAAGATTGTAAATATCAAACGATGATTGTTGTGTGGGAAGTGGGAGTCAAATCACCATATTACCTTTCCTACAATCACAAAAGATGTCAAAGCTTCATCAATCTCTTCTGCTTGAAATTTTCTTGACACAGAAATTGCCACTGCTGCAGCAATTTCAGAAGGCTTGAATTCCAAGAAATTGACACCTACATAGATTTTTGCCAACAATCACTGCATTGTTTCTCAAGTGCATAGGATAAAAACTAAACATACTAACAGAGTGAAGAGAATATATACATGTAATTATGTCAAGGATGAGCCCAACTGATCTCAGAATGGATGACCTTACTAGAAGTTGGTCACAAGTGATCTTCTTGAGGAAGTAGTCTACGAAGGAAAATGGAGTTAAAGCTTGCATTTTCCATTTCAATGTGCTTAATACCAGTAGTTCCATTCTTTGAATGGTTTTAGCTTCAAATAGAAACTTAGGTTCTCCAACCTACCAATCACAAACAAAGGTCATAAAATCAGAGAAAAATGTACATAACAAAAGTATATTTTACAATCTTTGTAAAACATTCTTCTATACCTGTATATCTATACAAGAAGGCACTTTGATCTCATCCATTTTAGTAGCAATTGACAGACATGCTATAGCTAACAGTTGTGCACTCCAAGTGTTGCCTCCCTGGTCAGCAGAGTGAATTTAGACTGTCAAAAAGAGATCAGAAAAGATAAACGCAAAATAACACTGGTGTCATTTTAGTATTAGATCTTACTGGTAATTCATAGACCGATAGGAACCGATCCAAGTAGTTCACAGATAGACATAAGCTAGAGGGTCCAAAATCATAGTGTGCATGAGCCTGTTCACATTAGACAGAGTAAACTTTGGTGAGAGTTATCAATCTAAATGATTCACACATTGAAATAAGCTACAGGGTTAACAGAGTTATAAATCTAAAACCAAATCGCACAGCAGCAACAAGTAATGAGTAGAACATGATCAATATCTCAATAGAATGAGAAGAACAAGAAGCAACATAAGGAATTTGGCCTAGCAAAACCAGTGTACGGATTAAGTGGCACAGCTACTGATACTCACTTCGAAAGTTATGGAACTGATGAACATAAAGAAAATTCCAATACAAGAGCCGATTGAAATCCAATAAGATAACCATAAATCGCAAAGAAATTTATACAAGAATGCAAAAGTTAATCTTTAGATGCTAAAACCCCATTAATTAAATATAGTTGAACCAGCAAGGTAAAGGATCCAAGAAAAAAATCTTAGAGGGGATTCAGTTTTATCTTTCATTGATGAAAAGAAATTATTCTCCATCAATCAAAGAATCAGGAATCAAGAAGTCCCATTTAGAGAAAACCAATGAACCCACCTTCCAAATCCAATCAAGAGCCTGCCTCCTAACACTCAAGTCCAAGTCCCCACCAAGCAGCCTCTGGAGGTAATCATCCCGGGGCAAATGATCCCTCTCCTTCCCAACCAAACCCAAAACAATTTCATCACTCAGTACAGGAGAATCCAATCCAAGATTGTCCTCAATCAGACATTGATTGTTAAAGTTAGGATTTTTGCGGTCCCAGTAAGGAGACTCATCTGCAATATTACAGTCAAAATCATCAAAGCACATGTCATTGTTTTCCAGACACAGAAGGCTTGAGGTTGCAGGGTCAATGCTCTCTTTCATTGATACACCTCAAAATGGTATTAAAAAAAAACCTAAAAAACTAGTCTTTCACTAGCTGGATTAAATGAAAAAAGGTTGATGCAGCATTTTCTGCAGAAGAATGAAAAAGGGTAGGAGAAAACAGTGTTGAGACTTGAGGATTGAGAGTAGTGTAAAGTGGAGGATGTAAGAAGAGGGTGGGGAAGGGGACAACGTTTTTGTAGGAAACTGAGCATGTGGCTTAGGTTAAAGACTTAAAAGGGTATAGAACAGTAATATTTGTGAAGCCGCCAGATTCTATTGGTTCATACGTGTAATTGTGGGTCTCATCTGGTCTCATCAAGTAAAACAAAATAAATAAGTAAACAATATCAAAATCTTAAAACATTACCAAAATTGTTTGGTTTTTCCACTTTCATAGTATCAAATCAAACAAGGGTTTCTCTTTTGTGTTAAAAAAACACAATTATTTTCTATAATTATCTGGTTACTTGTTTTTGACTCAATAATTTGGCCAAACTATGACTATGTTGAATATACAAGTAATAAAAAACTAGTTTTAATATTCTTAAATGAAGTATTGATTTATTTTTTGTAAAATAAAAAAGAGTAATTATTATTTTGTTCTTATACTTCTCTATACTTTATTGTTTTGACCTTACATGTAAAAATGATAAGTTTTAATAACAAATTTAATGTGCTATTTGTCTTTATAACTTTGACCATTGTAACATCACTAAAAAATATTTAAAGAAAACTTTTTTTCCAGGATTGAAGAGGGAGAGAGAGAAACCGTAATATACTCTCATACTTGTATTTTTTTCACTACCAAAACACCTAATCATTGAAAGAAACTCTTTTCTTACATTATTAAATTCTTTAATTATTTTTATGAACGGCTCATATTTAGGTCAATGACTGTTTTACTACCACATATATAATTTACTTAAAATATTTGCATATATTAATATGTGCAATAAAAACACACTAGAATAAGATGATAAAATAGTTTTTTTTAGTAGAATGAGTCGGTTTTTCTCTCCTAGTTCCTTTTTAATATATTATGAGATTGGAAAAGTTGTCTCAACTTTATTTATAAAAAAAATTATATTAATGTGAAACGTATTAAAAAAAATATTAAATAAAAATTAGTTTTAGAGATTAAAATAATTAGCTATTATTTAACTAAAATAGAGACTATTTTATAAATATAAAAAATTATTAGTATCTAAAGTAGTTTTTATTATTAATAAAAGTTGATAAAATAGTTTTTAAAATGATATCTAACCATTAATTATCAATGTTTTAGCTACTACTTTGTATCTTAAATTAATTTTTATTAGTATTTTTTATAGACTAATTTAAAAATTAAAATATTAGTAACTAAAACCTTAGTAACTAATTTAAATACTAATTTAAAAAATATTTTATAAAATTTTATTAATAATAGAAAATATCAATAAATTTTTAATCTCTAAAATAATATCTAATTTAGTTACTACAGTGATTAATTATTTTTAGTCTCTAAATTTAATTTTTATTTTAGTTATTTTTAGTAAAGAATTTTATTATAAAAATTATGTTACATTCACATAATTTTATTTTTTTTTATAATAAAATCGTGTTATATTAATACAACTTCTCTAATCTTATAAAAAAAATATTTTAAAAAAATGATAAAATAAGTTAAATTACATATCAACCTCTCCAAACAAAATATAAGAAACTTAGACTAGTTGATTTCATGATCATTAACATGTTTTCTCCAGACCTATCAATTGGTGATGCAATGTTGAGTTACCCACAAAAGAACAGTGTTCGTGAAATAAAAAGCAATTCCACTACTTCAACTTTACTTTTTTACAACTAATATTAAGACTTTTTAAGTCGAACCAATCTATTGAAAAAATTATTACAAAATAAATAAATAGTATTGTGTTGACTATTCTAACACTATATAATATTACTTTTATTATGAAAACATATAGTGATCTATCAATTTTACCGACACTATATAATTTTTTATTTATTTGTTACTAAGTATATACACTTATGCCGACTTAATTAAAACTATATAATATTTGTTATTATAAAAATATATAGTTGTCTTGTTTTTTATTATTACTAAATATATATATATATATATGTGTGTGTAATTTAATGATGCTATATTATTTTTATTATTATTATTATTGAATATATAGTCTTTCGTTAATCTAATTGACACTATACTATTATAAGTGAATTTTTTTTAATATTAATTAGTCCTAAATCCTTCGCGTAACCATTTTCTTATTAAGAAGAACCAAATCCTTAGTAAAAAAAATTATAACAAACATTTTTAATAATATTATTAACATTAGTATTAATAATAAAATTATAATTTAATAATTAATCAAATTTAATTTAAAATATAATAAAGACTATTTGATCATTTGATAAATATATCATTTTATTTTATTTTTACATTTATAAAATTAGTCACAAATCCAATCATAGTTCTCTTTCTCTTAATTCAAACAATCACAAATATCACTCCCTTTCTTTTTCTTTTTTACTTTCTCATTTTCACTCATCATACCAAATTGTACTTATCTATTATCATTAAAAGGCAAAACAAAATCTAAAATTACATAAATAGTAAAATGATTTGCAAGAGTTATTACAAAAGTGGACTTTAAGCCTAACTCAACTTCATAAAACCAGCTCATAGGATTGAGGTTTGCACCCACTTATATACTATGAAAGACTCTCATCTCTAATCGATGTGGGATCTCCAACAAGAGTATCGTAAACATAACAAATACAAGTGATTTAAAATAATATTTGTTTTTTCAGTAATTCTTATAAAAAAAAAGTATTGAGAATGTTGTAAGAAAGGAAGTGTTTAAGAAGCATAAACAAGTGGGTAGTCATGTGCTATTGCAATACTTCTGAACTTCTGATTCCAGCCTAGCCACCATACAAAAGTATAGCAAAACCTGCAATCAAGAAATGCTATAACTTTAAAAGGAAAGCAAAATAAATCAATATTCACATTGAAAACTAATTATACATAAAAGTTTAATTTAAAAAACTTACTAAAAAGTCGGAGATCCAACAATACTGATTAGAGATAAGAACATTTTATGGCATATAAATGAACGTAAATTTCATCTTATAAATTGATTTTATCGAAAAAAAAAAAATATTTCATATTATATAAGTAAGTGCAAACTTGATCTTATAAACTGACTCTTCGAAGTGGAGTTAGATTTAATTCTTTCAAAATATTTTTAAAAGGGTTCCTAGATTTTTAAAAAGTTTGTGATGAAATTGATTCTAGTTCTTTAATGGAAAAACCCCTTGAAGAAGGTGACTTTAAAATGAAATGCATGCTCTCTTTCTAAACCTTTAGGAAGAAATATTCCAAGCCTTTTTCATCACCCAAAGATGCTTCCTCTTTATCTTTCCATCAACTCTCAATGAGAGTTGTCTCCAAAAAAAACTCTTGATATGGTCATCAATGGAAGACTTTATACCATAGCCAGAATCACGTGTAAATTAATCTTGATCAGTCCCTTCTGGTTGTTACAGACATGTCAAAAAATATACATGAAAATGTGGGTTATTTTATGTGTTTTGCTTAAGGGTGGGTTATAGTATAAAAATTTGCTTAGTCAAAAAGTAGGGTTTAATAATCTCATATTTTAATATTTTTTTTAAATAATATTTTTTTTATGTAATGATAAATGATTGTTATTGTTTGAGGTGTCAGTCTAACTGAGATATAAGTTTTGTAATAACTGAGATGTCAAGTTTCATACGATGAAAAGCTACTCTAAATGTGTAATTGCACAAATTTGGAATAAAAAGAGAATCTTTGTGTATGCAAAGCAGTATATGTCGTCCTTGTGGCTTCCCACTTGAAGATAAAATAATGCATATTTTTAAAACACTTATGATTGGAAATTAGTAATTCCATCAACCAACCATAGATTCTGATTTTAGGTTATGAAAATATTTTTATGCCATATCTACTTGGTACAAGTTCAACATTTTCTTTAGGAAGCCTCATAATTATTTCATCTGGTTATTTTTCAGTTAATCTCAATATTATTTTGTCAATTTAAAAATTCTTTACTAAATTTCATTTTGAACTTATTTCTTTTATTAGATTAATGAATTTCTCTTAAGAAGATGAGTACTTGGTAAACTTATGAAGATACTGATAAAGAAATTGTGATTTAGAGTAATTATTTATCTATAACTATTAATAACTATTAATAAAGATAAAGATGATTCTTTTATAAATGAAATTATCTTTAGTATACATATTTTGTTATTAATTATACTTTTATTAATATAATTTATTTTATTATTTTACCTTTTATATTTTGTAAATGTTTTTAATTTAATTAACTATTTTAAAAAATACCTATAATAAAATTATCCAAATTATTTATTTTATAATTTCTTTTTATGAATATATTTTTATAAAACTTAATAAGAAAATTATGATAATTATTTATTTATTTATTATTATCATAAAAGAAGATGGACACATCTATATAATTTAAATACCAATAATTTAAGTGAAGAAGATGAAGATGAGGCCATGGAAACGTACCAAGGTAGGGTTAATAAAAAATGATGAAGATTAGTTTCAAAAAAGGTAAAAAGTAAAGAAGAAAATAAATGGTAAAAAGCTTAAACTTGAATGTGAAAAGATGATTTCACTTCAAATATGAAAACCTAGGGCAATGTGACACGAAAACGTTATGTGTTAGAGGAAACTGAAAATATGACATTAATTGTTGCATTTATGATATACTTAAATTAATTAAACTTTATCATTAAAAACTCTTCACTAATACCATTATTGCTATTTAAAAATAATAAATTTTTAAGCTGCATCATTTAAATATATTTGTCATACTAAAAGTTGTGAAAATGTGGACTTATTTAAACTCGTTAATCTTTCAATTTGATCCACTTATATTTATTTTCGAATTTTGAGTTAAAAAACTTATGTACCTATCCATAATAAGGGAATAATACACTTAAATCGACAATCGTACAATAAAAATAATAATTAAATACTCTTAATATAACTATCATCTGAATAACGATCATAATAATCACTCTAATATCTTATCAAAGATCTAATAAACAAAAATCTATAAATATAAAATATTACCTAAAAGTGTACATTGAACTTACATAATATTTCTTAACATATTATTTACTTGAATGTTTAATAATGTTTCGCAAATAAATATTATTATTATTATTTTATTTTCGACCAATACCCAACTAACTCAACCTCCCATTCATCACATGGGACTTCAACACTCTAACTCAATAAGAACAAAAAATCATGTTTTTTAAAATTTGAATATTTCCCATTCGATACGGAAATAGAGAAGAGTGATGACAAATATTTTATAGTTTACTTTTATTTATATTATATGTGCATATTACTGACACTACAAGAAAATCATGAAATAAGAATTAATTTTTAGATAAAAAACTAATTAGTTGCTATAGTGACTAAATTAGAGACCATTTTAAAGATTAAAAAAAATTGATTTTTAAATTAGTTTATATTACTGTTAACTAGTTTTTAAATTGATGTCTAATTAGCCACCAAGATTTTTGCTACCAAATAAAAGAATGGAAAGTTAATTAACATAAACACGAATATTCATATGAATAAGAAAATACGTATAATTTTTAAAATATAGAACATGAACATACAAATCTATATATTATATAAATTGATAATAAAAATTTATGTGAGTATATTTTAATTTTTTAATAGAAATTTTTTTCATATTAAGACAATTTGTTTCTTATTTTTTAATTGAGGAGTTCTTAAAAAAATAATTTATGAGGATGAGGGTATAATTGTAAATATATTAGAGGAAATGAAAAAGAAAAGAAAAAGAAAACGTCGCCTGAGAGATTCGAACTCTCGCGGGGAAACCCCATGTACTTAGCAGGCACACGCCTTAACCACTCGGCCAAAGCGACATTGGATATTCTCCTAAATCTTAATTTAAAATTTAACGTTTTTACTTTTTAAAATGTTCTTAATTTCCATAAAATAATAATCATAAACAAAGTACAGTCCTCGTTCAAGTTTTTTTTAGCTAACTAAATAAATTTATTATTTGCTATGATGAAAGGCTTAAATATTGTAAAAGTGTAAACAGAAATATTGGATAACAAGAATTATTACAACAAAATTTATCTGGTAGTGGTTAAATAATTATGATAATATATATAATAATTATAATTAATAAAAAAGAAAAAATAATAATGAAAAATTAAAAATAAAATATGTAAAATTACTTATAAATAATAAAAATAATAATAACAACTTAAAAATAAAATATAAAATATGTAAGATTTTTTCTATAGATTTTTTTTGTAGTGTTAGAATGAAAGTCAGAAGACATTTATCTTTATAAACAAAATTGTAAACATATTTTTTGTGCTACTGTATTATTTGAGTGAGATAATAGTAATTAGTAACATAGATCATCTGATCGTTTGTTTACAATAATGGGGTCTTTAGTTTGCATGCAGCCGACTGACCCACTTTGACGAGTCATGAGTTGACAAAGTCAGCAAAGTTAACCCATGATTAAGACCTATTTAGCGCAATCATAAACATGAACTAATCATATAATCTTGCCCACCAACAAAGGCATAAGGTAATATAAATTATGTAGATTCCAAGAATCAAGTACGTCATTATTTACAATGCATCGACAACCGATAGTCAAATCCTTTACTAACTTGATCTTCGAAGTACCTTTTGTAGGTAACACCCGAGTCTGTGTTCCCAAGCGATCGCAAAAGGAGATGAAGAAGGAAGGAAAGGTAGTAAGAAGAGAGGACTCAAGATTGAAGCGATCAACCGATAGGGTGTGTCTAGCAATCGTTGTCCAAGCCCCAATACCCAAACGAGAACACTAAAATATATTTATCCCCTTTAATATAATTTTTTTTTTCTGTCTCAATAATCTTAAAATATATTTTAACGGTTGACATTAATGTATTATTATTATTATTGACAATTGATATGTAATTTTAATTTATATGTTGTCCAGTATTTATGATTTATATTAAAAATTAACAATAAATGAAAATATGTAAAAAATATTTAACAGAAATATTTTTTCTGAGAACTAAAATTCAAAATAATCATAAAGTAAAAATATAATATAATGTAAATAATTTACATCACATTTATTAAATATATAACTATTTATATTTTTATACATCCATCCTAAATTATTATTATTATTATTAGGAACACAGCTGCGTGCTGTGTATCAACATTTTTTTATTATATATTTTTTAAATAAATAAAAATTAAATAATAAAAAGGGATAATAATTAAATCAAATGATAAAAATAGATACCAACTATAACTTTTATAGTTCTAAGAGATGAGAGATGATGATATGAAAAAAAAAAACTTCAACCTATCACTGTAAAAAAAAGTTTAATTATTTCGTGTTTACTTCATAATTAAAATTTAAAATTGATAATTATTTTTTATGAAATAACGGTATATTAATATTAAAAATAAAAAAAAGCAGTTAAGTGATTAAAATATCCAAAATAAAACAATCAAATAAAATATTAATAAGGATAAAGGAAAAATAAATTTGTCGTGTTTCGAGAAACGATTATAATGGGGAATAAGGAGAAGGAGAAAGAAAATGGCGACGATTGATCATTCATTTTGTAGCTTTGAGAGACAGCCAAGGAAAACTTGTTTGCAGAGACACATGTTTCTGTCGATAAGGATACCCAACACTCAGCACCGCCTCTGCGCTTCACTCTTTGCCACCGCCAAATCCAACAAAACCACCATGGCCAGCACCAGCAATTCTGGTGGTGCCTTCACCACAATCCAAGAGAGGGTCATTGTCAAGAAAGAGATTAAGAAAAGCAAGTTCATTGCCATTGCTGGCCCCATCTCCGATGAAAAATCCGCCATGTCTTTCCTTTCTCAGGTTCATTTCCTTCACTTTTTTTCGCTTATTGTACTCTTTTTTTTTTCTTTCACATTGATTTTAAGTTTTGTTGGTTTATTATTAGGTCCGTGATCCACGTGCCACCCACAATACCTGGGCTTACAAGGTACCGTAAAGGATTGTTTTTTACTTTAATGGAAGTGTTGGTAATGGTTGCTTGTGTTTTTTCCACTGCATATATTTTGGGGGTCTCTGAATATTTAGTGTTCTTTTTTATTGTCTTTCATTTATATGAATATTTCAGTCAAATGGTATGGTATGAGTTGGAAATGATTTCTCTCTTGCCTGACTTATTGTTGGAGATTTCTATTTTCTGGTCCCTACAGCATGCATTGGGGTTTATGTTTTTATTGTGGCAGCTATAGTTCATTCACTTGTTTCAGCCTAAAAGGTGGCATATCATACTTTGCTCATTAGCTAGTTTATATACAGATTAAGGGTATTGATTGGATTTGGAAAACATAAAAAGGAAGATCACTTTATCATCTTTTGCTCATATATTTTTTTTGTATGACAGGTGGGAGATCTATACCGGTCCAATGATGACGGTGAGGTTCCAGGAACAGCTGGGAAACCAATACAAACTGTTATTGATTCTTCAGGATTAGACAGGGTGATGGTGGTGGTGATCAGGTTAATCTTGACCTTATATTTCACATGTGCATATCAATGTCTACAACTTTGAATTAATGAAACGTCTCGGTTTGCATGCATTTGATGTCTATCATCGCCCCTCACCCTCTTACCTGAAGAAAAAACAAAAGAAAAGTATGTTTTGACACTCTAATGAAATGTATACAACCTTCAGGTGTTTAAAATTAAGGGTTCTTTCCCCTTTACGAAGTCCTTCTATAATTGTGGGGGAATGTGTGTAGAAAGGTAAGTTCAAAATGTAGAATCCATTTTGTGCTTTAGCCATCCCAATCTTCCTCGTAGTTGTGTTAATGATAACATAATCATTAGAAGAAAAAAACAAAGTGCAAGGTGGAGAGGAAGTGAGTTTGTTAACAGATTCAAATTGAACAAGTTAACAATATAAAGCACATTGTGAAGAGAGACACGAGGGGATAAAATCACACTACCAGAAAAATTAGCCATAGAATGTTTACCATTTGGAAGAGAAACATGTATAAATTGATTTTCTTTAAGGAAAAGAAACGTAAAGAGGGTGCTATTGGTTAGTATCTCCTGAGTCCAAAATCAATTTACTAGGAGAGGTACCTGAAGTTTGAGGTGAAGTGTTAACACCATTTCTGCTGACCAAGTTGGAAGTAAATGTTGTGGCTGTAGGGACAGTGGAAGGGCAACCGATGCTTGAATTTGTTCAGCACTAAGATTTGGTGCTGTAGGGTCATCCGGGGAGGATGCAATCATGTTGGAGGCAGATTTTGTGGTTCAATAACCTGGGAGAAAACTAACCATGCTTAAAGAAGCATGTTTTCACAGTATGATTGGTCTTTTTGCAGTGAATGCATTGCTTATCTTATTGTTTCTTATCACTGGATCAACCTCTTCCAAGAAACTTTGATGAAGGCTGAATTTAGGTCACTAAAGCTAAAGTTTCTTGTTGGACCACCATAGAAAAAACATTAGTAGCAGAAGGTAAGGGATCAAGAAGCAACATTTGAGATTGGGCTGTAGAGTAGTGGATTAGAGGATTTTACCAAAAGAAAAACTGAATTGCATTGAAAAGGGAAGGAACTTGTATAAAGTTTTGATTACAAGATAAAAGCAAAACTAAGTACCAGTCATCTAACAACAAAGCTTGATATATACATATATGTATGTATGTATATATATCAGCTATAGAAACTATCAACAAACTTAAAACAGAAAGCTAACTGTAAGTCTTATACATTAACCAAAAACTTTTAAGACTATCGGTGGGATTTTCTTTTTTGATGGTTTTGTACATAAGCCTGTTAGTGTGTTATGTGTAATAAGCACTAAGCTGTTTTGTTTTGATGCTGGATTTGGAATATAAATTTGTATTGTGATCTATATTAAATTTCAGGCATTATGGGGGTATCAAATTAGGTACTGGGGGATTGGTCAGGGCTTATGGAGGAATTGCGTCAGAATGCTTGAGGAATGCCCCAACCTGTTTTACGAAAACAAAGGTAGTTTTTTTCTTAGCCCACGATGCATCTTTAGTTTTAGCTGTACCCATGTCCCAGCTTTTCACTTTCTTTAAGGTTTTCTGAACTCATTATGCTTGTTTATGGTTGTATCAATTTATGTATAATCTTGTAAAAAATGTAGGTGCCAATGGGTGTAGAGGTGCCCTCTGAACTACTTGGAGTTCTCTACCATCAGGTTAGTTCTGGCAAATGTATATGATAACTTCCTGATGATATTGAATGAGTTTTTAAGTTAGACTTGGATTTGACTGAAAAAACTAATGAGAAGTACAAGATTTGGATATTCATGTTTTTGTGTTGCAACAAGTCCTGCGAATGAATGAATTTACGTAAATTTGAGCAACACTTTTTAATTTCTACTTATTCACCCCGTACATGTTTAGTAACATGGTGAGGTGAACTCACTGTGATTTTCTAAAGCAACAACTACTTACTTTCGTGGTGACTTCACCATGATTTTATCCTCATCGTGGATTCCTACAGCCATTACAAACACATTATATGTCTACACTGCATTGGTAATCTCTCCATTTTAACGTTTTTGAGGGAAAGAAAAATTACTAGTTCAGAAATCACAGGTTCTCTTTAATTTGATTTCACTAATGCAATGATATCAATCTCACTGCTGGTACTTGTGCTTGAGATGGTACGAAGTGTATAAAAACATAAGCTGCACCCTTGCAATTACCACTCGTATATTTTTCTTATTGCAAGAACAATATACGACTGTGTTCTTTCTGAGTCTAAATGTTTCCGAATCTGTTGCTCATTTGTTTTTTTTTCAGGTGAAATCTTTTAACGCAGAAGACATGAAGGAGGATTATGATACCGGTAAAGATGGCATATCTATGGTTACTTTTAAAGTTGATTTTGACCAAGCTGAGAAATTGGAGGATGCACTGAAAGCCAATTGTAGCAGAGAATTGAAGTTTTATAAGCAGTGAAGAATGTTCACATGAGATCTTTTATATTTTTCTCATTATATGGAACATACTTCTTTACCTGAGATTAGGACTATTTTTTTTTATAAAAGTTTTCATGTAGATATGACTTTTGACTAATTTGAAATGGGAGAACTTGTTTACAGTAGTTTTACTAATAATATTTGTTTACAGAATAGTTTAAAAACTAAAATATTTGTCTTTAGTTTTACTAATAATGTTACATAATTTGCAAATTCAGAGAAATTATAACAAATTATATAATTTGTATAGAAACAGCACAAAATTGTGGACTAAAATATAAATAAACTATGGTTTTTGGATAGCAAACTATGTTTTCTTGAGCAAGAATAAGATCAAGATATCTCTTTCTAAATAGCAGTGGTAAAAGACAAACTATTACACCCAAAATAAAGAATTCATCATGTTTCTGGCAGAAGCAGCATTGCAAAACAGCAAAATAGAAGCAATGCATGATGATGCTCCTTTTCCTACAAAACCAAGAAAACATGATACCCTACAAAAAGATTCTCCTTTCAGGTTTTCCCAAAATGTGTGAGAAGAAGCACACAGTAAACAGCACCCACACTACCAACCCAACAAAGATTCCCCTTTTCAGGAATTCCCACAACCAACCTTCCCTCATCTTTTCTCCTCGGCGTCGTCCGAATCAGAGAGAGCATGAACATGAACAAACCCTTTCCTTCTACTCCTATTAGCCACTGTTTTAACCCTAAATCTCTTTCGCATCCCATTTTCCTCATAACCAAAACTACCCTGTTCACCAACAGGGTATCTAAGCGGCAAACTCACGTGGTAACAGTAGTACTCCTCCTTCCCCGCCACCACCGACTCCGGTGGAGGGGGCTTCACCGCCGCGCCGTGAAACGTCTTCTGGCAATTGGCGCACCTCAGCGTGCAATCCTCGTAGCAGCTCTGGTATTCGTGGAGGTACCAGCAGTAGGGGCACATTGTCCAGAACGAAGAAGCGGCGGCGTCTTGAACCTTGCTGTCAAAACTGGCCTTGAGTGCGGGGTCAGAGAGAACACGCCAGGCTTCGCGCACGCGCATGAGGGCCTCGTCGGCGAAGGGAAACTTGTTCTTGTTAGGGTCAAGGAGACGCACTAGGGTCTTGAACTGTTGCCGTACGAGGTCGCGGTCCGCGGCGGCGTCGCCGGGACTGAGGCGCAGGATGGAGTACCAGTCGAGAGGGTCGTGGCGGCGCTCTGCGGCGGCGAGAACGTCGGCAACCGCGAGGATTTGTTCGATTTGGAGAGAGGCGTTGGGTTCGGATCTGGCGATCTTGCGAGTGAAGTCGCGACAGGCGGTGAAAGTGCGACGGTTGAGAAGGGAAAGAGCAGGGCGAAGCAGAGCGAGGGTGTCGGAGTCGCTGGTTCCCTCCGATGTTGCGTGGTTGTCTGTGTCTGGTTTTTCCTTCATTCTCTCTTCACCCTAACTTCTGTCACCAAATTCCACCTTTTATACTCTCATTTCAAATTCTACTGTCAATTCTCTCGTTACAGCGACACGTCGTATCGTGTAAAAAAACATTAGATAATCCGATACTCGTAAAATATGTGTAATTCAAAAAATATATTTTAAATTTTTAAACATTTGTAAAGTTATAACATAATTTTAAAAAATATATTAATTTTTTAAAATATTCAAATTAATTATATAAAATTTCATTATGATTATAAAAATGAAAGAACAAATATTTTTGAAATAGTCATAAATAAATATTTTTTTTAAAAAAAAACTAAAATATACATATTTTGTACATAAATTTTTATTGTCAATTTATATAATTCATAATTTTATAAGTATATAGATCCGTGTTCTCGTGTCTTACATTTTAAAAATTATACGTATTTTTGTGTTTGTTTTCATGTCATATCAATATTCGTATTAGTGTTTATGCTACATAATTCATCAACACTTTTTTAAATTTCAACAAATTTTATCATTTTATCATTTTATTTGTTAAATTCCTATTTTTGAAATTCCACCATCTCAAATAAATAAATTGTTTTGACAAATTTTAAGAATTTTATAATTTAAAATCAATTACTCAGGAAGTAAAGTTTTAAAAGAATTGACTTAGGCATATACATATGGTTCCCAATTGATTTAGGTGGTTTCCTACACAACAAAAAAAAGTCAACTGCAATATATTCACCCTTCTTAGAGGTTCTACCACCCACCCTTGAAATAGCATGAGAGCATGGACAAAGTCATAAATTTTAAAGCACTCTAAGGTTTTTTTCTTTTCTATTTCAACTTTAAGCCCTCAATTAAGTGTATGTGTGAGTTTTCATGAAGATCATCATGACATGCCTCTAATTCAAATTTTCTAGATTCACTTTTAGAATCAAATTGGTCCTTCTTCCTCTCTGTAAGCCATCATCATACCTTTTGTCCATTTTTTTTTAGTTTGGACATTCAGTTGCTTCTTGCATAAAAAACATTTTTCTCAGTTTTGTCAAATGTTTTCAACTTTTGGACATAAAAGAAATTGCATCATCTTCATTTTGCTTAAGCTTCAGACTCTTGCAACTTTTGACCTTGATACATAAGACGAGCCGAAGCGAACTTTTCTTTTGAGCTTCAATTTCTTAGAGCAATTTCATTACATTCTTCTTATCCAAATAAATCATGGATTTTGTGGAACCCTTTTAGTTTTTACACCTGGGAAGATTCCTAATTATTTTTTATTAAGATCAAGTTATGCATCGTTATAAAGCTTTAACATCTTAATTAAGTTGGCACCTTAAAGTTTCATTAATTATCTATCATCAATATAATAATATAAGAAGAAAAAAATACAAAGATTGAAAAAGTAACTTGAAAGTGTTCTTATATTTTGTGAAGTATTGTATAATGGTTTGAACAATTGATAATAGTTTTGAAAAGCTTAAACATTTCATTGGTAGCTTCTCTCTCAAAAATGAGTTAGTATTAAAAAGCACTCAATTTAACAATCTTGAGTTTAAATTATATTATTATCAAGAGTGACTTGTTTTGTAACAATTTTTTATTAATAAAAACTCTTATAAAATTAAAGGAAAACTAGAAATAGTTGAAGAAAATATGTAAAATAAATATAAATACTTTTAAATTTGTTAATTAATAATCACATGTTCCAAAACAACTAAATCATTTATTCTAATTCACTCTAGATTACTTCTAATCAAATTGTATTGTATTCAATTCAAACTAAATTATAATAATAGTTACTAAGATGTGATACACATACAATTCACACCATTTTTATTTATTTCTCCGCATTCCCTCATCTAATAAATTTCAAACTTCTCTCTTTCTCTTTGATGCAAAATCTGACACCAAGATTTCTCGTTTATTTTTATAATCAGATCAAACAAATTTACATAAACATAGATCCAGACTGAACTACAAATACTTGTAATATTTACTGCAAGAAGTTCACTACAATTACAATGGTTGGAAAATGAGTAAAAGACGGCAGGGGCTAGACAATGAATATGAAATTTTAAAACCTGATATGACAATCGAATCTGATGCTGCAACGTTTACACCAGTTTGAACTGAACCAGAAACTGCGTTTTGAGCTACTTGCATTAACTACTAGAATCAAAACTGCAGGAGAAGTATACTAAATAATTACTGCTACATACAAACATAAGTGCAAGCAGAGTGAGAAATGCAATACCACAGGCATGTCGCTATTCAAAGGTCACGTTCTAACATCTTTGAGTGCACCCCCTTTTTCAAGCTCGCTGACCAAATCCTTAAGCGATGGAACCTTTGTAGCCAAGGTCCTATATAATCTAGAATAACGTGCTCGTGTGCCATCTGCGGTCCTTGCTAGAGCGAGCAAGCTTAGAGCCTCGGGTAGTTCATTAAATACTTGTTTCATTTCCTCCAAGTTCATATTTTCCAAAACGGAGGGTCTAGGGGCAACCCTCACAATTTCACCACCTTTAGGTTCCTGAACTCGTGCATCAGCTTTAATGACCAGTTCCGAATTAGAGTTTGCACCACATTTTATTATAAATGGTAATGTTGAGCCAGTATTAAATTGGAGTACATTCCACTGTGCCACGTCCGTTTCCGATCCAGAGCTCAGATCTGTTGATGGCTTGTGACCATGAGATATATCTTGAATGGGGTCATCTTCTTCAGGAATTGACTGTATCATACAAAAATAAAAAACAAAAATCAATCCAAATTAATTTTCATCAGTTCAGCCCTTAAGCATATAACTAAGCTATGGACCCAAACAACAAAATAAACAATTTTGTTCTATTTCAGTATTGATTGATGATTAATTGAAAACTGTAACTAAGATAAGAAGAAAGGAGTGGGGTGTACAATACACAATATTTTGCATACCTCAACCATGTAGCGAGCATCTGCAATGTGCCTCTGAGCACATGGATGATCAATTTGGAGAAGTGAAGGCATTTGTTCTGTTAATTCATCAACAGAAGCAAGCATTGTCTTTTTCTTACTTTTGCTCAAGATGTTCACAGAAGAAAGTCTTGTTATATCCTGTTTAATCATGCCTTGAATTATTAATAAACATTCAATCCGTACACTAACTTTTGAAAATAGATTTGAGCAATAATGTAAGAACCTTGATTTGCTTTAATATGCTATCAAGCGAAATAAGAGATGCTAATCGTGCATCTTCAGCTGCAGTAGAAGGATTTTGAATAGGGGAACCACCATTTTCTAACGTTAATAATGCTATATCACTTTTCATTTGTTGCAGAATCTGATAAAAGGAAATTGAAAAAATCAATGTCAGCGTATGATGAACAAATTCATTTAAGACAACAGAGAGTAAGATCCTTCACCAATCGAATCACCACAACACTACCGAGTTTCTAAAAGTTTGATTTTTTTTTTAAATTTATCATAATTTTCAATGATTGTTTGTCTCTGCTCTCTTCCCAGCATTGACTCAGGCGAGTATTGTTTTTGTCCTCCACAATATCAAATGCACACAATTTAATTTGTCTTTGTTCTATACCCAGTTGGCCAGTTTAGGTTGAAGGGAGCTATTTATACAACTAGAATTTGTTACAGATACTTGATCAGAAGGCACCAACCTTATCACCACATCAACTCTCAGTCTCTAGTGTCAAAAATAAAAACGGTGTTGCATTATAGTTAGGGGCTATATCCGCATTTACATGCAATTTTTATCTAGCAACTAACACGATGACAAGCATGAAGTCATGCAGCAACTAAAGACATATATGTTAATATAACACTTTTGGCATGCATAAGATTTAACTGTTTGAAAAAAACAATGCACCTTTCTTCTTTTATGATCAACCGATTCTAGAGCTGAACGTAGCTTAGCTACTTGTGCTGCATCTTCAGCCTCCTCTGTCGCCAAGGTACCAGCAATATCCTGTCAATCACAAATATCAGAAAACAGAAATCCAACACAATGAAAAAAGAATTCATTCATTTTTTTGGTCTAAAGTATACATCCACAGCACACAATCTAATCAAACAAATCACATAAATGTAACTTCCCATGGAAGGAAATGGAGGTCTGCATCTAAATATATGGTCTTTATGCAAGTTGCATGTATGAATTCAAAATGCATGTAAAAAATTTGGGAAAACGATATTGTGAAATTTTAAGCAGAAATCCTTTTTCTTTTCTCAAACTAACACTGGACTTAGATCTTGAATTTAGTATGACAGTTCAAGAAAAAAAAAAGACCAAAGTTTACCCTAGATTGATAGAAGCTACAAAAATACTCCATCCAATAAAACATGCCAAAACAAGTAGCTGGACTCAGTCTATTATGTTTAGAACAATTGTTATATTTGAATGTGACAGCTGTACGAGTGCCATCTTTCAACAAAGTCCTAGAGCAAACAAGCTTCTTCCAATAATCATGCATTTATAATTCACTCTACACACAGAACTAACGTGTGCCATACCTTCAAGTGTTGTAGTTGAGAAGTATAGACCCGTTTTGAATATTCAAACAATAGCTGGCCAAGGGCATCAGTATGCGGAGGAAGAGCAGCACCAAGTCCAGCCATCCAACCATCCATAATTGCAGTTGAAAGAAGTTCCAACTGACCAGTTGACCCCCCGGATGCATCATCCCCAGTTACTGACAGAAACTCAAAATTCTCGCCAAGCCAGGATCTAATTTGGCGCTGTAACTCACCAGCAGGTGTATGTACAAAGAGTGCAGCAAGAGCTTTGTTCCCCATTGCAAAACTTTTGGCCTCCTCAGTAATTTCCCTGAGCTTTCCACCAGTTACCTGCTGTCTCCAGATGTCCTGTGCAGTTTATTTCAAAATGAAAACAGAATCATGTGACGAAGGTTCAAACAATGTAAGGTTTTTCCAGGTATGTACCAGAAAAGAGAATAAAACACAAAACCAACACAAACTAAAAGAATAAGTTGCACGCCTTGGTGGAAACTTTGAAGTTAAATAAATTTTTACTTTCTCAGCCTTCACTCCTCAACCAGTTATCAACAATTTGGCAGATAACAGAAGATAGGACACTGATAAATGGTAAAATGGCATTATAATGTTCAAAGATCTAAACCAAATCTAAGGAAAAACTACAATTTCCTTCCTCAACAGTTTTCACACTTTAACTGAGCTTTTCTGCCAATTAATGTGAGCAGCACTAACAAGAGAGAGAGAGATAAAATTAATAGGTATTTGCAGCTACCTCATCAATCCCACGTATCTTCAACACAACAGATGAAAACTTTGATTTCTTTTCTGGCTTTAGATTCACTTTAAATCCTTGGATCTGCTCGTCAACATATAGCACAGGAGACCTACCAGGACTACTCCCTCGGCTGGAACTTCTACTACGCCCAGTATTAGTCTTCTCAAGAAAGCACTCAACTGGCAAAACCTTCAATTCAATGTGCAAGACAAACAAAATTAACAAAACGCATGCCACTAGACTCAGAAAAATCACAAAATACAAAAGGCGGCCTTATTGGAACTTTTTTTCTTTTGAAAGGGAAATTCCATAGCCTCTACTGCTGTTACCTTAATTGACTGCAACTCTGGGGATCTTGCAAGCAAAGATCTTATATACAGAATTCTAACACGGGAAACAAGCATGGTGTCCATTACACGTTTAGGTTCCATCTTTCTAATAAAAGAGAAAACAGAATCCCTAATTTCAGCAAGAATTTCATGTTCCCTAGAGGCACCAGCTTTGATCACAGCAGCCAGAACCTGCAATCATTGGGATATGCTCATAAAAATTTAGCCTAATTGGTGCAATCAACCACATTTGTTATTGATAAAATTGTATGTACAACCTCTTTTTGATGTTCAATACATTATCATTTCAAGTTGTAATAGTATGGGAGCAATTTCCAGCTGTACATATTCTCGTAGTAAATGTACAAACTAAAATAGCACAATATAGGAATTGGCAGTTAGTATTATAAACACACAAGTATATATATTATGTACAGTGCTTATGCATAGAACAAATTCTTTTTCCAGCACACTATGTTCTGTGCCATAAAGAGTTTGTCAAAAAATTCCCTGATTTGTTTAGTGAACTTAGGTCTCACTGCCCACTGTATGAGGTTCAGAATCCTCCAATTGGCCTATCCTAACTCTGGCAGTGAGGTGTGCTGGTATCACAGGCTTGTCTCCAAGTTTCAGTCCTCTGTCATACGTCAGCATGTGACAGCAAGGAGTCAGTTGTTCTCTTGTTTCTTGCCTCCCAAATGGCAGAAAGAAAAGAAACACTAATGTTGATGCAATTCTGGTGCTGACTAAGTATTCAAATTTCTTATTAAAGGGAATGTCTCTTGTATCTATAAAGTGTGTAAAGCCTTCAATCAGGTAGAAGAACAGGTTAGACCACTCAGCCTATTTTATGAGCTTAATACAACTTGTGAAGAACTTGATGAGCTGATGATACCTTTTAGTCATGATGTGAAAGATTCATAAGGCTTAATAGGAGAAAATGGCTGTTAAGAACTTCCTGTCCATCCTCCAGCTTTGAGATTTCTTTGCTGCAGGATGCTGATAAAAACCTTGGGAGAACCATAGCACAAGGCTTTATAAATATTGGGAAGTACCACATTACCTACCTCAGTTCTTGGAGTGCAGTTTATATATGTGTTAGACAACTTCCCTTAAGGTCAATTGATTTTAAAATGAAATCTGAAATGCTATTCAAGTCCATAGCTCATCTTGGTAATTGCCTATTTTGCTAAGCTCGTCTAGTTTGGCAAGTAGATATGGATGGGGTTTGTTGGAAAGTACAACATCACCCGACCTCAATTGTTGAAGTATGTCTTATATATCTATTGGAAAACTTCACTCAATGTCAAATGGCTTTAAGATGAAATTTGACCTAGTATCAGAGTCTATAACTTTCTAAGTAAATCACCTATTCTAATAGACTCGCCCTTTCCACAAACATTTGTGAAGGAGGGTGTTGGCAATCCCGCATCGCCTATCTCAATTTTTGGAGTGACTTATATTATACATCTATTGGACAACTTAATGTCAATTAGTTTTAAAATGAAATCTGACCTTAAATTCCTCAAACTAGAATACCTACTTCCAATCAGGACTCATGTTGCATACCTTGTAATTGGTGCTCAACATCCCACCACATGTTCCACAACCCCAACAACAATGCAAGTTGGCTATGCACTAGCCCTTTGACTGGTCCTAAGCAAATAATACAATGCCAGCATCACCACTCATACTGTTCACTAGTAACTGAGAGCCTAAGACATGGCTAAAAGCTATGAAATCAATTGGTAAGACCCTCAGATTTATGTGGGTGCACCAAAGGCATATATTAAAACACAATGTTTAGGGCTCCTATAAATTGTTACCAATTGGCAAATCATTTGGTATCCATCAATTTTGTGCTTGGTCTTAATAAACAATGGATACAAAATTATTTGTGTAGGGTGCTTAAAGGTTTAAGAATTTTATGGATTTTTTAATGATTTGGATGAACAAATACACTAGATCATAGGGTTAGCGAGGATGATGTATTGGTATTAGGTTCTGGTATCATGCCATGTTTAGATGTGAGGATGAAGATGGAAATCTGTGCTTTCAATTACAAGGAAGGCAAGCTTTAACAGGAAGTTTGGACATTTTACTGATAAATTGTACATGGCTGACATCCCAATCAACAAAGACTGGCGGCAATGTATCCTAGACAAGAGAAGTGTCATAGTGTAATGAGATCCCTTGTATTAGTAATGTACACATTCAGTTATTCAACTGAATGTTAGCTGCTAGTGTTTTTGTTGTTTCTGTTTTCTGTTATGGTTGTGTAACCTCTTGAGTCTATATATAGACTCTGTTTTTGTACTTAGTGAGTGAAAATAATATTCAGTTCTTGTTTGTTAAAGCTTTTCTCTGTTTTCTACATATCAAATTCTGATACCATGGGATGTAATCCAAGTCGTTGTATTGACAGTGAGTGAGTAGAGCCTTATATGCATACCAAAATGTTCAAAAACACTAGATCAGGATTTGGACATTCTTCCCAGAAAGACTCAGCTTAACATAACTGAAAATAACAAACATCTGTTCATATTACAATAAATCTGTTTTTAGCAAACTGAATCATAAATAGATCATTCATGCATACCAGCATCAAAAGCTTGTTTGCACCATCAGAAATGGCAGCATGCCCTTCATATTGGTCTGGATCAAAGTCATTCAAAGCAGCAGTAAGATATTCACCTGCAGGGGTACTCTTAACTAATTCAGAGCCAGTTTTAACTAGAGCAACTGTGCCATCATTTTTATCAGTGGCTAAAGGTGAAGGAAGAACATCCACAGAACGAGAACTTGTATTGTTGCCACTTCCATTTCTGTATCAAGCCAACCAGAATATGGTCAATAATCATATGCTAGTAAACAAAACAAAAATTACAAGGAATAGAATAAAATCGTACCTTCCTGTACTCCGAGGCTGAACATTAGCTGAACCACGAGCTAATGGACTTGACAACTGAAAATTTTAGGGAGCCAGAAGTACCCACACAAAGCAAAAAAAAGCATGACCATTGATATAAAATAATTGTTACATTACTCTTTGGATGCTATTTGGGACACGTATGTATATACATTACCATGTGTTGCTGAAATCCTGATTCATTTTAAAGCAAGCAATGGTAGGAAAAAAGACATATATGGTTGCAGCCCATAGAATAGAAGACAGTTTTTTGAATTAGAAGTTCTTCACAATCAAATATGACTTATGCGCAAGATATAAAGCACTTAGTGCTTTGAGACAGAACCATTAATCAGAAGAAAGAGGGCCATATTATGCAGTGTGATTTATTCAAATAAATGACCATAAACATTAAAATAGTTGGTGTCAAATTTTAAAAAGTCGATAACAATACCTCCTTTTCATACAACACAGATAGTGATCGTATACAGTTAATCTAGTGAGTTGTGAAACTTTCCTACCTTAGGTGATCCAGCTGTAGATGCTTTCTGACTCTGAGTTAATCTATCAAACAATTTCTCATTTTCTTCATGCAACCTCTGCAAACCATCAAATATCAAATTTAGGTTTAGCCTCTCATCTCTCCAGATCAATATACAACTATAGTAGGCATATCAAAATTCAATACATCTGAAGAATTAAACAAAATAAATATCCAGAACTTTTTTAACGGGGTATATCTTATACAAACTAGAAGGTCAGAAAATACAAAACAAAATTTTAAGCTGTGTTTTCTTGGTTGCCGGTTTACCTTTTATATTTTTTGCCCTTTCTTCATATGTATTAATAAGGCATACTAACAATATCCCCATTTATGTTCTAGAATTAATTATCACTTTCAAACATGGTGGTCCACCCACACCATGTTCTCGTATGTATACCATTTAGCATCTAGAAGGTCATCAGAATATACAAACCAAAATTTTAAGCTGTGTTTTTTTGGCCGCCGGTTTAGTTTTATCTTTTTTGCCTTTTCATTATATTATATATATTAAAAATGCCACCATAGTAACTATGTCATCGTTTCAGTTTTAGACTTAATTGCTGCTTTCAAACATGATGATTCAACCATACCACATACTCCTACTTATACCATTTTGCATCTAAAAGATATACAGAGTACTATGGCCAGTAATATTTCTTATGAAGATTTTGGTTTATGTTTGAAAGCAATAACCATATAATAATGGGGGGGAAAAGACTGACAATCAAACACAATTGCCAACCATAACAAACCTCAATCAGCGCATCACGTTTCTTTAGTTCCTCTTCTAGTTTTCTGGTTACTGCAGAAGAGTCTATGCCATCTCCAGTTAGTTTTGAATTGGATACATCAGCAGACTCTGGCTCTGATACAGGTATTGACCTAGGTTGAGCTTTAATAGATTCATTGAGTTGAGTTTCGAGGGTTCTAATTTTAGCCTGCATCAGATAGAAAAAAAAAATGGAACACTGAACTATCTGGCAAGCATGGAAATAACGCACATCATTACACCTAAATAAGGATTAACTTCATTATTTGTATTTTAATAAAAGAATTCAGGAAAGGGTGAAATTGATACTGTTCAAACCGGTGATTTAAAAATCAGACTGGCCAGTTTGACTAATCCAGTTACACGTTCAGCTACACAAAAACTCAGCTCTATACAGAACTGGTCAAACCAGTTTGAAGCCACTAATTTAAAAAAAAATAATATAAAGCATCTTTAAGGCAAATAAAAACACTTTTAATAAGTACAGAACATACAAATAAATTAATTACCAATTATTATTAATTTTTTATTTACAAAAACATAATTTAGTCACTTATATTACTTTAAAAAAAAATATCTTGATTTATTTGTTCTATATTATATCAATTTGCCATTTTCTTTTTTATTCTATACATACACTTATAGTGTTAATGGACATTATTTTGCTTAGTAAAAACATAAAGTATTAAGTTATATTTGGTTTGGTCTATTTTCATGTTCTCTTTAAGTTGTTAAGAACCTATAAAATGGTGCTTTATTTTAATTTTCATTGTTATATAATTATTAAAAATTAATATTATTTAGTTATTATTATTTTATTAATACTTTTTCAAACACATTTGAACCACAAAACCTTGAATCAGTGTTTTCACCGTTTCAATGACTGATTTGGTTTAAAAACATTGGTTCAAACTACTCAATGATGACAAAGTATCGTTGCTACAGCTGTGTTGGAAATGTCACCTGTACACACATAAATTTGATAATATAAATAGCAGTTGGTAGCATGCAAAAGAAAGAACTGCAGAAGCAGAGCATTGAACCAGAGTACAAAGTCCAAAACTCAACAGGGAGAGTGAAATAAATAAATAAAAGTAATAAGAATTTAGGATTAAGAAGCAATTGCAAAAAATTTAAAGCTCAATTATAATTTATATACTCAAGTAACAAACAAAACTGATAAACATTCATTCACTAGAAAAGTTATGTTAGACCATTCTAACCTTTATCGAGAAACTGTAGTTGTTAAAGTACTTAGAAATTGGATTTGTACACCATTCAAGAAGTTCACATAAATAAGTAATGCAAGCTAGTATAACATAGGACCAACCTGCAAACTTTGGATGGTTGAATCTTGTTCTTGTATCTGCAATTTTTGATCTTGCTCTAACCGTAGAAGTTGAGCAACTTGATTTCTAAGCTCAGTATTTTGTTCTTTCTCTATATTGTGTTTATCTGACAGAAATTCATGCTCCGACTACAACAAATAAAAACAATAATGCAGGTCACAGGCAAGGAAGATGCCTTTATATTAAAACATATCAACTTAGTGTTGATAATAAAGGATGGATGTTCTCAGGAATTAGGGGATATTTTGCAGCCTAAAATATTGAAACGTGTTAACTAAACAAAGTAATATGTTGTTAATGAACAATTCATAAAATTAGAAAAAGAAAAATAATATATTGTCAAATATGTGTAAAGTATAAGTTCGGATAAGAAGATGAAAATTGACAAACAGTTATTATAATGTCATGGATCAGAACTTAACACAAAATGTTTAAAACATTTAACAGAACACCCACCTCAGCAAACCTAAATCAAGATGACATAAGAAGATGCACAATGTTGGATTTGATATTATAATTGACTGAGTAGGCAGTCAAAAGACTGATTTAAAACTTTAAATGTATATATGCTCTTTTAACATGTTGTGGCACAAATAATGTAGAATTGCTCAATGGATTGACATAACCCAAGCATGACACTTTTCAAAACATAATTTACAAGTCGCCAAATAACATGTCACTGCATGAAGAACTGGAAAACTGTGACAGGCTAATTCAAATACCAAACCTTTAAATCAGTCTGCAATGCAGAAGAAACTTTCCATGCCTTCTGCACTTCATTGAAGAGTAAAACACACTGATCATTTGCATCTTTAAGCGCCTGCTTGAGCTCCAAACCCTCTTGCTTTAGATCATTGATTTCTTTTTCTTTATCGTAGAGCTCCTTTCGTGCATCATTTGCCTAAGAAAAAATATGGCAAACACAATACATGGTATAAATAGAAAAATTTGAAATCACTAACTCCCTAGATTGCACTCAACATCATTGAATCCACATACAATCTTATCATGTGTAATATGTAGTAATGACTTTAAAAATCTTCTAACAAAAATTATCACTGATGAGTAAAGAGATCAAAGGGAGAAATGAGAATGGGAACTTACAACATCTCTCCACTTTTTAATTGTGTCTCGGTTTCCCAGGCTTAACATAGAGTTTCGAGCTCTAGCAGAGAAATTGAGAGACGACAATGTCTCAGATAAATTTGAAACACTTGGACACACATTCACAATCATCAGAGTTTTTGAACTCCCACCTGCACATATTAAATAGCACTAACTGCAAAAATTAGATCACGTGCCTGAAATTGATCAGAAAGAACTGATTCAAATCAGGATGAATCATTAAAAAAGTATACAATTACATGGGGAATCAATTTAGAGAACAAAAAGAGTGAAAAGCAAAAATAGCTATAGTTAGAAATGAAGGTAAATCCTTTCTTATACACAAAATGCAGGTAATTTGTAAATGTTGCTTCATTTACCAATGTCTTTGTCTATCCATCATAGGATAAGGTATCCTTTGGTGGAATAAAAGACATCAATGTAGCAAAGCCACCCAAACCCTCAACAAAAGAAAAATAGGCAATGAATACAGGGACCATAATATTTTCTTGGAAACTTCATGGAGAAGCCACTGTTCTTCCTAATGGCAACGACCTAAAATTTTTATAATAAGTTGAAAGAAGCTCCATGGCCATTATCACCTTAAAATTAGCTTTTGAATCTGCCCTCTTTCTGAAATTGAAGGAGGAAATCTTTTATTGGCTAATGTAAATAAAATGTTTTATTTGTGAGGAAGAGAAATAATATTTGTTTCTTTTTCAAAGATGGACAATTAAAGAAAGGGGATGTTCAAAATTTCTGTAAAAGAACCAAATTAATCCAAAGACAAAGACAAGGGTCCTTTTAAGCACTGATATGGGACTAATTGGAATAAAATGTAATTGTAGAAATAAAAGAAAACAGTTATAGCAACAGAAGAATGCATATGCAGCAACATATTTCTGAATAAGCAACAAGACTAACAGAATATCAAATGAAGACAATATCAGACAACAGCTTCATGATTACCCAGACAGTAGCACATGTGATGTGACTATGTGACAGGACAGGTTATGGCAGCTCATATCACTTTGATTCCATGTTAAAGTTAGAGGGGGAGACTGAGAGAGACAGAACAGAGTCTCTTTGGAGAGAATTAGAGAATGAAAAGCTTTTTATTCTTTAAGAATGTGGTACAAAGGTTGAGCATGTCATTCAGATATAAAGACTCTAGATACAGTTAGTGGAGACTATTCCCTAGAATTACAATAATTGAATCCTTCTAAACAATAATACACATAAACAAAAAATTATGTGGCATGTGATATATGGCCACAGTCTTCTAACAATGAAAAAACCACACCCAAGTTGTAAAAGCTCATTGGCATTTTAATAAGCAGAGACAATGCTGTTAATAGTACATCAATGTTACATCAGATATAACAAATCTACAACCATATAGATGCTACCATAACAAGTTCAACCTTCAAAGATACTAAGAGGGAAGAAAAAAATCAATACCAAGTGAATCTGCAAGCAGTTTTGTTAGCACTGAATTTTCATAAGGTACTATATCCTTCTTTGATGTTAAAGAAGACAAAACATCTCCCAGCCTGCATATTCATTTTAAAAATGCAACAAGTCAGAAATTTAAATTTTTCACTGCACCACATTCTTTCAACTAAACTTGCCCAAAAATAAAACCTATACAGAAAAGAAGAAAATTGCCAGCACATATTAGGAGTTACGAAGAATCAAATTGCATTTCATTTTTGTACATACAAAGAAGTGTTATCTAAGCATGGTTCATTACAGTACACAAATCAGGACCAGGTTCAAGTACTATTGTTGTTCCTCAATCTTCCTTCCAGAACTAGTTTAACCAGAAACCACATCTAAACTTGATTGTGAATATGCTTATTGGAGCTTTAAAATCCATTTCATCATTGATAGGGGACTTAAGGAAATAAGTAAATGCAAGATAAAGTATAGCCCTTAAATATAAGTATAGTGCCGAAACACCATACATGAAATGCAAACCCACATCTACTATTAGGAGATTAATTATCGAAACATTTGTTCCCTAGGCAGAAGCAGACCTAAAAATTTGGTTAGCTTACTTGGTAACATTTGCAACAAAGTAATGAAAACTGATAAATTAACATATATAGGACAACAGAAAATACTTTAAGTGTATTGCCACCTAAAGACATGGATGGACAAAACCCTAGCCAACTAATAAGCAAACACTGATAAATTTACTAATGGAGAAAAATAAAGCATTGAAGTTACATACGCTGAAAGAGACTTCATAACATGCAGTAAATCTGTGACATGGTCCCCACTATCATCTTCGGTTATTGAACCTTCACTTCCAGCTAAATCAACCAGATAGAGTTTACTATATGAGTTTTCACCAGTGGTCAAATTGTTATAAAATATGTGTACCGTGACAATCCTGACACAAAAATACATGAAATCCAGAGGTGAATTAGTCTACAGCAGTCAAAAAATATGGCAACAAATGCACAGAAATATCAAAATACTAACAACTACAAAAGAAGAACCTTTGACAATCTTCTTTCCGATAATACAATATCACAATGATACATTTAATAGAAAATGTTATTTACACTGTTTCTAGTACAAATAGTACAAATATTCGAAAATAGAAAACAAAGCGAAAAAAGGGAGACACTTATAATTATTTGTGAAATCATCAAATTAGAAAGCAATGTCTTCTCAAACCAATACACACACAGAGACATATATCATGGTAGATTATATCAACAAAACGATCTTCCATTTGCATTGATCTCAACAGTTACATTGATAAAAAGTATGCTATCAAAATAGTATATCGTGCAACTCAAAATGACATAAGTGAAACCACTGTCAACACAATATAATGCAGGCAGAGAATTTAGACCGTACAAATGAGAAACGTTATTCTTTGCTAAATCATTTTCCCGAGTCTGCAATGCAGTTTTTAAAACTGCAGAAAACTCAAGAGGATTGTCAACTTTTTCCTGCACCAGTTCCACAAAACATTCAGGTGATCCCAAGCTGAGTTTAGGAGTGTTTTTCCCTGCCTCCAAAAGTAGATCCCTTGTCTGAAAACACATAAAAGTATATAAAAAAAAATTAATAATCCTAAGTGAACAGAAAATCAGAAAGTACACCAGAAACACAACAGGAAGGGTGCATGCAATAAGTGAAAACAGAAAGAGACCTGTTCATTATATAGCTCGCAAACTGTAACACAGAATTTATACTGAGAAGTAGAAGTTTTATCTAAATTGGATAAATCAAACAACTCCTCAAAACAACGAGCATATAGTCCCCGATCATAGCTTGATCCTTCCTGGGAGTAACAAATGAACATCAAAGAAGCAATTGATTAGGCCAATCATCATTGACTAAGACAAAAAAGAACATGTAAAAGTAATTCACCCATAGGGCAGCCATTTCATTTCCAATATTAGACAACATTGAATTTGAAACTCTTTTTATTTTATTGTAATTTATTTGAGAGGAATTGATATGTGAATGCACACACACAAACAGCAAAAGAAAGAAAGCAACCATAGTGTGTGTCTTTCCAGAAAGGGTTTGTCCATATGCAAGTATGGAAACATTATATCCATCCAAAGCTGACTGTACCAGTGGTTGAACATCACTGAATAACTCGGCTGCAAACAGAAAATCAAAGGTGATGAGTGATCTAAAAAGTACATATCAAAGACATGTTTAAACTAAAGAGATGGTAAGAAAGGATAAAATCCTTTTACCTTGACCCACATGTGGTCCATAAACTCGGTCAAATTCAAAGTCTTTCTTGGCATTAGATGAGGATTCATCACCAGTATTTACACTAATGGTATAGCCATCTGGAAATTCAACAACTGAAGGACCTTCATCTTCAAATAATGGCCTTGCTCGGCAAAATACTCGTATGTTTCCTGCAAATAATATTAATTGCTGCATTTTTCAGCTCAGAAAAGCTTATATATGAGTATGCTTAAATAAGAGGAACATTGTGTATTTAACCAGCTTCACTTCCGGTTACTATATAAAGAGAGTGCAGAAGACCAAAAATGAGTGTATGTAAAGAAACTGCCTAACACTCAAGGAAAATTTACGCATAAACTACCTTTAGATGTTAATAAATCATTGAATAATCTTCTTTTCTCATTGATCAGTGGAGCTATTCTTGCTTCAGTTTCAAGGGCAACTTGATCTGAAATTCAAAGTAAATTTTCAAAATTTAGTGACAGAAAACCAACAGTACAATTTCACATACAAAAGAAGAACAAAAAATGTACCAAAGTTTTAAACAGAGAAACCACCCTTCCCCGAAAATTCTTGGGTACTAGAAAGAAAAGATAAAATCTTGCTTAACTTCATTTATTTCAAGAAACTAAATGCTAAAAATGCCAAATCTATTATCTATTATGGTAGCATAGATCAGACCTTGTAACTGTGAGAAAAACCAAGACTCTCATTTCCCTACACGGGTTTAAAGAATGAATCTCATGTTGTCCTGAAATTAAGTATTTCATTCAAGCAAAAGAATTTACAGGAGAAATGTCAATATTCCAAAACCTTCGGTTCATTCTAAGCATGAGCCAAGAGTCAGGAAAAATTAATTTCTTACCTAGCTTGCGGGTTTTCTCTGCAAGAACGCCTAGATATCGTGTAACTCGATCAAGTTTTGCATTTGAATATTCTTGAAGTTCATTTGCCTCTTGTCTTAATTGCATATAGTCTTCTCTAGCAAGCTGTGCAAAATATCTGATGTGATTGTTAACACATGACTAAACCCAAAATCGCATGATCCGAAAGAATTGGCAAAGTTGCCACATGAAAAACAATAACGCAAACCAGATAGAAGACACACCAGTAAAAATTAGCTAGTAATTTAAAAATTTAAATAGTATAAAAAGCATTACATCTTCTATCCCTCTTATTTTTCCTTGATAAATGGCTGCATGGAGGTTGGAACCTAAAACCAAACCACCCAAAAATCCCTTATCAGCACATTCCATTACAGAAAGTGATTTTCAATACGCAACTCTGTATAATAGAATAGTGTAATCATTTCATAACATATGAAACTAACCATTTGGTTTATACTAGTCAAATAGCATACATGGAAAACAAACAAAAATAGTCCACTCCACGAGTTTTCAAAACGGGCACGTCGGTCGGTACTCTGTTTTTTTACAACTAGAAGTCAAATTATAAACATGCACCATCACATTTTTAGCATCCATGGTTTGATTCCTAAGGCGAATTCTTTTTGCTCATATCATATTATTCTAAACAGCCTCTTCTAAAACACCCTAAGCCTGAATTCAAAATATTGACACCGCAAGAGCACCCCCTTTATCGTCGTCATCACGGAACCATCATGTACTACAAACAATACAAGCAGCAAAAGCCCTCCAATAATTAATAGAAGTCCACAAAAGGACAATGGAGGAGAAGAGAACACATAATCTTCAGTCATTCATTCAAAAAATCAACGCGCTCATGTTAGGTGCAAACATCCTTCAATACACAACCCCGAAACAAACCCTATACAGTTTCTGATGCTACCCCAGCGTAGTACCTAGAGATTCTACAGAGCCTCCAAACTCCGCCCGCATTGCACCTTTCCTTTCTTCACACGCTGAAACTACTTGTACAAACCACACAACACAGCACGTAACAGCTGAAACACGAGCTAAAACGTCGCCGTTGCGAGCACCAGCAACGAAGCAGAAACTAAAAACATTGGAACACTTTCCAAATCAAGAATGAAAAGGAAGAAGGCCAAAACGTCGCCGTTGCGAGCACCAGCAACGAAGCAGAAACTAAAAACATTGGAACACTTTCCAAATCAAGAATGAAAAGGAAGAAGGCCAAAACGTCGCCGTTGCGAGCACTAGCAACGAAGCAGAAACTAAAAACATTGAAACACTTTCCAAAACAAGAATAAAAACGAAGAAGGCCAAAACGTCGCCGTTGCAAAGAAGAAGAAGAAGAAGAAAAAGAAGCAACAGCACAGTGACAAGTGGAGCCGAAAACGCATTACCTTGACTTTGTCCTTCAACCGGTTAAGCTTCAAGGCGACGGACTGCCTGGATTGTGGAAGAACCGACGTAGCAGAAATGGAGTAGCGCCGCAGCAACGGCGCAGTAGGTTTCCGATCAGCTTGGTCGAGCGGAGGCGGCGGAGATTGCGACGCCGGAGACGACTTCCACGGGTCGAAGCCGGTGACGTCCCAGCTCCAACGGTTGGTCTGCTCCGCCATTTTGAATCAGAGTTGAGATTTCGTGGCTTCGAATTTGAAATGAAAAAGAGGATTCGAAAACATATATAAATATATATATAAATAATAAATAAGATGAGCTTTATGATATAATCTTCTGTGGCTTTTTGGTTTGGTTTTGGGGTGTGATAATGAATGGAGGGAGAAGATGGTTTTGGTTGGGAGAGTGTGGACGGCGTCGTTTTGAGTGGGCGAGAGTGAGACACAGTGTTGTTGGGTTTTTCTCGCTCACATAATATTTTTGTGTCTCTTCTTTCTTTAACCTTCGCTCTCACTAACTTATTGCTCTCTCTCTCTCTCTCTGTCTTAAGTGTTTGGTTGTTTTATAGGATAAGCCAAACCACGTGAAGGCTTTCTTTAACCTTCGCCTTCACGTCAAATTCTGCTTCCCAAACACACTCTTCAATCTTCACCAAGGATAAAAATATATCTATATTATTGTTAATTTATGTTAAAAGGTTATGACATTTTATTTTTATCTATATTTAATTTTTTGACTTGTAAGAAAATAATTATGATGTTTTTGTCACTTTAATAATTACAGTGTGAGATTAAAAATCATTCACTGTGAGTTTGAATAAAAGAAATTAATGTTTCAATAAAAGTATTACATGTGTGAATAAAATAAAGCTATGCTTCGTTACAATAATTAATGAACCTTTAGTTTTTAACAACGCAAAATATATTATTCAATGTATATATATAAACTATTTACATTTATTATTATCTCAGTATACGTTATTAAAAACCATCCAATATTAAAACTAATATTTTCATATATTAATTATATTATGTCACACTTTAAAAAGTTAAAACAGTTCCTACAATATATATATTATCTAGATAACGTCTAAACATTAAAAAATAATTCAAGTAGTTTTTCAGACACACACTGTGACTAAATAAAACTAAAATAAATAATAATAAAAAGAAAAAATTTAAAATAATAATAATAGTTAATTATTTAAAATATCCTTCTATTATATAAGAAAGAACAAAAAATAAATAATGAATAAAATATAAAAAATAAGATAGGAAGATAATATATTTAATCAATGTAATAATGAGTTTTAGAAATAAAATTAGCTTAGATAAGTGATACTTAAAAGAAAAGTAATCTACGGTATGAAAGAGAGAGAAGTAGAGTTTAAATCTTCTAAAAAAGTTGTACACTGTGTACTAAAAACACTAACACGGACACTAATACGGATATGAAGATACATAAAATTTTTAAAATGTAAGATGTGAAACACGAATTTATATATTATATAATTATGAATTATATAAATTGACAATAAAGATTTATGTGTACAAGTATGTTCCAAATTATTATTTTTTTAGCGGAAAGATGTTTTTTATGACTAGTTCACACTGATTTGTTTCTTAGTTTTATAATCATAATAACAATTTATACAATAAAGTTTGAATTTTGAGAAAATTAATGTATTTTTCCTTTTTAAAATCTAACAATTTGTGTTATAACCGTACTAGAATTGTCATAAATCTAATAAATACTTTTTAAATTGGACACTTCACGAATACATGTCTGTCTTATGGGTGTCATACGAGTGTCGATGTCCAACACAAGTATCGGACACCAGCACGTCATTTAAGAGGAGTGTCTGAGTTTCATAGGTTGTATATTTTATTCTATTGTCTCACTCCAATCAAGGAAGAGTGAAATTAAGTTTTTTTTTATATTAATTTTAATAAATTTATGTATGCTTTATTAATATTTTATTTATTTTGAATTAAATATATTGTTTTTATTTTATTTTGTTCTTTTGTTATATATGTAATTTAATCTTTACATATATCAGGTTTATATTATATTTATGTAATCTAAACCTAATTTATTTCTAGTTAGATATTGATTTCATCATGTACTTATACTTATGTCATTTAATAATGTTATTTAATTATCTCAGTTACACACTAATCCTATCTATTGGTTTATGTTTTGTTATTTTATTTTCTTATAATATATTTATCTATATCTAATTATTTAAAGTTTTTAATTTGATTCTTATTTTATTTTGTATCATTTGAAATATAATCTTTTAGGCTTATCTTGCATAAAGTTATGCGGACGAACGAAGAAGAACTATACAAGACAGAGTAACAAAAATTGCATTATATATACTATTGTGTGGAGAAAAATCCTCAAAATACATAATAATAAATCATTAGAATAATTAAGATTAATTATATTAGATATTATTGTGAAGTAGTGGAACAAGTTCACTACAAAAGCATCTACCAAAACTTAGTACACAAATAATTATATGACAAAAAAAAAATGAGATTACAAATATAAACAGAAAACAAAAACTAAGAAAGAACAAAAAAAAAATCACATAAGAAATAACCTAGTTAAATTTACAATAAAAAAAATTAGTGAATTATTTTTAGAAGTTGAAGATGGTCTTGCAAAATATTCAACAAAAAGAGAAATACCTATAATCAAATGGTATTTGTAAGGAGGTGAAACTACAAAAAAGAAATCGATTAGAATTTATGTTATTAAATATGAAGTTTTAACTATAAGTAAAATTGTTCATATGATTCTTATTCCAAGAGTAACTATCAAATTTAAAAGGGTAAATTTCTTTGATAATTAATTTTGCCACGACAATAATTCATTGTATTTCTTAAATATTTCAGTTATGAAAATACTATTTCTATTAATAGAATTACTTATTTTATAATTTTATATTATCTTATCTATTTAAATTTATATAATTATTTTTTTCTTGCACAATATAAGTATCAAACTAGTTATTATATAAAAGGTAACTAGAGGTATCATGTTGGCTGAACAAATGGCCCACCTAATAAATTTGTAGTGCTCACATTTAATATATATTTTAAATATAACTTTTGGTTTGATTCCGCTTTATCTCAAACTAATAGACCATTGTAAAAATATAAATTAAAAATAATTTCAAGTGAAAAAAATAAAAACACCAATTTTTAAAAAGTTTAATAACTTGATATATATATATATATAATAATATTATTTTCATTTTAATTAAATATAGGCTTAACAGGTTGGGAAAAGAAAATATGCATTAAACCTATTTTCATACCTGTATTGGTTGGGACCATAATTACATATACTCGTTTTACTTGAAGGCTTTTTGTTTGCCTATTGTTATCAAGCATTAATGCACCAAATAAATTTATTATATTTTTAGTTTTAAATAAAATTTAATGATTCAAAAATATTATTCAAAGATATTTTTTAGTCAATCAAAACAATCTTTTAATTATATTCTATAAGAGTTTTTAATTGAGGTTAAGAAACATTTTTATCAATTGTTATCGAGTAATGTTATTTTAAACTGTTGTTAAGTAAATTATTTTGGTTGACATCGATTATATTAATTTATACAAGATATTTGTTGTTGTTGGGTGAAAAGCTGAGAATGAAAAGAAAAAGATAAAACATATCAAATCATAATAAGAACAAACATTGATTATTGGATCTTATTAAATAATCAAGTAGAAGTTGTTTAAATTAAAATAATTATAACACTTTGCTTCTTATTAAACGGACTGCAAGTTAATGGTGGAAAATATAAGAATTTTTCACTAAAATAAATTTGATATTGAGTCTATTATCACTAATAGTCATATCTTTATGCCAAACTTCTAAGTAATCATTTATACATAATTTAATTTGTTTTGAATATAAAATTAGTAACATTTTATTTTATTTTTAAAATCATCAATTAGTAAAATATTTAAAATTTCGAACAAACTTTCTTAACATAAATTCTGATATTTTCTTAAATTTAAGAAGTGAATTCAAATTTAATTTATTATCACAAAACTAAATTCTAAAATGAGAACTATCTTATTTATAGATATTATAAATTAATGATATTTTTAGTCGATGTCAAATTCAAGATCAATGGTAGAATATATATCGTCCAAATTTTAAAGACTATTCTACAAGTAAAATAGTCTCAAAAGAGCACAACTTTTTAGAACATGCTTTTATTTAAATAAACTTTTAATGTACCAGTACAATTAACATCCTATATTCCAAATTTTTGTGATATATAGGCAAGGGAAGACGAGGACCGTATTTCAAACACTAGACGATGACCGTTTAACACATATTAAACGAGGATTGTCTAGTATATAAAAGACGATATCGTCTAACACCTAGAAGACATAAAGAGAGGGAGAAGATAAGGATCGTCTAACACACATTAGATGAGGACGTTCTAACACATACTATATGAGAATCATCTAGTGTATAAAACATGAGACTGTCTAACACCTATAAATTCTCGTAGGAGATTCCTTACAAGAAATTGAGAGAATTAATTTTTTTTCTAAATAAGTCTTTCAAGATCAAAGATCTTGGAGAACTCAAATAATTTCTAAGGCTTGAGGTGGTCAGATCTATGAAGGGGATTCATTTATGTCAAAGGAAATATGCCCTTGACATTTTGAAAGAAATGGGATGCTTGTAAGTAAACCTTGCTCTATGCCTCTTATGTCTAACAACAAAATTCTTTATGAAGTTGCAGAGAAGCTAAGGGGTCCAAATCCCAATAGAAAACTCATTGGCAAACTCTTATATCTTACTAACACTAAGTCATATGTAAGTTTTATTCTTCATATTCTCAGCATATTGATACCAGAATCCACAACTCATCATCAACAAGCTGTTCAACATATTCTTCGCTACATCAAGGCCAACCCTGCACATGGATTGTTTTTTTTATGCTAAATTTGAAGTGTACATAGGCCTTCAACAACTCTGACTGGGCTTCTTGCCCAAACATAAGACGTTCTACAACTGGCTATTGCATTTTCCTTTGGTCATATCTTATTTTGTGGAAGTCAAAGAATTATAGTACCTTTTCTCACTCATATCTTGAAGTAGAATACAAAGCACCTGCCCTACTACTTGTGAGCTATAATGGCTTAGCTACATCCTTTGTGATCTTCATATGCAAGATTTTGTTCTTGTTGCTCTTTACCACAACAACCAGTTAGCTCACCATATCGCATATAACCCCAATTTCCACGAACAAATGAAACACATTGACATAGACTGTCATGTGGTTCACGAGAAAATTCAAGACAATCTCCTTCATATGCTACCCATCCGATCAGCTGACAGATACGTTCATAAAAAACCCTAAATTTGGTCATTTTTCAAATGTTTATTACCAAGCTAGGTATGATGAATATACATCATCCAGCTTGAGAGGAGGATGTTATGATATATAGGCTGGGGAAGATGAGGATCATCTAACACATATAAGACGAGGACCGTCTAATTTATAGAAGACGAGCCCACTCTTTACCAATATCAGTTTGTTTTAGTTAGGGTTTTCAAACCCTGTATAAATAAGTTGTGTTGTAAATAAGGTTAAGTTTTTATAGTGTAAGTTTTCAATAACAGAAATAATAGTTTTTGGTTTTTCCTTACCTAGACCATGGTGTTCTTCTTCATCTCTAGTCACAACTTCTCCTTCTCCATGGCTCTCGATGGAACCTCCATTTCACACAAAAATAAAAGTCTTCGAGAGGACTTCCCCTTCTCTATTTTTCTGCTTTTCAGAAACACAGTGACTTCTATGACTTTGTTCTTCAACTCTTTTACGTTTTTACCCTTCTTTAATGTGTTACCATCTTCTAGACAAATCCCTCATTGTATATCACCATCTCATGACATTCTGAGATCTTTAATGTTTATAAATCTGTTGTATCTACGAGGTTAGAAGGTGAAGTATGATTTATTATTTCATGTTAAACATCTATAGCATATGATTGAGAAACATTCAACTATAGGAAGCTACATTTCTCCATGTTACTTAAGAGCAAATACAATAGTTTATCTATCTCTGACATGTTGCCTTTTAATGATACATTAACAAGAAAGTAATTGTTTCTGGTGCCTGTGTGTGTGGATTCAAACCAAGACATGACATGCATATCCTATGTTTGACCCAAAATCAATGTAAGCTACAGATTACTCTCTCTTCGATTTGGAGAGAGCTTTCTTCCTCTGTGCAAGCATGTATGTATACATGTGAGGACTACCTGCATAGAATTATGCCAACTCGATCACTTAAAATACATTCAGTGAAATAAATATCACCCTAAGGTCATCATTAACAGAGAAAAGATGTTTTGTTCATGCCTGGAACGTAGATTCCCAATGCAGCAATCGCAGCATAAAAGTAATCAAACGAAGAGTTCCATTTGTTTGGCATCCTTATGCAATACTTCTCAGAAGCCTGAAAATACAGTCATTAACTCGAAACTCCAACTTACTGAGAAACCATCTCACCAAAATTTTCACCATATTATATCATAAGTATTAGACTATTCTCTTCCATTTCCATTTTATCATTTTAGGAATGCTAAGAAATTACAGATTTATAAGGTTTCCAAATATTAACCGAAAATGATTTAAACTTCATCAATCCCATTCTCTTAGAAGATTTGTTCTTTGTTAAGTGATTTATGAACAAGGGCAGATGATCTAGATAAATGTTTCTATGGTGGACATTTGGTATTCAAATATTTACCTTAATGAATGGTAAGGCGATGTATATTAGACCAACTTCACTGCTTATGCCTGTTGGATACAAAACTAGGAAGCTGCTATATCTGCAAAGGAACAATTTGTAGTTGATGTAAGAGAAAAAATTGATTTGCCTAGTACTATACTCCATGAACAAGGCTTAGCAATCAAACTTCGTACCTAAGCCACAAAAGCCATGATGGAGTAAATCCAAAAGTCTCTTTGAATCCAAAGAAAAAATACCGAATGATCTATAATTGCAACAACAAAGAAGATAAATATTTATCTTTATTAATACTTCTCTTACTTTTTAATCAATGACTTCACAACAGAAGCAAAGGGATATGGATACCAGAAACAAATGAGGAATAAAATTACTGAGGAACATAGGGCACCAAGCCAAAAAATTGCTGTCACCCCATTCATAGTATTAGGTTCTTCAAAGTTTGAATCATCAAATCTAAACATTAACCATTTTATGCAAGACATACTCAACATGTATAATTATGTATAATTTTAGTAAGTGAAACATGTATAACTATGTATGCATTCAGAAATGTAAAGAAAAAAATCGCAGGATACTCAATTCAATATCTATCCACTTAATACATTTGCTATATCTTAACCATAGTTAGTTATCAATCTTGGTATCAACATGTAGCAGACATCTCTGAAAACGCTATAGTGAATTAAGAACATAGTAATAAATATGATGGTGAAATTAGTAGGAAAACACACAACAAATTAGAAAAAGATAGCAGAATATGAACTGGGAAGTCTAAAGAAAATGACTAACAGAAAACTGTAAGAAAATAGTCACATAAAGTGTAAAGGTACTAAAGTCAGAAGAGGTAACATTTATAATTTCTAGCTAATATCAAACAAAATAACAAAAATCCAAACAGATAATTTGAATATCACATGAAAGAGCAATCATAAACACTTGCCTCTGTGATGGACCAGCTGATTAGTAGGGAAGTAACAAGCACATGAGACCGAGTCTGGCAATAAAAGATTGGTGCAACTTTTCAATAGAAGAATACGACTGAATGCTGAATAAACAAATTAAATGCGTTCAACAAAAATAAAACAATCCAAATTTTTCTACACCTCAGGAAAACTCCATAAAATGCCCCAAACCAGGAACAGCCTTGAACTTATCTGAGGCAACGTCGCTGTTATTGGAGATCTCACCAGTCCTTCACAAGGGGAAACAACACAGAATTTCATAAACAAACCAACTCTAACTTCAATTATCATTTTCATTAAGCATTACCCCGCATACTGAGAACAGATTACTCACCTACTAAACCATGAAGAATCTAGCACACCATTCAACAGAAAACCCACCAAATAAAAAGTTAGAAAAAGCTTGAGATAATTCCAATAATAAACTTAAAACATATTCCTAGAAAACAATCAAAAGGGTGTGTCCATAGTTCAGAAAAATGAAAACTTTGGAACAAGCACCTCTAACACAGCAGCTGTTTGAGCAAAAAGCAGAGGCTTTTCCGCTGCTTCGTAAACATGCTCATGACCCGATTCGTTCAATGTCTTGAGAACAAAATACAGAACTTGACACCTGAACAAATTAAGAGAGAGAGAGAGATGGTTGAGAAAGGGCAAGAAATGAATGAATCACAATGACATAGATAGAAGGGGTGAGTGAGAGTACCATCCAAACAAAACCGTCCAATTGTAAAGGGAGAGATAGAGGCGCCGTAGAAGTGAGAAAAAACCAGCCATGAAGAGAGATCTTGAACTCGGGGAAGAAACAAGGGTGAAAAATTCAGAGATCGAAGAGGCTGAGTAAGAGATTTAACGTGGGATGGGGTGTGTCGTGTTACAGCTTTTAAAACGGTTTGGTTGGGAAGCTCAACTCCTCAACGACTTTGGTATCTGTAATAACATGCCAGTGGGACTGGTAACAGTTGTCTGTTGGAAGATCTAAGAACAAAATATGAATTTATAATATAATATTTTATAATTTTAATTTATATTGTTATGTGATATTTTATGAATTTAAAAGAATACAATTATTTCATAAAAGAGTATTAACGATGTTAAATCTAAAATATTCAATTTAATCGGTTAAATTTTGATATTGTTACATTCATATTTTTGTAAGTTTTATGGGCTCAAATCAGTAAAAAATATACAAAATAATAAGTATGTGAGTTGAAATAATTTTTTATTCAAAAATTTTTGATTACATTAATACGATATTAATATCCTTAAATATAAATATTAATAAATTTTTTATTCAAAATTTTTTATTACACTAATACGATATTAATGTCCTTAAATATAAATATTAATAGACGATATCGGAGTATGCTATAATAATGAATGTGAATTATTGAGTTATTGCTATAAGAACTAATGTTTAATGTTTATGTTTAGCATCATCTTAAATTCAGCATGTGATTAAAAATATGTAAATAAAACTAAAGATTTTTGTTATTTTATGATAGAATGTTTTAGAATTTGTCAAATAATAAGTTTCGACTTAAAGAAATAGTAAAGATTAATTAAAGTGATTTAATTGAAAAGCAATACTTGTAAAATAATGCAAATAAATTTATAATAATGTAAAAGGATTGCAGAAATGTAATTAAAGAAAACGTGAATGGTCTAAATAATAAAATAATTTGAAAATAAATAACCGAAAGAGTAAACTAGATTTAAGTTCAATAAAATAAAAATAATTAAATGTAAAGTAAAGCATACAAAGGCTCTAAAATGTTAATCTAAACTAAAAAATAAACTACATGTTTAAACCTCAACATCAAATATTCATTCTAATATACGATATTAATGATTTCGTTAAAAAGTATTATTAGAACCAATTATTATATTTAAGATATTCTCTGCTTTAAAATTTAAAGTTTTATTATAATTTTATATTTAAAAGACATTTTATATATTAAAAAATATATTTAAATTAATATTAACCTAACTTTTATGAAACTATTCAACATACTAAAATACTAAGAAGAAAATAAATCAATAGTTTTGTATAATATATTTTTCATATTCACAAGTCATTTTGTTTTATTTGTGGATTTTTGTCCACAGTTACTTCTCATAGTATATATATATGATAAGTTGGATTTGTATTTTAAGTCGACCACAATTAATAACATATAAATGAAGTATCATTATTTTATTTTTAAATACTCAGATCATAACACTTGTAAACAAATTGTCCTTTTATTGCTTTATCAATTGTTTTATTAAAAATATAACTTTTGATTGAAAATCTTGAAGATTTTAAATTCGTCTGTTTATCTGTGATACTTAGTTTTTGAGGATATTTATATTATGAGAAAATAAATTTTTAATTCTTAGATTGAAAATGATCTATATTCAATGGATGAATAACATATTTTAAATTTGTATTCTTTTTAATTTTGATGATTATTGTTTTTCAAACTCTTAATTCTATTATTACCACTTTATTGAATGCTTGATTTTGCTATAAAACTCTATGTTCAATCATGTGAAGGTCTTTATAGAAAATAAATACCCCATCACCACAAGCATTTCCAAACACATCAAAATGGACCACAATTATACATAATTAATTTGGAATCCAAAAGCATATTTACTCCTTATTATACATATGTAAGGGTTAAGATCCTTGTTTATGAAACATATTAAATGACACAATTTATGTTTATGATAGATTATAAATTTATTTTACACTAAATTAATACTATAATATCAAAATTAAATTTAGAAAATAAATTATAAGTTATAAGTAAAACATAATTATTTTTTAAAAAATACAATATTATATATATAATTATTTGTTTGTAATAAATAATAAATATGTTAATTATGTGTCTAAAATATAGAATTTTCTTAATTTGAAATATTTGTTGTTAACTTAATAATCCTAATTAATATTTTTCTGTTCTGTATTAAACTAAGTATACTTAATGATAGAAAATATCAGAGGTTTAAAAATACAATTTTTTATAAAGACTTAAAAACATACATAATAATATTTGTGGAGACTTGAAAATATATGTAAACCTATAAAATATTTGACTTTCATTATGAAAGAACTTTCTCGAATGCCTCTAAAATCATATATAAGAAACATCATCTGTATCTCCAACTCCATTATATAAATTGCAGCTAATATTTGTGTTTTTTATCCTTAGTTTCCATTTCTTTTCTTCATGATATATATTTGATTTTAATTTCTAGATGCTTATGTAACTCAGGATTATTTGAAGAACATAGGATGAAATACAAATAAATAAATAAATGGCATATACAATCCAAAGGATTAGGATGGTAAAGTTTAAAACTGCATGATCTTTGTGAACACATCCAAAGAATGATCATGATTCATGACCCTTTTGCTGAGAATACAACACTGCACACATTCCTATTCTTCTAGCAAATTTAGCTCCTTGAATGGTGATCTACTATCAGAATTGGCTTCAAGTTTCTTTATCCTCCTGGGAGACTGAATAAACATATTCTCCTTTACAAGGAAACCATCATCCGATTTCAAATTCATCACTGGACAACCATTCTCAAAAGACTGCACCATGCTTCTCAACATGTCCATTAATAGAGTGTCTGCAGTAGAGAACTCACAGATTTTGTCACTGAATCCCTGAATAAAAGCTAACAAATTTTCCCTTTCTGATGACTGTCTCGTAGCACTTTCAAGTAATTTTCCATTCTCCATCTTGAGTTTCTGAAGCAAAGTATCTGACTTTCTTAGCTTAGTCCCCATTTGATCATTCAACTCCATTACTTTGGCTTGCTTTGTACTCAATTCTACTTCAGTATCCAATGCTAGTTGCTCTGATTGGATCCAGTTTTCCTCCTGCAATTTCAGTTTCTGCTGCATAGCACGAATATCATCCTCAAGTTCCACTACCATCAACTTCTTCTCTTCAATTTCAAGTGCAGATAGAATCTGAGAAGAAATAAGCTGTAAAGAAAAGGTGGTCAACGAGTCAGTGAACTGCTGCTCCAGTGAAGTCACTTGCTGCATAAGTTCATCCATTCTCTTGTCTTTTCCTTTCATAAGCTGGACAAGATTATTTTTCTCATCCTTAAAGGTTCTTTCTATTGTGCCTTTCTCAATCACAGCTCTTTCAAATTCTTTCTGGAGCTCTTCTAACCTATAAACCAAGCTGTCTTTCTCTTGCTTGAGGCTTTCACCAAAGTCTACTTGTACAAGAAGTGAAGTTTCCAGTTCTCTACGCACCACATGATTTTCTTCTACTTCATTCTTCAAGCGCTCAACAATTGACTTCCATATTTGCAATTCAAATTCCACTTCATTTCTTTCACATATTGTCTCATCCAATTCAGTGATTGCACTGTCTAAAGCATCATGAATTTCTTTAATCTGTTCTTTAAAGTTACATTCCATATGCAAAACCTTCTCTTTGAGAATCAGCTGGCTCATAGTTGATTCCTCCAGCTCATTTTGCAGTTCATTTTGCAAAACCATGTGCCTATCCAGTTCATTGTTGAATCCACAAGACTCTACCTCCCTAAAACATGCTGCTATCTCACGTTCTTCATTTAGGCTTTTCTGGGCACTCATCAAAGCAGCATCTTTCATCTCCAGCTGCTTCATCAGTTGAAAAATCTCCTCTTCTCTCGCTTTGTTGATGTGGTCCATCTCATCCTTACCACTAGCATGCTTCAAATGAGCCTCAGAAATTCCCTGTTTCAACACTAACAGCATCACAGACATCTCCTCATTCAATAACTTCATCTCAATGGATAAAGAATAAGACCCCTCTAGTTCCATCTGCAGGCCTTCAACTGCTTCAATTTTAGTTTCCAACTCAGATTGACATCTATTCAGGTCTGCTGTCAACTGTTTTAGCTTAATGTTCCACTCAGCTTCTTTAGCCTTTAAAGTAGAGGAACACTCTCTGTGAGTATGTTCCAAACTTTTGAGCCTGGACCGCAACTTTGACTGCGAATATGAAGCTCCTGCCTCTTGAATTTGAGCTTCCTGGAGTTCTTTGAGGGACATTCGCAGCTCTTTATTTTCTTGCTCTAGCTTATCAATTCTGTACTTTGATTCTTTATTATATGCCTCTTTTGTTTTTAGCAAGTATTTCAAATCTGCAATATCTTTGTCACGGTCAGTGTTTAAGCAATTTAGCTGTAACCTACCATCCTGGTACTCATTACCAGCATCATCAAGCTGCACCTTAAGATTAGAAACTTCAACTTCCAATCGCTTTTTCTGGCTTTCAACATGAGCAAGAGCTTGGTGGCAAGTGTGTATCTGATGTTGAAAATCCTCTGAGATTCTGATCTGAGAGTCTAACCTAGTCTGAAGTGAAGAAATCTCATCTATCAATGTAGATTGTTCTGTCTCCCACTCCTTCTTACAAGACTTAAACTGCTGTCGAAGTCTGTCATGGGCTTCTTCCAGATGCTGAAACTGTTCCTTCTTCCATTTTAATTGATCTTCCACCTTCCTTTTTTCATCCTCTAACTTCTGGTACATGTCATCTCTTTCTCTTAGTTCTTTGGATACTCTATTTTTTTTCTCTGATTCCAAACACTTCTCCTTTGAAACCGAAAGACAATCTTTCAGTCTTTCAATATCCTGTTTGCACATATAAATCTGTTGTTCCTGGTTCTGTGTCTTCTCATTCGCCTCCTCTAAGGCCAACACCAACCCTCTTTTTTCTTCTTCCCACTTTTTGAACTTGTCATCACAATCCACTCGAAGTTTATCATTTGCAGCACTGAGATGTTTGATCATCGTCTCCTTTTTATTCAAATTCCCTCTGAGATCTTCACATTCCAGCTTTGCCTCAGAAATTTCATCTTCTTGTTGAAACAGTTTTTGATCCAGCTTCTCAGCTTTGAGCTTTGCTTCCTGTATCTGATTGACCTGTGCATTATGGGATTTCTTCAAGTTCTCAAGCAAATCTATCTTGCCTCTTAGATCTGCCTTCAGTTCCTCTATTTTTGCTTTTGCTTCATCGAGCTCTTCGTAAACCTTGGCCATTTCTTTTTACATTTAAGAAATTCAAGAAAAACCTGTTCTGCAAGCATTGTTCAGATTAAAACAAGTGTTCATTGTCCTTTCATTTAACTTGTACATGTTTTAAAAAAATGATCTTTAACCAAAAATCTCGCCGAATGAACTTCAAAAAGAATCATTACTAGATACAGTTTCCTAAAATTTTAACTGGTTCCAAAAAATAAATTATACTGAATAGGTAACATGTTACTCAAATTTCATCCTAGGATAACTATAGATCATGGTCAAAATCATATTTGGAACAATATCTAACTTTAGGTCTCTAAGAGACTCTCCTATTTCTTAAAGCATATCAACAACCAGAAATTTTAAAAAAGGAACATTATTCAACCATAAGAAGTGATAGAAGATTAACCATAAATTTATGAACCCCTCTCATAATTTTGTGTTTTCAAGAAATTTTACTTAATAATAGCAAGTATGATAGTGTGAGTATGTTTCAAGCACTTCTCTTTGAATCATCAACTTAGAGACATTACACATCTTACGCAAAAGCTAATTGGTTCAATTTACCATATAAAAGGAGTAAAATGCCGGAAAACGATTAGTATGCAGACTTCAGTACATAACATAAAATTAAACCTCGTACCCTGCTAAGGTGTTCCAAATCAGAAGAGAATTTCCAAGTCGTTAAGGGGAACAGTTTCAAGATAAAAGGTCTGAAACCCAGAAACTGACCTGGTTTGAAGAGCTGAAGAAAGTGTTGTGTTGGAGTGAAGATGGTGAAATGCAAATGGAGAGAAAGAGAGAAACAGATCGCAAGTTACCGTTATTGTGTACTAACTGATTTTCAAGTGAGATAAAAACCAAACCGAAAAGGTAGATAATGGATTGGAGAGAACATTATATTTGTTTTCGAAACGAAAAAACTAGCCGTTGAAACTGAAAGTTAGTAAATTAAAAAACTGAATTATTTGTTTCGGCCATGTTAATTTTGTTTGGGCTAAAACTTGGTCTCTGTAACTGGGCTATTCACACCCTTTTTACGTTCACAAGGCTGCTTCTTCCTGCACCTCCATACCTTCTTGTGCCACCCCCATAAATTTTTCATATTCCAAAATTACCCTTTTTAATATTCCGGATTACATAATCCAGAAATCTCCAGAAGTCTTTTTTGATTAGCTTTCGGATTACATAATTCGGAAGTCTTTTCTATACATAAGATTAATTTCTGGATTATGTAATCTGGAAGCCTTTTTTTCAGATGCTTCCGGATTACATAATCCGAAAATCTTTTCTAAATATGAAATTGACTTCTGGATTATGTAATCCAGATATAGGCTTATTATTTCAAATTCAAGGGGTGGAAAAAAAGGATAAAATGATATTTTCGTATTTAGTATGGGGTGGCACAAGAAGGTATGGAGGTATAGGAAGAAAGAGTCCGTTCACAATTCCCCTCAATTTAATGTTTTTTTTTTGTTTTGTTTTAAAACACTCGTTTTAGAAATTAGTCTGATTTACATGTACTAACCTAAATTCTCATATTTAACAATTATGATTTTAGTTTTTTAATGTAATTTTTATGTTACATAAATTAGTTTGCCTAAATCCGTAAAAAAGAAGTCCGCAGTTTGAAAGGAATTAAAAAAGAGACCCTTTTTGAGTGTGCTTCCACTCTCCCTTCATTTTAGTGGTAAAAACAAATATTAAACGGCAAAATAAAAAACAATAATGTAACATAAAAAATAATTATAAAAAGAATTTGTTTATTATTTTTTATAATTAAGAAATATTAAAAAATACTTATTGAGATGTTTTTCCTTAATAAATGATTAAAAATACTCAATAAATAAACCAATCCAATCATAATTAAATTGTTACTTAATAAAAGATAAACCCCACTTAACCAAATTAATTGAGTTAGGTCAAAATTTGGATTAACATGTACCATTTCCAACTGTACAATTTAGTGTATGGATAGAAAAATTGGTGCCCATAAATAAAAGTTACATCAACCTCAAACATAATGCACAAACCAAAAATAATAATGAATAAATCATATACAATACAACGTAGGATTTTCGAGAATATATGCTTATCCATTTCTCTTTCTAAATGCTGATCACCGGGGTGACCTTCAAATGAGTACAACAAAAAATCCGGCTACATAATACACACCTCAAGATGTTGCAAAACCTCAAAAAGCAACTACCACGCTTGAAACAAAAAAATTGAAACAAAATAAATATTTTTTTTATCTAATTTTTTCTACCCTTATTTCTTTTGTTTGAAACCACAACCCATCCATCATCTGCTTCACTTGAAACATTTGGCCGGGGCTCATTAACTGAATTACTGTTTGAATCAGTTCTGGGAATCTCCCTATTCTTGTTTGAAGAATTATCATCTACACTCATGGTTTCATCATCATCATCTTCATCAGTGTCATCTTCATCACCATTTACAATCTAAAACATCAAAAAACGACTAACATTATCACAAATTCAACGGAAGTGGAAGATCATCCAATTGTTACTTGGCTATATAAGGAGAAATGAAAACGTCTAACAGTACTACTGCATTCAAATTCAATGCAAGTGGAAGATCAGCCAATAGTTTCCTGGCTATATATAAACAAGGAGAAATGAGTACAAAAAACTAAACATGCTCTGTAAACATATGTAACAAATTGAAAATTACATAATCTAGTCCCAGTCCACTTGGGAGATCAACAGAATTGTTCCTCACATTTTTTTGGAGAAGCCTAAAATAGGAGGTTTCAGAACTGGCTATAAGGTAGGAAGAAAATTGTGGGAAAAAAGGAAGTGGGAGAAATCACAACTTTCATAAGATTTCTCAACATCACTCTTCACAAGAAGAGTGGTATTTTTTCCTTATTTCAAACATAGAGTAACATAATAATTATTCAGGGCTTATTTGCGTTCTTTGAATACATTCCATCATTCCAACTTCTAAGTCAGGAAACAAGGAATGAAACAGAAATACCAGAATTACCCAAATAATTGCAAAAAAAATAGTGGCTGTTTGAGAAATTCCAATAAGGTTTTCAAGACTTAAAATTGAAAGGTAGTTTGAGAGGCAAGAGTAGAGGCACTAGATGACATTTTGCATTGAGGCACACAACAATTATGACTTAATGTTTATGGATAGCCATCATTTAGAAATCGAAACACCCTAGATTAAACCAGCATAAAACCGTGTAAATATGATATTAAGAAAAAACAGTAAAATTTCATTATGCACATACAGTCAGTAATGTACCTGTGGTGTATGAGGAGGACGAGCTGCTTGCTCAAGATTGGCTTTCCTGAGATTTTCAAAGGAACTAAAATTTTCGTCCAAGAATTCTTCATGCATAACCATTAATTTCTCAGCTACCTACATAATCATATAAAAAAAATAAGAACACGTGAAATTAACAGAACAAACAAATAAAAAAAATAAAAAAACTTATACCTCTTCAACGCTGCCATCTTCGACCTCCACATTGAGCGAAAGCATACCTTGATCCAGTATGTCTTCTAAATCATCAATATAAAGTGGGTCTAGAACACATAAACCAGAACAGTAAAAAAACAAAAATTAAAACAGAGTTTCGGATCCATAGAATTGAATTGTGTTTTGTTGCGCGAATCGATATACCTTTGGATTGAGTGAACCATGAAAGAACATCGGTGACAAGTTGATCGGCTTTGACGCGGGACTCACGACCACCCCATTCGTTCTCAACAGCAGTTCGAAGAGCCGACCAGCGAAACAAGAGTAAGCCAATTCCTTCATTGAAAAGTCCTATGGACTGTCCCTGTAGCCTTCGCGCACCCTCCATCGTTCACCACAACGCAACAAACCCTATGTTCTGTGTCTTTCTGCAGCCACGTAAATGGTTTGTTCTAAGGTAAGAGATGATTAGGGTTTTGTCTATTATTTTTTTTTTTTGATGAAATTATAGAAAGACTCAGAAATTAAGAGTATTGGGCCATCACCCGAATTGGCCCAATCTCTCTCCTTCCCCGAACCATTATAACTGATTTATTATTAAACTAATCATTATTGTTCCACGTTTTCAGGTAAGATTCTTTTTTAATTAATTATTTACTTTATGTTATTTATTTTATATTTAGTTATATATATATATTTAATTTATTTATTTATTTATATTTATCTATTTTAGGTAATTATCGATCTTATTTATTTGTATTTATGTTATTAATTCTGATTTTATTTATTTTTTATATTTATATTATTTAATTTATTTTCAGTTATAATAATTTTATATTATTTAATTTATTTTCAGTTATAATAATTTTATATTATTTAATTTATCTTTAGTTACATACCCATTCTATTTATTTAATTTAATTTATTTTCATTTATACAATGATCTTATTTATTAGTCTATATGTAATTTTATTTTCTTATAATATATCGATCTATATTTAATTATTTTAAAAATTTGTTTTAATTTTATTTTATTTTTATATAATATTTAAAATACTTTATAGTTCCAAAAATATGTGAAATAATAATAAAAGTAAAGGAAAAATAATAAATATTTTTATTGAATAAGTTTGAATAAAATTAACCGATATACTTTATATTTGTTTAGGGCTTATGATTTCATAATAAGATCCAGGACATTCATAGGTCAAATTTAAGACTGTACAATACATGCTGAACATCGCTAAGGTTAAGTAGTGGGTATATATTTATTTTTTGAGCTAATGGATCAATAATATTCTCGAAAAAAAAATACAATTATACCAATATTTTTAATAAAAAATAATCAACTACTTAATCACTTCATAACCAAGAAAGATGTTAATAATGGATGATTAGTAATAGAATATGGATCCATATTTTTTTTTCACATAAAAAAAATAAGTTGTTTTCAAGTTTAAGTTTAATCTGTTAATTTTTTTTTTGTTATTGTAACTAAAAAAATCAGTTGTTTCAAATATAATATGTTGAATTTATTTTAAAATTTATAAGTGTTCTTTTAAAAATATGAATATGTTGTTTTGAAAAAAAAATATTAAAATTTTATCAAGATTGTTATAAACCACTTTTTAAGAAAATCTACTTGATTATGCTTACTCATACTTTTATTTTATTTTCTTCAATATCTTGTTTCTAAATTAATCTCTCAATCGATCACACCCACACTACTATATTATTTAAAGAAACGTCCTACAAACTAACTCTAATATATTAAAATATTATTATTTTTGTGTATATTAAACTCATTTATATCTTTATTTCTTCTTCTTTTGCTTTTTATTTTTAAATTAATCTTTAAGTCGACTAAACTGATACTATACTTATATTACTTAATACGAAATATTATTTTAATATTAATTTTTTTTATCTCTTAAACCTATCTCAACCACTTATTTTTTATTTTAGTAACATTTGTGTACATTGAACGGACACAATGTATCTAATTTAATTTAATTTAATTCAGTCTAAATAAATCGACCCTATTTTGTGGTGAGTAATTGTTGGTATTCTCTTAATGAATGTGTTAATGTGTTGATCATCATTATATTGATTGGTGCAATTATGAAATATGATGATCTAATTGGTCCATTATTGGGTGGTTGGAACCTTAGACTTTATGAGCAGTGACAATGGTGATAGTTTGCACTGTTGAAGTTGGATCTCAGAAGACCCTTTTATAATTGTCTTCTATAATGTTAGTTAAGCATTAATTTATCTTTGTGGTTTTAGGCTTTCTTCCTAATTATTTTTCTAATGAGTGATGAAGAAGACAATATGTGTCAATAGAAAGACACTTCTTTTTAAGTTGATTTTCATCTTAGTTTATTTTCTTTATCCCTTTCTATTTCTAGAATCAGTTAATCCTCTATAACTTTCGGCAGTTTTATTCAACTCAGAGAATTCTAATTTTATAAGAAAGTAATGACAAAAAGATCTCAATCAATTTTTAAATATTGTGATAGAGGAAAAAGTTATGCACTGAATAACACAGTCAACAACTCTTATTCATGTTTATGAGATCATAGAACAATCTTTTATTTTTTTTTCTTCTTCTTACAATTAATTTTATGGTTTTGTTATAGTTTTTCGTTCTGCAGTTTGTAAATAATATTGTTATATTTGAAATTGTGGAAGAAAATAGTTGAATAAAATTAATACACTTTGGAGGTTGGATAACATATTATGGGTGGTCCGATAACGGTCCGATAGCGGGTGGTCAGATAAGTCCACCAAATTGCACCCACTTATATACAATGAAAAGGTTATAATCTCTAGTCGATGTGGAATCTCTAACACACCTCCTCACGCCGAGACTGCCAACTCGTGCGTGAGACTATATATTATGGGTGGTCCAATAGGGTGACACGATAGGTCAAACACAAACACTCGCTAGAATAAGCTCGAAATGGTTCCGATACCATATTACAGAGTGAACTTTAAGTTTAACTAAACCCCATAAAACCGGCTTATGAGGTTGAGGTTTGCACCCACTTATACGCAATTAAAGGTTCTAATCTCTAGTCGATGTGAGATCTACAACCGTTACAGAGTGCTTTTGGTATCCACTATGTGAGACTATATTATTTATTTGTGTTAATGTGATTTATTTTTAAATCTTACATAGATTAAGTATATTTTTTATATTTTGAAATATGAAAAGTAAAATTTAGAAACTAAGATTATAGAAAAGGTGGTAGGTATTGGTTGGTTGGATGAGCATGAGAGTGAAACGTGGAGACAGGTCATTGGTTGTGGTTTTTGAGAAAAAAGAGAGTTGGGACATTAAGTTCGGCCGAAGTTTTCTCTCATCATGATCCCATAATTAGAACTTATTAGTTCCACGTTCTCTCTTTTCTTACACAACATAAAATCTGTTTCTTATTGTTGAATGCAACTTTTTTTTCACTTTTTTTTCTCTTTTCTTCTTCTTCTTCTCATGAAACTTATATCTTCTCCCTCTCTAGACTCAGAGAGAGTAGATAGGGATATACATAAAACCTTTGAGGAATAGAAAGAAGAAACAACCAACATGTTGCAGAGAGCTGCAAGCAGTGCATATTCATGGTGGTGGGCTAGCCACATCAGAACAAAGCAATCAAAATGGATGGAGCAAAACCTCCACGGTCAGCTTTTTCTTATCATCTTCCTTGTATTCAAATAAATAATGGGTTGCTTTTAATCTTTTCAATTCATAATATAATTTAGTTGTTTGGTTTGATCTTAATCCCACATTATTTGCTAGTTTGTGCCACATGGTTTGATACATTGAGCATGGAAATTTTGTGGCAAATTCATATGAGAGAGATTGAAATGGCCTGCTTTGTTTTCACTTGTCATGAACGAATCAACATGTAAGATTTGGATGATCTGTTAGTCAATTATTGATTTCAACATTCAAATTATGTTTTGCTCACGCGCAAATAGAATGCTATATATATATGACTGCAATCAGAGGATTCAACTTATGATGTGACCAATTTGGTCTGTGATTAGGCCATTGCAATTTAAGAACTTGATGATGGATGTTCATTGGCTTTTTTCGAAAGATTTTATATCTAAATTTTCTTTCCACAAATCGGAACATGCAAGGCTGCTTAAATGCCATTGTATGATCAACAAATCTCACTTATAGAGAATTTTATACATCCTGTGTATTTGTCAAAATAAAAATTTGAAGAAAAATGCAGATATGGAGGAAAAGGTGCATGCTGTGTTGAAGCTCCTAGAGGAAGAGGGGGATTCCTTTGCCAAGAGAGCAGAAATGTATTACAAAAGGAGACCAGAACTGATAAGCTTTGTGGAAGAATCATTCAGGTCATACCGTTCTTTAGCTGATAGGTATGATCACATTTCAACAGAGTTGCAAAATGCCAACAACACCATTGCTTCTGTGTGCCCAGATCAAGTCCCGTATATGCAAGAGGAAGAAGAGGATTCACCTAGACCAAAAACTCCCAGAAAAATGGGAGAAGGGTACAAACCAAATGTTCCAAATGTTCCAAATGTACCAAAGGTTCCAAAGCCTCCACTCAGAGATTTAAAAACTGTCATAACAACAGCCACGAAGAAACTCGGCACAAAGAAGGCAGCAGCCGCAGCTGCAGCTCCAAAAGTTCCAAAATCTGGATTGAGCAGAAAGGGGGCACTTAAAGAGATGGACAAGCTGCAGAAGGAGATTCTGTCGTTGCAAACTGTGAAAGAGTTTGTGAAGAGTTCTTATGATAATGCCATTGCCAAGTACTGGGATACTGAGAACCAGATCAAGGCATTACAAGAGAAAGTGTCCAATTTGCAAGATGAACTCGGAGAAGGTATTGCTATTGATGATGAGGAAGCTCGGTGTTTGATGGCTGCAGCAGCACTTAAGTCATGCCAAGAGACATTGTCAAAGTTGGAAGAGAAGCAGAAGATATCACTTGATGAGGCCAAAGTTGAGTCTAAAAAGGTAAAGGAAGTGAGGGATAAGTTACGTTCTCTCATGAACGAATGCAATTATGATGAAACCATTTCTAAAGGGCCAAGGGCTAGAAGAGATGTAAAAGAAATAGCAGGAACACAGCAGTTGGATGAAGAGGTGGAGAAAATGAATCAGCAGAAACAGGAGTTGCAGGTGTTGCAGGAGAAAATAAAAGAGCATTTTGAGGCTGGATCTTATTCAACTCTAACAGTGCAAGATATGGCAGAAAAGATTGATTCACTTGTTAACAAAGTTGTCAGCTTAGAAACAGCAGTTTCTTCCCAGACAGCTCTTGTGAAAAGGTTAAAAGTAGAAACAGATGAACTTCATTCCGTGGTTCGAACTCTAGAAGTTGATAAGGAAAGTTTGATCAATGATAAAGCTAAATTGAACGATCAACTAAGGGAAATGAATGATAAGTTGCAAGGGGTACAGGATCTAAACCAAATTGTTGTAGACCAGAATAGCAACCTCCAAACACACTTCACCGAAGCACATTGTAATCTTGATCGAATCTCAGAGAAAGTTCAGAAGGTGAAACCAGATGTGGTGAGTGAAGTATCACTAACCGAAAGGAATTCATCAAAAGAAGCTGAATCTGAATGTGATGTTAAAGGACAAGATGCATTGAATCAAGATAGTGAGTTATTGAATGATGAAAAGTCCAATAGGGAGAACAAGGCCACTGCTGTGGTAGGTCATACTGTAAACTCAGATAAGGAGCTCAAGGTTGCTGAAGTGGTAAAAGACAGTGTAATTCATACTGTTAATTCAGATAAGAAGCTCAATGTTGCTGAAGTGGTGAATGACAGTGTAGTTCACACTGTAAATTCAGATAAGGAGCTCAAGGCTGGTGAAGTGGTAAAAGACAGTGTAATTCATACTGTTAATTCAGATAAGGAGCCAGAGTTTGCTGAAGTGGTAAAAGACAAGCCTAAAGTGGCAAGTTCACAAGAAAATGATGTTAAGGTCACCAATTCACTAGAAATGAAAGAGGAAAAGCCAGTTGAAAACAAATCACAAATAGAATTGAAAGAAAGAGAGAAGTCTCCAGATTCTAGCAACTGTGATATTACAAAATCAACAGGTGCTTTGAAAACTACAGAAAATCAGGTGATTAAAGGTGATTCCAAGGAGCAAGGAATATCAAAAGAAGATGAACCTGATTGGCAGGAATTGTTGAATGGAATGAGGGACAGGGAAAATGCTTTGCTGTCAGAATATACTAATGCTCTTCAAAATTACGATGATATGAAGATGAAACTAGCAGAAATAGAGAAGAAAAATCAAGATGCCCTCTTTGAGTCATCTTTGATGTTGAAAGAACTGAAGACTGCAAATACCTTGAAAGATGAGGAAATTAGACTCCTACGTCAGAAACTAGGTGTTCTGCAGAAAAACTTGGAGGGAAGGGAGGATTTGGGAGACTTTTCTTCAGTGCAGCCTGTACTAGAGAGAAATGACATTGAAGAATATTTGATAGCTGCAGAACCAGAAACTGCAATATCAGCCACTGAAGAGAGGTTCCGGATGAGCATTGATGAACTTCTAGAGGAGAATCTAGACTTCTGGTTAAAGTTCAGTACTTCTTTTACTGGGATTCAGAAATTTGAGACCACCATAAAAGATTTGCTGAGCGAGGTATCAAGAATTGAGGACAAATGGAAATCATCAGAAGGAAGTAGTAGTGCAAAATATTCTTTGAAATCTGATGCAAGACCGCTATATAAACACCTTTCAGAGATTCTAAATGAACTAACATCGTGGTTGGAAAACAGTGCAATGTTGAAGGAAGAACTTCAATGTAGATTTTCGTCCCTGTGTGAAATCCAAGAAGAGATAACCACAGCACTGAAAACAAGTGCTGAAGATGACGACTTCAAGTTCACCAGCTATCAAGCAGCCAAGTTCCAAGGTGAGGTTTTGAACATGAAACAAGAGAACCACAGAGTTGCTGATGAACTTCAAGCAGGTTTAGATCTAGTAACAACTCTCCAACTTGATGGGGAGAGGGCTCTTGCAAAGATGAATGAACGATTTGGACTCTCAAGTTCTAAGAAAACACAAAGAACTACAGATTCAAACTCTGTTCCTCTGAGGTCATTTATCTTTGGTGTGAAACCAAAGAAACAAAAACAATCAATCTTCTCCTGCATGACCCCTGGAATGAATAGGAAATACCGTGCTTATAAAGGATAAAGCCATATGTAAAATATTTGTACCACATTTCTTAAACTTTTATTGTCTTGGACAAAATTCGTATATTGGTTTCACTAGATAGAATGTATTGAAATTTCAATGTCTTTTTTACTTTAAAGGAAGCAATTCATATTGTGCTTGTCTATAAATAGCCAGAAAGTACTACCAAATGTAGGCTTCAGTTTGTCATGTGTGCCCTTTTCATCATATATGTATTAATCACTCCTTGTAAAGCAAGATTCTCATAACTTTTTCATTGATATCACTCATGCTGTATATATACAGAAGGACTTCTGTTCTTAATTTCTTTGTAGCACAAATAGAATAAAAATAACTATACTGATGCAGTTGCATTAAGAACCATACTTATTTTTCTTATTTTCTCTCTTTCAAAATATCCCTCACCATCATTTATCAGAAAGCTTCAACCTAGACTGCATAGGGAGTTTGAATTGGAACTGCACATATTGTAATCCATATCTGTAAAAAACGTGTAAAACTGATAGTTGTGCTGAAAATCAGATCTGTATGTATGTGTTGAAACTATTAAACTAGAACATATGAATCACAAAAGAGCATAGCTTAAATAATGAAGGACATGTATGATGTCCAGCCCAATGTTGGTCAAATAAATCAGTCTTCCAATGAGTCTTCTACAAGAGAGGTAGAATCAGGAATAATTTCACACATGTTGACCGCGAGCTTCTGATTCATAGGAGTGACAACAGATGCACAATATAACATACCAACATCTTCAAGTATATCCAAAGTGTATTTTCTCTGACATAAATGTATCCCAATTTTATTTCTAACAACTTCTAGATCAAGAAAGTATGTTAACTCTCCAAGATTTTTAATCGTAAAAGTCTTATCCAGTAGTTATGTAATCAATTTCAAATTTTTTCGTTTCCAACTAAAAAATATCATTAGCATATACTAAAACAACCGTATTATTGCTATCAATATTTCTAAAAAATAAAGAATGATTAGTATTTGAACAACTATACCTTTGTGAAAGAGAAAAGGTGGAGATTTTTTTTCATACCATTGTTTACTGGCTGGCCTAAGTGATAGGTGTGCTAAATATTATTAGATTTTACATTAGTTTAGGTCTATAGATCGGGAAAAATAGAGAATATTTAGTATGAAAGCTAACTTCTTCCCACTTAGAATGATTACTTTGATGAGTTGAATGATCTTATCTTAAAATTATTGAAATTTTGCAGAAAGTAGAGGAAAAAGAGCAACAAAGTTATAAATGAGAAAAATGGTACCATCCGCTGAGTGCTAAGTGGATTGATGGCAAAGAACATGCAAATTCAAGACCTCCAAGCATTGAGCCCTGCTAAGCAGATTTGTGTCAGAGAAGAACTCAAGCTTAAGAATGAGCTGCTGAGTGAAGGCCATGAAGCACTAAGCGTAAAGGAAACCTTGAGGCCAAGGAAAGTCAATTGGTTGGGTTGGGTTGGAGGTTAGTTGAGGGCATGTAATTAATTAATCATAAAAAGTCAATTCGCCGAGTGAATCAAATGTAAATTCAGTCCAACACTCAACAATATGAATAGAGAGGTGAGATGAGGTGTAGAAAGAAAATGCTAAAGTTGAACACACCATCTAAAGCCACATGTCCTTAGTTGTTAGTTATTCAATCTTGAGTTGTCTTTTAAACATTATGACGAGTAGCAAATTTTTTTTTGGGATTGAAAAACAATGTAACATTCAGTGCTTTGCTATTTATAAATGCATGTTTCTTTAAGTTCCTTGATTTGATTGCACTTAAAGCTTAATAAGTGAGGAATCACTATTATTGATCTTAGAAGTTGAATGATATTGGAAAATACTTTCTTCTTTTGAACTAAGTCAAATAATCCAAATAACTCAATGTCTCAGAACGAAATTGAGTGTTTGACATGAACTACTCCATCAATAATACTGGTTAAGGGATTGATTTGGTTGTTTGATTTCTAAATAATCATGATTAAGGAATTAACTTGATTTGCCCTTATAGTAAATTTAAATCTCATGTTATTTATATCTAGCTGTATATTATAATAGTTAAACGCGATTCACAAAAAGTTAATTATAATAGTTATTTACTATATATAGAAACCTATAACGACAGTTGACAACTCACTTATAATTATTGAGTACAACATATATATTTAGTAAAAAAGTGAGTTGAGTGAGAGTTCAGAGGAAGAGAGAAACTTCTAGTTGTAATCTATGTGATTGTGAATTTGGACATAAACATAAATTGAAATTGATTAACACTATTATTGAACCACATTACTTGTGCATGTCTCTTTCTTGTTTATTCCTTCCTTTATCTTCTACCAATCCTTTACAGCTTCTTCTCTATTATAGTATTTGCTTTACCTGGTAGACGATACAAGTGGATTGTCTAGTTTATTCCACAACATATATTAATCAAGTTATTTTTTAAAATAGTTTAAGTCTTAATTTAAACCCCTTTAAAGACAAAATAAATAGCCAATCACGTAACTATAACTTCTCTATATAACAACGAAAACAAATTTTCATTGTATAGCTTGTTCCAACAGCAATACAAATTCTCCAGCGCAGTCCATTTCAGCAAGATTATTTTAAGTGTCTATCCCAATCATGCGAAAACCAAATTGTATTCTTTAGGGAAGACAATCCTAAGCCAAATGATATTTCTGATGATAAACTTTTCTTTCCAATATTAACATAACCGTGTATCTAGAATTCATTCAAAAATTACAAGCTAGAAGAGTCTTGAATCAATTAATTCATAGTTATCCCAACCAAGACTTGTAATTCAAAACCAATTCTATCAAAATCAAATCTAATGAAATCTAAGTAGAAACTCGAGTAATAATAGCATTGTGCTGTCAAGTATACCATTTTTTTTCTTATTTAGGATCAGTTTCGAGTGCTCAATTCTCTTGTAGTTATCAATTCTTTACATATAACACTTAATTTTGAATGCTCTCAATATTTTCAATCTTTAATTCCTTAAATATAACAACACAAGGATCTTTCAATCATTCAGTAACATCCCTCAATTAATCAAATAACACCTCTGAAGCTATATCTGCTCCCCTTCCACGGGCTATGTACAGGCCAACATGATGCATCAACTCCTGCAGTATAGAAACAAGAATAAATTCATAAATAAGCATTGAAAATATTCATCCATTTTATCAGAAATGTCTGTTTGAATTTCTTTAATTTATCATGTAAGATCAGCATGACAATTGCTTGCAATTTGTCTGTCACAGACACAAACCATGTTAGTGCTGACACAAGTTATTCCCTAGCACCACAGAGGTAAGCAAAATAGGGTCTGGAAAAGGTATCAGAACTCATAACTATCGAGGTTATTACGAAGTGTTCATTGTCATATAGTAAAAGAGAACGGATACATTTTTTCCAAGCTATTAAGATTAAGTTTATCATTTCTGCAATACAAGTCAACTCTGAAAAATAATTTAGGAGCAAGGCTCACAATAATCATAACCAACACTAGAAAGAATAGCTAAATTGTCTTCTGGCTGAGGGCTGATGTTTAGGCAATTAAGATATAAATTCAAGCAAAGAAACATTAAAAAAATAAAGTATTCCAACAAGAGCCAAACTTCAATTTCACCAAAATACCTGTGGATGAGATACAAAAGCCTTGTTAGTTTTGGCAACATGTAATGGCAAATCATAAGTAGCACAAGCTTGGGAAGACACTATCACATTTTCCAGAGGGGAAAGGAAACCACGGTTTCTTGCAGACAAGACAGAAGAAACAAAATCCAGCACGCATATATCAGTGCATATCCCAGCAACCAAAATCTGCAACCAGAAAAACCCAGACCCTTAGAACCCCAACAAAAATCTCATGAACTGATGAAAATAATATCCAAAATATGTCAACCTATTCCAAGAACAAGTCTAGACAATTTTGACAAATAGGAAAGAAAATATTTTATTTTGACACAGTATCAGTGTAAAAGATTTTAATAGTCCCTATACTTTTATCTATTTAGTTATGATCCCTATCAGTGAGTATTAATTTGCATATTTTTCATGTGAGTTTTAATCCTATAATCTTCTTTCTACTATTAAAAGTAAATTGTCCAGATATTTTATTAAGAATCGGTTCGAGTATTTTCACTTAATAAGATATTGGTTACAGAACAGATATAAAACTACAGAGATTTGTACCCGTGAAGAAAATATATATAACTAATAGAATCATAACCAGAAAGTAAAAACTATAACATCATAATCAACCCTAACATCAAAACTGATCTTAAACCACCTGTTTCAAAACTGAAAAGTTTCTTGTGCAACATTAGTTACTCCAATAACTCTTACCACTTTTTTGCTTAAAATTTTTACAGTAACCAATTTCAAAGGAAAGACTTACTTGTTTTATCTGATTACTTTTCACCCAATCAATGAAGACATTAGAACCATCTTTCTCAGTTGACCCAAGGAATCCATCAATGCATTCTTTTTGTCTGAGTGTTGCATTGGGGTCATTTTCCAACCATAGGAGATCTATAAACTCAAAGGCAACCAAATCAGAAATCTAATAAGCACACATCCTCAAAACAACCCAATAGGAAAAAGTAAATAAGGTAGCCTTTATCACACTAAAGGAACAAAACAGATAGTTCTCCTTGTTCCTTTCTATTTGTTTCGACCCATAAATTATGTCACTTTTTAAAGATACCATTCCAACACGTCTTTACCAAAAACTAAGTCCAACTACACCAACAATCTAATATAAAGAGTCATACATGACTTTTAAAGTAATTACAATAAAAGTAAACAATTGTTAGTATAAAAAAAGTATGTGAAATAAATCCTAAAAGAAGAAATTACCAGGGACGAGTTTTTCTTCGTTTGATCCTATAATGCAGTGTGGTGGATAAGGAGGTTCGGGTTTGTCGGGGTGATGACAATCAAGCAAAGCAAAAATTGGCCAGTTTCTCTCAGAGAACGCTTTGGAAAGCCTCACAGATTCCTTCACCATATCAGAAATTCGTTCATCTGATTCTTTCGGCGCCTACGCAATACAATAATATTATAAACAAAATGTAATAATTAATTAAAAAACGACGACGAAACAGACAAAGGGAGAATCGTTGTTCATGGAATGGTTTTGCCAAGTTATTACAAGAAACAAAAAAACACAAATTATTTACCAAATTGCCAGCACCAACGGTGCAGAAGCCATTGACAACGTCGACGAGTACGAGGCCGGTTTTGATGTTTTCCGACAACGTGAGAGGTTGTTGTTTGACGGGGATCTCCTCTCTGAGAAGCTCCACAGTGTTGGAAGAAACCATGTTTCTGAAACCGTGTTGTTTGAGTCAAGATTCTTAATGCGTTTCACCGAACTAATTTTCTTCTAATCTTCAACTAAAGCATTTCTTCTGCTACTCAAATATTACTTTTTTATTCACCTCTCTTCAATACTTATCCCGTGATCATAAAATACTATGAGGACTCGTTAAAGTTTTAAGTAATTAATATTTATTAATTTAGTGTATATACTGATATATTTTATTAATGTTAAACTTTATTAGTTACTAAAATTTTAATTATTTAGTATTTTGTATTTTAAATGATACTGTCCACGAATCTTAGAGAAGGAAAATAATTCAGAAAAGACAAGTTAACTTAAATGGTTGCAAAAGTCTCTCTCTCTCTCTCTCTTTGGGTATCTTTTTCAAAGGCTGTCGCAATTCAGCTGGCACATCAACTACGTCACGATTATGTAGACTCTTTCTTCCTTCCTTCCTTCCTTCCTTCCTGTATCTTCGTATCTTCTTCTGGCACCTCCATATACAATATGAAAATACATTTTTATCTTTCTTGTGTTACCCAATAATTTATGGATTATGTAATCTGGAAACGCATTTGAAAAAGGACTTCTAGATTACATAATTCGGAAATTAAAAAAGACTTTCAGATTATGTAATCCGAAAAATAATCATACATATGAAAAAAGACTTCTAGATTATATAATCCGGAAGCTAATTACAAATTTGAAAAATGACTTTCAGATTATGTAATCCGGAATATTACAGAGGGACAGTTTTGGAAATATGAAAATCTATGGAGGTGAGAGAAGAAGGTATGGAGGTGCAGGAAGAAGCAGCTATCAAATTTTTGTATGCTTCCTGCACCCACCACTTTTCAACCTGCACCCAACATAATTTCAAAAATTCTAAAAATATCATTTATTTCGGAAATGAAAATCCGAAATTGAAAATAATATATTCTAGAAAAATAAATCTGGAAGAAATTTTTGTGTTTCGGATATAAAAATCCAAAAAAAAAAATCAAAATCCCATTTCGGATAAAAAATCTATAATTGAAAATAATACATTCTGAAAAAAATTATCCGAAAGAGATTATTGTGTTCCGGAAAAGAGGATTGGAATGTAATTTTATATGTACCCCATTTTTTTTAAGAATGTTTTCGGTTTTTCTTCTGTGATTGGGTACAGTAATATGGTGGGCAAGAAGCAATTGCCCTTGCAATTTTGTTTTTATTTTTAAATTAAAGGATTAGAAAGCACGTAACAGTTAAACAGTCAAACAAAATTTATGAAGAAATTGTTGTTGGTTTAAGTGGTACTAACTTATCTTTCCTTAAAATAAATTCATACATTAATTCTGAACAAAATAGTTTAACTTAAGATATTTATTAATCAATTACTTATTATACTATATCATATTAGTGTATCTACCACTATTCAAGAATTACGGAAATATATATATATATATATATATATATATATATATATATATATATGATAATATAAAATAGATAAATAGAGTGAATGATAAATATTTAATAATTAATCATTTTTTAAAAATATTTTAGTATAAGTTCAAAAGTTTATGAATACAAGTTAATTATATAAGAGTACTAAGTCAATTCTCTTATTATTTTTTATTTATATATTTTATAATTTGGCTAGTTCGGTCAAATAATTTTTTGTAGGTGTGGATCTTCCCTCAAACTTCACCAATAATTCGACCATCAATCTTTTACTATTCTCGGTAAGATCGTATTATATATTTTTAATTAAAAAAAATCACCCTTCCATTTTATCTATGGATCGCACATGTTGACGTTGTTGTTTGATTATAATTAAATTTTGGGATCAAACTAGTTAAATAATAAAATTTAAAAAATTAATGCAATTAAATCTGACTATGTTTTTCCTCTTTTTCAAATTCATCAAATCTAATACTTGAATGTACTACCATATACCCATTTCTAAAGAGTGGAAATATTTCAGATAGAATATGATTTTTATAAAATGCATGTTATGAGAAAAGGAGTTTAAGTTGTTTATATACATCTTTCTTCCCTAACTTCGTGAGATGTCTTTTCTTTTAAGGATAATATTAGGATGAAGTTCTGATTTCTAAAACAGACAATACGTCGGAGGCAGTGATTGACTCTAAGAATGTTATCTTAATGAATCTTTGGCGTTGTCTGTGTGTATTGAAAGCTCATTTTCTTAACTCTTAATTGAGATTTGGTTCGGTACGTCTAATATAATCTCACATAGTTTAAGAGTTGAAGTCAATATCAATTTATATACACATTTCTCCCTTAATCCTTTAAGATTTATTTTAAAGACAAAACTGAGACAAGACTCTGAGTTTCAAAACCAACAATATACTTCATATACTTCAGATGTAATGATTAACCCTAATAATATCATCTTAATGGACTTGAATTTGGAACAAATAAAAAAAATAAGATTAGGATTATATCATAAAAGAAATCTTAGCATGTCTAAAAATTATTTTCATAAAAAATAATAAATTTGAATTATAATTGCGTTTTTTTTTTCAATTATACCTTGAAACTATTCATCAAACTTTTTTCTAAGAATTTCATTTTGATTTGATAAAGGAGAATGATTGACCATAGACTTTGTTTTATGATTCGGCTTGACTTTTAGTGCGTAAAGAAGAATCATTACGGTTTGAAGACTAAGCAAGGCTTAGAATATAATGAAAAGTTTATGAGATTTATGATATCTTATAATATTATCTTAATTGTCTTAATCAGTTTAGTATTTTTATTACATTAGTCAAATGTTCGAAAACTTACTAGAAACACTAGAGGCAAATTTGAAAATATAATATTAATTAACAAATTATCAACAAAATTTACTTTTTTTAAAAAAAAATTAGATGTGAAAAATGCATAGTTGTATGTATTATAATTTTAACTAAATTAGCACCTTATCTTACACCAATGCTATACAATTAAAAAAATCCATTAAAAGAAGGAAAATATTCAAAAGAAAATGATGGAAACCATTATTAGTTTACATTGATTATCAATAAAATATAGAGCGAGAAATATTCTTCGTATACTATATAAAAAAAAAGCTAGTTTTATCGACATCTAAAACTGTCAATAATGTTAAAATTTCGTTAATAAATGAAAATGATTAACGAAAAATTTATCGATAGTATACAAACACATATCCATTAGTAAATTCGCCAATAATTAAAAAATACAAATTTATCGATAATTTTTTGTAATAAAATATATTATTACATATTGATTATAAAAATTAACATATGTCATATCGATCAGAATACTATAACACATAAAATCACATATTCTATTTGTTTTATATATTATAACTTTTTTTTTTCATGTGCATATTTTGATTTAGCCCTTAATTAGATTTCTAGTAATATTAAATATGTACAATTTATTATTTGCACTTTAAATTCAGTAATACAAAAGTTATAACATATTTACACACCACTTACTCCATATAATCCATACCAACCAGAAAAAAAAATTCTAAATTAATCCAAACATACTTTCTAGTAGAGATGACATAGCGACTAAATTTATTTTTAATAAGAATTAAGCAATATCATCAATATCATCTTTACACTAAGAATATATAAGACTCAGACAAACTTCTTAAATAGCGTGTCTGTATCATATATGTATCAAAAATATATTTGTTGAATTTCTGACAATTCTAGTACGGTTATATCATAATTTTAAAATGATAAATACATTAATTTTTTAAAAAGTTAAACTTATTGTATAAATTTTTATTATAATTAAAAAATAAGAAATAAATTTTTTAAACCAATATGATACCTACTCATTAGACATCGGAGAAAAAGAAAAAGTTAGACTTCGTGGTTCCTACCCCATGAAAGTTGATAAAATATAGAGCTAAAATTTGGCATGTGATTAGGTGATGCATAAAGATGTGGTACATACTATTCAGAAACTACATTTTTGGGTTGGGCGAGGACTTTACAGAGAGAGTGAGAGAGACAACGTTATCTCAACAACACTCTGAATGTGGCCATAAACAAGCAAGTAACCCCTCTTCAAATAGGCCACTTGAATCATTCAATCATTCAAATCTATATAACTAAAATATTAGTATGATCCAATTGACTGTGACACTGAACTTTGGCTTCCACAGTTCCAAACTCTCTTTCCAAAAACACCAATGGATTGGGACCTACTCATTTAATTCTATGTTTTCCACCGTATAATCATCATTCTAATAATGTCACAAAACTGTTCAATTTCTCCCCTTCATCCTTGAAAGAAATACTGAGAGAATAAGAATAAGAATAAGAAACTTCCATTTGAAGCAAAGTGATTCACAAGGACCTGTTGTACTGGTTTCCACCAAAATGCAGTGAAAACTGGAGATCGTTTACTATTATTTCCTTCAAGAGTATTAGGAGAAGAAGAAGTAGAAAACAATTAATGAAGGTTGAACTTTTTGCAGGAGTGTTATGTTTTATGTTACCCTTTCATTTGAAAATTCAGCTTCAAACTTGGGTGGCTAGGTCCTTTGTCAACATCAAGTGGCCATGCCAGAGAGACGTTTATGTGATTAAGGTCACACACTCACATTCATGCTTTCCTTTGATAGCAACTTGCGAGCTGCAATGAGTTGAAGTGAAGATAAGATATGTCTCAGAATGTCCTTCCTTCAACACTGACCGTTAATCGCTACACCAAAGCACGTTGTTGTGATGGTTTTCTTTCATTGTCTTTTCTCCACATACTGTTTCTTTGCTTCTACTCTCTCACTCTCCGGAATTTGGCTCTTTGCGGTGATGTGAAGCCTCTGGTTTGTTCTGTCACGTTGCAAAGCTTTCATCTTTGTGCTCTATGCTATATTGGGTTGAATCCAACTTGTTTCAATTGTCTGTACCCATCTTTTGAAAGAAAACAGTTCAATGGAAACTGGGTCGAGTTCGGAGTTCTTGGATAGGGGCAAGGCTATGGAGGGTGGCACTGGCAAGAAACCTGATGTTGGTGCTGCCAAAGTTGAGCCCTTTGTGCCAAAAAGTGATCACAGTCCTAAAGAGTTGAGGTCGTGGGCTAAGAGAACCGGGTTTGTGTCTGATTATTCTGGGGAAGCTGGAACCAGTGCCAGTGAGAAGTTTGATAGTGTTGGGTTTGATGTGAAGAGTGTTGATGATCAGAGAGAAGGAGGGTCCTCTCCCAAGATAGAGATTGATCCGGTGCTGGGGTTGGCGAGGCCTAACAGGGACAATGAGATTGAACCGGTTTTTGTGTCCAAGCACGGAGACATGAGAAGTGAGAATGAGAGAGTTTTGAGGTCAAAGGAAGAGTGGAATGGGGCAATGTGGAGTCAAAACCAGACAAGGAAAAACAGGGATGACGACCCTGCTTTGGCTTTGGCTGGTCATGGTGGTGCTAATGGAGTGATGGTGAATATGAATCGGGATAGTAATAGCCATGGAGTTTCTGCAGTTGCTCCTCTTCCCGAACAGAAGAAGGAGAAAGGAGTAGCTGAAGATGTTAAGGTGAATCTCTTTCCAGAGGGGGAGGAACCTGCTGGTAGAGGATGGCAGGGAGCATCTGGATTGAAGTATGGGATCACAGAAAATCCGGGTCTCGGTTAGTTTCAATTCAATTTTCTGTTTCTCACATCACATCTTAAGTTATAATGCTAACTATTTTTTCTGCAATGCAACTTTCCACTTTCCTTGTCTGTGCTACATAGATTTTGTTTGATAAAGGCTCTGTTAATCTTTCCTTTGCCCATTTTTTATTAACAAAATACTATCACTATTACTATGATACTATTAGCAAGGGTTAATTAGTTCATATTTTGCTAAACATTTATTACTTCTTTTTATTGATCTATCTTTAACTGCAGTTCCTCTTATATACTACGGCCTGCAGCACTACCTATCGTTGGTTGGGTCGCTAGTATTAATCCCGTTAATCATGGTGCCAACCATGGGTGGAACAGATGTAAGAAATGCCTTTATGTAATGGTCCTAGGAAAAGCTGATATGATACTTTTCCATATTCACATGTATTCACTTACATCATTGATGGCAGAACGATACTGCAAGTGTAATTTCAACAATGATGTTTCTTTCCGGAGTCACAACGATACTGCATTCCTACTTAGGCACAAGACTACCTTTAGTTCAAGGGAGCTCCTTTGTGTATTTGGCACCAGCGTTGGTTATCATAAATGCTGAAGAATTTCGAAATCTAACACAACATGTAAGTTCCATAATTGATAGAAAATATCAATATATTGTCCTTGAGCCCTTTCAGGCTTGTAAAGTTATATCAAGTAATCTAAATCCTGCTAAATTAAACTATGTCAGGACATGTTAACTTACGTGATACCCATGTTCAAGCATTATCTATTTGAATCACCAAAATGGTCTTTCCTTTTTGCTTCTTTCTGTTTTGATGGATCAACCCAGTGAATGGGATTGTTGTTCACTAGTCTTATTTGCTTTGATTCCAGTTTCCATATTAATCTCTGCTAATAACTGCAGAAATTTAGGCACATAATGAGGGAGCTCCAAGGAGCTATAATTGTTGGTTCAGTATTCCAATGTATCCTGGGACTTAGTGGTTTAATGTCTCTTCTTCTCAGGTAACAAGTTGCATGTGATCTTTCGAATTTCATCTTTTCATTTTTATTTAGTTTATTTTGCTAGTTTGTTAAGCTGCTATGCTGTTAAATAATTAATTTAAACAAATGTCATCCATTAACATAATACTAATAGATAAAAAGATGCATAATGTCCTGTTTTAGGCTTATTGTTTCTAACATGGCTCTTAGAACATATACCATAGTTTAGGCATCTAGAAAAGAATTATGAACAGAATAAGCCTACACAATTATTGGGGGCATTTGGTAGAGCTTCTAGAGAGCGTTTCTGAACGAACTGATTGCAAAAGCTATCAAGACATGAGTCTAATGTGCTAATTTTTAACGACTTGTCATAGGATCATCAACCCAATTGTAGTAGCTCCAACTGTTGCAGCTGTTGGTTTAGCATTCTTCAGCTATGGCTTTCCGCAAGCTGGCACTTGCATGGAAATTAGCATTCCGCAGATAGCACTAGTTCTAATATTCACACTGGTGAGTAGTATTTCAAGAAGCAATGATATCGAATAATCTGGTGTATGAAAAGTCTTTGTAATGGCTGTAAAGTTCTTTACATATTAAAAAGACTTTCTGTGTTTCAGTTGTTTCATTCTTTGTAATGAAATGGTTTTAGTTGTTTTCTCAAACTCATCTTTGTTTCATCTATTTCTTATTTGAAGCATCTTCGAGGAATATCTATCTTTGGACATCATACATTTCGAATTTATGCAGTAAGTATCTTGAATTAACATGTTCCTTATTTGATTTTGGTTTCTCTTAAGACATGGCATACACTATGTATAATTCATGTGCTTGATAAGTCTTGGATCTTGAATACCATTGAACTTTCAATTCAAGATTACACTAAGTTGATTCTAATACATATTAGACCATACTATATTTTACAACTTAAACTCATTCTTCAAAAATATTATTAATAACTATTGTTTAGGAAGTTACTATTTTTAAAAATTTCCTTATGTTACAAATCTATATTTAAACAAATTATTATTTAATAAATTAGTGACTTTCTCTCCCTCCGGTTCTTTAGTGACTTAAGTTTCTTCTACCAATGGGTGGTTAGAGGGAATGTGAATGAACCAGTGCAACCCACCATATAAGGCTAGCATTTTGGTTCAATTTATCAAATAGATGAATTCGGAAACTTCTTACACAATACTAGCAATGCTTGTGTTTGATGATCTGAATGAACAGCAAAAATGAAGGCACACCTAGAGAAAAATAATCTTTGGGAAATAGTTGAAGAGACTTCTAAGTTTGTCCTCTACCAACCAATCCAATGGCTCACATTAAAAATCACAAGGAAAGGAAAGGAAGAAAGTCAAAGGCAATATCTGGTTTAGTTTTCCTCATTGCAAACATTGTGCCAAAATGAGTCATTCTCCTTTCAAATGTTGGGAAGACCTAATGTAAAGTGTGAAAAATGCAACAATGTTATGAATTGAAGTTTGCTTTGAAAGTTTCACCTTGGGTAGCAAGATGAACAATTTATAAGAAGAAAAACTACACAAACCTATATAGGTTAGTGAATTGGAAGGCCCAAATTGGATAAGAATGAGCAAGATGAGCAATATACAAAGAGAAAAACTACAAACTCACCATCTTAAGATTTTGGGTTAGAGATGGTGTTCTAGTCTCTTGTATTGGTTTGCTAATGACTCATTGATATTGAATCTCCCCAATTAATATATTATTAAGCGAGTCAATTGATTGAGAAGGGATTGCAGGTCATCTTTGAAAATAAACATTTTGATTAAAGATGTTGATTACAAAGAAAATTTCAGTATCAAAATGAGAGAGAAAAGTTTCTCAATTGATCTGGTGGAGGAGAGGCAAGCTACTTATCCAGCTACTGTAAACAATACAGAGGTTTGGAATAAAAGGTTGAGTCATTTTCATACATCTAGTTGTCTTGAATATGCAACGAAAGAAGTTGGTTCATGACTTCACTTGGGTTTTGAATTACCAACCTGTGAGGCTTGTCAATATTGTAAGCTAGCAAGACTACCATTCAAACAAGAAACTTGGAGACCAACAAAGAAGTCGCAACTGATTCACACAGATTTGGCTGGATCCCAAAGGACTACTTCACTTAAAGGGAGTAAATATTACATCATCTTTATTGATTGATGATTTCATAGAGTGTGCTGGATTTACTTTGTCTAGTCTAAACTAGAGGCTGCATGTATATTTTGGAGATTTAAGAAATGGATTGAACAGTAAAGTTGCTACATAATTCAAGCTTTAAGGTCCAACAAGACTGGAAAGGAGTACACTTCAAAACAATTTACCATGTTTTATAAGGAAGTAAGCATTAAGTATCAATTAACAGTTCCTTACACCCCTAAAAAGATGAGGTTAGTGAAAGAAAGAATCAGATGATAATGGAAATGGTCAGATGTATGCTTCATAAGAAATGGTTATCAGAGGAATATTCTGCGGTGTCTGAAAAAACACTGCAATATTTTTTTCTAAATAGACTTCCCACCAAAGCAATAGAAGGGAAGATGCAATGTAGCAGTTTTAAAACCTGCAGGATATTGTGAAGCAATGGAGGGTTGCAATGCAGGAGTAGCTTACCATGATTGATAAGAATCAAACTTGGGATCTTAGTGTTGAAGGTGTGTAACAGTAGTTGCGTGGTAGGATCTTCTACTGACTGTTTGACCATGTTTTTAGGTTTGCTATTTCATTTTTCTGTTATTTAATAGCAGTTATGTTAATTTCTTTAGGAAGTTACTGTTTTTAAAAATACCCTTCTGTTATGTGAATTCCTCTCCCTTCAATTTTGAGTGAGTTACGTTCTTGAACCAATAATATATACTAACCACTTGTGTTTACAAACTTTGGAATATTTGCAGGTTCCCTTGAGTGTTACATTAACTTGGATATATGCGTCGTTTTTAACAGCTGGGGGAGCATATAACTACAAAGGATGCAATCCCAAAATCCCAAGTTCAAACATTCTGACTGATGCATGCAGAAAGCATGCTTATACCATGAAACATTGCAGGACTGATGTATCCAACGCGTTGTTAACTTCTGCATGGCTCAGAATTCCTTACCCTTTGCAGTGGGGTTTCCCTATTTTCCATTTTAGGACTTGTATAATCATGGTCATAGTATCACTGGTTGCTTCTGTGGATTCAGTAAGTAATTCATTTAAATGCTTCCAAATGCAAAATATTAGCTGCATGGTATTATGAATCCCACCATTATAGAACCAATGTAACATCGTGTATTTGTACTAGTATAATGCTAGCAATAAAATTAGTATCATGGATTAAAATTTAGCAAACTAATGTGTTCACAACCAGCTTCTTCCAAAACAACCAAATATCAACTGATTTTAGTAATACATTTGTTTAGAACAATGAGGTTGTCATATGGAGTCTCTAAAATTTATTGTGTTAAAAGAAATTGGGTGTTGGTAATCCTTTAAGACCCAAACACCTCTTTTAAACCTTTGAGTGGATTTTCATGTTTAAAGAAAGGAATAAGATGATAAAAAACGGTTAAGAAGTGTATTTTAAGTCTAACTTAACCTAATTGCATCCACTTATATACTATGAAATGCTCTAATATCTAGTTGATGTGGATTTCCAACATAAAATTGTGACTAAGTGAATGACAAGTTGGTTTTGTAGGTTGGAACTTATCATTCTGTATCTCTGCGAGTCAATTTGAGGCCTCCAACTCCAGGAGTTGTGAGTAGAGGAATTGCATTGGAGGGTTTCTGTAGTATATTGGCTGGTCTTTGGGGTTCGGGAACTGGCTCAACCACCTTAACAGAAAACATTCACACAATTGACACAACAAAGGTGGCAAGTAGGAGGGTTGTGGAACTTGGAGCAGCTTTCATGATTCTCTTTTCCTTTATGGGTAAAGCAACAAAACATAATGACAAACCATAATTTGATGTCAAAACTACTGAACACCCTTTTCATTTTACCACTACTACAGTCCAATCTATGCCTTTTTAATTTGTAGGAAAAGTGGGTGCTCTACTTGCTTCCATTCCTCAGGCCTTGGCTGCTTCTGTACTGTGTTTCATCTGGGCTCTTATAGCAGCTTTGGGGCTCTCAACCTTGCAGTATGGTCAATGTGCCAGCTTCAGGAACATGACAATAGTTGGTGTTTCACTCTTCCTTGGTCTATCCATCCCTGCATATTTTCAACAATACAAGCCTCAAACCACTCTGATACTGTCACCTTACCTCGTACCTTATGGGGCTGCATCTAGTGGACCATTCCATTCTGGCATCAAACAAGTAAGCACAATCTCTATGCTCACACCCTTTGCCAAATCAAATAGTATGAGAAGGAACTTATCTCCTCTCTCCCAATGTTTCAGCTTGATTTTGCAATCAATGGTCTTATGTCCTTAAACATGGTGGTTACACTGTTGGTGGCATTCATACTGGACAACACTGTCCCAGGAAGTCAACAAGAACGAGGGGTGTATATATGGTCACGACCTGAAGACATTGCAACTCATCCTTCTCTGCTATCTGCATATTCTTTGCCAAAGAAAATTGCTAGATGCTTCGGTTGGGCGAAATGCTTGGGAATCTGAATATTAGTTTATGTCTGAGTTCTTCTATCCAAGGACTCGTGTTAAGATTCACTTCTAATCACTGGAGCTTAGAAGATATTGAAGCTCATGAAGAATATATACTTGGATTTCACAGCAACCAAATAGGAAGTAGTTTAGCACTGATTATGCTTGTGAATTATAGCTATTTTGCACTGATTATGCTTGTGAATTATAGCTATTTTACACTGCTCAATTTCTGATATGAAAACAAAACAAAAGAGAAGTTATTGTACTTGTACATTTATATTTTTTTAATCAATTAATGGTTCAATATTTATAGTTTCAGTTGATAATTGCTGTTGCAGTGAATCATTTTTGAAAATAATGCAACATATTTGTAGTCTTTAGGCTTAAACCTCCAATGACTTGTGAAGTGCTAACAGTTTCGTTATATATTCCATATCTTCTTTTAAATCTAAGTTCTTTCAAATTAATTGTAATGTTTTAAAGTTAAAATTTCAGTAACAACATCAACTATTGCTCACCAATTTCTTAAAGAAATCCTCTATTCATTGTCACTCAATTTCTTTTTCCAATCAAAAGATTTTGCAATAAAACCCTTTCATCATCATATCTGAAATTCATTACACTCTTCAATGCACCCATGAAGTCCAAACCATAAATTTCTTTGTGCACCTCCTTCTATTCCCTCTCAAGCAAAAATACATTCAAGAAAACCTTTCAGAACATGCCAAAGACCTTGCAATGGGTGTTTCTCCCTACACCCCAACAAATGGCTTCCTGAAACCCATTATTCTCGGAAAAAAAAACCATTTTACCCTTTTAAAAATGATTTCCAGATTGTTCTTTTCAGAATATTTCCAGAACATACTTTCCGTAACACATTTTATGAATTCTGGATTTATCATTCCAAAAATTAAAAAAAATGTGTTCCGGAAAGAATATTCCAGAATGGTTTTATGTCTTCCAGGTTTTTAGAAACACACTTTGCTTATGGAACTCCTATTCCGGAAACACCTTTTCTTACGGAACCCTTTTCCAGAATCACTTAAAATTATCAAAGATAATTCCGGTATTTCAAAGAATATAAGGGTGCAGGAAGAAAAATTAGGGGTATAGAAAGAAACACCCCCTTGCAATCTAGGAAAAGGAAGACAAAGAACAATGGGCCTGGGTTGAGCTACATTTAGAAAGCACAATGCATGTATTTCAAAGGGGTTGCAAAAAGAAGGGAGGTGAAATCACAAATTTGTTCCTAAAAAAATACATTTTGGATTTCACATTCCAAAATCTATTTTTAGATTCAGAGTTTATATTATGTGAAATTCAAAATGTATTAAAATATTGTTTTTGTTTTTTTGAAAAAAAAATACTTATTAATAAAGGAACTAAGTATACATTCATATACTAAAATATCAGGGTGTGCATGAACAAAGACATACACAACAATAAAACGAATAATGTTCATGAATAAAATTGTCTGCAAGGCTAACATATGTGCATGTAATTTCTAACATTTGTGTAGATACTTACGTCCTACTAACATAATATGAAGACCATAACTTAAACTATGCATAACATTTTCTATACTACAATATGTCTTCTGTTGGTTTGAGACAACCATCATATAATTTCACCTAAACTAATTTCTATCATATAATGTAAATGATAAGTAGTTGAATGTAAACATGATAAAATAAAGTTTATGTTGCATTAATAAGATGTCACTAAATACATTATCAATCCAAATCTAACCTATCTTAATTGAGCATATTCTGGTGAACTCTTTTTAACACAACATAAAATCATGATCACAATAGAAAATTTTCATAAATATAGTGTGAATAACCACTATCATGTTAAGTAGAACTAATTACAACAATAATAACATAAATCAATCTCTCTTTAAAAGTTAAAATCCATTAATTTTCTACAGATCAAGCAAACATAATCATCCGTATCATCAAACAAAAAACACTAACTTTATTACAGAGTGCAAATAGATACAAGGAGGACAAAAATTTAGGAATTATTCTAGTCTATATACAATTTGTGGCTAAATATAAATAATTTAAATACTTGATCAAAGAGATATGATAACCATTTACAATTAATGCTCCTATTTTTTGGTGATTCTAATAATTCAGGCTAACATTTTCTCTCAAGTTGGTGCATAAATGTCTTTAATGCACAACTTGTCAAGGGAGCCATTGAAGTTCTTACTGGACACTACCTTTGTGAAAATATCAGCTAACTGGTCTTTCGACTTGACAAAAGGAAATCGAATAATTTTCTCCTCAAGATTTTGCTTGATGAAATGTCTATCTACTTCCACATGTTTTGTTTGATCATGTTGGACATGATTTTGTGAGAGTGAGATATCAATTGTAGTTTTATTATCACAGAATAGGTATATTTCCATACTAGGACCAAAGTCAATCTCCATCAGTAATAGGTATATTTCTCAGCCATAATAGTTCACAAAGTCCTTTTGCCAGAACTTAGCTTCAGCACTAGACAAAGTCACTACCTTTTGCTGTTTACTTTTCTATGTAACTAAATTCTCTCCCACAAATGTGAAGTATCCTGATGTGAATTTTTTGTCTAAAACATTCCCTACCCAATCATCAGTGTACCCTTCAACATTCAAGTGATTATTCTTAGAGAACATCAACCCCTTTCTTGCATCCATATGTTATTCAATTAGATTATGCATAAATTAACTCACTACACTTATGGCATAGGCAATATCAAAGCGAGTATGCGACAAATAGATAAGTTTCCCCACCAATTTTTGGTATATTTCGTTATCCGCAGATACTTGGTTTATGTGTTGTGAGAGTTTGTGATTTTGGACTATTGGAGTATCTGCTGGTTTGCAGTCCAACAACCCCACCTCAGCCAATAGGTCTAACACATACTTTATTGAGAGAAGAAAATGCCTCTTTGTGACCTTGCCACCTCTATTCCCAATAAAAACTTTGAGTCAACCCAAGTTCTTCATCTCAAACTCAGCTGCCAATTGCTCTTGTAGTCTTCAAATTTTTTCGGTATCATCTCCAGTAATAATCATGCCATCTACATGAACAATTAAAGTTGTCACCTTTCCTTGTTGATGCTTTAAGAATAGGGTGTGATATCTGCATTACTTTTATTAAAACCATATTTTCTCATAGTTGAGATAAACCTTCCAAACCACGCTCGAGGTGATTGTTTAATCCATATAATGTCCGCTCTAACTTGCATACCACCAATTGATTCTGGAAAATGGCATATAGCCCGATGGAATATCCATATAAACATAACATCTTTTTAAAGAGTTTCATGGAGAAAAACGTTCTTCATGTTGAGCTGTGTAGTCAATCTAAATTTACTATAAAAAAAAATAATAAAACTCAAACACTATTTAGTTTGACTACCTAGAAAAATGAGAGGCACAACTAGGGATTTCAAATTTTTCACCTACCTCCATGACACAACCTATCTCAAAGTTAAGCCCTAGCAAAAGTACACAATCACAACATTGGCCACCCTAACTTCTCTTACCTCAAAGCTAGCACCAATCTGACTCTATCTTTTCCTCTTCACCTTATGCATGTTGTGCTGTTCAAACCCTAGTTTCTCATATCTTTAAGTTTGAGTATGTTTGACTCTAGCTTTCTCTTATCTCTAATTCTATCTATTCAAATTATATTATAAAATATTATTTTATCAATATATAAAATAATTCATTGACATAAGAAAATATTATATTAGAGTTAAAAGTCATAATAATGTGACAAAATTTATTAATAGATATAATAATGTGACATAAATTTAATATCTTCAACTAGTTATAGCTATAGCTTATATAATGTAAATAATGTGAGTATAAGTGTTCAATAAATTTCATGTTTGTTGCTGAGTGTGTTGAATATATATAACATTTGAGTGTGCAATAAGAGAAGAAAAGAGTGAATGAAAGATTAAAGGTAGAAGAGATAGAACTAAGTAATAGGATGAAGTGGAAGAAGAAAAGAGAGAATGATTAGCAGAATAAAACTTAAGAACAGAAGCTGTATCTGTAAATTGACCTAACGAAACGCCACGTCTCATCTGATGAATTGAATTCGAAACTGCAATGATGGAATCCTATGTCATCTCATCAAAATCAAATCTACCTTTGCTTGCGTTGTTGTTATGTTACACCGCCGATCCAACAAATACCACACCGTTACGTGTTTTCAAGTCTCTTTGCCCTTCGTCTACGTGTGAACTTCCACCGCTCTATCTCATGCAGAACTCAGTTTCTTCATCTTTTCTCTAAAATCAAAATACGTTATATTTTATGTTACCAACCCAACTTTAGATCACAGTAGAATACAAACTTCAAGTTTACACATCAACAAAATTAAAACCAGAGCCAGTTATTTTAATTCCATAGCTCAATTCAGAGCTTTCATTCCATAGCACACATCACACATCTGAACTTTTCTGTACAAATTATTACATCTTTTCTAGAGATTATTTCAAAATCACATTCATCAACTAAAACTATATCTTTTGTTACTAGTTTTATAGATTAAATTCTAAAAAAAATTAATGTTTATATTATGTTATGATGTTGATATGTGTATTGCTTTTAATATATATTATTAAGACAATAATGTTTAAATAAAGAAATATTGAATGATTTGTAATGTGTTATGATGCTGTGATATGTGATTGATTGCTTCTAATAGGTGAGTAATTTATATATTATTTAATTTTATAGTTAAAAATAAAATAAAATATAAAATATGTGTACAAAATGGAGGAATTTCTATCATGTAGATTATAAATTTGATATCTTTTTATATACTTCAATTAAAAAATAAAAATTACAATTTAAAATTGTAAATTTTGAAAATAAAATTGATATTTTATTATGTTAATAAGAAAAATAGTATATTAATAATAATTATTCCATCAATATTAATTTAATATAATATATTAATATAACGTATAACTATTTTAATATAATATAAATAAATTTTAGTTTTTTACATTTTAAAACAAGTATTATATAATATTATAATTTCATTTAAATACTTATATATATCTTTAAAATATTTTTTAAAATTTGATTTTAAGTACTCAAATACATTTTAATGTATAAACAACCTGACCATACATTCTAATTTATGGTTCTCCACTTAAATTATGCAGAAAACAGTTACACTAATTAAGGACCAAACTAAACCATTTTAAAAATAAAAAGGAGTTAAATTGAGCTTAATAAACAAATAGATAGAAAACTAATTTAACTGATTATACCATGTATGATATTTGTAAGGGGAGTTTTCAATTTAGTGGTTTCAAAATAAAATTTGCTTTCTTCTTTCTTATTTGTTAGAGAAAATATCTAAAAATATAATAATAATATAATAAAAAAATGAAACTAGTACATTTTGATGTTATATATTTATGTCTTAAACTTTTTATTTGTTTACTGATAATAGGGTCATAAACGCATTCATCCAAATACAGTAATTACTGAAAGAGTGTAAACAAAGAGTCGCAACTGCATGCAAGACATGTGTGTGACCAAAATTAACGTTTTTTTGTTTATTTAATAATTATTTATACAAAAGAAAGTGAGGCTATTTTGGTAAATTACTTAGGAGCCCTGCCAAATTCTTCAATTTTTTGTCAGCCCGCATCTTTCGCAGCCTTCTTTCTTTTCAGACCATTTTCTTCTGCTGAGAAATAATAAAGAAATAAGAGTAAAATAAAATAATTACTTGATTTTTCAAAATGAAACTATTTATTTAAAGTTAATATTCATTTTCTTTTATGTGAAAAATAATAATCTCTCTCATTTGACAGGTGAAACCGCTAAACTCACCCCTTATAAGCGACCACCTTGCTCTTCCCACTCAACTCATCTTCCCTTCTAAGCTTCTTTTTCTCTCTCTTTATTCAAAACTCTTTTTGATTCAACACACTGTTCTTGCATGCATTCTTGGTCAATTTCATTCTAACCCATCACCAACAACAAACACCTTATTTTATTTTCTTTCATCTTGTTTATGGCTGACAATAACATCACCACAGTTCTCTCACACACAAACACACACAGTGCAACGCCTTGAGCAACGCCTTGTTTTTTTGTTCGGTCATTTGTTTGTTTCGGCGGAAAACCCGTTCGAAACTGTCGTTTTTTTGCTGATCTGGTCGAACTGTAGACAAACCATGGCCGGTGCCACAAATTGGCTTACGTTTTCGTTGACTCCCGTGGAAGTGCTCAGATCCCCTGACTCCTCCTCTCACTGCTTCCTCGATAACTTTTATGCCACCAATGGTAACGCCACTCTAAAACACTCTCTTTCTTTGTACCCTTTTGGAATTGGAAGTGTTCTTCACAACCCCACTCACTCGCTCACCCACCCACCACGTGAACCTTTCCTATTTATACTGCACAATCTCCAATTTCATTTCTCACTATCTTTTCTATATGCAGAGTAGTAAGCTTGCTCTGTTCTTCCTCCGTGTGTGTGATTGTTATATTTTTTTTTACTTAGATTTGTTATTTATTTGCAGGGTGGACAAATTCCAAGGGATTGATGGATTCCGAGATTGAAAACCAGCCACTTCTGGAGCCCAAAATGGAAGATTTTTTTGAGAACCAAACAGAGACTACCCAACAAGACGATTCTTCATTGACCCAAATTTACGATCATGGGTCTGCGTCTGTTTACTTCGGGGACCAGCAAGATCTGAACTTCTTCCCGGACTTCAAAGCATTCCCTTCCACCAACTCCGGCTCCGAGTTGGATGACTCAGCCTCTGACAGGACCAATCTGGTTGTTGCACCCGCTGAGTTAGGTGCCCATTTGGGAGACTCATGCAAAGGAGCTATGTCTTTATGTGACGCAGTTGCACATGAAAAGACCATCATTGCTGCGGCGGAGTTTGATACACCGCAGAAGGTTTCCCATGCCATTGGCCAGCGAACTTCAATATACAGAGGGGTCACGAGGTAGTAAAACACCACACCACCATCATCAACCTTCCATTTTTTTTTATCTGTGAATCTGTTCAGTGTTATTATTACTATTATTGAAATTTTGTATTTTTTTTCACTGCAGACATCGATGGACTGGTAGATATGAAGCCCATCTATGGGACAACACCTGTAGAAGAGAGGGTCAGGCCAGGAAGGGGCGGCAAGGTGCTTCTTCTCTCTCTAATATAATATTATCTTGTTAAATGTATTTATTATGAACTTTGAAAACAGGAGCAATACAGAAGAAGGGGAACGGATAGTAATGCAGAGAAAGAGGGATAAAAGTGCAGTTAAATTAATGGTTACTATTAAGTATTTTACTTGCTGCTCTTCAGTTCTTTCAAACTTTTAAATTGATTTAAGAAAGAAAAAGAATCTAAAAATGGGTTTTCTTTTATAGTAATTTTTTTCCTATACAAGTTTTTCTGTTCTGAAAAAATAAAGCACGAGATTTATTTATTTTGATGCGATGTGCCGCCGTTTTGTCACTGTGGGGTCTGCAATTTCTCTCAGTTGATTTGATCCAATGTGCCGCCATTTTTCATGGTTAATCTCTCTCATGTCACTGTTTTGTTTAAAATTTGTTTTTGAAGTATTAAAATGAATGTTAAAACTTTAAAATGAATAGACCAGTGTTTGTGTTCAGTACTGCAAATTTGGAAGGGACGTGTCCAAATGCAAGAGCCTCTCTCATTCTGAGTTTGGCTTTTAACTTTTGCTTTTGCTTTCAATTCGCCAGGAAAGCTGGGTTTGACCATAACATCATTTCTGAGAGACTATTGAAATTTGCACTTACATGAATGTTGGCTGAAAGGTTTTTCACAGTGCTGGCCCCGCAAATAATAATGTCCTCTAGATTCTGAAACAAATTCACGGGATTTATCAGATCCTTGGATGTTTTTGCAGTCATAAATTACATCTATAATTATTAATATCTTATAATAATCACATTTTCAAGAAAAGGGAAATTATAGGCATTTTGTCTCCTCATTAGAATAGGCAATTTCACATTTATTTTTGGCTCTAGTGGATTATTAAGCTTTTGTGGAGTCAAAATTTTGAAAATTCACATCAATCTCTTCTTATAACTTTTTGCTACTATTAAACCCTGATGGGGTCCTTCAGTGTCTGTCTGCTATTAGAAAAGACGGGCATTGCAGATGAATGGCATCTCGTGTATTATCTTTTGGCTAGAATCGGAACGAAAATAAAAGAGATCATCAAAAAGAGGGTAAAAAAAAGCTTGTGTGCAGGTGCCATTGCATGCATTTGATCACTTTTCCTTTGCTTCTTTGCATTTTTGCTAAGAAAAGTAGTTTTTACCTGAATATTTTGACCCCACCATAAGGTTAAATTTGATTTTTCATTGGCTTGTGTTTATTTTTGCATGGAATGTGGCATTGTGCACTTCATGACTGTGTCACACGACCTTTGACTGTTTCTACAGTGTACTTGGGTAAGAAATTTTTATCTTTGCTCCTTTCCCAACTTATTTTGAACTTCATTCTTTTAAGAGATGATAAATTGTTGTGTTTGTATGCATTATTAGGTGGATATGACAAGGAAGAGAAGGCTGCGAGAGCTTATGATTTAGCAGCTATCAAGTACTGGGGATCAACAGCAACCACCAACTTTCCTGTAATAGTCACTTTTAATAATGTTCTGTTCTCGGAACACTTAGTTCATGTATTATATGTCTCAAATATAGAGTTTTATAGATTTATATTGGTGACACTTGAAATGTAGAAATAGGAATTGGATTATGGATCTTACCCCTTAGCATTTTTTTTTATCTCTGATGTCTCAGATTTGCACTTATACAAAGGAATTGGAAGAGATGAAATATGCAGGAAAACAAGAATTCATTGCATCACTGCGCAGGTTTGCATACGCTGCCCACTTAAACATAGTTAGCACCATATTTCTATCCTGGAACTAAATTTGCAGTCCTCTTCTTGCAGGAAAAGTAGTGGATTTTCAAGGGGAGCTTCTGCATTCAGGGGTGTTACGAGGTTTTGTTCATTACAATCATAGTTTGTCTGTCACAGTATTGATGTGCTACCTTGTTATTATATTCCCTATTTCTCTTATGCTTTAAACTTTTTGACCCTTCAGGCATCATCAGCAGGGTAGATGGCAAGCAAGAATTGGCCGAGTTGCTGGAAACAAGGATCTATACCTGGGAACATTTGGCAAGTTTATACTATATATTGCTTTAACACTGTCATATGGTTAAGTATCATGTTTCACAAATGACATCTAGAGTGTTTGGTATCACGAATTCACTGTGTTTTTCACGTTTCTACTGTGTTTCCAAACACTGTTTTGAAACACGGATCATATAGTTTGAGTCCGTGACATAATAATGTTAAAAAGCAAGTCCTCTGAGTATTCATTCACAGTAGAAATGAGCAATGTTAACAATCTTGGACACCGGTTTATTGGCATTATTGGCATGACTCGAAAGTTGAAACAACTCTTATTACTTCCGTGTTCTATAATGCTTGTTTACTACTTCTGGAAGTTGAATAGTTGTGCATTGTTGCAGCAACTGAAGAGGAAGCAGCAGAGGCATATGATATTGCAGCCATAAAGTTCAGAGGTGCAGGTGCTGTAACCAATTTTGAGATGAGCAGATATGATGTGGAGAGTATACTGAATAGCTCTCTTCCAGTTGGTGGGGTAGCAAAACGCCTGAAGCTTTCTCCAGAATTGGAGAACAATGCTTTTGTTAGTAGTACTAATGAACAACTTCAGTACACAAAGGAGAGTAGCACCATCAATTTCTCTGCCATTCAGCCAATTGCATCTATACCATATGATTCTGCAAACTCATGTTACCCTCAGAACCTCTTCCACCATTTTCATTCTTCAAACAGTGGAAGTAGCACGGCACAAGAGTCTGGTGCCATTGTGAGCAATGCAACTGCACTGAGCATCCTTCCACCTCCACCAGTTCCTGAGTTCTTTTTATGGCCACCTCAGTCCTTTTAAGTTGCTGAAATGATGAACTACCTGATTTTCTGTTCTTCTAACAATTGGAAAGATACTCTTTGGTGCAATTTAACTTCACCCTTTTGCTGAGAAGAATGAAAGATACCAAATCAGAGAAATAGTAACTATAGGGAGAGGAATGTGTAAGTAACACAAAGATGAGGATTTTCAAGCTTCAAAGCTTTCATATTGATTCATAACTTGCAGCAGCATAATAAATACTTTATTGTTTCTTCTCCCAACTTAATTCAGATTTTCTGCATTTCTGAGATGTTTTTACTTGAGTAAAATGTTTTTTTTTTCTTAATTTAGTCTGTCTTCTTGAAATTGTCTTTTTAATTTGAAATGTATTGTTTTCATACTTCAGGTGATTCAGATGGTGTTTATAAAGGAAAAAAAGTGGTTACATGCATTACTTATTATTAGATTATGTTTAAATGGTAAAATTTTATTCAAATTATGTGCAATTTTTTAAATATTGTCTTTAATTCAATTTTTTAAAATTGTCAAAGTTATTAAAAAATAAATATTAAAATTTAAATTTATGTGTCATAATAATTACAAATAGAATATTAAATTAAATACTATGATATATATTATCGTATAAAAAATATTATACAAAACTTTATATTTAATTTATAGTTTTTTTTTTCAAACTATTAACAAATTATATAAGCTTTGTGAAATTAGTATAAATACTTTTATTTAAAATTATATATAAATAATAAAAAATTATTTCTATATTTTAATTATTATATATACAGAGAGAGAAAGTGAAAAAGAGTATTAATATAATAAAATCAGTAGCAAAATAATATTATCCTATCTAACGTGTGCCAATATAACATAATTCTACCAAAAGGGTCCTTATATTTTTTAAATAATTAAAACCTTTTGCAGCTTCAAAGTCAAACTAAGATAATAGTGTATTTATAAGGATCAATGTAGGTAATTGGAGATTCATGAACTGTTTATATAATTTTTACTTTTTTAAGTATAAAATATATTTTAAGAGTGAATTCTATATATTCTTTAATATATGTTTGAGAATACATCAATTACTTATCTTAGAAGATTTATACTTTAATTACATCAATTACTTGTCATTTGGTTGCAGTTGTGAAATCTGTATATAGGAGTAATCAATGTTTTCTATAGCAAACATTAATGGTTTATTCTTTCACAATGTGTGTGTATCTTTCCTTTGCAAGAATCAATATTGGGTCCAAGATGTGTAAGAAAATTGTTTCCAAGATCTTTAATGTTTTTAAACTTAGATTGAAAAACATAAATTTATAAAGTTAAAATTTAGATAACTATTTGATTATTAATATTTCTTATTAGTAACTCTATTTTATTTACTTGATCTCCTAAGCTTTTACATGAATTTTTTTATTAGTGGTTAAAGAATAATTTAATGTTCAATTGGAACTTTTTAAAGAATTTGATTTGATGTGAAAATTAATGGAAATAATTGTTAGGAAAAAGTCCTATGATCTTTTTAAGTATTAAAAGCAATTAAGTGTATAAGATGATAATATGCATTTAATAACCTATTATATTATATTATATGTATTTAATAAACATATTATTTAAAACGTAAGTGTTGTCTTCTTTTATGTATGATAAATCTTTTGCATATTAATGATAGACATATAGTTTTAAGTTAAAGTCGTATTACATAAGTATTCATATGTTTATTAGAGAATATCAATTACATTTGTCTAAGCTCAAGTCACATTAATAATATCTTAAATGAAAGATTAAGTTTGTTTTTTAATAACTAACCAATATTAACAGCTCTAAGAAAATTACCTGTTTTATAAAACTTTAAGCTTTAGTCATTTATAAAGAAAAAAATTAAAGAAATCATAATGACAAAATACTCCTCAAATTTCTAGGTTATAAAAAATTTTAAAAAAATTATTTATACTCACTTAGCAAACTAAAAAAAATACATAAATATTATATGTCAAAAGCCATTATCTTAGTAAGCAACCCTATAAAATATTGATCACTAAAAGTCATCACCATGTTTTATATGAAATAAACAAAATGCAATGACTAAAAATTTATAATATATTTTAAAAATAAAATTAATTATTTAAATTTAAAATACTAAATAATATTTTTATTGGTTTTTTATTTTAATTGAAACAAAGTTAAGTTTAATATAATGTTAAGTTATATTAAAAATGTAATTATTTTTAAAATCGTGAAATATTATTATCAAAAGAAATTTAAATATTATTTCTACTTTTATAAATTAATTACTTTATAATCAATTATTTTAAAATTTTCATTTTTCTTAAAATTAAACTAAAAATATTTTTATGATTTATTATATTATTCAATAATTTAATTTTTTTCTAGAACACGAGTAATAAATTTTTCATTCATCTTTTGTTAAATTTAAATAATCTGAGTATTTACTTTCTTTTCCTTTCTTTCGTTCCCTTTCCTTTCCACCATTAAATCCAAACAGGAGATTTTATCACATAAGTTTTTAAAGACAAATTTCTTTGTTATCTATGTACTTTAAATTTATGGCGGCTTATTCTCAATCATAGAAACTTTTTAATAATACCATCATGGTTAAAAAATTCAAATGGATTAAAGTAATAATAAAAAATATGTTTGATATGTAAATCTTAATTTCTCTCTCAATTTACCTCTATCGATCTCTAAATTATTTTTGTAATAATTTAAAAACATATTAATAATTAAAATAAATCATAATTAGAATGACTAATTATAATTTTAAAACATAGCTCATATATTCCATAAAAAAGTTATTGATATTATATGAATTTGAATTATAAAAATTAAATATTTAATGAATATAACAATAATTTAGAAACAGAAGCATAAATGATCATAGTCATAACACTCCTCGTAGTGGAAAAAATAGAATACAAAAAAAAAAAAAAATTCATTTATCTGTAAAAAGTGATAACCTATGTAACCCATTACGAGCCTCCTCGGAACGAGGGTGAAGCTGAAGAACCTTCTGGAAGGTATCCTTAGCTTCTTCTTTCATTCCCTTCCATTCGTAACACTTTCCGAGCAAACACATCACCTCCCACTCATCCCCTTTCCTTCCATCCAATTCCACCGCCGCCACCAGATCCTCCATGGCCGACTCAACCCGCCGCCGCCGGTTCACGCCCACTTTCATCTCCGCCCTCCTTACCAGCGCGTCGGCTCGCTCCACGGCGGAGAGGGACCTGGCCGCCGGCGATGAGAGGGCGGTGTCGAGGGATTTGATGGCGGCGGTACGATGGCCCATTAGGTCTAGGGATTGGGCTCGGAGGATGTGGGCCCACGGGTCTCTGGGCCAGATGGATAGGGCTTTGTCGGTTTCCGTGAGAGCGCTCTTGGCGTGTAGGGCTCGGTGCGAGGTGGATCTGGCCCGAGCCAGGTGGCGCGATGCTTGGGTTAGGTGGCGGTTGGGTTCTGATTGGCGGTTCTTGTTGCGGGCTGGGTCTCGGGTTCGGGCTTGGGCTGTTTGGGTTCGAATAGTGTGCATGATGAAGAACAAAGAAAGGGTTAGGATTAAAATGCCCAACTGCACCATAGCCTCTGTCGCCATGGCTAACCAGATTTGCGCCTCGCCTTGTAACAACGGAGTTGTGTGTGTTAACAAAAATAAACCCTTGTTAATAAATTAAAAATATCGGTTTATTCTTTTCTAGTATATTATATAAACAATATCAAATAAAAATATTTAATATTTTAGAAACACAGAAATATTTAATATCTTTTGGTTTGATAAATACTTGTATAAAAAATATAATAGCTATTTTTTTTCAAGCGTGTTTTACTTCCGCGATTAAAAAAAATAATCTTCTTAGAGATAAAAATCAAGTTGAGAAAAAAAAAAATACTATATCAAGTTCTAACAAGAATCATAGTGTTTATATTTTCACTCTATTTTTTTTTTCTGCTCGATGTTGTTCTTTTAGGGACTTTTTGTACATGTCAATCTTGTTCATGTGGATTTTGTTTTGAATATTTTATAATGAAAAGTAACAAAGATTTCATTCCAATGTTTGAAAAAAAATTACATAATAGAAAGTATGACTTTTATATTTCATGTATTTTATTTTAAATATATATTATCTTTAAGAGACTAATTATCATGATAAAATTAAGAAAAAAACATATTGGACAATCTAAAAGTTTGGTTTCAACATGTTGTAGCACCCAAATTTGAAGATTGGGGTTTAGGTAATCTAAATCATCGTTATAGGTATTTTAATTATTTTAATTCTTGTACTCTGTATTCTAATGTGTTTCTTAAATTTGAGATAAATTTTGATGAAATTAGATTCTGGAAGTGATTGAGAAAAAGAGAGTTGGAGAAATGGAAAAGGAAGCATGTGAAAAATAGGGTGATTGATTTTGGTATGAAATTGTTTGAATGGCATTACTAGTCACTACATAATCAAAAAGGTACCACCCCTTAGTCCTTAACCATACAAACTATGGTTGCTTCGTGACTAATCATGCTCAGTACAACTTCATGCCAATTTACAACCTAATAATATATTTTGCCATGCCTCAAAGGACCCCATCATCTTCACCACACTAATACACACTGCTACAAAGTATTATTATATATTCCACAAACACACATCAAACTCACATGCTCCCACACACCACCCATAAATCCATCACTCCATCAGTAATTGCCTGTGCCGATTCAGGTCGTTCAAATAGTTTGAGCAAGTGTAATCTTCCAGGTCACATGCATCTACCAACAGTGATCTTGGACTAGGTGAATTTTGGTTCAGTTCTATTGGCACCTCTTCTCCTTTCAGTAGCTGCACAACCTGATATTAAGTATACCCCAAAATCAATGAGCCATGTCATTTTATAGTGTCACAATTTGAATGAGGAACACTTCTCATTTGTTTACCTGATCCATGTATGGCCTCTTGGAGGACATGTGATGGATACACAAGGAAGCCGTTGCCATGCAACACTTCATTTCTGCCAGATCATACTTGTCTCCTAATCTGGGGTCTACCATTTCTTTGATCAACTTTGCATCCAGAAATGGTTTGGCCTGACCAAACAACAACATGGTCAGTGTCTGTCTTTCTACAATTATTAGCATGCAACATATACTTTTGTATGCCCTCAAGTATGATAGCATCCTCTTTCCAACTAGACAAATGCTACATGCAACACATCCTTTTGAAGACACTCTTTATTATATGAGCTTTGATTAAAACTCTGTTACTTGTAATGAGTTTCAAAAACTGATATTAAAGAATATGTTCTGTTTTCAACAAATTAGCTTTGTTCAAGCTAAGTACTCATTGGTTAGTGTTCTTGTAGAAGTTGGTCAGAGTTATCTAGAAAGGCAATTCACTAATACATGCCATAAACTGTTCTTCCCAATTTAAGAAACTTAGTTGAAAGTATTTTACTGAGTGCAGAAGATTAGAGAGAAGGTGAGGGAAGAGAGGATTTGAGTAGAGCTTACTAAGACTTACCCAGATCACAAGACTTTCCCTACTATTTGAATCAACTGCACGACGACCTGTTATGAGCTCGAGTAACAAAACCCCAAATGCAAAAACATCAATCTTCTCATCCACTATTCCATGCATAAAGTACTCCGGAGCTAAATATCTGTAGCAATCCATCATGCAACTTTTCAGTAAATGGAGTTGCAGTGAGAAGAAAATATGTAAAGAAAAAGAAAAGGCCGCAATGCCTACCCGAACGTGCCTTCTATTGGGAAGACAACGTGGTGAGCCCACTTATCTGGGAGCCACTTTGCTAATCCAAAGTCTGAAATCTGCAGTTTATCACAGGAAAAAAAAACTGTTTACCTTTCAAAAACAAAGATCAAGTACACAATAGTCTATTGCAGACTGACATAATTAATTTACCTCAGCTTCATTACTGTGGTTGAGTAATATATTTGAGGCTTTGATGTCTCTGTGAATGATTCTTCTTGGGCAATCGTGGTGGAGATAGTGCAATCCTTTTGCTACCCCAACAGCTACTTTAAACCTTATATTCCACTCTAGACATTCAGGTCCTGAAATATTAGATGTCATCACTTTTATCAGCCATGTAACCTTAACACTATTATTCATAGTTATGCTTGAAAATAGAAGAGATGGATTGAGAGGTGCACCAAAGAGCATAGAGGCAAGGCTGCCATGTGGAGCCAATTGTAGAACAAAAAAGAGACCTTGGTCGATCCCAAACCCTATCAAGCGTGTTGCATTGGGGTTGTTAATGTGAGCAATGATTCCAAGCTCTGTCAAGAAATCACCAACTGTGTCCTCAATTTCCTTTTCATTCCTCATTAACCTCTTAACTGCTACAATTCGACCATCTGGTAGGCATCCTTTGTACACTTCAGCATGACCACCTTTTCCCAGCATGTTCTCTACACAAACCCAAATATAAACACGTGCATACAATTTTCCAACAAAAATACTTTTAAATATAACGCTCATTTCATCCAAAATCATTCAGAAGATATCCGTTTTTCATTTTTCAAACATTCTTAACGAACTCAATGAAAACTCAGTAGTAAATACCATAAACTAAGTTTGACATGAAATAATAACTTAAGAAGAAATAACGTGCATAAATTGTAAAGTGAAAAAAAGAAAATGGTTGCATAATTTGGCGTTGATTCATACCAGGGTTGAAATCGTCGGTTGCAGCGACGAGTTCAGCGTAATTGAAGTTCTTCCAAGAAGGCTTGGTGGGAATGCCGTCAAAGTCAATGGAGACATCTAAATCATCGTCGTCATTGGCGGGTCGAATACGCGCCAACTTGTTCCTCAGGCTCCGGCGCGAGATCTCGTAACTCGCCCCGAGCAGAGGAATCGTCGAGAATCTTCTAACGGACTTGAACCTCAACACGTCCATCATCGTCTTCCATTGCTGGTTCTGCGCGTCTCTCCCTTGTCCCCGATTCGGGCCCGTTATGGGCGACCCAAGCGCGCCGCAGTTGCCGCTCCCCGTGCTGTCCGAATCCGTCCCCGAAACGGGAACCCCAAAGACATCCCTCGGAGACCCCAATACGTCGTCGTCACACGCAACCTCCTTCTTGGGGTTCCCCATTATTGACGGTAACTCCAGTTTCCGGGTCCATTTCTTTTCTTTCATCTCTTTTCCCTTTTTATCTAATTTCTCCATATCTTTTGGACAATAACAGCAGCAATATAAACAAAAACAAAAAAACTCTACCTCGTACAGACAGATGAAGGTCTGGTTTTCTTTAAGGAAAGGTGTGTTGAAAAGGAGGATGTGCAGTTGTTAGCGAGACATGGTTTGTTTAGCGAGACATGGTTTTTGTTAGCGAGGCATGGTTTGTTAGCGAGGCATGGTTGGTTTTCTCCCCGGAAGAGCTTAGTGGGAAGATTGAAAGTGGAAGCTGACGACGCCCTCAGCACTAAGAAAAAAAAAGGCAGGGAAGAAATTCCTTACCTCAGTTTTTCCATTTGATGAGGGCGTGTGTTCGGTGGATTGAAGCCGCGGGGATAAGAGAGAAGAAGGTGGAGTAATTCAAAATTGGTATATCTTTGAGTGGTGGTTATTCTTGGGAGCAGGAGAACATACCAACTAAGGATGTTTGGAATATCTTTACTATATTTATACATTTCATTTCCTTCTATCTTTTTCCTCACTTTTTCTATGGCCAATGTCCCACATTTTTTCCAACGTCCAACGTACCAAACCCATGCAACATGCACCTACGTCAATGTTGCTAGCCTCAAACATTCATTTTAGTTTGTCAAGTAGTATTAAACCAAACCAAAATCTCCAAACTTGCATTTCTATATCATTTTTTAGTTCTTAACCTTAGAAATTAGCAGGCTTAGATATCCAACATACATATCAGACACATATAGATACTCATACGACACTCATAGAATACGTATTATTTAATTCAAAAAATATTGTTGAATTTATGACAATTATAATACGGTTCTAACACAGTTTTAAAAAAAAGAAATACATTAATTTTATAAAAACTCAAATTTATTATAAAAAATTTATTATGATAATAAAAATAAGAAATACATTTTTTTGAACCGGTTATAAAAACATCTTCCGGCTAATTTTTTTTATAACATACTTATATACATAAATATCTTTATTGTGAATTTATATAATTTATAATTATATCACTACAAAAAAAATCATGAAATATAAACCAATTTTTAGTGACCAAAATAATTAGTTACAATAATAACTAAAGTAGAAACTATCTTAGAAACTAAAAAAAAATTGGTTTATAAATTAGTTTATATTATTATTAAATAGTTTCTAAATTAGTATCTAATTAGCAAATTTTAACTACCAAGTATTTAGTTTTTAAATTTGGTAGCAAAAACATTGGTGGTTAATTAGATATCAATTTAGATACTATTTAACAATAATATAAACTAATTTATAAGACATTTTTTTAAAGTTTCTAAAATGGTCTCTAATTTAATTACTATTGCAACTAACTATTTTTATCTATAAAAATTGGTTTTTATCTGTGTTTCTTCTTGCGTGCATGTCGCATCAATTTTATGCTACATAGCTTAATACATTCAAAAACTAAAATATCAGTTAATGGTGGTTAACTTCAAAGTACTATACAACTATAAAAAATTGTTGTAAGACCATACACTAAGATAAAAGTTGGTTTATTTAGAATTTTTTTAGGAATCTTAATCGGCATGAAGAGATGATACGATTATATTGTAGTAACATATCAACATGAAATTTTAATAATAATCATAATATAGTAAAATATAACGTGAAATGTTGTAAAATATTATTACAAGTTACATGCAGGAAAAATACAATAGTCTTAATTATATTTATTTTTTAAAACGCAATCTAAATAGAAAAGTAATTTATTTGTTTGGCTCTGAGTTGTTCCAAATTTAATAGTCCTTTTTTAACTTTGTTAGCATTGCAATATTTTACCATATTTTTTTATCAACATAAGATTGCAAGCATATTTTGAAAGTCCATTTCTGTATTTACGATCAATTAAATCAATTGTTTGAGAGCATGGTGGACCAAAGCAATAAATATTGACTAAAAACTCCAGAGCTAAATACTGCATATGAAAATTACAATATATATTTCGGAAAAAAAAAATTATAATGTTTTCAAATATAAATTATAAAGAAAAAAGATTGAATGCAGGCCAAGTTATCTTCCCTTTCTACTAACATTGTATTTACTTTATGAACAATCATGTGAAAAATTATATCTATAATATTCTTTAAAAAGGAGTTTCATGAATATAGAATATCTCATGGTTCTTATATGGTTTATGTTTGTTACGTAAAAGAAAATATTGGTAAGAATTTATTCTAATACTTTTTTATTATAAGTATTAAAACCATGAAATTACTATTTTTTAACACGGTATAATTTTTTAATTTAAACAAAAACAACTTTTTTTCAGTCCCTTAAATTCAATTTCTATTTAAGTGATTGATTGCATTTAATGTGATGAGTTCATATCATAGTTATTTATTTTGTTTAATAGCTATCTTTGGACTGCAGTGCTATGATTCATTAATTTGTGGCAGTAAGGAAAGTTGGACTGGTTGGTTGTGAGTCATCGAAATATTATTATATTGTAAAATAATGTATGAAATGAACCGATTTTATTAAAATGTGAACATGTTGGAAATTATTGAAATGAACCGATTTTTAAAATGTATAAATTTAAGTAAATCGTGTTTAAAAACACCATTTTCTTTGGATTAATATCATATGGGAAACTTTTTTTATTTTTTTAGTAAAATTATTTTTTAAAATACAATTTTATTTTAAATTTTGCTGCACGCTTTTAATTTTCTTTTATTTTCCTTTCAAAGATCATGCTTATGGGGTTTCAAACTTGACCTTGTGGAATAAAACTCTCTTCACTTCAAAAGGACTACACTTCCTTTCATTAAAAATAATTTAAAGAAAATTAATAAAATATATTTTTTAATATATTTCAAAACATGATTTGAACACACGCTATCAATTCCAATAAACTTGTGCTTGTAGATTTTTTTAAGTTTTGAAATGATATTTATAAGTTTTTTTTTCTAAGAAAAAAATTTGAGAAATTGGATTTGGAGTGATTTGAAAGAAAAATGAAGTTGTTTGGAGTGAAGGTATATTAGGATAAATTTATAAAAAAAAAAATCATTAAATTTTGTAAGTAGTGTGATGATTGTGTAAAAAATTTAATACTTTAATAATAATTATAAAATATATATTATAAATTAATTTTCGCAAATATGAGATGAAGGAAAAGTACTTTGCCTCAACTTTTACATTTTATTATTATTTTATTTCTTGATTTACGAACTTTTCAACGCATTTATCACCTCTTAACTCTTTATCACCTCTTAACTCTGTGTCTTATCCAAAGCATAAGTGCTTTAAAGTTTTTTCATTCCAAAAATGTTCAAAATGAATTGGACTATTTTGATAAAAGAAAATAAGTGAAATGACAAAAATGTCTTATCTAATTTGTTTTTCTTTAAAAAGTTCTTTTCAGAATACACACCAATAAAGTTATTTAAGAAATTTTATTCTGAAATTTTTTTTCTCACATAAATCATATTATACATGCACGCTATATTCTCAAATTTTGTTTCAAACGTGTTTTTAAGACTTATCTATATTGTCGTAATAAAAAAAATTATGTCCATTTTAATAATTTCAGGATAAAATATCACCATTTATGCGGTTTTGCCATCATTTTACCATCAAGTTTATCTTCATCTTTCAAACAAAACAATGTTACATGTTTAACAACGAATGTTTAAGTGGTAAAAAAATTAAAATATGAGATAGTAATAATATGTAATTAGTCAATTTTAAGTTAAAAAATTAGTAACTATACATTTGTCAAGAAGAATTACGGCAGTGAACCTACTTACTACATGGTAGAAGTAATTATCGATTAATTTTTCAAAATTCAATCTAAATGTAAATTAAATCGAATAAAATATATTAAATCTAAAATTCAGATTGAATTTAACGAGATAAAATGGAATAAAAATTTTCCTGTTCAATTTAAATTAGATTGAATGGAGTCAATTATAATAAGGTTAACTTATCCAAATTAGATTTTGAATGAACTTAATTTGGAATGTACTAAGTTTAATATTGTGATGTGATTTAGCAGAAGCAAATATTTTGGTCTCTTTATTCTCCATTACAAACGACAAACGACAGGTAAAACAAAACCTTAGCATAAATGAGACATAAGAACAATGATACGAAAGATTAACGTTTAGAGAAGGTTTTAAGGTTGTGAATGAGATTATCGATATACCTATTCTGTCGCTCTTCATTCACAAACAAATCCTTCATCTCTTTAATTCTTTCTCTGTAGATCTTTCCCTCTTCTTCAACCACAACCAGTTTCAACGACTCAGCCACCGAGTCACTCGAGAACGATCCATCGCTTTCATCTCTGGGCACAGAATACCCCATCTTCTTCTCCTCCAACACTCGCGCATTTATCCCTTGATCTGCCAAGAACGTTAACAGAACCAACGCTTTCTCGTTCTGAATACCCTCCACCACAGAGGTCCAACCGGAGTGAGTCAAGAACCCACCAACCGCCACGTGTTCCAATATCTTCAACTGCGGCGCCCAACTCCTGCACACAACCCCACGCGCCTTCGTTCGCTCCTCGAACCCTTCCGGCAAC
>Ga0123342_1000049_pt1 | contig 117971 bp, 60 predicted proteins | sample Turbeawhitnodule_FD_89960 | JGI IMG/M metagenome (GOLD analysis project Ga0123342, IMG submission 89960) | Root nodule microbial communities of legume samples collected from Mexico - Turtle bean Mexico white nodule | ecosystem: Host-associated > Plants > Roots > Nodule | place: Mexico: Nepantla... | reverse complement strand
GTTCATCCTTCGGAAAAGCCAAATAGAGCTACAGAAGAGAAGTCAGAAGCAATTTGCCCTGCAACAAAATGTGAAGAGGCAAAGAAAGGCACAAATAAAACAGAAATTCAGAAAACGTCTTCATTGGTAGTAAAGAATCAAGCAAAAAAACGTGCTGCTGGCAAAGCCAATGCCACAGTTAGTAAATACGCAGACGATGCTGGTGGCAGAACTGAAGCTTTGGATGATGAAACCGAAGCTCCAGATGACAAACTTGAAAATGAGTTAGGAATGGCACCTGAAGTAGAATTGGTTCATCCTTCAGAAAAACCAGATACATCAACAGAAGAGAAGCCAGAAGCAATTTGCCCCGCGCCAAAATGTGAAGAGGTAATGCCTCCTAAAAGAGTCACAAATAAAACTGAAAAACAGAAATCTTCACTGGTAGTAAAGCACCAAGCAAGGAAACGTCCTGTTGGTAAAGCCAAGGCCACAGTTTCCAAGGATTTATCGAAATCAAAAGTTGCAGTATCTAGGGAGAAGGTTCCTAATGAAACGGGGCATGAGGCAGAGATAGAAACCACAGAAGAAATGCCCTTTCCTGCTGATAGATGTGACAACTCAGCCTTAGCAAGAAATAAGTCAGAGAATTTAGCTGAAGAGAAGGAGAATAGACCAATTGATGGAGTGCAGAATCCTGTAAAGGGCAGAAGCGATGACAATCCAAATTATAAATCTAATGTAAGGCCAAGAAAGATGAAGTCTACTAAAGTGGGGCTCAATCCATCTATTTCAGAATCTAACACGAGAGTTAAAACTGAAGCGGCATGTTTTATATTAAGCGGGCACCGCCTACAGAGAAAAGATTTTCAGCAAGTAATCAAGCGCTTAAAAGGAAGGGTTTGCCGGGATTCTCACCAGTGGTCATATCAGGCAACACACTTCATAGCTCCAGACCCCATACGCAGAACTGAGAAATTTTTTGCTGCGACTGCATCAGGAAGGTAAGGAATGTCAGACAAACTACAATAAAATTCGTATAGAATGCCCCTTTTACACGGTGGTTTCAAACCAAAGCAAGTGGCATGGAAATTTTTTGTTGTAGTAGCTTCCCTTGTAGGATAGATTTTAGAATGGAGGTGTTACTATTGAATCTCCTCTTAGAATCATTGAAAAATAAGCATCACTAACGTCTTTAACTTTCCTTTCGTATTCTCAGTATAACAATGTAGTTTGGCTTTCTTTGATTATGTGTATAAATAAATATTCAATCTTTGGTGGAATGCAGGTGGATTCTGAAAACTGATTACTTAAGTGCCAGTAGCCAGGAAGGAAAATTCTTGGCGGAGGAGCCTTATGAGTGGCACAAAAGTGGTCTCAGTGAGGATGGCGCAATCAATATGGAGGCTCCAAGAAAGTGGAGGCTAGTTAAAGAAAAAACAGGTCATGGCGCCTTCTATGGAATGCGTATTGTTGTATACGGCGATTGCATTGCTCCGCCTTTGGTATGTTTTGTTTTGATTTTTGTTCGTTTTATGCTCTTTTACTACTTGCCAATGCTACCCTTGTTTTCATCTGAATTGGAATAGACTTTAGGGATGGTCTCTGTTCTGATGCAGATTTGTATAGTCATTAATGAAAATATAAATGAGTCTCCAACCATTTCTTTCAACTGCGTTTTATTGAGGTTGACTTATATCTCTGGTCCAACACAATTGTTTTATAGGATACTCTGAAACGTGTCATCAAAGCTGGCGATGGAACAATCTTAGCTACTTGTCCTCCTTATACACGCTTCCTTGGTACCGAAATCGACTATGCTGTAGTTAGCCCTGGCATGCCACGTGTTGATATGTGGGTCCAAGAGTTCTTAAAACATGAGATACCTTGTGTTGTAGCGGACTATTTGGTTGAGTATGTTTGCAAGCCCGGGTTCTCCCTGGAGAAGCATGTATTATATGGCACTCATGCTTGGGCAGAGAGATCGTTTGATAGACATAACAGCAGGGCAGAAGAGATTGTTGCTCCTGAGGATTCCACTGATGATGATGATGATGATGTAACTTGCCAAGTGTGTGGATCCCGCGACAGAGGAGATATAATGCTGATTTGTGGTGATGAAAGTGGTTCTGTTGGGTGTGGAGAGGGTACTCACATCGATTGCTGCGATCCTCCCCTAACAGATGTACCTGAGTACGATTGGTTTTGTTCAAAATGCAGTACCACCCCAAACTCCTCAAACAATCCCACTAAAAGGAAAAAGAGTGTTTTATCATAATCTAGTCTTTAGTTCTCATCTACACAATAAGAATGGTAATGTATAATCCTTTGTAATTAACAAAATTAAAGCTTATTTCAAACTCCTTTCAGTAAGGCTATTTATTAACTCTGGGTTGAATGGCAAGAGGTTTCTAACCACTCAAAGTGTTATGTCCGTTTTTTTAATTAATTTTTGGCTATTACGAAACATTATTATGCATAGCTTGTAAATGTAAAAAAGTAACTTTTCTTTCAAAGTAATTTTTTAAGTAAATTGTTAAAATAATAAATGTTGAATTTAAATATTTTAATTTATTTTTAGTATAACATAATTTTGTTAAAAGTTACACAAACTTTTACATATAATTATTATAAAACTTAAGCGTATGATAAGTCTACTATGCCATAAATAGTCGTAGTCATTGATTGTATTGATAAACATTAAAAAGTGGCTGCTTCTTCCTGCACCTCCAATATTTCTTTAGACACCTCCATACTAAATACGAATTTACTGTTATGCTCTTCAATAAATAATTTAGAAAATAAAACCTTAAACATTTGGTTTTTACGCTTTACGCTCTCTTTCTCTGTGCTCTTCTCTCACCCTGTGGCACCTTCACGGTCTCCTATTTCGGTGTACCTCTAAGACTGATTCCCTTCATTTCGGCACACCTCCAAGGTTATTTGTGGTGATTCTTCATAGTTTTGGAAATTTTTTTGTTCCGCACTGGCAATTTTGTGGTTGTAAAGGTGAGTATTTGTGTTTTTTTGGAGTGTTTTACCGCAATGTTTGGTGCTATTTGGTTGATTTTTGTTATTATTTAGAACTCTTGGTTTACGTAAACTGATAAATGGGAGTCGATTGAAACCACATTACGTAATCTGAAAATAATTTTCATTCCTTTCTAAATCTTTACATTTTTAAATTATTTAATTGATGTATTATGAATTGTGTAAGAAAGATAAATCTATTACATTTTTAAATTATTTAATTGATGTATTATGAATTATGTAAGAAAGATGTATTATGAATCGTGTAAGCCATTAATCCAAATTTTTGATTGAATTCAGTGTTACATAATTTGAAATATAAATTTTAAAATCTTTAACTTATATAATCCGTAGATATGTCAAATTATCCCGTCCGAAACATAAAACAAATTACATACATCTACAGTGCAACCATATGGATGAAAAAACTGAAAAGTCACTTAAAAATGTTGACACCACAACAAACCGCTGTCACTCCTTTCACTTAAGAAGATGTTTTGATAAGAGAATAAACTCACCCTTTTCAATATACAAAATATATATTGGTAAGATTTAGGAAAGTTGAGAAAGTGAGTTGAAAGTTTATTATCAATTTTCAATTACTTGGTAAATTTATTTGTTAAAATAGGTAACAAATACAAAAGGCTCAGTTATTTTTTAGTTGGATTATTTATTTATTTATTCAATTTCAATTAATTATTTTATTAACAAAAGGCTTCATCAAGCTTTTTAACTTTTTAAAAAAATTTAAGTTCCTCACTTATAAAAAAAGACAACAATGTGACATTTTGTAAATTTAATCATGATTTTCACTTTAATAAAATATAGCAATGTGTTCTTCTGTACGTCAAAATTAATGTTGTTAGTTTTATAAATTGTTAGTATACATTCTTGCAAACTATATGCTATATAAATTAAAATGTTTCATATTTATTTATTAACTGTTTTATTATTAATTTAGTTAAAAGTAATCGCATTGTGATTTTAAAAATTGAAGAACTTGAATGAAATTTGTTAATAATTGATCAAATTAAAAAAAGTTAAATGTAGGATTAAATCAATATAAAATTTTATAAATAAACATGCCCTATGACATATTTTAATAAAATTTAAATTTTATTTATAATTTTTGTTTCATTTTTTTAATTAATTTTAAATTCCCCTAATCTTTTATTTGTAGATTAATTATTTTAATTAATTTTTATTTTTATTTTTTATACCATTTTTAATTATTTTAATTGAATGTCAAATATTATAAACCATTTATTGATTTATACCACATGTAATTTGCTCTTCTTGTTATACTATTATGAACAATATTTTTAAAAATTGGATTGATACTTGAATTAGTGAAAACACCAGTTTATGTAATAATTGAAGTAAAAAAATAATATAATCTGTAAATTAATATATACGACTTAATTTTTCCATGAAATCTTCAAGCTTGTGCTTATATTTATTTTGAAAATATTTTGATTGAAATTGAAAAATATTAAAGATTTGAAATAAAAAAGCAATTCAAGTTTATTGTTTAAATATTTATTTGATTCAATTTCATTAGTTTGGTATTAATTCAAACAATTCTAAAAAATTTCTTGTATAGTATCATATTCCAAATGCAAGAATATTTTGATCGAAAGACAAAATTCTAAAAAGGTGGGTGGTCTAATAGTAATTTGCAGATGCCAATAGTAACAACTCTTTAATAAAACGCGCAAATGTATTGGGCTTTCTTTAACTTTTCAACCTAAAATGAGTTAGTTATACCATAAAGCCTGTCTTTTTTCCATACAAAATTTGAAAGGCCTTTTTTCCCGTTAGTAATTCCAAAAAGCCTCTTTCTGCCTTTTTTTTATAATCATTAATTTTTTGGTGCAATTTTACATGAAAATTAATGAAAATGGGAGATTTAAAAAAAAATATCCACAGTTCTATTAGCATAAACGACTTTACTATAAAGAAATTATAAATACACAATTTTACTATAAAGATTTTTTTTAATTTTAAATGAGATCATGTTGGCATGACACTGCAGTAAATTATTTTAATATTAATATTAATATATACTATATTTATATATCAATATGTTAATATTACTTGCTTATGTACCAATATTATTTTTAAAATGTATAAATTATTATCTACATAATTATTAAAAAAATAAGACCAATAGGTGATTTTATAAAAATTATAAAATAAAATTGTTAAAAATTAACTTTTTATTTTTATGCAGTTATATATTAACATTTTTTTGGTAATTTTTTTGTGATAGTAGGAGAAAATTAAACTATAAATCAATATTGCATAGTAAAAAAAAAGGCAAATTAATAAAAGAAATTGTAAGTGAATTTTACTATAAAACTTGTTTATATGACAATTACTTACAACCGGAACAATGTTGCTCATTTTAACGGTTGAGGTTTGTCCTATTAGAAGGTCAATATTTTCTTTAATTGGTTTTGTCACAATTTAATTTCATTAAGTTCATGAGATAATGCGATATTTGGATTTTGACAAGTTATTTTATCAAATTTATTAAACTTATATTAGCTGCACAAAGAAGAAATGAGAGTCAAATCAAGCACACATTGGCCAAGGTACCTTCAAAGATGGACAATAGTGTAGATTCAACGACATAATCGTCTAATCCAAAATATTCAGTTCAATGGTAATGGTAATTTGCTTGACACGATAATATACATAAAATGATACATTAACCATACTATTCAATACATATGCCTCTAAAGTCAACATCTGACGATGATGTAAGTTCATTTCGTTTTACTTTTCATGATGTAATTTTATTTATCTAAAATATTACATTGTTTTTTAAAATATGATACATAAAAAAAAATTGACTAATCCCAACTACAACCTCCTTATCAACATGTTGGATCTTCTTTTTATGGTTAACAATTTCATGTTGGTTAGTCTAATAATATGTTTTTAACAATCATCAATATCCACATACATGAATCATCACCACCACTTGTATTTTCATTTTCCACATCAATAAATTCCTTACACATTCAACATACAATATTTTTCTAATGAATCAGATATTTTTTCAGTCCACCAAATATGTTTTGGAGCATTGACATTAATTCCTCTATATGCATACAATCCAACAACATCCATGCACTAATATCGACTCGTAATGCTTTCACAAGAACTCAACAATGAAGATAATGACGATAAAAACAATAATGATGGTCCACTACTGTCTGACTATCACTTCCATAGAAGTCTAAAAGACAAAAAAGAAGATCACCTTCTGACAAATCTTCTAATAAATAAATTACTTGATGTAATGTAATAATATTTATATTATAATTTAATTACAATTGATATTATTAACTTTCACTCTTTTTTTTCATTTTGCAATAAAATGTATAGATTCAATTTTGTTCTAATTTTCTCAAATATAATTACCAATTTCTATATTTTAATTTTTTTTGTTATAATTTTTACAAAATAACTACTGTTATTATTTATTTCTCAATTGCACAATATTAATTTTTAATTTCATAATTCATATTTTTATATAAAAAATTTATACTAAAATATTAATCACATTATTTTAAATAATAAAAACATGAAAGATCTCACGTAAAAAATTGTATAAATATATAACAAGTTTAATTTAATATAAAAAAATTGGAAAATGTGCAAATTGGTTCGAATTTAGTATAATATAAGTGTAATTGAAATCATGTCACTAAAAGAAAGAAATTTTAATTAATATTAATTAAAATGGTGTGGATTAAATACAATTTCTTCTCTTATATTAAATTTTATTTTCACAAATCCAAATTCATGTTATACTTATTCACAATAAGATATGGATGAATAAAATTTTGAAAAATCTATAAAATGATATTGATGTGTTGATTAAAAAAATCTAGTTTTGAATAGTAAGTTAGCACAAGTGATAGGTCCCTTTGCATATAGCGACACGAAAACAACTGAGCATGTGTTGTTGTAAAGGAATATTGTTCCCTGCAAACTCAGATCTCAATAAAACCCATCACTTTTTTTTCCTTTCTAACTGGCAATGAAATTCGATTCCCCATGTCTCGCAAAAAACAACACTCATTCCTCTTTTTACCTTTTAACACTATTATTCTTTTCACCTTTTCAATAATTTATTTTTTCACTTTTTTTATTGCGAAATATGAGGGTAACCTTGCTCATTAAAATAGCATAATTTGAATTAAAAAATGTGCCAAGAAATCATGGGATATTTCATCAAACACATTATTATGCCAAAGAGGTGTAGAAAAAAGGGTGTGTATGTGTATATTATCCATGCTTATCTGGACACAAAAGAAGGCACATGATAGCAGCACATGGTGCTTCTGCCACCACTTAACCTCTTTTCACTGTTCCCTTCATTCAAACATCACGTCTTCACAAATTCCCTTCAAACCTCAATGTTTCTGCCTTATATAACATATTCATTTATAATCCTGCATAATGAACGTGATATTTTTAATCCAAAACAAGTACCATCCAATTCAATTTAATCTAAAGCAAAAAAAATTATATAGGTTGTATTTGAAGACATTGAAATCATGAACTTGGACATGGTTATCTTCTAGGGAGCTACTAAGAGTATAGAATTTTTAAAGGAAAAGAAAAGAAAAAGACTTCTGACCACAGAATAATAATCGTATATAACAATCAAAGAGATGGTACCCTCGTTAGATGCACCTTTTCTTTCGCCACAAGTGTTATATGCTTTCTAGGCCAATATTAAAGTATAATTCAAATAAAAAAACAATGCAGTCAGAGAAGTAGTTCATCACTACCTACTAAAGCTTAACCAATATATTATCCATATTTTTTCAGAAATAGTAGTATTTTATTGTCTCTATCATGAATGATAGAGATATGCAAGACACGTCTTTTTTATCTGTTCCACCAATGTTATTTATTCAAGCATACTTTTTTTTTTAATATTTTTTACATCTCAATTCAAACAAAAATATTAAAATGAATAGGAATTTGTTTATAGCGTTTATTCAAATATCAGTTCAATTATAGCTGTGCAATGGCCATGTAAGATAACTATTTACCATTCATTATAGATAAAACAACAAGTTAAAATATTCGTATAAGAAAAGAAACGGAATATTTTCACTTAATATATCTATTTTGGATTTTATTTTTTTGTGGCTTTTACTTGGAAAAGACGTGCTCAGTATATAGCCTGTCAACAAAAGTTGGGGGTGTTAAATTCATGTGAAACAATTTAACATCAATTCCATGAGTAAATACATTTATTAAAACGTAATAAGTTTATTTGAACTAACATATTAAACATGGTGCAAATTTTGTTCTGCAATTTTTTGTTCTTGACCCATGGTTTTCCATAAACAAGAGTTGCTTAATCAAGATACAGAATCTTAGTTATATCCGAAAATGTAATAAACTCCAATCACGGCACACAGTTTTGCTAGCATTCTTTTACTTAAACGTAAAACAATGAGAAAGAAGATATTTAGACGCAGTTGCATTTAGTCCAAGAGTTAGGTGATTTTTGAAAGCTTTGTTTTCTCCCCTCATCTGGGAAATTCTTAGTGGCATACACTTTGACTTGGTCAGTTGTCACATTTGTTGTTATTAGCTGAGTGAATGATTTTCTCTGATATTTTAAGTTGGTGTCTTCAAAACCAGCAAATGCGAATGTGAATAACTTCAAACTTTTTTCTGGCAACAGTTGGATCCTTCCTCCAAGGTGGAAGCTCACAGAAGACAGTGTAATAATGCATCTCTTACACAGAAGAAGAAATACATAAGCTTTTGCGTGTATCAGAAACCACGCCTCAAACAAAAGACAATTATTAGGCTTCCAAGTTTGAATCCAAGCTTTTTTGCATTCATTCCCAACGACCCTCTTCAATTTGTCTATAAGTAAACACTGGTATAAAGTTTTAGGTGTGTAATGCTTAATATATATGTATAAAAAAAAAACTTGAAAAAGATTTTACTGGTACCAAAGACATGGGTAAAAGAGTTGTGATGGTAAAAGTTGAATTGACGTTTCCTCTCTAATCCTTTGTTTTCTTGTATTGAGTGCAGATTAGACCTTTTTCATATTTGTTGTATATGAATGCAAAAGTGATTAGAAAACTGACCACTTTTTCCCTTCTGCACAACTTCATCATGCCTTCTACAGTTGCCTCCACTATTTTCTGCAGCTATTGGATTCTCTTCAATTGCTGCAAACACCTACACTTCTTCAGCTCTTGGTCTAATTCCAAATAACCTTACATCATCTTCAATGAACCAATGCCCTATAGAATTAGACCATGTCACGTATTTCAATATATAGCATTTATTATACTTCTGGGCTTTTGACCTTGCATATAAGTTTCTTTTAACAAAATCGTATTCATAAAGAAAACTAGTTATTTTAATAAATAGTGTTTAATTATTTAGCAATGTGTATTACTTCTTGAAATTACCTTTCAAATTGTTTCAGTTCAATATTTCATTTAATCATTTACCCAAGAAACTTTTATATCATCTTATAGCATAGACTTCAGACTCTAGCCATGAAAATTAGTTTATAAGATAGGTTCTATTCGTATTTATATATTATAGGTCAAATGCTTTGATTGGTTTTACTCATGGTAGTTAAAATCAAATTTCAATCCTTTCTTTCATAAAACTTAAAAGGTTAGGTACCCTCCAGGCTTAGGTCGGTTTCTCAAACCTAAAACACATTAAGGGGTCGAATTACAACCAGTACTTATAAAAAAACCAGTGTTTAGAAATCTCTTACCTAAACCAATTATAAGGTTTTTAAAGTTAAAGAATAAATTATATGTTTTCATGATTTATTTTATTATTAAATATATTTATTTATTTAATATATAATCTGAAAAAGTAATTAAGATTCCCTATGTATTTAGAAGTAGTTAGTGACGAATAGGCGAGTTTCTTGGTGGACCCCACCTTTAATTTAACTTCTCATTTCTCCCCCTTTAAGCTTACTCACTTCTCCACGCTTCCTTCCTCTCTTTGTCCTCTAAGAAAAAGGCCATAAATTTGTTCCAAAAGTGAATATGAAGTCAACACACATTATATGCATTACGAAATAAATTGCATCAAGTAAAATTTTAAAAATCAATTTCAAATTTATGGTAAAAGATAATAAAAAGGAAAAAATAGACACAGTAAAAAAATATATTAATAAATTCACGCCTTTTAAAAAGATTCAATTTTCTAATAAAGAAAATATTTAACTAAATTATTTAAAATAGAAGTCATGGTCATTGCAATAATGTAAAACACATTTTAAAACGTAGGAAGTTTTAAATCATTTAGTTTTGCGCTGCAGCTCCAAATTTCAGAAGTAGACTTCCAAATTAATAGTAGCTTTGTACAACTAATAAATGAGAGCATAAAAGTAATGATATAGAATAAAACAGAAGAAAAATGTGACAAAATTTTCCCAACTTATCCATCTGTACAAGAAGCGACGAAGCAGAGATTCTTGGATTTTTATTTTATTTTATTTTAATCAGCAGCTCAACGCCTCGTACTTGACCGGAATGGAACGGTTGAATCCCGTTTGCGAAAGCAAGTTTCCAACCACCGCAAGATCGCGGCAAAAGACTCCCTGAAAAACCGCGGGATTCGCAGTGGAAGGAGACGAAACGGTGCACTTTTGGTTTTCCAATTTAACGGCTTTGGCCTGAGCTTCCAGAACAGCCTGAGCTTCCAGAACATTTTTCATCCTCTGCTTCTCAGCAACCTCCTCGTCCATTATGGAACCCATCACGTTGGTGTAACCCTTCTGAAGCAGCCTGTAGAGCAAGAGCGACGACATTCTCGCCCTCTCCTTAACAGAATCGAGGTCGCGCTCCTCCGCCAGCTCGCACCGCTCAATGAAGCACATTGCCTTGTCGGGCTTGTGTTTCAGGGACAGCAGCAAATGCGCTCTCTGTAACTCCGAACGACCACACCCGCGCCGCAATCCGATGAGACCGTGGTAGTCCACGTTGGAGGTGTCTCCCGAAGCTACTCTCTGTTTCAGTTCCTGGATCTTGGTCGTGAGGGCGCAGAGTTTCCCGGGGATTTCTCTGGCGCGCACATTTTGTCGCTTCCAGGCGGGGCCGGCGAGTTTGCGATCGCGCAAGATGGTGTTGTAGAGGAGTTTGAGGTGTTCAAGGTCGTGGAGTGAATCTGGGAAGCACCGAATGGATTCCAGAATAGAGGCTCGGGTTTCCAGCGCTTGGATGCAGGTGGGGTCCAGGGCGAGGGTTCTGTTGCAATCGGAGATTGAATCGGCGATTCGGCCGGCGGAGCGGTGAGCAGAGGCTCTGTACATGTAGCACTCGGCGAGGAAGGCCTGCGGGGCGCCGCGGCGACCGTCAACGATTTTGGAGAAGTGGCGGATAGCCTCAGAGTGGAGGCCGGCTTCCAGAGCAGCGAGCGCGGCGGCGCGGCGACGGAGAAGGAGCTTTATGTGGGCAAGGAGTTGGGTCACTGCTTCGGACTCCGGCATTGGGGCCCGGGGTGGGGTTGTGTCGCCGGAGAAGAGGGGGTTCGAGAGGGAGAAGCTGTCGTCGGACCAGCACACGCTCTCGCGGCGGAATGCGGCCGAAGCCAGCCTTTTACCCGTTTGGAGAAGAACCATTGCGTCTTCCATTAGGCCTAGGTGACAGCATGCTTTCCCCAGAACCAAGTATCTGTTACAAAAATAGAACAGAAAAATGTAAAAATGATTTCCAATTCAAAGTTTCTCAATTATTTTTTAATTACTGGATTACATAAAAAAAACCTTACACAATTTACAAATACAAAATTATAATAGAAAATATATTATTTTAGACGAAATCAAGACATTTTTTTAAAACTCTTTTCACATCATTTTTTGTTTTATTTAACATTATAGAGGATTAACAACAGCGGTTTTAACACATTCATTAAATTTATAAATCACAGTGACACCTATTTTTTGCAAATATTGTCAAAAAAAAAAAAAATTAAAAATGGTTCGAAGATATAGGGTCAACATTTATTTTTTTATCGTGAAAATTGGAAAAAATTGATGTGAGAATTCCAAAACAGTTTAATATTAATTATTTGAAAGAGGAAGAAAAGCAATTAATAATATTAATTAGTAATTTAAGAATTGAAGTTGCAGTGAGTTAGAAAGAGAAAATCTGGGAGAGTTGAAATGTGAGAACACTTAAACGCAAAGATTTTAATAATATTATATTAGTAATTTGATGGGTTTCCCATTGTTACGGTGCATTGAATTGAATTGGGGTTTTAAAAGGAGGAGTTAGGAAACATTTCATTATGGCAGATTATGGCAGGCCAGCTGGCAGAGCATTTACTCACACCCCATCCCCATATGACATCTACTCCCAAACTCAACTCCAATACCAATAAACTCCATTTTAATTTTAAATGCTGTCAAAACAATTATCTCTAAATTAAAATATTAAAATCCAGAGCAGTGACAGACTGGAAAACCAATGCAAGAGGGACATACTAAATACTATAATAATGACAAATGACGTAAAACTTAATTTAATTTATTTTTAAAAATTACTATGACGGGAAATACCTCCAATACCCTTCCTTGTCGCAACTTTTACACAGTCCTGCCATAACCTTCTTCTTCAAGTCAGAGACAGAGAAACACTTGAAACTCTGATCCGAAGTCGATGAATCAGACGAGAGAAGCTTCGCGCCCTCCCTAGAAAGTTGTTGCGAAGAACTATCGGAAGAAACCGACTCATCGTTCGCCATTTTCAAGCTCGGAATGTAGTCCTGAAGCATATCCGCCACCTCTTTGAACCTCCGCAGACAGAGCAGACACCTCGCTCGCAGTTCCAGCGCTTCGTCGAGCCGCGGATAGATCGCGAGAGCCGCGTCGAGAAGGTTGAGCGCCGAAGCGATCTCGCTCTGTTCCTGCGTGGCCATCAGAGAGCGAGCGTCTCTGATGTATTTCTCAACAACCTACACTCACAGGCGCGTGTTTAGGAACGACGGAGGGGAATATAGGGATTTCTTAATTAAAATGGAAGCGAAAGGCGGCGGTGGAAGATTCTTACCTTACGGTTGGTGAGCCACCAGTGCTTTTTTTCTGTTGCATTGAGATAGGGAGTGGTCACGGCCATTGATGGTGGTGTGGCAGAAGATTCAACCCTGGACCGTCAAAATATCAAACACCCTCTCCTTTGGTCCCTTCTCTTTCTTCTCCCACCTGTTAACAGGTAGGAGTGTTATTGCTTTCTCTCTCTCTCTCACTCCCTCTCACCGAGCTTATAATAAAAGGAAGAGAAGTATATAAAGGGGAGAAGAGAGTTTGAGATAGAAAACGGGTGCAATGGACAAGTGACGAACAAACTAGGGATTCTAGATTCTATCAACGTTGTTCACATCTTTTACCTTATTTCTCTCTTTTTATTTCTCTTATTTTATATTATATTATTTATTATAATAATTTTTTTTTCTTTAATAAATGTGTAGATCTAGCATTTAAACAAACGTATCATTTCCATTGTGAAATTCAAACAATGTGAACAAATAAACAACTGTATTTATTTATTTTTAATCTGGCTTTTTTAATTTTATAGAACTTTATATACTAACGTCACAGCCTTACAGGTGTAAATACATAATAATAATTTCAAATACTAATTAAATATATATGATAACTATACATTTTAATGTTTCACTCAATATAAATATATAAAGTGTAAGTTGAGAGCAAACACCTTGCAAAAAAAATGCCTTGAAAGAGATATTGACAACTTTGACCTTTGTGCAAGAGCTTTCATCCTTTAACATCGTAGCTGGCAACACACACAGATTTAGATTCTCTCACATTACCAATATTGAGACCTTGTTCAAAGGTCTAGGACCCCAACTTTATGACTTCATTTTATTTTTTCTTAATAAAATATTATCTTCTTAACTGCTATTTTCAGATAGTGCTTCAAAATTAACAAATACATATTTAATTACGAGTTTTATTACAAGTTACGATAAATATATAATTACTCTTTTGAATAAAAAAAATCATTTTTAACTCTTTCGTGAGTTTGTGTTAAGGACATTTGATAAACTGTTCTTTTTTCTAACAATGGTCATTAACTCAAATTACTCAACATGGTTTGATAATTCCAGAGAAAAGTGAATAAATAGTATCTCTGCATGTGATATTCAAGTTTGATTAGTGCAATGAGCATTAGTTTGCAACTTTTTATGGTAAAAGCAGACTGTGATAATGGAATTTTAGATAAGAAACTTGGTCAATAAATAAATAATAATGTGTTAACAATTCACTTTGACATGAATGTCAACTTTAATTTTCTTTTCCCATTGGTGATTATGTTGATTCTGCAACATGTCAAGTTGCCGTAATCACCGAGAAAGAGGTTGTGTCATGTTTTTCTAGATGGATAGATATTTTGAAGAGGGATTTGAATTTTCATTTTTATGAAAAGTTTGAATTTGTAGAATTCAGATCAACATATAACACAACTAATATTATTTGGGTCAGTGTGTTAATTTAAATGTTATATAATAAATAATATAATAATATTTTACAGTGTTATTTAATTATCTCGTTTTATCGGTTTATTTCTTATAATAATAATGATTTTAAATTATATTAAATACATTTTTATTTGTAGTAACGTATAAAATTTTACCCTGAAATATATGATTATTAAACTCTTGTGGTTAGATTATAGTTTAATTTTAACTTGTTTGAAAGTGATATTAAATATAAACTAATTTTCTGTTATATTTTTTGTGAATAAAAAATATTTTGTCCTTTGTAAGATACATTACACTCCTAAGACTACGAGACACGTTATGTGCTATTCGATAATTCTAGCTAGTGTTAACTGATTTTAAGGTGAAGTCTAACCTATTATTAAAGTTTATAACCTAATTTTATGTGTTGACTATTGATAAATCATATTTTGTATTATGAAGTGTTGTATTAACTAGTTTTGATTATAATTTTTTTAAATTATGCTGATAGAACTTTTTTATGGGTATCGTGACATGTAAGCTTCTACCAAAAAAAAAGTGAAATAATGAAGAAAAGAAGATGCTTCAAAAGAGCTTTGAGCACTTTATGATAAACACACTTGGGTTGGTATTTAACATAGTCATAGCACCGAATAGTAGTGTAGTGTTTTGAAGGAGTACGTTCATAATTTGAGTAAGCTTATGCTATTCCTTAGTAAACTGTGCTAAACCTCAAAGGATTTCAATTTAAGAGGGAAACATTATGTTGATTTCTTCTAACATGTCTTTGGTGAGAGGGTCATGATCATTAAATCCAAACACACTAAATTTAAATTATGATTTTCTATTTATAATAAAATTTTAAAGTTGGGACTTCAAGTTTAGCATGATGATGTTTAAGCCAAAATTATTGAGATTAGATCATTTGGTAATTACCTCACAATGATTGTACTGCTTGTGAATTATGACAGAAAATGTGAAGCTATTAAATTCATAGACATGAATGATAAATCACATTGTGTGGATTTTTTTTAATCTGATAAATATATGTTTAATATTAAATAAATAAGTAGAAACTAAATCTGTAGTTATTTGAAGGTAAAACAAAACTTAAGTTGGCATTGAATCCAACAGAAGAACTAAGGAGGTGCAATTGAAGTGACAACATAAGACTTTCCATATGTTAATTGTCTTATATATGACATTGATGTCATTTTCAATATGGTGGTAGAATTTAAATGCTTCAGAGCTACCTCTATAATTTAGATGAAAGGTGTTAAAATTTGAAGTGTGAAAGGAGATTTTTATAGGCAAGAAATATTGTAGATAGCATTGGTTGTGAGGGGGAAAAAGAATTGATGGAAAGAGTGGCTTGTATCGTAAGGCACGGGAATCATGCTTTTTGTTTGAAAGGGTTTGCTTTTTATTTCACCCATATGATATTATTAATGAATGCACGTGAATGGGGAAAACTAGCCAGATGGGTTTGTCTTAAAGCCTTCTCTAACTTCCCTCACACCCCCGTTATAACATCCTACACTTCCTGTTCCATCTCTTCCATGCCCCCGTTTGCCACGTCACCCTCTAATGCCAGCCTGTCTCCACGTGTCATTCCACCATTTCGGCCCCACAACCTACCACCCTCTCCATGCCATGTGTTTGGATAAGCCTCGCCTCCTCGACTCCACGCTCTTCCTTTTCTCTTTCATTCTTTCATTTTTGTCCTCTCTTATTATTGCTTTTTTTCCTTCTTTTTTATTATTATTAGTATAATACTATATTGTCGCTTTTATTTTTAAGACGTTATTATTGTCGCATTTTGGCATATTTTATATGATTGCATGATAAGCCCAGCAGCAGTCCAATAAATTAAAAAAAAAACATGTTGTTTTTATTTTTTTTTCCTTTTTTTTAAACATAATATTGATGAAATTTGAAGGGTCGTCATTTCTTATTTTCGTATCACAATGCCACATTTTATATTATGATGACGTGGTTGCATAAGGAAAGAGAAAGTTGTAACCTGAAAACCATGATAATAATTTGACCATAACACATTTCATTGACAAATTATCAGTCATTCTCTCCTGCAAAAGATTACCCTCAAAAGATTAGTTAAAAAGAAATCAAGAAATATGAATACTGCATTTTTATTGGGGGATTCGAAAAACATTAACTTAATAATTGGGTTATTAATTAAAAGAAGAGGAAATATTATTATTTGATGTATGTATGTAATATTTAAAAGAATATTAATAAAAGAATAGTGAAACAATATAAAAAATTATAAAATTTAAGAGTGTGAAGAAACGGGACAAGAATAAAGAAGACGGGGAATGAAAAGTAACGTAGGCGTGGGAAGGGAAGTGCAGTCCCTATGATTGGTACTTTTTAAGAATGTTATTTTAGAAGTAAAAGATGTTTTTTAAGTAATCTGAGGAGTTAAAATAAAAAAAAAAAAAAGATGGAGGTAAATTTGAGTAGAAAACATTAAGGAAAGAATTTTAAGTTTAACCAAATTTTATAAAATTAATTTATGAGATCAGATTTGCATTTATATATTAAAAAGTATTAAGTTTAAATTTAAATTTATAAATTCACAGTTTAGAAAAATAAAATTTACACCTATTTATAAATTGAAAAAAATTATTATATCTAATGAAGGTGATAATGAGATTAAAGGAGATTACTTAAGAACATTGGTATTGGTCGTGTTTGGGACCATTAATGGGGTGGCCAAGGCAAATACATACACATAGTTGTTACTCTGCTGTGCTACAACAGCTAAGGAGATCCAGGTAGGAATTGGGGTCCATCATTGTGTTGAAGATGACATCTTCTGTTTATTAGTAGACATTATCAATGGAATTGGAGGTCCACTTATTTTCTAGGTCATACTTCTACTTCACCCACTTTCCAAAATTCAATTTTATGTACACTATGCATCTTTTTTTTTCAACTTTTTTCCTACTTCATCCACTTCCTGTTAGATCCTTGTAATTACAATATTTTTGTTTCTTTTGTATCACAGTGAAATAGGTCCTGCAATGTATTCAACCAAGCAATTGAAATTTACAAAACTAACAGTATAAAGTACCCATTTTAGTTTTGCTTCTGCAACGACACATGTTGTGTCTTAACTTGTTATCGTTAATGAAATGACAAGTTTTACAAGATGGCCTCATGTTGTACCCATGGCAGGGTCTATGTTTCTTCTTGGGTACTGTTTGATTGGTGCAGCCATTATTGGTCTGTTTTCTTTCCTTTACTTTTGGATCTACCCTTGTTTCGTTTTCATTCTTCTCCTATTATTGCCAATTATTGTTTTTATCAAAACTGAATACGTAAGGTCGATGGTTCTCGTGCTGCAACTGCATGTCTCAATACCTACAAATTAGTTTGCGATTGCTAGCTCTTTCTTTTCCCCTATGCATATCTTGTGCTTGTAAAGTGTAGTTGACTTAATGCCAAAAAATATGGCACCAGTGCCCCCACTATTTCAATGAAAGAGAATCACATTTGGAGCTTGGGAGAACTTTTCTCACATTACCATTTCATTATTCAATTGCAAGATAAGAAGATGTGAATCAGAATACAATAGATTATGGTTACGAGATAATAAGTTAACATTAATATTGACATCCAGCGAATCATTGACAAGAAAAAGGCTAGTACAACAATGAATAGTGCATATTTCTACTACTTTTTCGTCCTTTTTTTTTGCCAAGAAACTCTGCAATCTGGGCTCAATTTTTGTTTATAATATAAAAGTTATGCCTATTTATGTTTTCGCATTCCAAACATGTTGTCATAATGAATCCCCTAAAAATTCATTGTCTTTCTTTTCTATTTTGATGCCTTTCTCACGTTCTAAACACAATGTTAGAAGGTTAAGTGAGGAACAAATTTCAGTTCTAGTGTTCGACTACACGATGCATGTTTGGATATTCCTTTGAACGAGATATGCCATTTTTTGAGACACAAAAAACAGAAGTTTTTTTAAGAACTAAAATAATATTCACTCATTAGAGACTAAAACGTATTTAAAAATTGTGCTAATGTATTTAATTATAGAAAATAAAATTTTAAAATTGTTGACATACGACTAAATTATAGAAAATAAATTATGGAAATATTTTTATGATATAAATGGTATCATATGTCAAACAACTTGAATAGAAACTCCAACACAAATTTATGTGGTGGAAAGAAAGTACCAACATATCTTAAATGTAAGTAGATGTCTTATGTTTCAATCGAAATTATTGAAGGTTTTTTTAAATTATGCTTCTCTCACTGGTGCAAAGAAGCACATTCACGACAATACATTCATAACGCTTTTATTGTTAAACTTTGTCCATCAAAATGTGGTGACATTTTCGAAATTAAAACGAGTTTAAAATGACAGCTATAAAGCGTTATTTTAGACTAAAGCGTTTGGTCTACAAAGACAGTTATGAGTGGTAACCGTCGTTTTAGAGCAAGCGTTTTGGTCTAAAACGACACTTTAACCCATAGTCGTTGTTTTTGACCATGCATTTTGGTTTAAAACGGCGAATTTACCTCATAGTCGTCATTTTACACTCATTTTGTTACCATAATTTATAGCGCGCCACTTACACTCATTTTCCTACTTATCAAGGAATCATTAGACGACTTCTGTAAACTTGTCCAGATATATGCTTTGCAATGTAGCTTCTTAGCCAGTTTGTATAAATCTTTTGTGAATCATCATCACAAGGTTGTTCAACGAGTTTTAAGGTATATCAAAACCTCACCAACACAATATTTTATCCTAAATCTTCCTACATTGATTTAAAGGTTGTGAGTGAATTTGAAAGGAAGTGATAAATTGAAAATATTTGGAAATTGTGTCGTTCAGATCCAAGTTGGCATTTGGGTGTGATCCACAACGAAATGGAACGTTTGGTGGGCTAGTCCCCAAAGGTCTGCATTTACTTCCTAACATAATCTCATGACATTAACCAAGAAATATGAGATTCTCATTAATTGTCCTACAGTTTTACCTTCACATGTACTACCTTAATCTGCATAATTAATTCGGGTCAAGTCAATCATATTATCACACAATTAATGTAATTCTTTGATATTTGATTCTATTACATGATATTGATATTAAATTTATTTATGTCTCTTAAAAACTATTCAATACGATATCAACAATTAAAATTAACAAGGATCTACAAATAGACTACCATGCTTGGTGAGTGGAGGACAACTCATGCATTTTTACTATATTTTCTTTACCTATATTTTATACTTTTAATGACTTTGAACGTCAAAGAATATTTTGCAAGTAGAGCCTTCTTCTCGTTGTAATCAGTTAATAGTACGACTTGTGGTGCACAAGGAAACTAACCTATCATCACCTTGAAAATGTCATAGAAAACATTTAATACTAAAATAAATAAATAAAATATTAATATAAGAACATATTTTCATTCTTTATTTTTATTGAAACAATTTTATCATATATTTGATTGATGCTACAACCAATGCATGCTCTACCGAAAATGGAAAACATCACTGTAACATCCATATTCTACATAAATGTTCATCCGTATTCACGAATGTCTAGTAATTTCGTAAAGCACAAGTCGTGTAGCACATCCACGATATCTATAATGCTAAAGTCGTCCAGAATACTTACTACTTCAATTAATTTCATAAATCAAATTTTAATAACTAAATAAAATCATGAAAATTTGTACGAATTTAAAATTAGGATTTATGATTTAAGGTTTAAAAAGTCTTTCTTCAATTAAATGAAATTGTGTGGTCTTAAACAATTTGAGTATAGCAATTAGAAATGATTTAACTATATACTTAATAATTTTTTGGTTACCTAAATCGGTAATAAATAATTCTAATCATACCAATAACCTAAATTTCTCTTGAATTCTATAGCTAACTACACTTCATTATAATTTTAAGAAACTCTAATTATTGGTTCAAGAAGGACAGATTTGATTTATGTGTAATTCTAATAATGGACAGGGAACATTCTTTTGAATTAGACCAAAATATTTTATGCATAACTACTTAATTATTGCTTCGTTACACCGGAAAAACGGCCCAATAGCTGAAATCCAAGGAATATTCTAGTATCTAATATTTCTTTTTTTACAAAATTATGTGTTTTTTTATGAGATACTGCTGTTCAGGAATTAAGCTGAATGGAAATTGTATAAGCAGGAGATTTTTTTTAAAGTGTTTAAACAGCTATACGTCTCATACATAAACTTGAAATGAATGATTAACTTGAAAATATTATGTGTCAATATATATTTATCTTGAGAAGGTGGTTTTAAAACTTAGGTTGTTAAAGTCATATTCCATATTTAAAAAATCAAAATGAGGAAAACTTAGGATTCCAAGGTTTTCCAGGGTGGGCATTTATTGCTTATCCTTACACAATAATAAGATCCTTTAGATATAACTATAATAATGGAAGGAATTGCATCCTCATATGCCAATCTTGGTAATTGCAAATTTAAATATTGATTAAAGAAATAAGTGGGAGATTAAAAATAAAATAAAAATCATTGAAACGCTTTTCGTTCTCAAAGACATGTTTGTACATAGGGAGGCAAAGGGTGACGCGCATCACAAAAGATTCTCTTAAACTACGATTCTTGGATAAGGTTTTTCCTGCGTTTCATTTCCACAAAGCCCTACACACTTAAACCTGTTTTTATTATTTGAAAAGCTAGTTCTTTTTTCCAGTCACAAAATGTACCCATTTTAACACCACCACCGTTTCATAAGAGTCCCTTTAACGGCAAAATAAAGTAATGGCTTCAATATTCTTATAATAAAAATTGATGTTCATCTTTTGAAGTTGTGAACATTTATTTTTTGCCTCGTATTCCTCTGATGCTTATCCACTGTGGTTATCTTTCCAAGGGCTTCCTGCAAAAACTGAGGGAACCTCTGTGGGATGCACGTGTCTTGTTGATGAAATTTCACGTGGAGATGGTGACCCATGTGTAGTGTAGCTTTCGCTTTGCGAGCCAACAGTAATAATACACTACCATATACATATTGCTATGCATGTGTAGCTTGAATTTCAATGGATTTATGGCCAACAAGGCCAGCTTAACAAGGGTGTGATTTCATCACTCTGCTGCTAATTAGCTCAAAAGCTTTCCCAATAATGCATCTCACTCACCAAATTCAAATTCAAATTTTTATACACATCATCATATGCTTCTGCTGCCTTTTATAAATCTCTCACTAATCATTTAGTCTTTTTTAAATACAAGCATTATGCGCTATATGTGTGTCTATTAATTCTCTGAATCTGTCAGCTAAACATTATATTAAACTTCATCTTGCTGTTAACTCAAACCATGATGATATAAAAATAGAAAACTATCAAGTCTAAATCCGTGATGAATCATAATAAAGGATTGAAGTAGAAAACTTTGATGAGGCTACAAGAATTGACAAGTGGCACATAGAGAAGGATTCTTCTTCTATCACGTCATTTGACACATGGGAATTATACCATTGGTTTCACTCCGGTCATCAATCAACAAGACACAGATGTAATAATGTTTTTTAAGAATAGGAATAAAAAATGAGAAGCTGGCAAGCTCATATCAAACCGCGCTGAATATTATAGCTAACCACTCCTACTACAACATTAATTGGAAATCACAACAAATCCAAAACAATACCATAGGGAGCAATAATGGCAATACAATTTTATGGGATCAGATTCCCAAAGTCAGGAATTTTCTGCATCACACGTTCCACTGATAAGAATCATTGGATAAAAATCAAACTTTTTCATGTATTTGTTTTATGAATTCAACTTAAGATATGTGTTTGCAGAATATACAATTTTGATATTTGAATGTGTGAATGTATGGAGGGAATTACCAAATTTTCATATATGGTGTGAACGGTATCAGATTGTGTTGAAAGGGTCACATGATCAAAAGTCAAAATTGAAGATGGTTGGCAAGGCAGCAAGTGGACCAATGAAACCTTATTTTTCGAGCTGTTGACATTTGACAATTCTTAGAGCTGGTCCTCATCATCAGTGATTCAGCAAACAAACTCTTCCCAACAAGTTCACTATTTTCTGGCTCTGCATTAGGCATCCTTCGCAATCTTATGTGTCATACATAGCTTTTAATTAGCTGCCCCAAAGATAAAAGCCTTTTAAACCAGGACCACTGAATTCAACATCAAAAGGAAGTACCAAAGACATGTTATTGGTCTTTCCTCTTGCAGAGATTGGTACGTAACATGTATGATAGAGGTCTCCCCAATAATTGGAAACATTTTAAGAAATAGAAGCGAAAAAGTAGACTTGAAAATATGCAATGCCCCGTGGGGTGTACTCCTTTTCTTCCCTTGATTTTCAGCCCATCATAGTATGTTATAAGTCAGCCTTTGCTAAAGTTTGTCCTTTGAATAATGACTAGTTGGGGGATGGAAAAAGAAAGTTCTACTCAAGATGTTACTTTGCTTCTTCTATTCCCTGTTCATACTTTTTATCTATTCTCTTCATATCAATCCCTTCTTAAAGCCTTTACTTCTCTGCTTACCAATTGTTTTGATGGAGCTTTAAGCATAATTGTTAAAGTAGAAAACTTGAATTCAAAGTCAAGCATAATTTTAGAACGTACATATTTGGGTAACATTGTGTTTCCGGATCAATGTCAGTCATGAATTGGGTAAACTGATGGTAATGAAAACGGGCAAAAGCTTTCCATCAGCTGTATTCTGATATGATACACTTTTTTATTGCACTGCAAAGTTATTATAATTGGAAGCTATTTTGAACAGTGAAAGAAGTCCTTCATTCCGGCTGAATGATACAAGTCAAAGCGTGGAATCTGTGACACCATATTTTCGGAACATGGGAACTTGAATTAAATGCTTTACTGTGTTCTATTGGCTTCTTATAAGCTATATATCAACATCAAGGCCATTTCCAATATGAAAGCATTACTGCATATTTTTATTCATATTTTAATTGTATTTTTTGGACTGAGCTCTTTTTGGCCTACACATGCCAGCTTCTGTCATCAGTTTGGATCATTATTGGTTTATATGTCACATGATTGCCTTAATAGTTTTTCTCGCTCTTTAAAATTTAAATGATGGGAGACTCACTTTTTGTTTTTGATAGCCTCACTTTTTATTAATATGGGAGGCTCATTTTGTACGAAGCCAAGTTGCATTCTGGTTGTTGTTTCCTTATTTGGAAAAATAGTAAGCTATTAAATAATTTATGTATGTAGCTTCCCCAATGTCTAATATATTTTACATTTACCTTCCTTCAAACACTATACTTTCACACCATTCCAAACCTAGTAAGGGGATGGGGTTCATACCATTCAAAAATTGAATACAATGACAATTTAGTGTAGTTAAAATCTGACCAGAAAAAAGGTAAAATTCCAATCTTGTATTCCATTCATAATATGTAGGAGTCTTGTACTTTTATTGAATTCAATATAAAAGGCTAAAGAAAATACACACTATCATTTACCATTAAAAGTTTAAGTAAAAAATAACATGAGGAGAGGAGAGGCCAACACCATTAAAAGTTTAAGTAAAAAATTGTGTGATATTAAAAATTAATTTGTGTCGTTCGGTGGCACACCTTTTTTTGGAACTCTTAATAATAATTTGTTATCAGTATCTCGTAACTATGTATTATTATCTTTTTAAAATCCATTAAGTGTGGATATATATTGATGTCAGGGAAATCTAATTCAGTTGGTTAAACATGGTTGCAATTGTAAAAATGAAGTACAAATGGAAAGGTCCAAGTGATTTGGTGATGTAAGCTCTGCTCATCATGGTTAAAAAGCTCGTCCTGATTACCAAACATAGAACTATATTTGACCAAAGTATACTAATGTCCTGTATCAATAAAAGTACATGCAAAATGAATGGTAAACAAAGTAGTGATGAATGGGAGAGAGAAAAATACATTGCTCTAATCTCTCCTTCAAAAATCGCAACCAACTCTGTTACTTTATTGGCTGTGATTGATGAATCAATGTAATTTGCGGTTGATTTGAACCGAAACACCATGTAGGAAGTTTAGAGGCGAAACTTGAAATGTGTGTGGCATCTATGATACTATGTATTATACACTTGTGTATAGGGTGTTTGGCAGGTAGTGTGTATATTTTGCATGAGTATGATTGAAAAAATTTCAAGAGTTGATGTGTGGGTGAAGTGTGAGAGTGTGTTTAATATCAGCAATGTGAAGAGTGTGCAAGCCCATTGGAACTCTCCTAGTCCCGGACCTGTCAACCACACTGAGGAGCTTGCAAACGTGAATGTTGATACGCACTCGGTCTTGGGCCTTGGCAGGAAGATGGAGTTTGTGAAAAGCCACAAGTTGCTTGTGTGGAGCCCATTGAGCATTACCTGCAGGTGGTGCGGAGAAGACTAACAGCGTGTGCGTGGCATCTCTGGAGCCAACATTTTTAACGTCCACCTGAAGGCTAATAGAAAGCTTGGCACATCGGGCATGTGTCACTTTAACTGCATTGTTGGCAATGTTGGAGCTATTGTTGTGCCGGTGCCCATCCACGGGAATTGATACCACTTTGGGTGCACTTACCAATGTATGAACAAAATGCGTGTAATACAATCCGTAACCAAATGAATACACCACAGGCCCACTGTAAAATCTGTAGGTTCTTCCTGGGTACCCTTTCGATCGCTTTGATCGCATTGCCATATTTGTCATTGCCAACTTTTCAACGTACCCTTCTGGGTACCATGTCATAGGTAGCTTCCCTCCTGAAATTCAAATATAATACGTAATTTAGCTCTGCATTTCCATACACTTTATTTGGGCCTACAAGGGCATTTTCTCAAGACTCAAAAGAAGACAGACAAACCAGGGCTTGATGTTCCAAACAAGATATCTGCAATGGCAGCACCACCAGCTTGACCGGGATAACCGGCCCAAAAAATTCCTTGGATTCGAGGATCATTCTTTGCGAAAGTTATATCCACAGGCCCACCGGACATTATTACCAAAATTGTTGGGCCCTTGGAGGCAGATGCTACTTTCGACACAAGGTCTTGTTGGTGACCAGGAAGAAGCAGGCCCACCCTGTCCACAGTTTCAGCCTCGATGGACTGATCCAGGCCCATCACCAGCACAGTTGCATCTGCTTGCTGGGCTGCATTGATAGCTCTCCCGAATTGCTTGTCATCTGTGCAAGCCACATTTGAACAACCCAGCTCGTGAATAGTCTTGGTGTATTTCCCTATTCCCTGAAGAGGGCTAGTGTATCCGCAAGCAATACCTAATAAGCAGATGAAGAGATGGTTAGATGAATTTTTAGTTTACAAGATTTTTGGGGAATGAAAAGAAGAAGGTTGTACCTGCATAGTTTCCAATCATTGTGACAGTTGCATTCGAATTGGGCCCAATAACAGCCAGGGTGCGGTGACGCCTTGTGGAGAGAGGCAAAGAAGGGCCTTTGTTTTTAAGTAGGACAATTCCTTGTCTTGCGGCTTCGTGGGCAAGGTCTTGATTACTTGGGCTGCAGACATCTTTTGGCCCAAGATTGGCATACGGATGACCGGGTTGCTCACCTTCATACATCCCTAATCTCATTTGGACCGTCAACGTGTTCGCCAAGGCCCCATTCACATGAGCTTCTCTCAACAGGCCTTTTTTGACAGCATTGTGCGTGTGCTGGGCTAGAAAAGGCCCACAATCCAAATCCAAGCCTGTAGCATGATCGAATATGAAGTGTTTTTCCAGAAGAAATGAAGAAATAAAATTGGAACTAGTAATAGGAGGAACACTGGCCTGCTTGAATGGCAGCAGCAGCAGCTTGTTCCGGCGTAGATGTGTAATGTTGGGCATTGTAGAAGACTCCAACAGAGTCACAGTCTGATACAATGTACCCGTTAAGACCCCACAGGCCTCGAAGAGTTGTGTTTAGGAGGATGGGGTCTGCACAGGTAGGAACGCCGTTAACCTGATTGTAAGAACACATCACACTCGCCACCTTTCCTTCCTTCACGCACATTCGGAATGGCACGTTGAACGTATCCTCCATATCCTGCTTGCTAACCTGCACACCAACTTCAAACAAACCTATATCATTTCATCCCTACAATTCAGTTGGAAGAAACACCAAATAAACCTTACCTCTGCATTGAAGTGAAACCGATCCACACCCTTCCAATTATCAAGGTCATAAGCCGTAAAGTGTTTGCAAGAAGCCGCTACCTTCAACCGCTCACCGTCGCTCCCCTGCAGTCCCCTCACGTAACTGCCCGCATATTTACCGGCTAGTATTGGGTCCTCGCCGGGAGTTTCCTGTCCGCGGCCCCACCGTGGGTCTCTAAAAATGTTCACGTTCGGACTCCAGTATGTAAGCCCACCCGTTCCCCCATTGTACATTGCTCTTGCTTCGTCTGAGGCCACCTACACATACATTCATTACACTTTTTATAAACACGTTTCTAAGGCCTCTGTTTTCAGCAACACTTATCATTTTTTTATGATATCTGCACAAATTTAAAATTTATTTACAAGCTTACAATTTTTTAAATAAAAATATAAAAAGTAAAACGTCACCTTAATATTAAATATTAAAGAAAAGTATTTCTTTCAAATGCATCCATGATTTACTCAATAGTTATGACTTTTTTCTAATTACAGTACCTTTCGACAAAAAAAAAATTAAATTAAAAATAATCAAGTCCTATCTATTTATATCAAATGTTTCTAAAAGAAGTATTTAACCAATTCAAAAAGGTTTCTTTCAAAATCTGACTATACAATTTTCTAAAATAATTATTGTGATTAAGAAGTCTTGAACATTAATGCAATTTTTGTCTTCCCCAATTCAGCTTGTATTACCGAAAAAAAGTAACGAATTAATGGATGAGAGTATAAAAGAAAAGTTGCAGTTTTTTTCCAAAAACAAAAAAAAGTATCCACCGCCTCCACTTTTCCAATTTTTTTACTAGAGTGACGAGAAAGAAAAATGTGTGACATCTACATTACTTTTTTTCTCTCCCTTCAATACTTTTTTCCTTCAGTGTTTCTCCACTTCAATCAAACATAGTGAAAGATATCTCGCCAAAAATATTAAAATAATTATTAGAAAATTACAATATAATTCTTAATTAATAAAGTATTTGTACCGAAATATTAATAAATAAAAATATCATTAAAAAAAAGTGATATTCCACTCTGCTAAGAAAACAGAAGCCATGAAAGAAAAGCTTACCCGTCCAATAGCTTCCCACAAAGAAGCATTGAAAGAAGCAGCGGTGGTGATGACTTGAGGGAAGCTAGTGGCGGCGGGAAACTGGCCGCCAAACTTGGTTCCGGGGCCCACATTTGAGACCCCATGCAGTGCCTCCGACCACCACTCATACCCTTTGATTCCAAGCCGTGGAACTGCCGCAGCATTGTTCACTAGCAAGCCCACCTTTTCTTCCATTGTCAACCTTCCAATCAGGTCCTTCACTCTTTCTGCTATTGCCAGCGACGCCTTGCAAAAGGGTAAGCTGCTTGTGGCGGCGTTCTTTGGGTCACACGCAAAAGGGTCACGTGCCTCGCCACCCCAAAGGACTAGGAGGAAGAAGAAGATTATGGTGAGAGGTGAAAAGATTGAAGCCATTAGGGAAAGGGAAATAAAAAGTGGAATGTAGCTTAGATGGTTTGGTGGCTTGAGAAGTTATGGGAGGGATGGAACAATGTATATATATAGGTGAGGGGACATCATGGCTTGTCCAATGCCATGTTGTTTTAGATAGAAGTTGCTATCAGCTGGCTTTCAGCCATTGGATTTTCCATTATCTTTTTACCTTCTCCTTCTTAGGAAATGAAGCAACTTGGCTGGTGAGATTTAATGCAAGTTGGTGACTAAAAAAAAGTTCTCTCTGTCAATTTGTCAAATTAACAACCGAGAGAATTCATCACCTGCTGTATGTCGGTTTTAAAAACCACATAATACTCTTACTTTCTTATTCTTTACGAAAGTGAATCTAGCATATTTACGATTACAACCATTCGGGCGTGTTTTTAATATTTGGTTTACAATTGCAACCGCAGAATACTATTATTTTTCAATGAGCTTTTGGGATCGCGGATGTCTTTAGTCATATGGGTCCAACAACATTTTAATGGACATTGGTGATCCTATTCCTTGGTATTGGTGATCCTATTCCTTGGGTATGGTTGGTCCTACTCGTTAGATATTAATAATTAGGATAAATGTGTAGTGTTAGATAAAGAGTGCATGAGATTGACTTTCTTTATTTTGGTGGAAGCATTTTCAAATGTTTATCTGGAAAGCATAACTTATCTTAGCCGGTAGAATGATTAGGTGGTCCAAAATTTCTTGTTATATCTGGTTCAGATGCTAAAGAAGCTTTGGCCAGAATAAAGAAACAGCTTTCATCACAGAAATTACTAATGCTTATGGCAACTCATGACAAATGGTGTTATTGATGACCGATTTCCCACTTTGCTTAAATATCACAAACATTGAGAAAATGTTTACTGTAATCAATTATAGCCGTGATTGTTAGTTTTCTACCAATGTCAAATCATTGTAAGTTATTTAATCATTCCTGCATGAGTTGTTCAATGGTTTTTGTTTTACTCTTGAGCTGTTAACTTACAAAGAACTGGCTTGAGTACATCACACATTTTCAAAGGTAGTTGATTTTAAAATCAGAAACATGAAAACAAAGTGGAGTCCAGTCCAACACAAATTACAGATCAAGAAAGTGTAAGTTAAATTTCAATAAAATATTGTCCAATTTTAAGTTCTGATATTTATAAAAGTGCTTGTTGGTTGGGAAGTAGCTTCCCTTACAAGTGAGGTGAGGTACAGATCTGGAACATAGCTCCTGGCTCACATCATATCTCATTGCAAACCTAAAGCCACCAAAATAGTGAATACCTCATATATCTGAACGGTGACATAGAATTGCAGTACCAGGAAGATAGAACAAACAAAAAGCGTAAAGCTAAGCACCATTTTCCATGTCCTTCTCCCCCTCGATTATATGAATAAGTAGACCTAAATAAGGATAACAAGAGAGGAATAGATCACATTATCAAAATATCAATTTTAGGTAGGAAACAAGGTTAGACATATTACACGCTATGAATTGGAAACATTTTTTAATCATTCATATCTCAACTTTTTCACTTTTGTGTGGTGAGGTTTTTTCAGATTTAAGTAAGGGGAAGAAGATGGAAAGAGAAAAATATCTTTATTTGAGATATTTGGATACGGGTAATTGGAGTAGCAGTATTTTGGTCCGCAAGTGGATGAGCAGAGAACAAACTTTCCACTTGAGTTGTATGGAAGGAATAGATAGGAACATGAATGAAAAGGTTTGTTAGATATTGCTCTTGGGAGGGTGCCCATAATATGTTGCAGGTGTTTTGTCTGCTTTCTTTCACCATTTCGCACTTTTTCTTCGTTCTTATCTTTGTTCCTAATCTACTAATTCATTAGTCAAATGTTTGACACAAAATTTGATCTTTTATTGTTTGAATAAAGTTTCGCCTACACCAATTTTTGGGTACACCAATGCCACACCTTTACGTGGCCAATTCAGACTCTGACGTGGTTAGAGGCAAACCCATACATGAAAATTTAAAGTGGATATGTAAAGTTGAGAGTTTTTTTAGTCCGGTGGCTGCCAAATGTTTACGTTTAAGAAAGTGAGATAACACAGGCGGGAGTTTTCCAAAGTTATGTACTCACGGTTCAGAGGTTAGTGGAGCGTGAACGGGCGGCGGTTACTGAAGGGGGAGTGTGATATCGGTGGCGCGTTGGCCGGAGCCGACGACAGAAGCGGACGGCGGAGCGGGAGTTTTGCAAAGTTCACTTCCAAAATTGAGCAGTTAGAAACAAACGCTTAAAAAGGCGGTGCTTGAAACCGCAACTTGTCTCTGGTGGGGACAAATAGTTAAATAGGTGGGGATGAATAATTGTTTTGGATAATTGGTTAAATAGTTATTGTGCGGTCGGACTACACGTCATTTGATCGGGTGATTAAATATATAATGATTTGAATAAATCACATCATTTTATTAACCGACAAACCGGATTATTAATCACATTATGGATCGAATGAGTTGCCTAAATAATGAATTGGTAAATAAATAATAAGTAATGAAACATTTTTATAAATTTGAATTACACTCCGTTAAATTTAGGTGACACTTTGAAAAATCAGTTAATAGTGGTGTCGGATATTTCCACCTCACTAAAAGGAGGAATGTTCAATTGATTCACTTAACTTCCATCTAACTTGGTGGATAATTTAAAAACTTTGTTATTTAAATTCGATACTTAATTTGCAACAAATCGATTGTATCATATAATATCTATAATAGTCATCAATATATCAATTTCACTTGTTATTGTCCGTGTCTCCTCTACTATAGAGGTATTAAATGTAAAATTATTTCATCATTTATTCTTACTTATATTTTATTTATTCCTACTTATATTTTAAGATAAAGATGTTACAAACAAACTAGATGCATATATTGAGACTAATTTGAAGTTTTAATAAACTTCATTGTCATCCTATCTTTATTTTAATATACGATATAAATACTTTATAAGAAAATATTTATAATTTTTTAAAATAATTTCAATTGTAAAATATTTACAAGGGCATGAAATTAAACTCTTTTTATATGTATGTAAATTTCATAGTATATTAAAAGAGTGTACTCAATTACTTTTCAAAATATTAGTTTACATAAAAATAATGTAAATTTATGTAGACTTTAAAAGATTTTGTAAAAAATGTAATGAATTTTTTAAACACTTTTGTAATTATGATTATATAATTTAGATTTTAAAACATTTATAAATTATGAAATTGTGAAATTTGAAAGATTATACGAATTTCATTTTACATATTTAAAAAATATAAATTATTAAATATCTAATTTTATAAACATGGATAATGATTTTGTTCATAATACATTGAAATAGTGATGGTATATAAAATTAAAAAGTGAGAAAGTAATTTAACTATAATAAAATTCATTTAATAAGATTGGAATTAAACTTAATCTATCTCACTTAAGTGGATTAGGTATTTATAATAAAGATATATAATGCTCAAAACAACTTTATATTGATGCAATATGTGAAATGATTCGTATTACCATAAAATTCATAAGAAATTTTTTTACACATTCATAAGTTATTTTAAATCTTAAATCTTAACCCCTAAATATTAACCTTAGATGTTATAAAGAAATTCATATATTCAAATCTATTTTATACGTCATATTTTCATCTAATAATCAAACTCAATTGTTTATTAATAAGATACATAAAAAAACGTATTTTAAGTTTGAATAAACTAACTACTTAAATTACGAATTTAAAATAAAAAAATATTATGAAATTTAAAAATTTAGATTTTTTAAATCAAAATAATTAAAACTTTAAATATTACAAAAGAAGTATATTTTAAAATTTTACAACTAAAAATGATAAAATGTTTTAAAAATATTTATCGAATTTTAGAATTTAAAATAAAAATATAATCAAATTTTTAATTACTTATTTAAATTAAGAATTTAAAACATAAAATTATTATCTAATTTAAGAATTTAGAATGAACTATTTTAAATCAAGGTTGCTATTTTAAAAAAAAAAATTAAAACATAAACATAAATATTTTTAATTTTTTAAAACACACACTTTAGAATCCATATAAAACATAATGCAATAAAAATATGATGATGATTTGTGCATAACAACAGAAGGATTACATAATAGCATGAATTTGGATAAGAAGGTTTGAAGAAAGTTGGATGTGAAATTTATGGTGAGCTAAATATGTATATTATAATCTATTCTCTAAATTTCTTACTATGTTATGTGTTCTAATTTCTCAAAAACATATCTAATTATCTCATTTGTAAAGGTAGAAAAACATTTTTTTATGGGTGTAGGTTGTTTTCTTACATGTGAATCCTATGAATTAGATACAACATTACTTTCTTTATTTGGCTCAAATTTAAAAGAAGAAAGGGTTATCAATTTCCACAAAATCATACGTATTCTCACTCTAGTTGCTTTGACTGCTGCATTCATGCTAATAATACTGCAACTTGATCATTATATATTTTGAAGCAATATTTTTTAAAAAATATTGTGATCTTAAGGATCTTAAAATATATTGTGATCATTAAGATTTATTACGTTTAGAAGGTGTCCTACAAAAGGTACAAAAAAAGGTAAATCCACTACATCAGTTATGATATTTAAAAATACTCTTACCATATTTAAAATTACAATAATCTTACCTTTTCTATTCATATATCTGCATTTATTTCCATTTAATCAGGAAGACTAAAAAATAGTATAATTATAATAAGGATGTTTTTAGTTTAGTCTTCTTCTTTTTTTCTCAGCATCATTTTTTCTTCTTAGAAATCTTTATTGTTTCAAATAATGGTTTTTATCCTTTTTAGTAGGAAGACTTACTTTTTTCTCTCATTTTACCCTTTCTTCAATTTTATTCTTTCTGGTGAAGAAAATAAGCTATATGATTGAATTTAGATGTTGGCTAGTTGACAAATATAAAAAAAAAACGAGAATAAGCACGTATTTTTTAATGCAAATTATATTTTATTTTAAATAACTACTATTTTAAATAATTTATTTTATTTTGAGTTATTTGTCATCTCCTATATTAAAATGATACTTATTACTTTATTATTTTCATTGAATGAAAAAAAAAGTTCCTGTTCTTGATACCTTTCATATTCGTGTTTCTCATGATAAAAAGCTATTTCTGAGATGCAAATAAAACTCACCCAACTTTTTGTTTGTTAATGCAGATATATTTTTAATTGTTTAATATTTTACCTAAACTTAAAATTACATGTAGAGTATTTCGATAACTTGCTAGCGTGTGTTTAAATAAAATATTTTTATGTAATTAGTATGAAGTGTCTTAAATATTTTTTTCTTAATTATTTTAAAACTAATATAATCAAGATTTAAAATAAACTAGATTACACACAAACAATGAAATCTCTTCTTGTTGTGGCCTAGCTACTATAATTTTGTAGTGAATCGAATATTTGGAAAATTTTGAGTTGAAATAATGAGCCTTTCCATGATTGGAAATGAGAGAAATCCAGATTTCCGCAACATGTATAAAAATTGTTATTCAGATATTTACAAAATTTATAAATAATGTTATTTAATTGCTTTAAGAACGTATATTTCATTACCTATTATTTTCAATTTCCATCATTAAAATATTAAGAATTTCTAACTTTGTATACATCGTAGTATATTAAAACTATCAATGCTAATTTTGTATAAAGCTTAAAAACGTAATGAAATTAAGTCACATGAATTTGATGAGGAGTTGGTAAACTGGAGGAGTTTAAATTTCATAATGTTTGTCATTAAAAAAAGTAATGAAAAATTAATATTTAAAAATATAATATCTGAGTGGAGGAATTTATCTATTAAAAAAATAATATTTAAAAATATTTATATGTTATTCTTATTTACAAAATTGTTATCGCGTTTCTTTATAGAAAATTTTCGCGCTTAAACCAATTATAATAGATCTTAAAGGAGATGATTAATTAACCACATATATGTCTTATAGTTGAAGAATTCTTTGATGGTTGTTTTTAAATGATCTTAAGGCTAAAAGGTTATAGACATCAACAATTCTAAACATTTGATCATGTCTATAAATGAAATTAAATTGAATTATTTTTTTGTAGATGCAATAGTGAAAAATATTAAAGTTTGGATTGTAGGGAATATATTATATTATGCAGAAAATATCAAATATTTTGGAAGATATTTCCTCCTTATTGCTAAATTTTACCTTCCTAAAATGGTGGAGTATTTTCACTATTTTCTGTATAAAATCTGGATGAATATGAGTTTATTGAGTTTCCAATGCAGACATAGACTGAGAAGCATGATATAGAGAAAACTCAAAGAATCTCCATTATCAATGGCCTTGAGGCCTTCATCTTTCGTCTTCCTACTGGTATTTTTATTAGTTCCTTATATTTTATTTTTTTGATGTTCTGTTTCTTATCATTTTTTCTCTTCTTTTTCCTCATTTAATTTGAAACATTTCATCGCAAATTATTACTGGGTTTCACCAATTAATTTTCATGAAAATTGATTCATGGACACTTGCACTATGAAATAGGATAATAGAGAAAATAATGTAAATGTGAAAAGGGCTATGATTGTGAAAAAATAGAAAAAAAAGAAAAAGAAAAATTGGTATTAGGTGTAGAGTATTAATTTTATATTATTATTACTTTTTTATCGTTAAATTAATTAATATTTGATTTTGTATGTTTTAGGCATATGGTGCATTGTTAATTCTGATTTTTGTGACGCCATGCTGGTATGTCATATTCATACGTATGGAAAAAGATGTGAATTTGATGAACTCAAAAAACAGTGTTCCCCAATTGCAATCAGAAATTGAGCACTTAGCTCAAATGTTACACCCAATGAAATCATCTTCAACAAACATGGCAAGGTTTTTGAGTTCAGTTCTTGATGATATTACCAATGTCTCCTTCTCTCATATTAAGTCGAAGGTTAGTTTATCTCTGTATTATACTGCTTTGTGTTTTAATTATTTTTACAAATAAAACAAATACTATAGACAACCTCTTATAAAAAATTTATGTATCTTGTAAATAACAATGTGCTCGTTGTTAAGGATAAAAATCATTAGTATGAATTATGATAATATTTCTTGAAATGTGTTTGTTAGTATTATGGTGCAAATACATCATTTAAAAAAATTAATTATATATTGGTTATAATACATTAATAATAAAATTAATATTTTCTTATAATAATAAAATTATTGATATTAATAATATTTATTATTGTTTTAATAATCATAATAATAGTAATACTTAGAACTAAATATAATTATAAAAATATATTATTATTAGTATATTACTAATATAAAAAATGTAACTTTATAATATTTTAATATTAATATTATTATTATAGTTACTATAATTAATATTTTATTAAAATAATTATATATTTTTTTCTATAAATATTAAGTATAACTAGTAAATATTTTTTTTATATAAACATATTAATTATAGTACTAATAATAATTATTATTATAAAATTAATATTAACAATATTATTATTCTTATAATTATTATTATAACTACTATTATTACGATAAAACAAAAGTAATATAAAGAACTCGAATTTTATAATATTATAATATATTAACTAAGAAATTAATTATAATATTATTGAAATCGTATTTTTATGCTATTTAAATTTTATTATAATAATATTAGTTATATTTATTATTATTATTATTATAACTAAATAATTAACATTATTATAGAAATAATATTTTTATTATATATATTTTTTTGAAATATTCTTCATGTTTATAGTTTTTTTTAGTTTTAACGTCCTATTATGTTATTTATTTTATCTTTATCGATACAAATAATCTATTTGTAAGAAATTACCTAAGTATTAGTAATAAGATTTTTTTAATCTTTGTTTTTACATTTTACAACCCTTATAGTTTTTTATTGTTTTTATTATTATTTTAATCTAATTTTTACTAATATTTATTACTTTAATAATAATAATAATTTTTATTATCTTAAAGAGATGGACAGGCTTGTATTTGGATTCCTACCCAGCTGCAACACAAATTCCAAACATTATGTAATCTTGAATGTTAGTCTAGTAATGATTTCTATCCAAAGTAATTGTCATTTTCATATCAAACAATTTTTGGGTGGTTTAAAGTTTTTGGTTTGTATTTATAGGTGGCTCCGTTAATGTTTGAAGCATTTCAGACGGTTCCATACTTGGTCCAAATCTCATACATAGGGGTAGAAGGTCTCTTTTTCTCCTACTACACTCATAATGATGAAGCTCTAGCTATGTACTCCAACTCATCATCATCAAGTTGGGGTGCCTTCAACAAAATCTACACTCAACCTGTGAATCGTGAAACTGGAGAGGTTCATGGTGAAGCCACAAACATAGTATCTAACCCTTTTATGAATGCAAGTTGGATTGGGGAAGCACTTAATGTGACAAGTGGGTTTTCCTCATTGGGAACCAAGTGGGACAATGGTGATCTTTTGTTCCTCACTTCAGCTGGAATCATGACAAGAGGAGTGATCTCTCTTGGCTTTTCTGCAACGCCAATAACTGATTTTGTCACTCGCATAGACCAACAACATGGCACAACGTCCTATTTAGCTACCAAAGATGAAAAAATTGTTGTGGAAGGGATTCAACTCACCCACTTCCTAATTTCTAATGATACAGTTTCGTTCCAATCAGTGGACGCAAATGGTGATCCCACAAGTAATGAGGGCACTGTCTCATGCAAGGATGGAGCTGTTGCTTCTTTTTTCAATATTCGGGATACTGCATATTCAATTCACTGCTACACTATTGATATAATGGGAATAGAATCGGTACGTTTTTATATTTGTACAAGTTTATTGAATCACATATGAAGCTATTTACGATAAATTAATTTAAATATTGATATAACTTCAATTAAAAAAAATGTTCAGTACTGAAAAGTTCTTTTTTTTTTCTTTAATCAAATTACAGGTGTATGTGTTGGGTGTCCCAGAAGAAAGATATGGGAGAATTTATCAGAATTACAAGAAAAAGGGATTGATAGTGTTTGTGATAACGATGGTCACTATATTTGTAGCTTTCTTCAGTTTTCTATACATAAATTGTGAAGCCTTTAGGCGAGAAATGCATTTGTGTGCCTCACTCATCAAACAGTGTGAAGCCACCCAACAAGCTGAGAAAAAGAATATGAATAAGAGCGCCGCTTTTGCAAGTGCCAGCCATGATGTTCGTGCTTCTCTCGCAGGCATCACCGGTTTGATAGAGTTATCTTCAGAGTTGGTAGCCCCCGGTTCAGAATTGGAGACCAATTTGAAACAAATGAATGGTTGTACCCAAGACTTACTAGGTATGTAACTTTTACAAAACTCTTTAGTTTAAGATTTTAGATTAAAAGTGGTGTGATTTTACTAAATTTGATTTATGACATGTTGTACTGTATTAGGACTGTTGAATTCTATACTAGACACAAGCAAAATAGAGGCAGGAAAAATGCAACTTGAGGAAGAGGAGTTTGATGTGTTCCATCTCCTAGAAGATGTAGTTGACTTCTACCATCCTGTGGCTGTGAAGAAAGGTGTAGATCTGGTGTTGGACCCTTGTAATGGTTCTGTTGTGGGATATTCTCGCGTGAAAGGTGATAGGGGCAAACTAAAACAAGTCTTGTGTAATTTACTGAGCAATGCTGTGAAATTTACTGATGAGGGACACATAGCAGTACGCGCATGGACTCGGAAGCCAAAATTATTGCAGAACTCAACGGTGACTTTTAACCAATTGGGTTCCAAGAAATATTTATCATGCTTATTTTGTAACGAAACTGAAGCACGTAGTGACGTGGAATCCACACGTTCAATCCAAGAAGATCCTCATTTTATGGATTTTATATTTGAAGTGGATGACACGGGAAAAGGAATTCCTAAAGAGAATTACAAGTCTGTTTTCGAGAATTACGTCCAAATAAAAAACACAGCTCTTGGTCAAGGAGGAACTGGCTTGGGACTTGGGATTGTGCAGTCGTTGGTAAGTATTACTTATTGCCAACACTTGTGAATCATGTGTTCATTGTGCCACATAGTGTTTCATCAATTTTCTGGTTTTTATGGTATCTGTTTGAAAAGTTATATCAAAGATTATGTATGTGATAGATTGCATTACGAAAGTGTTACATTGAAAATGCATGCTTGTTAAACTCTTTTCTTCATTAAAAAAATGTTGATTTTCTTTAGGTGCGTTTGATGCATGGAGATATTGAAATTGTTGAGAAGGATATTGGTGAAAAAGGGACATGCTTCAAGTTCAATGTGCTTCTCACTGTATGTGAGAATGAGGCACCATCAGATGGTAGCAGAAGGGAGGGTATTGGTTGTGGATCAGGAGACAGAATGCAAGGTCAGGAGCAAACTATGCACGCTTCATGTTCTGGTTCTTCTAGAATTTGTACCATGAGTCCAAGGTTACGTATTTGCAGCTCTAGTCCTAAGCCTGAGGCTTCCCTTGTGGTTCTTTTGATTGTTGATGAGGAGCGCCAAAGGACTTCACGGAGGTTCCTGGAGAGGTTAGGGATCAAAGTTAAAGTTGTGACTACAGAGAAAAGTCTGTTTTATACTCTTAGGAAGATCAAGCAGAAGGCTAAGCATTCTAGTGGCCATAATTCTCCAGGGTCTTCAGATTTGAGTTATTGCTCTACACCTCATAGTTCTCTTGACATAGCCACGAGAGTTTCTTTGGAGGGAACTGAGCTCATGCCTTTAGTTTTCAAGAAAACTGATATGGGAGCTTCTCCCTGCTTCATCCTTATTGTGATTGACGCAAATGCAGGACCCTTTTCTGAGCTTTACACGATTGTATCCAACTTCAAGAAAGACCTTCGCAACCCTTGCAAGGTTGTGTGGTTGGATAAGCCCTTTATGCGTAGAATCAACCTCAAGGCCCTTAATCAAGATGACATTGTCACATCCAAACCATTTCATGGAACTCGTTTGTTCCAAACCATAAAGCTCCTTCCTGAGTTTGGTGGTGCTTGGGAAAGCAATTCCAGTAGAGCTAAGAGGGAAATGACTAATGAGAGAGCTACATTAAAGACTTGCAAGGATCCAGGTTTGTCAAAATACACATTTCCTCTACTGGACAGATCACAAGTGTCTTCAACTGATAAAAGTACATTTCAAACTACTGAACAAATTCGGAAGGGAAAACGACCATTCAAGGCAAAAATAACTCTTGTTCATCGAGGAGAAACGCAAGAGGTTGGAAACTCATCAGGGTGTCATAAACCCTTGAGGGGTAAGAAGTTTTTGGTTGCTGATGACACTTCATTTTTGCGCAATATAGCATCGGCTACTTTGATTTCTCTTGGTGCAACCGTGGAGCAATGTGAGAATGGTGAACAAGCAGTGAGGCTAGTTGATGAGGGTCTACCTCGGGAGTTTCCTCATCCTCCTTATGATTACATCTTAATGGATTGTCAGGTAATCACAATGCACTACGACTTTTTCTATCTATGCTTTGATTTTGTTGGAACAACTTACAATCATGATTATTATTTTATAACTCATAACATCAAATGACCACAATTGTTTCAACAGATGCCAATTATGGACGGGCTTGAGGCAACAAAGTGGATACGAAGGATAGAGAAAGCTTATGATATTCACATACCTATCATTGCGTTGACTGCTGGAACAGAAAGAATAACAATAGAGAGTGGAATGGACTATCATATGGTGAAACCGATTAACAGAGAGGAATTACTTAAAGCTATCACATATATAGATGGTAAAGGGTGACACAATGAACATGTCTTTCTGTAGGATCAGTAGAAGTCAAAATATATTGAAGTAGCATAAGTTGTTTCTGATTATATTTGTGCCCATGTATATATTGAAGAATAAGAAGCTGAAACTTAACTACCTTTATGTACAGTTTGCAGTGAAGTTAATATGTTTGACAATGTATTTACATTAAAGTGATTCCGACATTTTTTCTAATTATTTCTATTTTTTATTTATGCTATTATTATTATTATTAAGAACAATTTATTTATCCTTACTTTTATATGCTTTGTAAGATGCATATAATGAACTTTAACTTCATCATCTCTATTATTTGTTTAGGTTCAGATATCAATGCAAGTGTTTTCATTGAATAGTTGTCAAATGATTAGCAAAAGAGAAGCGTGAATCGTCTTCCTTCTATTCTTGTTTTTTTAGTAATTTTGCATCCAAAGAATTTGTCATGGTTGAAGTGCATTATAAGCCGTGGTTCTAGGTTGCTGCATGGGAGAATAATTTTCCTTATTATTGTGAGTAACCAACTAAGTAGGAGTCACACTGTTTAACTCTTTTTGCATTATTTCTTGTGTGTGAGGGTGCCAACCCACACTGAAAGATGCCTCAACCTTATTACAGGCTTGTAATGGTCATCACCATATTTGGTATGCTCCACAATGCTTTTTGCATATGCAATCATAATCACTTTTCCCAAAAGTTAAAGGAAATAAAACACAATAATTTTTATGTACTATAAATTTACGTGTATTTGCTTTAGATTTAAGAAAAAATGGTGAGCCTGTGATACAAAGGAATGATCGGTAAAACATTTGTAATTGCGAAAACGTGCACTCTCAATTTGGTACGCTATTTGGAATGTCGGATACATGCTTTAAACATAAGTAATAGAAGCTATGCAAAGTAATAATGACATATATATATGAAATCATATATATGCATTTGTCTTCATCCAACGCAAAATCAAACATTCACCTAATATAATATACTCTTTAAATTTAATTTTGATGCACATTCAACTAACAAAATTCAAGATTCATAATATGTTGATATACCTTATTATTAATTTATTCATATCATTTATATTTTTACTGACTTGAGTGTCAAATATATAGGTGCATCATCACTCGAACAAATAATTCAACACTTGATAGAACCATTTAGAGATTCTTATAACATTTACATAAATCTTGAAAGAATGACGTCGAAAGAACGCACAATTCATTTTCAATAATAACATACTTCTCAAATATTGATGAAACATAATTGAATTTTTAGAAATCCAATTTGCTTAAACCATTGAATCCATCTCAACCGAATTGTATTATGTTTGGTTTGAGTCTAATGGGGTCTAGTTGATTGGGTAATGGTTTATGCGTTTGAGTGCTTCTTCCTGCACCTTCATCCCTGCAGCCACTCCCATAGTAAACTTGATTTTACTATTATGCCCTTCAGTAAATAATATTAAAAAATTAAAAATAAACCTAATTTTACCTTTTCACTTTCATTGTTTTAACACTTTGCCATTCACCCCAGCAGCAACAGAAGCGGCGACACCCACCCTCTCTCCTTCAAAGCACCAACAACATTCACCCCTTTCCTTTCAAAGCACCAGCAAACGTTCACCCTCTTCAAGCAGTCTCCACTCTCCCCTTCAAAGCAACACCACTCACTTCCATTTTAAAATCCAAATTACTCTTCATCCAACACAAACATTTAAAGAGAGTATTGTTCGTTCCGAATCGGTAGACCTCCGGATTAACTAATCCAGACCACTTTAATATTGTGTTACGGATTGGAAAAACATTTTTTATTATAGTGGTGCAAAGTTCATTGTTTTGCATAAATTGTTACAAATTACATAATCCGTTGATCTAACAGTGAAGACCACCACTACAACAATACTGTTGGCACCACCACCACGGTTACCAGTGCCACTACCACCACAAGCAACAACAAGCACCAATGACCAATGACCAAGCACCTTCATTTTCACTCCATGACGAAAGGTAAAACAACTTTTTTATTTTTATCTTTTTAGTGAAGAAAAATTTTAGAATTTTAAAAGGGTATAGAGGTGGCTGAAGAAGGGATGAAGCTGCAAGAAGAAGCACTCTTGCGTTTTGTTACTTTAACTTTTTTATTTTAGAGATTAATTTACATGCCAGTTTTTTCATTTTTCCCAATCAGACTAAAATGCTAAGTTAAAAAATTTTAATTAAAATTTTCTCACCATCAGATTCTAGTGCAGCATGTAATTTGTTATGGAGTTGAACCTATCTTCCTATTCATATATAGTTTCCACAAATGCAAAAGTGCATGGCTTGAGACATTAATAGAAGGGATGTGATGTGAAAACGGGTGTCCGGGTTTGACTTTATGCTTCAAACTCTTAGCTTGATTTATATTTCAAACTGGGTTATATTTTTGGCTTGGTCTCACTCTATGTTAGATTCACTGGTTAACAGATTTTTTTAATTTGAAAATTAAACAAAACTATCATTTATTCATAAAAAAATCATAAATATTATTGTACAAAAGTCTAAAAGTTTATATTTACAACAACAAGATGCATCTTGGTTTATTTTACTTGAAACACGTCTATTAATTTTTTCTACAACATATATAATTAAAACATGAAAATATTCATAAAAATATAAAAAAAAATCATTATGGAATTGAGATTTATGAACCAGGTGATGCCATGTAAAAGATTTCTATATTATTTAATTACAGATCAATAACCACATAAAGGAACCAACATTTTCCCTAATTAACTGCATATACTCAAAAACAAAAACTGTTTTAACAAGTATGAGAGTTTTATTTCGATAATCTATTTAACCTTCTCTGCATATTTTTGACAAGATTATCGAAAAGAAACTCCAACTTAAACTAAATACCAAAAGCAGTTAAAAAACTGCATGTAAAAGTTTGGTAGAAATTGAATGTGTAGGACTAGAAAGTCCTGAGGAACAACCAGTGAGAGTGTTTTCTGTCAATGTTCTTCTCCTTAATGGTGTCCAAAGTAGGTTTCCACTCTTTTCCCGACAACTGCCTGTTCAAATACTCCGGCCTCGCTTCTAAAATTTCTGGCAGAAGTTCTGAAAACTGGCACCTCTCTCTTTCCTCTTCCTTTCTCCCTGGTTCCACAATTGTAGTGTTTTGGCACAAACGCGTAAGCCAAGGAACAAACTTTGAGGACCCCACAAGAGACTTGGAATGCAGAGCAGAGTTAAGGATGAAGAGAATGCGTCGAGTTTCTTCCCCGCTTAACCCAACGGGCTTCCCTCGCTTCACGGGAACCATCAGATACACCTTGTTTGTTTCTAACTTGTTATCAGCTGGCAATGGCGTTGGCCTTTTCTGGTTAACTGCCGAATGCAATTCAACCACCACTTGTTCTGGGTGCTCCAGCATCAGCTCTGCCACTGTCACTGATTGCTCAATTTCATGCACCGAACCCTCCCACAACACGATTTTGCCCCTGCCATCGGAGGGACGAAGTGAGACCTGGTTCCCCATCTCTCACAATCAATGAGTGTGACTTAGATTGAGTTGAAGCAAAGGAGTTTGGGTTTGGGTTGCATTATATTGGTGTTTGGAACCCTACGTCAAGGGCACGTTTGGTAAAGGAATTGATGTTTGTTAAACCGCTACATCCTGTGACGCACATAATGGTGGACTCGGTAGTTTTCAATTAGATGAGTTTGGCCTCTGTGTCTGTTACCATGTCACTTCCAAATTTGACTTGGGGTATAACATGTCTGCTACATCAATTCTTTTTCCTTAAACTACTCAATGACACAGTTTAGTTCATTTCTTCTTATCCTTATTTCTTGCCGGGGATCACGATTTTGATTGAGGTCAAAGTTAAACAAGTAATCAATTCACCATTTTCGAATCAAAAGCTAATATAAATTATACTTTTAAGATCTCTATCCTCACTATGTATCCTAAACACTCTAACAGGATATTGGTATGACCGATCACAAAAATACGTAAAATCTCTTAAACATGGATACAGATTTATATATTATATAATTATGAATTATATAAATTGACAATAAAGATTTATGTGTACAAGTATGTTTTAGATTATTTTTTGGAGCGGAAAGATTTTTTTTATGACTGGTTCATAATAATTTGTTTCTTATTTTTATAATCACAATAATAATTTATACAATAAAGTTTGAATTTTTAAAAAATTAATGTATTTTTTCTTTTTAAAATTGTGTTACAACTGTACTAGAATTGTCAGAGAATTAGACACTTCACGGATATATATCCTACAAGTATCATACGAATATCGGACATTGGACATTGATACATCATTTAAAATAAGTTTCTGAACTTCATTATTTTTTTTAAAGTTCAGAATACAACTTTTGAAAGTGTAATAAGATGTTTTCGTTGTAGTGGTAGGGACGTCCTACTGAATTAAAATGAAGTTTTTGTTGCTTCCATGTGGTGTAATTGTAACGGAAAAGTTTCTTTTGACCTTGTTTCGAAGGGTAATGATGGTGAGACAAAATGTAGATGTATGTATAGCATTAATTAATAATGGTGTATGTCGTACGCTATCATTAATATGATGAACCATCAACGACCGCAATTATGACGAATTGGTTTGGTTGTGAGCTTGACCTTCTGTAGCCATGGATAATGTGGCATGATTCAAGGCGAAAGTTTCTGGAAACTTAGCCTCGGAGATTACAACAATAGACACTAGTTAGATGAGAAAAGAGTTAGGATTACGGTAATTTTTGGATTTCATTGTTAAAAAAGAATAAAGATTTACACATGCAATTTGGTGAGGATGTGACTTGATACCATTGCTTAACATTCATAATGAATTTCATGTTTATCTAGACTTCATACTTATGCTTTAGGTTTGTGTAATAGTATTTTAGGTTTTTTTTCTTCTATATATATAGAAGAATTAATTCTATTATAATGAGCAAGAAATGTATCTTCCTTTACTTTGGGTAACTACAAATTACATAATCTTATAATGAAAATTTATAATACAAATTCTTTATCATATTTTGACAAATATAAATATATTATAATATTCAAGTGGTAAGCCTTATAAATGTTTAATAATTGCTAATTCACTATAATCATATAATATTATATTTAAACGCAAGGTTTTACTCGATTCTTAATATTATTATATTACTTCTCCATTTTACCACTTTTAGACGTTAAAAATTAATTTAATTTAATTTAACTAAAAGTTCTATATATCAATTGTGTAAAAACGTTAAAATAAATTAGATTTGAACCATTACAAATTTATAGTAAATACGCCTTTTACGAATTATGATAAAAATTAATAAATTCATCATTTATTAATTTTTCTAATTAAATAATAATATAATTTGTTCACACAATAGTATATATAAACTATTTTCTCTTTCAATTTATAGAAGAATGACACAACTCTTTTTCATTAATTTGATTCTCATCCATTTGTGCAGTAGTTTAACGATAATGTTTATTACTTATTTGATTAATTTTCATTTGTATGTTCCTTTAACATATGTACCATTCAACGTCGTTAGAATTGGTTGGAAGAGTGTGGTTAAATGACGTCATAAATATTTTTCGTTAAATTAACGAGATGAAATTAAAATATATGAAATATGAAATGTAAAAGTTATTAAGCAATCAAATGATTAATTGATTTAAACAGTTAACCTTTATTTAGGTCAAAATGATATGCTGATTGTGAATCTAACTTTTCAAAACAATCTGTATCTAATGCCCTATTCATAACTAGATTTATTACGTCACATTTTGCGTTTTGTTTTTCTTTTATGAAGATGTTACCAATATTAGTTAGTATTTGTTATCTTCTCTAATATTCAAATACATAATTACTTTTATTTCAAATTATTTTATTTTCTAAATTTTTTTAATTAAACTTATTAAACTTATTAAATTTTAATTTTATTATTTTTGAATCAAATATTTTAATTATCATTTAGTGGAAAAAGTTATTTAAATATTAAATAATTGATAATAATTTAAAAATATTCGTTTGGGGCAATGTTGGATAATATTATTTTTAGATTTTAAAAATACTAAATTTTTTCAATTGATATTGATTTTTTTTATTGACGTTTGTTGAGATTACTTTTAGTTGATCTCTGCCATAATTATTTTTATTGATATTTATTAAATTTATTTTTACAATGACATTAATTAATTTTTTTTGTCAAAATTTTTATCAATTTTCGTTGATTTTTTTTTTTGAGTTGATATTAGTAAAAAAAATATAATAAATATTAGTTAAAGTTTTCTCAATCAACGTTAGAAAAAAAAAATCTAAATAAAATATTGACAAAAAATAACAATAATGTCATTAATTAAAAAATATTGGTACACATAAAAAAATGGCAAATATTAATAAAAAAATAATTTACATCCACTAAAAAATATTATTTACAACATTGGCTAAGAAAATCCAAAAAAAAAAAACAAATAACAGTGGTTTACAGCAACAAAATCCTAACATTGTAAATTCAAATAACAACTTTTATTAACATTAATAGAAAAATCCTAATTGAAAAAATAGTCATCCTATTGTTGGTAAGTGAAATCTTAACTAACATTGATAGAGACATAATCCTCATCTACTTTTTTCCATTACATAACTCCAATTAATATTGATTGACAAAACTCATATTGACATCAACTAGAAGTAACATTAGCTTACATAAACAGAAAATAGATGCATTTGAAATTATGATATTCAAATAGTGATAAAGCTTTAATAAAAAGAAATAGTGATAAAGCTAACAAATGTTTTGTCCTTAATCAAGCTAACATCATTTAGAGTAAGACTAAACTGAAAAAAAAATTATGAAGAGGAGAATCACAAATTTAAAATTACGAAAATTTTTAAATTTTTATTAATGTTAAATAATTCAATTAATCTCGTGTAATTTCAGAATTTCAAATCTCTTTTATAACTCTTTACTCAAACATTATATTTTTATTATAAAATATTTCAAATTATGTATGAAAAGTAATTACTAGTTTTAAAATTTTCTATCCAAATACATTATTAAAATTATAATGATATTAATAATTGTATGGAATAACGAATAATTTATATTAATATTAAATTTTAAAATATGGAATTTTTATTTTTTTTACCACAAAACATCTCATATTTCATGCTAGCACAAGTATTTCATTTTCATATTATATATATTCATTTAATTTTTCTTTACCCTCGTAATTATAGCCAAAGTAATCATCAGTCTCGAAGAGAGGAAATATAAAAGTAAACGAATTGTTTGAAAAAAAATATAAAGAATGTTGAAGGGAAAAAAGGGATGAAACTTTGACAATAGTATCAGAAGAAAGTTTGACAATAGTCTCGGAAGAAAGTTTGATAGTTTGACCTAAGTCTAAAATAGCAAAATAGATGGACAAATTCTCCATGTAACTCTATACATTTTCTATCTTGCATTGGTGATGAACGTTGATAGTTATGATAAATTTTATAGTGTTTTTAAGTGTGTTTTTGTTCGCTTATTCTATAATCCGGAAGTCACAAAATAAAATAAATAAATAATAATAATAAGGTGTAAAAATAGAGTATAAAATTAAAAAAAATTATCTTTGATAAAAGAAACTTTTGATTCTAAGGTTGCTTCAGGTTGCAATAACATCCTACTTCATGGAACCAATACAAGTGTAACCATAGTTATTTTCTTGATAGAATTTTTACGATGTTTTTTTAGAAAAAACTTTTAACTGCAAGAGACTCACACCATTATGTAAGTGTGAATTTATCTTATAGAATAAATTAAAACATGTCAAATAATGTAATTGTTCTCTCGAACGCGCAGTTTATACTTTATTTAGATTAAAATGGTTAAAATTATTTTTTTACAATAAATATGGAGGTACAAGAAGAAAATAGGAAGGTGGGAGAATAATTTATCAATTGATTATGTAAGAAGTACTTTTCCATAAGGCCCAAATAGAGATTCCACACAGCCCAAAAGAAATATACACACTTGCCACTTGGTTTGCTCTATGGAAACATGAACTCTACTCAAATTAAAAGGTATCGGTGCCAAACTCAGAAATTAAAAGAGATTTTTCTTACTGAGATGCAAAAAAGTATTGTTCCGTATGCCAATACAGTCCCACATCGCTCAGGAATCGAGGTCAAGGGTAGTTTATATACTCCCTCCTCCCTTCACCCTTCGAGACGCCTTTTAAGGACAAAACCGTGACGGAGCACTGCCCTCCAAAGTGGACAATACCTTGAATGCGGTGATTGACCCTAGTGATGCTGCCCAACGACTTGAGGTCGGAACAATGGTGCCCACCGTGGGGCCGAAGAGGCTCCCTCGCCCCTCAACTGGGGGGATCCACTCCCCTTAGACCTCAACTGGGGGGCTTGTTCCTGTATGCCAATACAGTCCCACATCGCTCGGGAATACGTTTATTATATGAATTTATTTTTTTAATTCCAAAGGTAAAATCTCTACTTGTTCTAAATATTTTGAGTTTAGTTTGTTATAATTTTTTAAATTTTTTCTATTTTTTATTATTTTGAAATGTATCGTTTTTATCCTTTAATCACCATTTAAACCACTTAAAAGAATAAAAGAGTTTCATTTTTAAATTAAAATTATTAAAAATTGGCAATAATTTTTAAAAAGAAAACTAAATCTGAAACTTCAAAATTTATTTATTTTTACCTCAAACTAAATATATAGATGCTCATTGTTTGAAAGGGTAAGATATGTTTGTCCTACAGTACCAAAACACTACCTGTTTTCATTCCCTGGTCTACAATTTACAATCACGTTACTTCTAATAAAAAAAAATATCTTACTCTTCCCACAAAAACTTTATTACATAATTAGTGATAGCCTTAAATTTATTTTTTATCTTTTAAAAATTATCGAAATTTCTTTTTTACTATCTCTAATCATTTTTCTATAATGTTATTGGTCCCTAAAGTGCTAAGTATCTTTATTTCAATATTTAACGCAGTGTCCAAAATACTTTAAACAAAACAAAAGATTATTAAAAACAGTTGAATTTTTTATAAGGAGTAAAAAAATATAGTTTAATTAGAGATTGAACACATATTTAATCCCTAATATTTCTAATATCTTCTGTATACTCCACTCTTTTGCAGTCATTTCTTTGTCTTGTTTTATCAAATTTGAGTAACATCTGCTTCGGTGGAACTTTTTTAAAAGTAAATTAAGAAAAAAAATATAATAGTTTAAGATCAACAATGTCTTAAAAATATGAAATATATTAACTGAATTATCAATTGAAAATAAATATTATATAAATTGATTACAATAATTTAATAAATAATTTGCAATTAAAAATTGAAAGCAAATTTAAAAATATGGCAATCATTTTTAAAAAAAATAACTCTTACTTTATATTTGGATGACATGATTTGAGTGAAAAGGAAGACAAAGAAAAAGGGGTGAGTATAATCCATTGTATGAATATTTCAAAAAATATCCACCTATTTTTTTAAATTAATTCTATTTTTTTTTCATTTATGATTATCAATATATTTAAAAACATAAATATATGACTCAATATATTATACATAAAATATTAACTTAATATGTTAAAAATAAATTAATAAATATTAAATTTCTTTCCCTACTTATTTTTTTAATTAATTATAAATTTTAAATATAAAAGTTGTTTACATTCAAATACAATTGACACATATTAAAAAATAATCTAAGAGTAAATAGTAATCTTTATTATAATTAAATTTTTAAATTTGTTCAGTCACATCAATCCAATTCACTACAAACTTCTATATCACTTTCTACTCAAATGTATACACTTTTCTAAATCAAACAACCCCACTTTTTCATCTTTCTTTCCCTTTCCAGCATATCTATACAAAATATTGAAGTTTGAGTTACACTTGAAAAACTTTTAGGCCAACTATAACATTACATGATGTACTCTCATAAAATTTGAATTTTTAATTTTATTCTTCAGAAATATGTATTTCAGATTGTGCATATTGAAATATATTTATGATTTGAATTGAAAATACATTATGGAATATCCAAATATATTGTATAATGTATTTATGGATCCAAAAATTAATTTCAAAATGTGCATGTCAAAAGGTATTAATACATTTTGGATTTTATATTTTGGAATATATTTTCAAAATGCACACTTTAAAATGCATTTTCTGATTATGGGAATACATTTCATGCATTCTATAATGTATTATTGAATTATGCAATCCTGTATATTAATACATTTCAAATTACACATTCTGAAATGTATTTTTTTGAATAAAAAATATATACGAAAATTATAATCTATAATATATTTTTTTAAGGACAAATTTTTATTTCACCTCTCATAAAAGGTGCAACTTTAAAAAGATGGGAGTGCAAAGTGCGAGATTGCTCACAAAATTAAGTTGCTTTTCCAAGCTGCTTCATGCACCCCATAAGTTCTTACGTCATCCCATAATTATTGTACAATTACATTTTTGTCTTTTTAGTTAAAAAAAAAAACCCTAAAACACTACTTAGATTTTTTACCCTACCTCTTCTTCTTATTTCTCTCTCAGTGCACCCCATCCAACCCCAGTATCCCAAGCCTAAGCACCTCTAAAATGGGATTTTCATTTGAATTTTTTTTTTGGTTGTATATATACCTGAGAGCATTTTATAGTAAGTTTGTGATTATATGATAAAAAAATATTAATTTTTAGATGTATTTCACTCTTATCCTGCACTAATTTCGCTGTAATTATTATTATTATTATTAATCTAGAATATATCTTTTCAAAAAATTACATAATCTAAAAGCTAATGTTGAATCCAAAACATACTTCCAAACGATGTAATCTAAAAGGTATATAACACTTCAATTTTTTTTAACTTTTTCACATAAGTGTATTTTTGGAAATGTAAAGTGCCAATTGCTTCCTACACCATATCATTACACTCAATTATAGAGAAAAGACAAAAATACCCTTTAAAAAAGATTATGTACATATAAAATTACATTCTGAATCCTCTTTTACGGAATACAATAATCTCTTTTGGATAATTTTTTTCAGAATGTATTATTTTCAATTTTAAATTTTTTTTTATCTAGAATGAGATTTTGATTTTTTGTTTCTGGATTTTTATATCCGGAACACAATAATCTCTTCCAAATCCACTTTTTTGGAATGCATTATTTTCAATTTCGGTTTTTCATTTCCAGAATAAAGAGTATTTTCAGAATTTTTGAAATTATGTTGAGTGCAGGTTCAAAAGTGTTGGATGCAGGAAGCAATTGCCATATAAAGTTTATGGGGGTGCCGCTATAATTTATGGGCCTGCATGAAGAAGCAGCCCTTTTCCAATATAAGAAGCCCTTCCATCCGCTCCTAAAAGAAAAAAGAGTCACAGAAATCTTTTGAGTTTTGAATTGAAGGTGGTGTAATAATATTTTATAGATTTTCTTATGATTCACTGATTTCTTTTTTTTTCGGTAGATCCCCTCGCAATATGTTTCAAGTGGTTAATTAAAGGGTTACTCCTCTTAGATCATAAGATTTGAGTCATGTTTTATAGCAGTGGTTCTTTGAGGACTTGAGATTGTTTATTTTGGGTAAAGCTGATTTATTTGGCAGAAGCATATGTTCATACAGTCTCATGATTTAAGCACAGGAAAAGATTAAATAAAAGTGAAACCTCTATACACAAACTGTAGGGAAACAAGAAGGTAAGGTACTATGAAGCAGTTAAAGCTATGTCTAGAAAATCCATTCACCAAGCAGATAGTGAGAAAAGGAAACCAATCTCTCTTATGGGTGCTTCACGATTACAACAGGACACTCAGCATGTTTGGCACAGTGATCACTCACACTTCCAAGGATTGCCCTGCAAATTATAACCAAGAATCCGATTTAGTCATTCATATAGCAGTTGCCTCCATACACAAATAAAATCAATAATCTTTGTTAACTGTTACCTCTTGAAGAATCCATAGCCATGACTTCCCATGACCAAGGTGTCAGCCTCTAGTTTCTTGGCTGCACTGCATATTACATCCTTGGCATCTCCTATCCCAATTACCCTCTCCATGTTCACCTGCAAAATCCCAAATTCAAAGAATCAAAAACAGAACGGCAAAAACAAACCACCCAAAAGGGACTAATCAAGCATATAATTAAGGTGGATCTTGGATCTACATTATTAGCCTTCAAATTTCTGCATGTAGCTTCAGCTCTTTCCATTACTGAATTAACCAAGTGCATGCTGTACTTTTCCATAGCATCAATAACATCATTAGAAAAGATATACCCTGCAAAATCATTACAACAGTTACCAAGTTAGTGAATAGCCTGATTTTAAGATAAGGTACAAACAATAAGTAAAGTGAAATTAGTTAAGTAACCTGCTGCATCCAAGGAGTAGAAAGCAGAGGGTGGCTTAACGTAAAGGAGCACAAGCTTGTTGGTATCGGAAAGAAGATTGGTGATGCACCAAGAGAGTGCATACATGCTCTCTTGGCTTTCATCCACAGCCACCATAATCTTTCTCTCTTTCCCTTCCATTAGTTATTCTCTGCAACTTTTCTATTTCTGTGTATGCCTAGCTTCAGAAATGCGATTGGCTTTGAATGATAGATAAAAGAATGAAGTGGGGTTGGACTTTATAGCGTCACTCACTGTTCATGCACTTTTTAGGATACTACTTCCTCTTGTTTAAACCTCTGAATTCTAATCTTCTGAATCATGAAAACAAACAAAATACAGCACATGAATTTTTTGCTCTGCTTTTCAAATCTCATTCGTGCTTACTTGTCAAGTCAGTGTGAAAAATCATAAGCTACCAAACAAAATTTAGATGGATCAAATAAAAGTATAATTAAGTTAATGTTACTTATTCACATTTAATTAAAATAATTGATAAGATATCGTTAATTTATTGTATAAATTCCATTTATCCATCTATATTGGACAATGATATAATTTTTTATTTCAAAAATCGATTATAAAGTAATATTCATTATAATATAATTTTTATTTAAAATCAGTTATAAAGTGATTATTTTTTATTGTTAAAGTGTCAAATAAACTTTATTTATTTAAATTTTAAAATTATCCGTATAATGCAACATGATAAACAAAATATATCAGTCCTAAAATATATATATTTTTAGTTCGGATAGGTGAAAGAAACAAATTATTGTGAAAAAGGAAAAAGCAATAATTGATGTGCATGAAAGTGAGTTGGATAGCTTGTTGAATTTGCAGTGGCTATGGAAAACGTACATAACAATCTTAGCTAAGATAACTCAAATTAACAACCGATGGTGTCGTGATCACAATTATGAAAAGCGCTATCTCTACATCATTCTCATATGAGAAAAGTTTCTTTTACACAGTATACACTGTTTACAATAGTTAGATATTATTAGATATAATTAAATAATATCTAAATATTATAGATATTACATATTTTATATTTATGTAATGAGTTTAATCGATATGTTTTTTTTTCTATATAAACTAGGTAAATGCTTCTTACACTCAATATTTTTGAACCTGCACCCAACATAATTTTAAAAATTCTGAAAATATTCTTTATTTCGGAAATAAAAATCTGGAATTGAAAATAATGCATTCCAGAAAAATAAATCTGGAAGATATTTTTGTGTTTTGGATATAAAAATCCGGAAAAAAAAAATCAAAATCCCATTTCGGATAAAAAAATCTGGAACTAAAAATAATACATTCTGAAAAAAATTATCCGGAAGAGATTATTGTGTTCCAGAAAAGGGGGTCCGGAATGTAATTTTATATGTACCCCATTTTTTAAGGGTATTTTCGGTTTTTCCCCTGTGATTAGGTGCAGTGATATGGTGCAGGAAGCAATTGCCATAAACTAATCCTATGTGTTCAATATACATAAGAGATTTATCTTACTCTTTTTTTTTTTTACTTTAATATGGTATCTAGAACGTACGGTTAAGGTTCAATTTTTATTTGTGAACTCACTGTTCATTGAAATTTTCCAACCACCGCCCCACTGCCTCACCAGACATTTGTCGGAGACGCCGTCAGACCTTTGTCGGAGACGCTGGACCTTCGTCGGAGACGCCGTCGGAATCTTGTCGGAGCCTTCATTTTTGCTTCTATCGTCAATTGTCGGTGACTATATTTGTCCTTATCTTCTATGACTTCTTCCATTCCCTCTTCCGCTTCCGCTGCCACTGTGGACCATACTTCAATTGATACCCCAGGCCAGTCTACTATTTTCAATGAATTTCTTAAATGGTATGAGGATCGTCAGAACCCTAGTTCCACTGCTTTTGTTGCACATTCATGTATATCTTTTGTTGGCCTCACTCCCTCTAATTCCCTTGGCCCTTGGGTTCTAAATTCAGGTGTCACAGATCACATTATTAGTAATCAATTTTTTTTCTCTTCCCTATCTACTACAGGTTATTTACCTTCGTTCACCATGGCCAATGGATATAGGGTACCATCACATAGTGTTGGTACTATTAATCTTTTTCCCTTTTTATCTATTGATAATGTTCTTTATGTCCCTGGGTCTCCATTTAACTTATTATCCATTAGTTGTCTCACTCGTTCCCTTGATTGTGTTATTTCTTTTACCAAAGATTTTGTCTCTTTACAGGACCGGAGTTCGGGACGGATGATTGACACTGGATGTGAGTCTCATGGACTTTATCAACTACAAATCTCTGCACATATTGACACGATTATGGATTCTTCATCTCTTGTTCATGCTCAGTTGGGTCCATCCTAGTCTTGCCAAGACGCGACAGCTTGTTCAAAGTTTGTCTAATATATCTAGTTTATCGTGAGTCGTGTCAGTTAGGGAAACACATTTTTTTCCTCGTAGTGTCTTACAACGTGTTTCATCTCCTTTTGCCTTAGTTTACTCTGACATTTGGGGACCAAGTCATATTAAGTCTAATTTAGGATTTCAGTATTTTGTTACTTTTATTGATGATTATTCAAGAAATACTTGGGTGTTTTTAATGAAAAACCGTTATGAGTTGTTTTCTATATTTCAAATATTTTACAATGAAATTAAAAATCAATTTGGGATTTCCATTTGAATTTTGCGCAGTGATAATGGACATGAGTATCTTTCTCATTCTTTTAAAAATTTTATGGCTTCTCATGGTATTCTTCATCAAACTTCATGTGCTTATACATCTTAACAAAATGGGTAGCTGAACGTAAGAATAAACATCTTGTTGAAACAACTCGTACTATTTTAATCCATGGTGATGTTCCATAGTGTTTTTGGGGTGATGTTGTTCTTAGTGCATGTTATCTCATTAATTGCATGCCATCTTCAGTTTTAGATGACAAAATTCCTCATTTTATTTTATTTTCACATGACCCTTTCCACTCTTTACCTCCCAAAGTTTTTGGGTCCACATGCTTTGTTCATAATTTTAGTCATGGTCTTGATAAATTATCGATATAATTAGTTGTTTGTCACTTAGTTGGCTTAAAGGTTTTGAAACTGTTTTTGACTTGGTTATGTACTGCCTATCCACTTCAACCGGTTAAGTCGTGGTTTCAACCGGTTGATTGTGTGTTTTCATAACAGTTTTTTGAAAACCTATTTTAACTGTTTTGAATGAGATCAAAACTGTTCTAGCTCATTAATGTTGCCTTGAACGACTAGTTTTCAAGTGCTATAAATATAGTATTTCTTTCAAATCAAAATAACACAAGTTTTACAGAGTTTGAAATAGAGATTGAGATTTGTTTTTGAAAGAAATTTTCAAAAGGTTGCACTGCATGACGATATCCCCTCAGTATAACTGGGAGGGATTTCGACCATGTTCAGATACCATGTTAAATTAAGAAGGCCATGCATTGCGCATGATGAAATCCCCACAATATAACTGGGAGGGATTTCGATATCATTCAAATACAATTTAAGAAGGTCGCGCACTGCATGATGAAGTCCCCACAATATAAAGTGGAAGGAATTTGACATCGTTTGCATAAGAAGAAATAAAGAAGACAATACATGGCCTATTAAATCGTTAATAGTTGAAGGACAACAAGCAAGTCGGGAAATGTCTACGGTAAAGGACTTTAGAAGCGACAATACATAAGACTCTGGCAAAAGCGTGGATAATATGCAAATAAATACAAACCAAAAGATTTTAAAGTTCGACACAAAAAGGAGAGTAAGACATGACATTAAGATTACTCTTCCACTATTTTTCCATCAACAACTACTTTGAAAGGGTCAAATTTCGATTGATCGAGATCAGGGTAAACAGCTTGAAACTGTTCAAAAGTGGCACTAAAACCATCTACGAATTCGTGATCAATTTCTTCTTTCGTAGCTTCGAGGGCGGTGTCGAGAGTTTGAACTTTGCTTTGGAGCAGGTTTCTAGAAGCAACACGCTTCTGAGCCAGTTCAGCCAAAGCTTGTTGCAACTTTGAATGTAGGTCATCTTTCTCCCGCTTGGTCGCAGTAAGTTGAGCCTCAAGACGAGTATTTGTAACCTTCGTCGACACCACATCTTCCTCAAGTTGATGCTCTTGAGAATCATAAAGGCCAGCTTGGATCTGATGACTTTGTGCTAATTTACCCAAGTAATGTAAGAAGTTTGTCCAAGAGGATAAGGTGGGGAGCGAAGAAGAGGTGCAAGGAGGCTCTCTACCCTGACATGCTTGTTCGCCAAATCAAGTGGTGATGGGAAGAATGTGCCGCTTCCAAGTTCAGATGCTCGGATCTTTGTAGATTAGGGTCTCGGCGGGGGCGTTTAAGAGAAATGGTGGTGGTTTTCTCAGAGTCTATGGTAACGGCAACCAAGGTCGTTTTTCCTTTGTTCTTGGTGCGACGTCGCATTTCAGCTCTGCTCAGAGACATGGCGTTTTCTGCAAGACCATAGAGGTTAACATCATTGTATAAAAGCAAGGAAAAGTCAAGTAGAAGGTGTAAGTACCAATATAGACTTTAACGTTAGTGGATCAGGACTTGAGCTTTAAAAGAATGGGCGTTTCAAATATGACACCCAATTCGTCGAGCATTTTGCAGCTATCAATTTCATAACTTCAAGGGTGTCTAGAGCACGAGAAGTTTGACTTTTCGGATGAGAGGACCAATACAAGGGGAACCCCTCTAGGAGATCGGAATCAGGGAAGTCACGGGTAATTTTAAGAAATTTTCCTTTGAAACTTTTGTAGGAAGATTGAAACAGGGATAGAAGACCTCGTCCAGAGGCACCTTTTAAAGAAGCCCATGAGATCCGTTTTGAAGGTCTAAATTCAAAAAAATAGAAGAACATGTCCGATGTGGGATCAATAACAAAATGAATGCAAAGGATTTGGAAAGCGTGGACAAAAGCCCAACTATTTGGGTGAAGTTGAGTGGGAGCGACATTCATCATGTTTAGAATACCTCGTTCAAACAGTGATAAAGGAAAACGAACGCCTAACTTAGTAAAGAGAGTTTCGTAAAAAAAACATAGCGGTTTTTCATTTTGACAATTTTTACAAACAAGTTCATCATAAGAACAGGGAATGACCACGATATGCGTTTCAATACCATAACGACTCAAGGCTTGGACATGACGAAAGTTTTTGACTTGATCAGAAGTAGTGAAGATGGAAAATTCATGAAGAATATCGCATTTGGCCCAAGGGTAGAAAGAGTTATAGCCCATTACGAGTGTGAAGAGAGAGCAAGAATAAGGGATCAAGAAAAGAATTCAGAGCAAAGCAAAGTCAGTCCAAACAACCATACGTAAAATAACAACATAAAAAACAACCTACCTTGTTAAGAAGTGGACTTTAAGCCTAACTTAACCCCATAAAACCGACTCATATGGGTGAGGTTTGCACCCACTTATATACAATGAAATGTCTGTATCTCTAATTGATGTGAAATCTCCAACATACCTCCATATCTTTTTTCATAAATCGTTACACATATGAAAAGAAAAGAAAAAGTTATTTTCACAAAATATCACTCAGACTTCCCCAATATCACTTAATACAAATATGTACTTTTCTTACTTCGTGAACAATGCTACCTTAAAAACAAACAGTTAGTACATTATTTTGAGTCGAACATTTTAATTGCTCCTTTGTTGAGTAAAAAACTCAAACTTTTCATTAGGCTTAATTATTTAGATGAGCTTGACCTGAATTTAAAATTTCGACATTAAACGCTCACGATTAGCTTATATATTTATGCTTTGTTTAGACGTTAAGTTAAATTTGTAAATTACTATTTTTTTAAACACATTAATAATTGTTCCGACGAAAAAACTCATGTATACTTTTTTATTGGTAGACTAGTATTGAAAAAAAAATAGATACTATATTGATAATATTAAAAAATAGTTTAAGAAAAAATCGATAAAAACAAATTTAATTACATTATAAATGAGTTAAACAAATTAAACTCAACTTAATATTTTTTTAACAAATAAATGAGTCAAACTTAAATTTTAAACATTTACAAGCTAAATCCAAACTAGACTTGTTTACACTGGTCTATATTGAAAAAAATAATTTGTTAGAGATTTCACATCGACTAGAGATTAGAACATTTCATGGTATATAAGTGTGTGCAGACCTCATCCCATAAACTAATTTTATGAGATTGAGTTAGACTTAAAATTCACTTTGTAATATGGTATCAGAGTCATTTAAAGCCTATCCTAGCGAGTGTTTGGTGGGCTTATCAGGCCACCCGCTATCAGACCGTTATTGGGAATGCAACATCGACTAGAGATTAGAACATTTCATTGTAAACCTCACCCCATAAGCCGCTTTTATGGGATTGAGTTAGGTTTAAAGTCAACTTTATAATATAATATTTTTAAATTTTAATTTATCATGTTAATTTATAACTATTTGGTAGGTTTTACTTGGCTTCATATTGTGACTAGGTGCATAATTCCGCGGCGTGTCATTTATCTGGTGTAGCCGTCTTTGTCGACTTGAGTGCGATGCTTGGTGCCTTTTTCGGTGGGTACAGCGTCTTCTTATCTATTCAATTTAATGAATTTCCTCAATTTCCTTTCTTTCAAACCAACGAAAAAAACAAAATGAATGAGAGCTAGCCCACATGAAGCTGCTTCAAGATTGGGAGAGAAAACACCCAACACCACCCCAGATATCAATTACTAATCAAACTAATATACATTTAGCCCATATGCTCCTTTCAAAATGCTAATTATAACCAAGAGTTATTCTAAAGAGCATCATCATGTTTAATTACGTTATTCTCCACCTCAACTCAATCATATTTGCATGAACTTTGAAGGTAAGACGTTAATGTTCAATTTCCTACCATGCCTTCTAATTCTCACTCCTAATCAAAACAGTTAAATTTCCAAACATTGCCTGAATGCTCTGTTCCCTTCTTTGTAGGAGCACAATTTTTCACCTATACATGCCCAACCTAAACCAAACTCAAACGTTGATGGAATTTTCTTATCTAACCGAATAACTTCCTTATCAACCACCACCACCACAGTACCACACTTTAAAAATACCTATCAACTCATACCATCTTACCCTTTATAAATCTCCATAATTATAAAAACACTATTTAGCATTACACCAATTTTTTAAATCAAATCAAATTATTTATATAATAAAAAATCAACTTTTCAAATAAAATATAACAATATGTAATGTTTTTTTCGTAAGATTGAATAGTTATCATATAAAAGTGTTACAACATATCAAATAAACGTCATCAGTAAATAGTTAATATTAAATTGGTTTAATTGCAACAGTTTGAATAGCTTTTTGTTTTATACAAGAGTATTTTGTTGGTGTTAAAAATAACATGTTCAAAACATTTGAGTTGTCTTGTGGGTTTTTCTGTTTCCTGCTTTATCCTTCCTTTTATATATATAATAATAATAATAATAATAATAATAATAATAATAATAATAATAATAATAATAATAATAATATAGATGTAAAGGAACTTGGACTCTTATTAGTTTTAATGAAAATTTCATAGTTTTTTTTATTAATACCATATTATATGGAACTCATATTTTTTGAGTTATTAAATTATTTATTATCAAATTACTTATAAAATACGAGTTGATAGATCTTAAGGTTATATTAAAAATTTTATATACATTATCTTATAGATGTATATAATGTATAGTAAATACAAACTTTATTTGATAAATTAATTTTGTAAAATTAAATTAAAATTTAAACACAAACATTTAGTTTGTTCTTAACAAAAGGTTTTGAGGGCAAGTTAAGATTTTGGGATGGATGCAGGTGTAATTCAGCCATATATGATGAGTGAGCCCCGCTTGATAATTTGCTTAGAGAAAAGCTAAAGAAAGGACTCATTTCTTTTTTGAATTTGAGAAGCTTCCATATGGCAACATTGCTTCCTAATTGTTGGATAAATCCACCCAGAGAAACAGAGAAGACAAGACCGAGAAACCATAAACACATTCCTCACTTTTCTCTCCTATATAATATGGAACAAATAACGTGTGAAACTATATTATTGTACTATTCTTTTATAATATTCTTTAAAAAAATCATATTCTCTCTTACATGGGTAACAAATTTGAAATCAAGTGGGTGAGCAAATCGATAGAGCACGGGAATATTTGTCCCTATATACGTGAAGAAATCAAATCCTCAATTGTTCATAATTCTCTATGCCTGCGCATGCATTTCCTTTTTTTTTTTTTTTATAAACACAATTAAAAAAACTAAACACTCATAGTTTTATCTTACAACTATTTGCCCGGTGAAGTTTCAAATGGATATATTTATTTATTAGTTTCAATATTTTATATAATATATATTTTTATAACATTATTTTCTCTCTATGTTTCTTTTTACACTTCCCCATTTGATCTCATTTTGAATAGTACTATAATAATAGTAAAGAAAGAAAGAAATGATAGATCCGCCGAATCACCGTTGATTATGTTTGCATTTGGGTGAACGCGTTTGGATTAATCTAATGAAACCGCGGGGCCCACAATTTCAAATTTGGTTTGTTTCAGGTTGTTTGTTACCGTTGGTGAAGAATCGTAGGTCTCAGATTTAAATCTGGAAATGGCAGTTTCGAAGGAATATCTTATTGCATGTTTTTACAAAAGTAGTTGAGTGGCTTTTAACTTTTTACCCTCCCAAAATCCACTCATAGCCTTTTGCTATTTGCAATGAATCATCAAATTTAGCAAGTTTTTCTTTTCCTTTTCTTTTGTTCATATTCATATTCATGTCACTTCAATGTCTTTACAAGAATATTTTTGATTGTTAAAGAATACCCACCAGATTTACTTGTACAAATTACTTCTGTCATTTTTGTTGTCTTTTTTAAAGAAAACGATAATGGGATTTTCAATCAAAAGGTTTATTTATAATGCCACTTGTTCTTGTCTTGTTCACTAATAAATTGTTAAAATGTTCATATGCATTCTTTACGATGAAAATATGACTTCGTATTTGATATTTATACATGTAATTAAGTAATGTCATATAAACGAAATAAATTAATGAAATAAAAAATATATAACATTACTTTGTTTCTTCGAATGTATTGGAACTTCTAATTGAAACTATTTATATTTCTCAAACTTTTAAGCTTCAAATAAACTTTTTTTAATTAGAAATACACCGAAACAGTATAAACTTAACAAGCTCAACAATTTATTTATTATTCGAAATTGATGTATATCTTGACTTTTTTTATTAAAGGCTAAATTACTTACTTTACTCTTGTTAACTTTATATAATTAAATCTCAATAGCCAGTGGATTTGGCTCCTCTAAAATGAGCACGAATAAAGTAGGTAATCCTAGTACATGATGATAAAATCAATAGTGATATTTTGTACACTTCATAATTTATTATGTTTATGTGTATAGTATAGTTAATTCTTCACTTTAAATCTATAATCTATAAGAATAATTTTAGAAAATCATATTCCATATTTCTATTAATTATCTTATTAAGTGAATAAAATAATAAATATCTTGGTGTTTATAAGATAAGAAAAAAAGGTTGCGTACTAAGAGTATAAAATAATTTTACATGTCATTAAACAATAAATCACCGTATATAGTAATTTTTAAACTTTTATAATAACTAACAATATAAAATTATTTTGTATTATTTACTTATTTATTTGACAAGGTATTAATAATGTGGATAGAAATAAATGCTAGTGGAAATAACATTATCTGCTTAGCTTAGCATAAAGATATTTAGTTTAAGATGAACAGTTTCATTTATTCATTTATTAATTATATTTCATCTAAAACAAATTCTGTTTATAACTTTTTTTGTTAAATCAATAATACTTTGAATGCAAATGAATAGTCAACAAGAATATTCAAGTGTTTTTGTTATTTAAGCATAGAAAGGTAAACTGAGAAAATAATCTAACAAAGGAAAAACATCCTTGAAGTACTAGAAGACAAGGAAATATATAGAAACATTATGGATGGGAAGAATACGCGTAATCGACCGAAATTTTTAATGTATATTTGTCTCACCAAAGGATACATTCAATGCATTTTTCTCTCCAAAACTGTTACATGTTACAAAATATGCTTTAGTACGAATCAATGGGTACTGTTGTTTGTTCAATAACAAGTTAAAAAAAAAAATCATCAGCAACTACTGTAGGTTACTGGTCGAAAAAATCGTTGCATTTGGCAACATTGTTGTTTCTGGTTGTCTTCTCCTATGTCCCATTTACCATAACTCATGACTTGTTCTCCTTGTTTAAGCAAGGAATTCTAGAACACATTAATGTTTTCTCTCTTAATTTTGACTTTCCTAAATCCTCCATGCCTTCCAAAAGGAGGTTTTGTTTGACCCTGCCTTGCAACTTCTCTTTCCCTAATTTATGGGGTCAAATCTAGCCTTCATTTTATGTCAATATATTAAAAAATACATTTACATAAAAGGGAGTTTAATTTCATCTCCTTCTTATATGGTCAATTAATTAATCACAATTTCCTATTGGGTTAATTTTAAAAAATATTATTATATTAACTAACATATTTATTATAGTTTATAAAATAATATAATCTTTTATAGCGTTAATGTGTATGGATTATTTTTCCAAAAGTAATTAGAAAAAGAGATGAAACTAGAAGGAAGAAAAGTGGTATCAATCTTGACAGATTAATTTTTAACAATCATAGGAGGGCAGTATTGGAAGTTCAGTGGTGTGTGATTTTATATATAAAGTTGGGATTTTGGAGAGAGGAAAACAGAGTTGTAAACGGACTTGGGAAACCAACCAAGGTTGAAGTTTTACGAGAAATGGAGCTCTCTGTGATTGCAAGAAACATGGAAGAAGTTGTCTTGTTGGTTGATGATTTGAAATTGCTTTCTGGTATTTCTCGCTGTAGAATATGTCATGAAGAGGAATTTGAGAGCACCAAAACCTTGGAAGCTCCTTGTGCTTGTTCGGGGACAGTTAAGGTAAATCCAGATTTTCTTAACCTCCTAAGTGTTTGCTTTATTTTCGATAATCCTCTCATCTTCATAATCTATTTTCCAGTTTGCTCATAGAGACTGCATTCAGACGTGGTGCAATGAGAAAGGAAACACTACTTGTGAAATATGTCTCCAGGTACGAACCATCAAGCTTTGGAAAAAGTTTCTTCATTCTGTTTCTCACAAGTTTCAATCGATCATGATTTCTTGATCCTAATGCTGGTAATCCTCGTTTGTTAATAATGATAAACAAGGAGTTGTCTGTGATCCCTTTTTCTTTTAGCTTTTGGGTCAATTATTTTTTATTTTTTTACTGAAATGTTCATATATTATTTCATGAACTTGTCATAACTCATGGAAGAGATGAGCACAAACTAATTGTATTTGATTTCTTGTTCCTTGTTTTTGCAGCAATACGAACCTGGATATACAGCAGTTCAGAAGAAATCGCAAATAGCTGATGCAGCAATGACCATTAGGTATTCTCCCATTACATTACATATTTTTTTTCCTTATGGTTGAATATATCTCACATGCTTAAGTTGAATTTAACCATTTAATACAATTTTAATTTTCTTGGTTGCAACGTGTCTCAACCTTTCCTTTCCGCGTGTGATTCAATCAAAGGGAACTTATGTGTCTTTCAATTAATTACTTGGCCATAATCGTATCAAATTTCTAAAATGTGGCTCCTGGACTAAGCTAAGTTGGCATAGTTTTTCTCTCAAACCCAATTTTTTATATCTTTTGAGTGCAGAAAACTTTTGACTCAATGATTTGTTGGAGAATTTGAGAAATACTAAATGTTAGTTTGAGTTGTTTGTTTAATGTTGTTCCTGGTGTATTACATTACAGGGATAGCCTGCAAATATCAATGACTGAACGAGAACCGTTAAACACAAGCATAATTGAGGGAAACAATTACTCTGAATGCACATATGCTGCAGATAGAAGCGCAGCTTGTTGTCGATCCCTGGCTTTAGCTGTAAGCATTATCTAATCTTTCATAGTACTTGCAAAAATAAAATGTTTAAGAAATTAAAAATATTTTAAAAAAAATTAGAATAAATTAAGTGTTTTATCTTTTTCTCTGGATTTATTGAGAGTGCCGTTGGGCAGTCCTACCTACTCTTTTTGATGTTTGGCTTTTTTGTTCCAAATCTTAAACAGAAGATTTTCCTAAATGACATTGAACAGTGGCCTTGGCAACTGGCATTGAATCATGATTATTTATGTTGAATCATGATTAATAGGTCTGAGATTGATTTTTAGAGTTGGAAAAGAATGAGTCAAAAACTGGTAGATTGCAATTATTGGCACAGGAATGGGCCAGTTGTAAGGGACTGGATTCAGTGGAGTGAATGCATTTATAACCGTTACATGAGAATTGGACGATTCAGATTTTGAAAGTGTGTTTTAGTTTCAATTTGATTTAGTCGGCGAATGCGTTGTTAATGGGGATGCCACTACGCCACTACCTTAAGAATATTTTCTCTCAAAACAAAGGATCATTATTTATAATAAGACTATCTTCTAATCCATTCTCTTCATAAAAAATACCATCAAATCAAAATATACATATATTCAAAATTAAAAAAAAATAGTAAGAACACAATATAAGAATATTTACATATTCATTTCAAATTTTAAATTTAACATAGTTTAGATGAAAATGTAACTTATGATGTTGGCATGAATGTTGATTTTGCAGTTTACTCTGATCTTGCTTGTAAGACATCTTTTTGCACTCCTTAGCGATGGAATGGAAGATTATCCTTTTACAATTCTTACGGTAAGTAAGTACTTGATTTCCAGATTTATACTAAAACAAAATATTTACCTTGCGAATCATTGAATTAACTTTGGATATTTTTAATTTTGTAGGTCCTTTTACTGAGGGCCAGTGGAATTATTATACCCATGTACATAATTATTAAGACGATCGGAGCCATACATAATAATATCAAGCGTTACCATCATCAGGTTTTAAAGTTTTTCATGCATTTGTATTTTTTATTACTATATTTGTTTATTTGTAATGACTGGTTCTTCGATCATTACGAGTGTCATGCAATCACAACTAAAAAATTTGTTCCTCTGCTTATCAGGATTCTGATGATGACTCATCGATATCAGATGGAGAGGATGAAGAAAATGGGACACCAGATGATGATGCAATTTCAAGACATTCACAATCATAACTTGTAATTTGATTTAATTTGTATCAGAGCATTATGCTGATGCTCTGTCAAATTCTACCATTTTGAGGCATAAATTTACTGTAGAAAAAAAAATTAAATTCTCATTCAAATGCATATAGCTTTGTCCTATTTATTTCTACTTATTCCTACCATACCAACCCAGTTAGATTCAGCAACCAAATTTCATATATAATTTAAAACCGAATTTTTGTAAATGGGTATATTTTCTTTTAATTACAGAATTAGGTAAATTGTAGATCGTGAATACGATTTAATTGAAATGAAATCACTTTGTAGAACTAAAAGAAATTATATTTACTATATACGAGTTCTGAACAAAAAGCTTTACTCTGTGTAAAAAAAAATATAATTTTAATTAAAATCTGTATAATTAAAAAAAAAATTATTAAGAAATCGTATATATAAAGTAGGATTTTCAAATTGTACTCATACGCTCTCCATGTTTTAAGAAAATATTTTATTATTATATATAATTAAAGAATAGTTGAATACAGAGTTGAAAAAAAAAATATAACTATTTTTTTTTAATAAATTTAAATTATTTTAAATTCTTAGTAAAATTAATTATTTAATACTTTAATAATATAAAAGAATATAAATAAATTATATTAAAAGAATATATCGAACTAAATGTAACTCATATGATAAAAATTATGTTGGTAAAACACTAAATTTAAAATGCTAAAAATAATCTATAAATTTTAAGTGGAAATTTGTTTAAAGATACTTGACCTATCTTCATACAAAAATTTGATGAAGTTGTGATTTTAGAACCCACAAGTGAAAAGTTGGTTGTTTTATTTTGTAATTTGTGAAAATGTAAAAAATGAAATGATTCAAAAGTCATTGTTGTGTTCAACAAAAATAATCAATTGAAGTTAATTAAATTAAGATAGATACGCATGTTTATCAACTTTTTCTTCGCCTCGACCTCTTGAACTTCTTATTGATATACGTCTTGAATGCGTCTTTCTCACTTGATGATTCTATTGAATATATTATTGTTGATTGCAGAAGCTTTGTGAAGCTTTAATTTCTTCACACAAATCTCGCTTTGCAACAATTTCATTTTAAGTTAGAAACTCTAAAAGAAAACTTTTCATTTTTTTCTCATTTGTGTCTGTTTGTTCCTAAAACACATTTAGAAACCTTTTATGAATATCAGTTATTATTATATTTAATAAAACATAGGTATCACTAGAACAAAATCATTTAATATCTTTTGAATTATCGAGACCTTTTAATCTTATATATTAATTCAAAACATATTATCAATATATTTTAGGTTTATGCTTGGATTAAATCATTGTAGTATAAATACAATTTCTCTTTTGAATATATTCCACAAAACATATTTTGAAAAATCTTTAAGTGTGTAAAACAAGTATGTTCAGTTTTTTGAAATCTTTCTAATACATATTTGATCTTGATCAATAAGACACAACTGTATTCGAACATTGTATAAACATTTAAGAAAATGTTTTCTTACATTTAACAAAGTATATTCATTTTATGTTGTGCTATTTTTATGTTCTTTACGATAAAATATTTTATACATAGTCTTAAACCCTGTGTTTTTTTTATTTAATATTGATTTATATGGATTCACATAATCAAAACGATTTTTTGAAAACATTTGATAATCATTTGAACATATATAAAATAGAGATATTAAGTATGAAAACTTTCCTGTCAAATGATCATCCAACGCATGATCGTCTACCATGTTGACTTGATCATCATATGACGTGTTCATGGCTTTCCATGTTTGGTACTTGAGTGTTAGTTTTCTCTAACACTATGTATTGAGCCTAGTCCATTGAGTTCTTCTGTAGACTTCATTTAGTGTTTCCAGTTAAGTCAAACTTTTTGTTCATTTTAGCATATAGTCTCACTTCGTTGTTGTTAACGTCTAATGAGTCTTGTTCATCTTCTCAAGATGATCTAGACTTGGATTGTCATTTGTTCCCTAGAGTTCTGTGATCGTTTGTCAAACTTAGTGTAATCGTCATCTTTATTTTTTGCTGAGACAATCATCTAGCACTCATTTTCTACAACGTCTAGCACACATATCGTCTTATACTTCTATTTATGACGACTAGGTCTTAGAGTGTTATATCGTCTATCATATTGCATCGTCTGATGTGTTTTGTGAGTATTTATTTGTTCATAACGTCTGTTCAACTCTCATGATCATCTGATATATGATTTCTAATGGTTTTGTACATGGTCAGCTTAGTTATACACTATAACACATCTTATAATATTTGTTATCATCAAAATTTATAGATTCTTTTAAATTGACTGAATCATCCAGTTTCTTAACAATTGTTGTTTAATAAGTATAATAGTACAGTGTCTACTTTTGAAAAAAATTAAGTAAGATTTGTTGCCCCTATTTCGTATTTAGATTCAGGTTAAACTCTTTGAAAAACATTGTACGATATTCTTTGTACATAAAATCATTTATAATTTAGTTTTTTCTTTTATTTTTGTATTTATTTTTTATTTCATTTGAATCTAACAATTGTTCTCATTTGTGGATGCGAAGAAAGAAAGTTAAGAAAATCAAGAATTGAAACATGGTCACTAGGTCACCAAATTTAACATTTTGAAGTTCTCTAATGATAATGACATCTAATAAAAACTATCTTGATATAATAAGGATGTACTCATTGTCACCAAATTTCCTAAGAAAGAAAAGATTTGGATGATCGACAAATCCAAAAGCATCATAATTTTGTGTTTTAAAAATAAAACACTTAGAGAAGTCACAAGTACTAATGTAGCCACCAACTCATGCAGTCTTCCGACCAGGCTTCACACATTCACTTCGTATCAGCTACTTGAGTTTTAAATTCGATCACATTCCACCTTTCTTTAGAGGTTGTAGACAGTTTAGGAGGCCAGGGAACCGTTTTCTGAACTGGTTTCCTTCTCAAGTAATATTGTTTTGGTGTTTTACCACCGTTGTCAGTTTCTTTTCACTGTCATATTTCCCTTCTAACCTTTGATACAGCGATCTGTTAACATGTCTTTCTGTAGGATCAGTAGAAGTCAAAATTTATTGGAGTGGCGTAAGTTATATTGAAGAATAAGAAGCTGAATTTAACTCATGTAACCCACAGAGAGACCTTACTCATTAAACCAAAAAAAATCTTTGAAGGAGTTGAAATTTAACTACCCTTTGTGTGCGGTTTGCAATGAAGTTAATATGTTCCACAATGTATTTACATTATAACATTAGACTAAGAGTTTGGATATTGCACTCTAAAAATTAAAATTAATAAGTAATTACTACTAAAAAAATCTTATTTTACAATTCACACATTAACACATATTTAATGCTTTTATGAAAAGATAAAAATAAAAGTAAATACTTTTTAATGTTTTGCGATAGTTCTTGAAGTAGTGTGACTCAACACGACCATATTACTTCGTAATGGAGAGACTGGATAAGCATGGTGATGGTGGCTTTCTTAGGAAAAACAAAAAATAATTACGACCGTGGTAGTTAATTAACTATATCTTTTACAAAGAAGAAATGTTTAGTTTTGTTTGATTTTAAATCTTGTTATGCTAATATAGGGGCATATCAACACTAGAAATAAAAAAATGAATTCTATTAATAAAATTATAATGAAAATAACTAAATTTGTGGCAAAATAATATAATACTTATAAAGACTTTAAAATGTGGCTTACCAACACGTTATAAAGTTGATAATAAAATCCCTAAAATTTTTTAAATAGATTTAACTTATAATCAATTACCAAAAAAATTGGAAACATTATTATTTTATGAAAATAAAAGTTCACTATTCTCATTTAAAAAATGATATTATGAAAAAGCTTTCAAATTAAAAACTTATATTCATGTCATTCATGATATTTCTTTTCTTAGCTGCCAAATTTTTATTTTTTTTATGAAATAAGGAGACACTTTTGGAATGTCCCAATAAGATCCTGCCACTTTATTTGATATTTCATTTATAACCATATCAATATAATATACAACTGTAAAAATATACATATAACTATTTGATTACTGTGTTATTTGTTTTTAATTTTACTCATATAATCAGGATAATTAATATATCATAAAAAAATAATATAATTACTATTGTGTTATTTGATATTATATATATTTTGAACTATATATTTCATGACAATCAATTAATTTGGTTTAATTAATTCTTTGACTTATTTACTTTTTACTTGTAACATTTCTACTTTGAACTAATCACACGAACGTATTTCCAGAAGGTAAAAGTTAATTTAATTATATGAATAACAAGCTGATATACAAATTTTATTTAATTTAATACATATTTAAAAAAATTAAATCGTATTTAGAAGCCGAGTTACCCTGCGCATGAACATAATTTTACTTCACCTATTCTACTGTATTGAAGCTTAAACTCAGGTCAAAACATTCATATTATGAAGCCGAAGATGCTTCATAACGACCATTGGCATTAAAAAGGATGAGTTCGTATATATACACGTGATAGCTGATATTTACCCACCACCTATGGCCTTCACCATTTTATAAAACCAACTTAAATACCAACTAATTCTCCAAAATTGGATTAAAGAATGAAAAACAATGTTAGAAGAAACCTATAAAACCCAATTTGGGCCTTCTATATCCTTTCAAGTTTCTTTCTAAACCAATCTGACATTCTCTTGATCTTGCCCAACAGATGAGCATTTTTTGTAATTATAAAGAAATCTTCGGCATTTGATAACATTACCGTTATATCATGCTTGACACCTTCCACAGTACGATAGTAGTCATGCTCCAACCTTGACTGAATCAGTTCAGGATAGAGTGGGACGGGAAACCTGCAATACAAATCCAAAGATGACAAATTATTAACTCACAAGTTTAACTTAATTGCTAGAACAAGATTGTATACAAACTGACAGGCACATCAATCCTCTCTGCATTACAAGACAGAAACTCTGGTACCTGTTTGCAAACTCTAATTTCTCAGCAACTTTGTTCAATGCTTGGATATCAAATTTCTCCTGAATTGAGAGGAAATACTAACAATGAGAAACGTTCCACCCACCAACCATTTAAATCAAAATTAGAAATTTGCATCTTGCTAGTATCAATAAGCCTAATTCAGTGAAAGAACATAGGCTAATAAAGTTTTATATTTACTTACCCTGCGGTCTAATTTAGTGAAATACGAAAGCAGCTTATCTCTGATTGCGTGATCAATGTGGGGATGCTTCCATTGAATCTCAGGATCGGGATCACGTAGTTCCCACGGACTATGCAGATGATTCTCGGTTGGATCATTCTTGTATTGAATCTGATACCTTTCCCAAGGACTATCAGGGAAGTCCTGAGATTTGGCCTGCACTGAAATAATTCTACCTTCCCACCAGTTCCCACCATCCCCGTCTCCATTTCTCCACCAAACCTTGCATTTATCTCTCGAAGACCAATTTCTCTTCATGGCAGTATCATACCATGTTTTCTCAACAACAAATTCAGAGAAGTCAATCAGTTCAGGCAGAGTTAATTTAAACAATTTTCCATGCACGAATGAAGAAGGATCCACAAATTTAAGTTTAAGTTTACAACAGCTATCCCCAGAGCCTGCGAGCTCCGCATACTCAAGCACTTCAACCTTGCAAATTTCGGAAAAGCCTAGTCCTGTAAATGATCTCCATGGACCTGCTTCAGCTGATGCACACGACTCTAAGTACTCTTGATGTCCCTGGCAATCAAATATCAAGAAGATGAATTGGGAAGCAGATTACAAAACCAACCAAAGGATAAAAGCATAAACTAGGAAACAGATTCGGGAATTCCTAAACAATCTAATAAGTATTACAAACCATAACGGGAAAAATTGTAAACTACCTGTCTAAAGTACACAACTTCATCACCAAGTTGAGGAATATATCGGTAACTGTCTTCATGCATTGACAGCATCAGCCATGACGAATTTTTGACATGATGATTTGACACCCTTCGAGTTACAGAACCACCAGGATTACTGGAAATATATCCATCACCCCTATGTCTTGAAGCCCTAGTTCTACGATGAAGTTGATCAGACACTTTGATAGAACAGCCTTCCCAATCAAATTTTCCCCTTGAACTTTGACCCCCATGAATGTTACTCCTTCTGTTTGAAGTGCTTGGCTCCTCAGTAGTTGACTTCATCCTTACAGAACGTGATCGACGTGCATGATCACCTATAACATCAGACAAACCAATTCCTAAACCATGTTGATTGCTGAAAACAGAATTATGTTCTTCTATATCACAATCAAAAGATTCAAAACCATCTTGATTGACTTTCCCTTTATGCGACTTATCCCTTTCATGGACGTGATCTCTTCTCCTGTCAGAGTATGAATGCAGTTGCTGTGGAGTACTAAATTTTCTGTCATCTTCACCTTCTGGTATAAGATTAGAATCCTTAATAGATGAATTTCCAGAGATAACAATACCTCTAGCACCAGATGAATCTGCCTTCGAACTAACAAATTTCAGTTTGTAAGCACCTTCACTTTCAGATGAAATCTGTTTCTTTTTAATAACTAGCCTGGTTGATTTCACAGGTGCTTTCATTTTTAGGTCACCAGAGAGGCTTGAATGAACAACTTCATTGTTTTCTAGTGAGTCGTCTGGACATTTTCCAGATCCAGACTGGAATCTATTAACACCATTGAACTTACCATTATCAGATGTAAAGAAGGCATCGGCATTTGGCTGAGCATTTCCAGACAACAAAGGTTCAGGTGAGGAAATTTTAAGTGCATCTTCAAAACCAGTCAGGCCTTTATTAATCGAACTACCAGCTGTCTCTAACTTGCCAATCATATGTTCTGATATCCTGCAAAAATTGGTAGGGAAAAACATTGGATTCTGAAGAGATTACCAAATATAGAAAATGAAGCAGTATCATAAACATTTTTTTGACATGCATCTCAGGTTCCACTTACCCATTGGCATTGTGTTCAAGATGGTCATCATTTTCAACATCAGTCAGCAAAGCATCCCCTGATCTTGAAAGTTCATGCGTGTGTGTCTCCAACTTTCTGCACTGATCTGCATTTTCCTCAACGTATCTAGATGCATCCAGATTATTTGTAGCATTCTCCGTTTGTATTTTATCAGTCATAGAAGATGGTGCAGAGTCCAAAGATTTTGAGTCTGGAAAAGTTTTATGATGGCTTTCAGAGGGTTGAGGTCTAGAAGACTGACATACCATATTATCCTCAGTCTCACAAGTAGGTTTTGTGTCCTCTGTGGGCGCACTCTTCTTATCACGAAGTGAAAACTTAAGTACCAGTCTTGGTCTAGTTTCAACATTTGACAGGGACTCGGAGCACGCTGGAGGCTTGGAAACATTTGTGAACTTTTTTATAAGAGACTTTTTAAATTCATCGCGTTTCACGTCCATTTCCCTCTCAGGCTCACTAAAATCATCTGGATCTTGGAAACTGTCTGATGATTCATCGTTGGAATCATTATCTTCCTCATCAGTAGATGTTTCATCAATTTGAGAGAACATATGGCGGGCATTATGTGCAGCAACTCTCTGGGGTCTCAATGTCTTAGCTTTCGAAGATTTCCTTTTTGATGATTTTGAGTTGCCCTTGGATTTCTTACAGGGTCTGTTACTTCCAGAAGTATTACCGTTACAATCATCCAAATTCCTTTTCCTAACACGCCTTCCCGAGGAAGTCGTTACCTCAACCTGAGAAACACTATGATTAGATAACCATTTGTAATTAATTATTGATTGAACAAAAAAGAACACTTACCCCAGCATTATGTTTTTTCCTTCTTGATCTTCTAAGGCCGTCTCTATTACTAGAGTCGTCTTCACTGCATTCTAGATCACTAGAAGAGATAACACTCCCTTGCGCAGCTGCGCTGGAAGTATCCTCATTCACATTGTATTCAGAATCAGTATCCTCACTTACAATAATGTCATATTCTGGTTCCCAGAACATGGCATCTAAGAAATCTGGTTGTGGCTCAACCATTCCTTCCAAATCCACCAAAGGTATTACTGGGTAGTCTTGACCTTGACCAACACTAAAATCTGGGCCAACAGCATATTTTATCAATGAAGGACGCCATTCAATGCCAAGAGCACCAAGTCGACGTTGCTGAAACTGACTCTGATAAGGTTCTGGATATGGCACCATGCCTGGTATAAAAGAAAAATTGTAAGAAATTACCATCCTATTAACATAAGAATTACAAAGTAAGTCATAACATACTAGAATCACACAGAGGTTCCTGAATGTTTCTTCTATGTGGTGGAAGTTGAGTCTCCTGCATCAGATGTGACATAGGTTAGCTGGGTATGCCATAGATAATTTCAACAATCTTATCAAGTCAAACATGCTGACAATCAACAAAGTACAGGAGCACAATGACTATCAACCTGATCAAGAACATTTCCCTGAGTATCTTGAATGAGGGGTCGATAATCACCAAGAAAAAACTGTCACAAAAATAAGAGATAGATATAAATTTACTTGCTATGAAGTTTATATTGAATCTAAAAAAAGGTAGGGGAATATTTTACCACCTGATCATATTTTGCATCTTTTTGGGACTCGCCTTGACCTGTGTTCAGAAAATATATTTGTCCAACATCATCTGAAATCACAATTGATGTTCCATCCCTAAAATGAATACAATATTTTAACAAATTACACTGTCAGGGATCGTGATTCATCTAAGATGGATACAAAATGACAATTCATGTATATGTGACATGAAACACTAATGATCAGCAAGGTAGACAAGTAGCCTGCAGAGTTTTCGCATTTGGACATAAAGCAGCTTAAGCTCATAGCTTGAAATGATCAATACACAAACATTATAATCGTATATTAGTGTTAGCATGGATCCAGACAATTACAATTGGTAACAACAAAGTTAAATATTAGTCAGTTCAAGTGAATATAGAAAAGATAACTATAGTCCATATGATATGACAATATAGTGGTCTAGTGTTCTTACCTATTGTCTTTCCCCTTAAAGGAGGGCATAGTGGTCAAGTGTTTAATGTTTACTCCCTTTTTATTAAAAAAGAAATTTAAACACAATGTAGAGGACACACTTGGTTTAAATTTTAGAAAAATTACTTTTAAAATAATTGATGCTAAAACAATTATTTTTTATAACTTAATATTAAAAGAATTAGTTTGTGTTTGGGTTTTAGAATTTATAGTATACATAAAACACAAGAAAAACTGATGAGTACCTCAAAAAAATATCAAACATTTGAAGAGAAAGGATGGACGAGATGAAGGTTCCTCAAGAGAGAGAGACAAGAGCAAGATTAAAAAAATTCAACTCCTTAAAAGTGTAAAATGCCTTCTATTTCACCCCTAAATATGTCGAAATTCAAATAAGATTTGTTATTCAAGTTAGTCCTTCAAATGGATGAAGTTAACTAATACCGTTAGTTTTGCTGACATGGCACATTATGTGATGTGTCACCTCTCACCATGTCTTACACGTGGCCGTCAACCAAATTGAAATATAATTAATGTTGATATTTAATATTGAAATAAGTTTTTATTTCTTAAAAACAAGACCTTTTTCTTTTTCCTTTTTCTTCTAACCAATCATTTCCCCAACCCGTCACCACAACTCATCCAATTCAAAATTCTAATCCCCTCAAACTGGATGGTATTTCGATTCTGACATTGATGCCTAACCAAAGCTTCTTCAGACCTTAACCCCCATATTCAGAGATTCTAACATCGATTCTACAAAGCTATTGGTTTTGCATACTTCAGTCAATAGATTGTGATTTGCTCTGAGCGAATCTAAATCCAAAAGCTAGGATTAGTTCTAGTCTAGATTCCCTTGGGTAATTTAGATTCGCCTAGGAAATCGCAATCCCAGAACAATCAGAAAATTTCCTAATTAAACTCTCAACGAATAAAATTGTTATCAGCGAATGGGCTTTATTTTATATAGCATGCTCTTTTGTTCAGAGTTGAAATGATTATAATTTTATATGTATGATTGGAACTTGAATTTTGAGATGTATATGTTAATACCGTTGAATTGAGAACATATGATGGAACTAGATTGGCTAAGTCACATGTCTAGGGATGGTGCATTGACCTTAGTTGTAGTTTGAAAGTATAAGTACTAGAACCTATGATTAACAAATATACTCTTGCTTCATTAAGTGGAATTAAAACAACAAATGATGAGAAACTGAGGGAATGTTCATGCACATTGTTCATGCTTGGTTTGGAAAATTCAGTCACATTGTTCAAACAGAAGGAAACACAACGAGGCAGATCATTCACTCTTTTGTTGTCATACCCTTCTTGGAAAATGTGTTTACTTAATTGTGTATGTTGAAGATGTAGTTATGACGAGAAATGATGCTGCTAGAAACTCATAGCTAAAGGAACACATATGCAATCACTTTCAGACTAAAGACCAAGGAAGTCATTTAAGTGGTTCAATCAAAGGAAAGCATTGTAGTTTCTCAAAGGAAATATGCTTTAGATATTTTAGAAGAATCAGGCATGACTGGCAGTAGATCAGTAGATAACCCTATACATCTAAATAAAAAATGAATAGTAAATCAAGGTAAACCTTTCTCTTACCGAGAGAGATATAGAAGACTTGTTGAGAAACTTATCTAAAATACTAGACCTGATCTATTTGTTGCAATGGGTGTTAGTCATTTTGTGCAAAATCCTTGCACTGATCATATGACTGCTATCATTTGCATCTTAAAATACCTCAAAAAAGGCTTTAGGGCAAGGTTTGTTGTACAAAGATAAAGGGAAAACTCAAACTTCTGGGTATTGTGATGCTGATTTGGCAAGATCTCCTATAGACAGACGCTACATTTCAAGGTATTGTGATCTCATTGGAGGAAACATTATTTCTTGGAAAAGCAAGAAACAAAATGTATTTGTCCGATTCAGTGCTGAAGCTGAATATAGGGCAAAGGCATCTTTTACCTATGAACTTGTATGGGTGAAACAATTTCCTCAAGAATTAAAATCTTGTGAGATCCAACAAATGAAGATGTATTGTCATAACCAAGATCTTGTCCACATTGCTTCCAATCTAGTATTCTATAAGAGGACTAAACACATAGAACTTGATTGTCATTTTATTTGGAAAAAGTTGTTATCAAAGGAATTTGTACATCAGATCCAATGATCAACTTGCAGATGTGTTAACAAAATCCTTTAAGAGACCTCACATTAAATTTATTTGTTCCAAGCTTGAGGGGAGTGTTAGAGTAGGTATTAAATATAGGTAGTAGGTAATTGTACTGGAAAACTGCTACATGAGTAGTTTACTTATTAGCATTAATTTTGTGTACCTTCTGGTGTTCCTAATGCAATTTTCTTCTATAAATAACATAGCTGAGAGATAATCAATCTCTTAGGCTCTTTTCATCATATTTTCATTCTTTAGTACTACAATGAAACCTTCTCCAATTGTCAAACTACTCACCATCATATTAATCCTCACTCTTGATCTCACTTGCCATTGGCACTAGAACAGCAAGATGTCAATATACATTCCTATATATTTAAGGCTAGCAATTGTCATTCTTCTTTGTTTGTCTTTTCACATAGTCCTGCAGTGGTGTCCATATCCTTGTCCATGGGAATGATATAATTGTCACTACAGCAATTATTTGCTGATTCAGTCCCTTATTTCCAGCTTCATTCTGTATTCTCTTACACTCTGTTTGGAAAGTCATTGAAATAGAAAATAAAATGGAAATGGTAGAAATTGGGATGAATTGAAGTGGAATTTTAAATTCGTTTCATTAGATGGAACTATGACGAATGAGAAGAATGATTTCTTTTTAGGTGTTTGGCTAGATTGAAAAATGAAAGGAAAAAATAGTTGTGCAGTATACTTAAGAGTGTAGTTCTACTTTCAGGTTCTTGGTCTGTACGGCTATAAATAGTTTATACCTTAACTCAGTTCATTTTTCAGCCTATATAACACTTTATAGATTGTCTCTCAGCTCTATTATCACTTGACACAGCTGTAAAGTTCGGAGCTCCTTAATGAGTTGCTGTACCAAACAGATTATAAAAAGTGAAAGACAGATGGGTGTGGAAGACATTCATTGCGTAACACCAAAGTGTGGAACACATCAAAATCTATTAAGAAATAGAGAAACTAGATACAAGTATTGAATTATTAAATGAAAAACAAAACAAATATAAAACCGTTCAAGGCAATTATTGTAGACACTTACGGAGAAAACTTCCCATCAACCAACTTAAACCGTCCAATTTCATACGTCCGAATAGGTATGCCCTCCCATATCTGGAGAAGTAATAAACCAGAAAGGCATAAATTAATCTGCATTGCAAAGAACATTCATACGTTAAGATTTAAGAACTCAACAAAAGAAGCTTACATCCCAAACAATGGTTCGTCCATCATAGCCAGCACTCATAGCTATTCGAGGGTTGAAAGGGTGAACATCCAAAACATAAGACTGCCAACCATTGAAAAATCACAATTTAGCCATGATAGAACTGTAAAAATTCAAATCAAGAAAGAAAAAAAAAAAGAGGCTAGAACTTAACCCAATAAGAAAAGTATGACCAGATTTAAACTTTTTTGTCCAAAAAATACAAGTTGAACATGTTTACCAACAGAGCAAAATAGTCCCACATAAAATACAGAAAGGTGGGGGTTAGAGAAAGATAGATGACAGGTTTTGCAGATTCTTAACCCAAAACAAAAATTAGGTCTTACAGATTCAGTATGGCCAGTTAAAGAGTGCACTAAGCTTCCATCAACTGCATTCCAAACACATATTCTGCAATCTTCAAGAAGAAAAGACAAGTACTCAGTTAATGCAAGCAACTACCTGCTCTCCACATTAAAATAACATAAAATTGATCATCTATACTAGAGAAGGGAAGGGATCACAAATTGTATGTTAAGTCAAATGAATAAAGATGTATTATCATGGCACTTATCCAAAAATTTGATGAGATAACGTTGTAATAGAAAAAGTCCTACATTGGTTAAAAATCCATTAAGGAGGGTATCATATAAGCAAAAGACGCACAAATTCAAATTGCCCGAGGCATTTCATACAATATTGCAACTGTCAACTGAGAACAAAAATCTAACAATCTTCGTACATTGAAAACATGGATTGGACTCGCTCATAATTTTCAACAGACACCTACCATGTCTACTCCTGTGGGGATGATAAAATATCAATTGCATAGTAAACCAAGAAGCATATAGATAGTATATAATGCTTAGTGATATATGAAAGAATAGCAACCATATTCTCTACTCCACAATCCTCATGGGATAATAAAGAATCAATTGCGACACCAAACCAATATTCTCTACTCTATATGGGGATTAATAAAATATAAATTGCATACTAAATCAGGATACACTCTGAGGCAATATAATGCTTAGTGATATATGTAACAGCAGCAAGCAGTAGTACACAGTACGAGCAAGTAGTAAATATGCCTGCTCCCTGACAGATTTGTTTATAGGAAAATCCATTTCCAAATCATGTATTAGACAAATTGAATCCTTTAAATATTTCAACTACTGTTCCGACCTCAAGTTTGTTGCACTGATAGGATCACTCACTGTATTTAAGATATTGTCCAATTTAATGCTTGTTTGGGCTGGGCCTCAATTACCATGAGACTTAAACTCGCAACCACAAAGGGTTTGAGCCCCACAGTGAGCACCAGAGTCACTTTTTAAGAACAAAATCATGAGGTCCATGTGAGCAAAAGCAACAACATCTATAATGTAGTGAGTCTAACAATATAGTGTAGTTGAAGCCAGCAAAACTATATATAATGTAATTTTAGTTAGTTATCGTATCAAAGAGTTAGTATAGAAAAAAAGTATAATTTGTTGGTTAAAATTTCTCAGCTCAATTATTTTGTTTAGCAAGTACATTACCCATAATAGCTGCAAGCACAAAGCGATTGTCCAGGCTCCATATAATCATATTGACACCACGAGGCGTGGGTAGCAATCTCTGCCTTGGACCACCTCGTGGAGGTTGGGGAGGCAGGGGTGGCGCTGGCACTTTTAGATGATATGCACGAGTCCAACGTCCTACTTTTCCCTGAAATAGAAGAGGAAAACATATTTCATATGGTAAGCAAGGGGGAAATAAACCTGCATATGCCACATAGATGCCTAGAACAATTCTGGAAAAGAAATTGCCTTCAAGAATAAAAGTAGACCAAAATTCAATGGCAATCATTTAAAGGAGCTCACATGAGATTTACGTGATCTGGGAACCCATATAATTGCACTTCCATCACGAGAGCAGGTAACTATGTTATCATGACAATACCTGAAATATTATGACATAGATTTAGTAATGAGAGCAGAGGTACAGTTGTTACATTAAATAAAACTAAACCAAGGTAGAAAAAATTACAAGAAGCACTAGGATATACCAGAAATTTCGAAACTTCAGTGTATTTTCTTCTTTCCAGGGGTCAGATGTTAAAATTTTCGAAGCCACGGAGCAACCACTGCATGCAGAATAGCAAAGATAGTATAAGGATCCTTACCAAGTAAAACAAGCAAGTGTGGATCTAACCGGGATGGCTAACCTAAACTGTACATAATTAACATCATTCTCATGACCAGATAATAAATCCATTTCATGTATTGGTTGTTCTGAGTCATCAGTGCTGGGCTTCAACGCACTCCACACCTGCAAATAGCAGTAACTTTTAACACAGAATAGAAGCGATATTAAATAAGCAAATTGTATTCCTGGAAGAAAATAGGAAATTTGTGAAGAGTACATCAATAAACCTACCCTGGCAAAAGTATCAGAGCTACCAGTAACAAAAACAGTTCCATTTGCATTATATGCACAACAAAGTACTTGATAGTTTTGTTGACCATTGCTTGAGGACGGCAAACTAGCTGGTGGAGCATTGCTCTTCCCTGCAAAAGTTTATAATTCCTCAATCAATAATAACCTAATAACAAAAATGTAATTATTTCAGTCAACAGTCAGACTACTGATCTGGAAGGTTTAAGTAAAAAGTCATCCATTTGTATGTCCAAACTCGCATAGTTTGATTTGAACAAGATTTGATAACCCCATCCACTGTTCCAAGTGTAATATTCATTTAAAAAACATGTTGAAATGTAAAAAGGCCTTTTTACTTTTTATATTGGACATAGATTTTAATAGAATCTAATTGATCCAACTTAACCAAATAGATTGTACCACCATATCAAATTTAGTAAGGTAAAAAATGCCAAACTCAACCACTTCCAATTCCAGGACTGATTTGTTAACAGAAATAGAAGCAATTAACTGACCATTTATAGCATCTTGAGGTCGAGGCACATATATTCGGGGATTGTGTGAATTCCTCGCGTCCCATATTCTACAAGTTCCATCATCAGATGATCTACAAAAGTCATAAAAGTTAGATTATTCACTCTAGAATGATGTAAATGTGTGTAAAATAATGAAGAAATTAATATTCTTCTGATCTAGGGCATAGATTACGCTCACTACTCTTAGGATCTTATATTTATAATGACTTTGGAGACATTAGATACAATGTATGAGAGGAAAGAGAAGAGAATATGAAAAGATATATCTAGGAACTAGGTACAACACAAACCACACAGTAACTTTACAATAAATTCTATTTAAGACAACTTACTTTAAGACTCTCCCTTAAGCTGGAGCATACAAATTGTATGTGTCCAGCTTGGAACAAATAAACTCAATCCGAGAACCTCTCAAGGATTTTATTAATACATCTGCAAGTTGATCATTTGATCCGAAAAACCCGGTACAGATTTCCTTGGACAACAACTTTTCTCGAATAAAATGACAATCAATTTTCATGTATTTAGTCTTCCCGTAGAACACTAGATTGGAAGCAATGTAGAGAGCAGCTTGGTTATCACAATACATCTTCTTTGGTAGAATCTCAAAAATCTATTTCTTGGAAGAACTGTTTTACCCATATAAGCTCACAAGTGAGGGATGTCATTGATCTATTGCAGATGATTGGGCAACAACCTTTTCTTTCTTGCTTTTCCAAGAGATAATATTTCCTCCACAAAAAACACAATATACTGTAGTAGAGTCTTTGTCTATAGGAGAATCAACCCAACCAGCATCACAATATGTTACGTACCAAGATCCTGACACAATATCAAGAGACTTGGGTATTCCCTTTATCTTCATAAAAAGTAGTTCTTGTCTTGGAGTATTTTTGAGATATCTTAGAATATGGATGACAGCATTCCAATAATCAATACAAGGATTATGCATGAATTGACTGACAACTCAAACTACAAAAGACAAATCTAGTCTAGTAATGGTAAGATAGATAAGTTTTCCAACCAGTCTTCTATATCTTTCTGGATCAGAGAAAGCTTCTTCATGTTCTGCCATTAATTTCTAATTTGGATCCATAGCACAATCCACTGGTTTACAATCAATCATGCCTATCTCTTTTAAGATGTCAAGAGCATATTTCCTTTGAGAAACTACAACTCCTTCCTTTGATGGGGCTACTTTTATGCCCAAAAAAATATTTGAGACTTCCAAGATCCTTGGTCTAGAAATGATTACATGGGTGTTCCTTTAACTGAAATATTCTAGTATCATCATTCCCCGTAATGACTATATTGTCGACATACACTATTAAGCACACACACTTTTTCCAGAAGAGGTGTGACAATAGAAAACAGAATGATCTGGCTCACTATGTTTCAACCCGAATGTTTGAACAATGTGGCTGACCTTTCCAAACCAAGCACGTGGAGAATGCTTGAGACCATAGAACATAGTTTACAAGCCAGACTAAACTCCCTTTAAGCAACAAACCCACGAGATTGTTCCATTTAGACTTCTTCCTCAAGATCGACAAGTAGAAAAACATTTTTAATATTTAATTGATGAAGAGGCCAATGACAAATGACTGCCATGGCAAGGAAAATTCTGACAGTAGTCATTTTGGCGACTGGAGAGAAAGTATCATTGTAGGTGAGCCCATAGATCTAAGTATATCATTTTGCTACCAATCAAATATTGAGACAATCCACTTCACTATTAGATCCAACTTATATGAAATAGACCCAATGACAATCAATTGTCTTCTTTTTAGATGGAAAAGGAACTAACTCTCATGTACCAATTTGTTCAAGGGTATGCATTTCAACAAGCATGGCTTGTCACCTTCCAGGAAGATCAAGCGCCTTTTTCACATATTTTGGAATGGTAATAGAAGATACAAAGAAGATAAAAGAACAATAGGAAGGAAACAAACAATGATAGTTTAACAAATTTGTAAATAAGATGAGGATTGCGTGTAGAACGCGAAAGGCAATAAGACAACTAGAATCCTCATTATCAAGAGTCATAGTACGGAACAATAATGCTGAAGGACTTGATAAAGAGGACTCATCATGTGATATTGGACTAGTCTTTTGAGTCTGGGGTGATCGCCTAGGTGAATTGAGATAACGAGAGGAATTTGGATTATTGGGAGAAGTTGGAATAGTGTTTGGAATTGGATACACAAAGGGATCAACTAAAAACATAGGCAAAACCTGTTGGACAAAGTTAACATCTTGTGTAGAGGAAGAGAAGAAAGAATTTCCTTCAAAAAATGTGACACTTGCAGATATGTAATATTTTTTAATGTTAGGAGAATAAAATTGATACCCTTTTTTGAAGACGAGAACATCCCAGGAAGACACATTTGATAGCTTGGGTTGAAAGTTTGTCCAAACCTAGAGACACATCATGTACAAAACACACAAAACCAAATACTTGAGAAATGGAAAGAAGAGGTTCACTTGGAACCACGATAGAGTATGGGACTTTATTGGCCAAAGAAGAAGAGGGCATTCAATTAAAAAGATAACAAATAGTAAAAATTGCATCACCCCAATGATGGACATGTAGATTGGCACCAATCAATAAGGTACAAGCAATTTCAACTAAGTGTGTATGAAGATAGGTGGACTGATATAAAATACCATGTGAATTTAAAAGAGTAGAAATCCTAAACGAAAAGTATTCTTTGGCATTATCACTCCTTAAGATCTTGATCATTTGGCCAAATTTGTTTCTAATTTCATTAAAGAAAGACTCAAAGATATTCAAAAGTTCAGACAAGTAAACCCAAGTACAACAAGAATACTCATCAATAAAAGTGACCAGATAACGAAACCTAAAGGATGTGACTTGACTTGGACCTCAAATGTCATAATGAATTATAGAAAAGATAGGGTTGCATCTTGGTTCAATTCTTTTCAAAAAGAAGAGAGAACATGTTTTTCTAATTGACACGACTCACATTCTAATACTTGGAAGTTTGCAAAGTTCAGAAATCATCCTTTTTAAATTTGATAAATGTAGATGACCTAAGTGATTAGGCAAAAGCTTAGGAGATGAGGATCTTAAAAACAAAACATTGACGGTCTAGTACCAAGATAGTAGAGTCTTCTAGACTCATGTCCTTCACCAATCAATTGACTTGTACCATGCTCTTGTATAACAAAAGAATTTGCATCAAGAGTTATGGGACAATTTAAATATTTGGTTAATTGGCTTAAGGAAATTAGGTTGAAAGAACAATTAGGAACAAGAAGAACATGTTTTAGGTTTAAGGAGGGAGAAAGGGAGATTTGACCAACTCCCTTTGGATCCATTGGCAAAAGTAATAACAAGAGGAATTTTAGAGTGAGAAATAGAAGAAAATAAGGAAGCATTACTAGAAATGTGATCAGGAGCACCTGAATCAATTACCAATGAACTTGACACTCCAAGGCCTGAGAAATGCAAGCTTTGAAAAAATAGAATGGGTGAAAGATTGTGATTGGTTGTCAAACTTTAACCCGTTCCGTCATAGGGTGGGTTGGCGGGCCGTCGCTTTTAAAAAAAAATCATTATTTTTTGTAATTTTTTTGTTTTAGATCTATTTATTTGGTTGTAGTCATTGATATCACTTTTTGGACAATAAAAATGTAAGGAAGACCAATAAAATTGAATCAAACTATAATATTCTAATCAAATAAGATTTAATGCCTAACAAAATAAAGTAAATATCAACAATACTTCAATGAATCAAATGACATATAAAGAAATTAATGTAAATAAAATTTTATATAAAACATTGATCACCACCAATTTTAATTCCAAAACATGAGATTTTCTTTAAAAGTGCCAAAAGTAAAGAAGAACAAGCTATCCCGCCCCGCCTAAATGATGGCGGGTTGGCGGGCAAGCCCGTCTGGCCCAACCCACTTTGTCATCCCTACTTCTATGTGAGATTTGCACTTACCTATATACTATAGTTGGGTTATATCTCTAATTGATGTGGAATCTATAATCATTAGTATTCAAGACACTAACAAATACCCAAACAAAAGACTTGGTTTAACAAATAAAAAATAGTAACAATTTTTGTATGACACAATACATGAGCCTAGCAACTTTTTATAATTCAATTATTTATGAATATAATAAATAGATTAACATCAAGACTTATTTATTATGACTCATAAGAATCACTAGGACAATGTATAGAAAGGCAAAAATAGGCCATAATAACTCTTAAACTTACGATAGCAGCTGGTATATGACACTGGGACTAAAAGTAATGGTATTAACAGCTCCTGTATGTCCACGCAAAACTGAAATCGACATCCCATCTGGTAAGCGCCACTGTTGTAAGAAAATGTCAACTTAGAGATGCCTGAGGTTTGCATGACAACAAAAAATTAAGCTATACTACTTACAACTCTAATGACAAAATCATTTGAAGCAGATGCCACCAAAGCATTGTTAGAGCTTACAGCCAAGTCAGTAATATCACCCTTCAGTTTAATAACAACAACATAAGATTAAATGATAATATAAGGAAAATAAACTTGTCAAAATTACTTCCATAAACCATATTTTTCACTCACTTCATGTCCACGGCAACTAGCTAAGCAAAATGCAGTTTCCATAGACCAAATCTTGACAAGACGATCATCAGAACCACTAATAACAAATCTCCCTGATCCGTCAAATATGGCTGCAAGATAAAATCATTTTTTTAGAAATTATTAACCATAAGTCCAGCTACAAAAGTAATTATTTATATGCATCTCAGTTCATGTTGTTAACAAATCAAAATTTAACTTCATAAGGAAACTCTAAGAAGAGAAAGCAACAATTATACTATTAAAACATTGGATTCAAGTTTTATTGTGTCATGTGATGCACATCTAAGTAGTGACTTTCATGAGAATAAGAACTCTGAGAATGCATCAGCATAAAGCCACCATATTAATAGCAAGTTTGGAAGAGCAATACATACCACAATAAACAGCCACACGGTGCCCCCTTAGCTTTTTAATATTTTGCATTTTTTGCACCATAGTAGATGGTTTGGCAATAGCATAACAAGCACTGCGAATGGATGGGGCACGATGATGCTTTGTAAAACCACCTCCAATCTCCCTTAAACTTAGCCCCTGAACCTGATTAGCCTTCATGTGTGGCCAGCGCATGTAAAGTGGAGGGGGCTTCACCAGCTTGTCAGCTGCTTTTCTATCGCCTGTACATACACAGGAATAAAAATAGAGTAAATATCCCATTCTTCCACATATCTATTTTGTGATTAATGTTGGGGGCATGGCCAACTACAGCAACTTCCAGACATATTTAAATCCAACTTTGTCAATAGAAGCTTCAGATCAGTACAACATTTGTAAAAAGGGAACACCAGGAAGAAATTTTAAACCATAGACAAACTACCTAATCAAGTGCTTAAAAGTTTGGGATCTTGGACCTTCCCATTTTACACAAGCTCATTACTACTTGCTACAAAATGATGACATTGTATAAGCAAGTACCAATCTTGGTGGAAAAGATCAAGGATGGCAACTGTAAACTGTGTACTTGTAGAAGCAAATATAATTGTGGGAGGTTCATGTCCTCAATCAATTATCAATTTTATAAATCATATAAACCAAAACAAGGTTTGATATATACTCACTCCTAACCTTTAAAACAAGCCCTAACATATAATCATCCCCTTGAGAATATTTCAAAGAAGTAACAGAAACTCATTAATAAATATGTATAAAATGCAAATTCATTAAATTCATATAATAGTCTAAGTCTGCAGACATCTTTTTCGGTTTATGAGTTAATGACTTGCGATCTTAGCTTGAATGATCAAGAAAAGGATTTCTGTTGCTTATAACGTACTATCAAGAAGCGAAAATGAACCATATCCAAGTAAAGTAGGAACATCAGCTGCATTAGGACTACTTCCTCCAAGTTTTCCATGCGAAGGATGGACTGTACTCAGCATCAATTGCTTCAGAAGCTTTACCAAGTGATCCTTAGTTATGTGAGGATACCTAGTAATTACAAAAAAAAAAAAGAGCAATAGTTAAGACTTTGATGATATCAAACAGGAGCTATAGCTCACTTAAGAGAGAAGATTTCGAAACCAAATAACAAAATATATTTGGATTAAAATATGAAGCATCCTCTATTTGAAAGTAATCTCTAAATGGAGATGCCTAAGAGTATTAATCACACAGTTCCAACGTGAGTTTATTTTCCTTTTTTATTTTTAAAACAAACATTTCAAATATTAAACTTCAAATAAAGAAATAAAAAATCCTCACTAAATGCTTAATAGCAATAAACATTTTAACTTTTAAGTATACTGACATTGACCATAAAGTATTGCGGCCTTTTTTTAATGATAATCATTCATATGCACTTAAAGTTCAAGTGATAACCCATCTAATTGAGAGTAGCAGTCAACTGTCACAATTCAGAGATAAGTATAGTACAGAATATAGTATGACTAAATGTTGAAGTTTAACACTTTGACTAACGAAATACAGGCTTATTTAGTTTATATGTATACTTATTATATCTCTATTTATTCTCCATGGAGATCTTGATGAGGAAGTATACATGGAACAAAACAACCTCTTGGATTTATTATTCAAGGGGAGTCGTCTGATAAGGTGTGTCATCTTTGCAGGTCTCTTTATGGCTTTAATCAATCACCTCATGCACGGTTTGAATGCTTTTGTGCTGTCATCCAGCAATTTGGAATGATACAAAGTAAATTTGATCATTCATTATTTTAACATCCTTTTTTTCTCATGGATGCATCTACCTTATTGTATATGTGCATGACATTATCATCACAGGTAGTGATAAGGAGGATAATATATCCAAAACAACATCTTGTTCAGCAATTCCAGAAAAAAGACCTTGGCAAATTGTGATACTTCCTTGGTATTGAAGTTATGTAAAGACCATTGGGATGCAGTTGTGTGAGTCCTAAGTTATATCAAAAATACCCCTAGCAAAAGCCTTATTTATGAAGATAAGGGGAGTTCTCAAATTGTTGGATATTCTAATGTTGACTGGATAGGTTCACCTAGTGATGGATGCTCTACTTTTGGGTATTGTGTTCTTGTTGGGGGAGATTTAATATCATGGAAAAACAAGAAACAAAATGTTGTGCAAACATCTAGTGCAGAAGCAAAATACAAGGTAATGGTTATAGTCACCTTTGAGCTCGTATGGCTAAAGCAACTTCTTAACGGGCTTAAATTTGAATAAAATTCCCAGACGCACCTTATACTTGACAACCATATACCATTACACATTGTATCTAATCCTGACTTTTATGAATATACTAAGGTAGATTTTCATTTCATAAGAGAAAAGGTGGAGTGTAAGAATATCATCACTAGATTTGTCAATGCTAGTGAATAGTTGGTAGACAAATTACAGAAGGATCAAGAACCAATAATATTTGCAGCAAGCTAACCACATATGACTTATGCTATGCTCCAGCTTGTGAGGAAGTGTTCTAATTATGGATCTTTATAAAATAAGGAGCAAATATTCATAATCAAGAATATCAAGATTTTATTTGTATTATTGGGAACACAATTATTACTTCTAGCATCATACCTTTATTATTAGAGGATATCAAATCTCCTCAATTTATTGTATATATTCCATTTTCTCAATATAAATAAGGCACTCGTACTGTCACAGAAACATACAATTTCAGCTTGATGTCTCTCTATTTCTTATGGTTTAACATATATCAATTGCTTAAAGCTAATACTAAGAAAATATGCATGAAGCAAGTTCACATGGATATAGCATATAAAATTTTAAAAGTCTTTTCAATGTAAAAAAGTATGTGCACCAAACTGTGATCACCTTATCACAGCATCTTCCACTTTAGAAAACTTGTTTTGTTACAATTTTCAATCACTTGAAAAAATGAAGAAAATATTAATGGTTTTCTAACTTTATCCTTTGGTATCTCCACTAAATAGAATGAGAGATTCCATTAATGAAGTGATCATATTTTGAGAGTTTTGGGCCTTTTGGGGTGGTTGCTAATTTCAGGATTTTGGTTTTCAAAACAAAACATGTTTGACAAAAAAATGAAGTTGAAATTGCTTTTAACTCTATTTCAAAACACTTTTCCATTCATTTTCAAAACTAAGAAAAAAATATTTGTAAATTTGGTATATTGTTTAAAAAAATACATCATTGCTATCTATGACCCTTCTCATCATCATCACCAGCACTGCAACCACCATATAAAAACACCTTTAAACTAATTAAACAAGATATGAAAAATTTAAACTAATTCAACAAGATATGGAAATTTTAAACTAATTTATTTTGAAACTTAAACTTAAAAACTAAAATCTATTTATTTAAAAAAAAAAACTAAAAACTGGTTGTAGTTTTTTAAATTTAAAAAGTTACAGCTAAAAACCATCCCAAAAGGACCCTTAACTTAGAAATAGCTTGGTCAAATAAAACTACATTTTCTTTGTGTAATTAACCATTTATAATAACCTTCTTAATCCCAGTGTATAATCTTAAACAACGTATAATTTGAAACATAGGGAATAAGTATTGCTCTCATTTACTGATATAATGGAAGAAAAAACGAGCTCAGACTGATATGATACATGTTTCTGGTAGCAGTTAACAAAACATACTAAAAGTGGATCATCTTTCAACATGAATTAAAATTAATTTTAACTTCACATTCTAAAACATCATGCCTTCATAAAAAATATCTATATTGAAAAGCTACATAAAATGTACAATCTTACATGTGGTAATAAAATGGAAATAAAACCATCAAATATAAAGCAAAAAAATACCTGCCCACTAAATTGCTGTAATCTAAAGGTAAAGAGAAACCGTCATCATCCTCTTCAGCATCATCCCCTCCAAGGTCACCACTTCTTGAAAACCAAGCATGATATCTTCTAGGTAGAAGTTGATGCTCTAAAAGTTCTTCCTTGAAATGTAGAAAAGTCCTCCGACATGGTCCAGCAGACAAAAAGTGCATGATTAAAAAGTAAACCTCTCTAAGGTCTATATCCACATCAGTCTGGACAGCTCCCACATCCCCAGGGGGCGCCACCATCTGATCCACCTTATTTGAAACACTCAAATGTGCAACATTAAGCGAAGATGCACGACAAGAAGATTTTCCCTTCCGCGAATCCATGATTCTAAAACACCCTACACATAACAAACTACAGTGCATAAAATGTCCTGAACAAGCTACAAACTCCAAAATCAATCCCTGAAAATCACCAGCATACATACATTGCACACTATTGCATCGGCGCATCATACAACACAAACTTTGGATTAACAATATGACATCACCACGTCATTCCATACAAACTATAGATTAGTAAATAAACCTGTCCGTTATCAATCTAAATTATAAATTCAAAACAAGCGTCACTCTTCTAGTTCTTCCGCGTGTGTGGCAACGGAGAGAGTAATTGATTAAAGAAAACCTAATCGACGTCTGATCAGTCTCAAATTTAACATTTAGTAAAAGCAAGATTTAAAGGGAACTGGCAAGTCGCAAGTCGACGACGCTTTGGAGCTCGCGCAGAGTGAATATAAAAGAAAGCGAAACAGTGAAGTGAGTAAAACAAAAGCAACAGAAAACACGAAATAGGAATATTGACCTCGAAAACGGTTGAAGTTGCAGTTGCGAAGAGGGGATGCACTTCAAAGCCGCATGAAAATGGAAGAATGAGGGCAGAATCTGAAACCGAAAGGTGTTATTTATTTACTAGGTGGAACGGGCACTGTTCTCAAAAAAGGGTTCAGGAGTGCAATTCGATTGAAGATACAATTCCAAAAATGCAAATCCAGAAACTGCAATAAATTTAATCAGGCTTCCATCACCACTGACCTTTTCTGTTACGATGGATTTGGTGCAAGTGATTAACTAGGTCTTGCACTTGTAAGAGGATGGAAAAAGAAGAGAGGAAAATATAAATCCCTTTCGAATTGGGGTTTTTTCTGAAGCAATTTTGCGGTGTTTCTTGGGTGTCCGCGACGGAGCCGGGAAGGGAGGTGAATGAATTTCAGGGGATTTTATTTACGTCAAATTTGGAAGGATTTTATAAAAATAATAATTTCAAGAAAATAGGTTCAAATATGGTAGAAAAATAAAACTCACTCACTGTATCTTGCAACAGACCAAATAGGTCAAAGACAAAATCTCGCGTTTGGGGAAGTTAACGAGATTTTGAGAATTCGGGGAAACTACACGGGATTATGCTCTCCAATCGTTTACTTTAAATGACAAATGTACCCTTACGTGTTGTTTGTTTTTGTTTTTTTTCAAAAAATAGTTACTTTTTTTAAAACTTTTAAGTTTGAATATTTCATTAATACATTTTCATAACTTTATTTCCATTATATTCATAGATGGTTATATTAATATCTTTCATAAAATTATATCAATAATTCTTATTATATGATATTCATCATATTTCATAAAAATATAATAATCAACATAGTTAACTTACGTGAAATGAAGAATTAGCCAATTTCTTTTGGGTGGATTCTTGTTTAAGCACAGATTTACTAAAATTCGTCAAATTCTCTTTGACCATTTCTTATTTAACCAAAAACCTATTATATGATCGAATAATGTAAATATAAATATTTCAAAAACTTCCAAATTTAATTAAAACACGTACACATGTGCCTGTATAGCATTTCATCTTAATTTTTAGTTATATTCATACTTCTAAATTATAATGGGGTAATGAAAGAAACCAAATTTAACAATAAAACTACTTCAAACAATTCAAAATTTGAAACAAATTATTAATTTAATTCATAGATTATTCACATGCAAATACCTACTACTATACCATATAGATATATAATATCGATTAAAATAAAATTCTAAAATAATTATTCTGATGTATATAAATGATGTAAAATAGTGTCATTTTTTTTAAGAGGGAGAAAAACTTCACCACACATTTATTACCACCAAAACAAATTCAAATGAAAACCAAATTGAACCAACAAATCACCATCTAGCCACTTAATTGAACTAAAATCATATGTAAAAACTATACTTATTAAGATGTCAAACAAAGATTGTAATGAGAGAAATACCACTCGAAAAAAATGAGACAGACAAAAAAAGAGAAAGACAATAATGGTGACAGAAAGCACACGAATACAACAAAACACAAAATGATAAAGTTAAATGGTCTTTCATAATAGAATGAAAATCAGTGATGAGAACTATAGTGGTGTTACGATGAATGAGGAAAATGTTGGGAAAATCTTATTTTAATTGACTTCTACATTTATTGCTTTTTGAAGCGATGTAAAAAGAAGATAATATATTAGTTATAGAAATAACGAGTGTAGTATCCACTTTTCTAAATCAGTAGGTCATTTAATCAATGTAAAAAGTTTTTCATCTTTCATATCAATTCAAAGGTCATTTGATGTGGAAATTTAAGTTAATATTTAAAAAATTGTCACTACTTTAATTTTTACATTTTTTAATTTTTAACTAATATTATGTAAATGGTATAAATTTATCGTTTGGCATTAGTGACTCCAAACAAGTATTATGACTATTAATTTTAATTTAATTTAAAATTTAGAGAATTTAGTGATTTTTCTCTTAAAGTTTTCCCTCAATCATAAGGAAATAAGAGTCGAAGAAAACAATTAATTAAAACAATACATGAATTCTTTGATCACCAACTAAAATAACTAGCCATCAACCATCTCAAATACCCAACCATCATCTCAAGATCAAGTTAGAATATAAATTTTCCAATAAATCATAAACCTTAAGTCATGCATGAGATGTACTAAGAGAAAATATGAAGATATAAGAAAAAAAAAGTAAAAAATAACAAAGGCTGGAAATAACAAAGCTTAACTTGAAATTAGTAAAGAAATGTTGTCCATTTTCTATTATTTTACTTGTTTCTAAGTTCTCCGTAGGTTAGTCTTGTTTAACACTTAATTTAAACTATTTCCTAATGAGTTGACCTCACCTCTTCAGTCTCACATATTCATTCATTCCTCTAGAATCCACAAAACTCTTCACGAGTTTTAAGAATACTTTCACTCCTAAAAAAAGAAAGTGTTTTCCATCAAATAATTAACCTAAGTACAATTCATCCCCTCCTTTTTCTTAATTAACCATGTTTTTATTAACTATCAAGATTCTTATTAACTTATCGAGAAACACTACTATGTATAGAAATCTACTAATGCACTAAACTAGGTGTAAAAACCAAATCAACTAAAGAGAAAAATGAATTGGAAAATATATGACCTGAATGTCACTGATTTCTAATAAGAATTTTTTTTCTTAAAGTGCTTGTACATTTACCATAACTCAAAAGACGTTTCTAAAATTAGATGATTATAAAAGGGTTTTAGTTTCAATTTTATAAATAATAATTATAAATACATAATTGAAAAAATAAAGTTAACAGATTTTATTTCCGATAACAATTATATTGTTATTTATAAGATATAAAAATCAACCAAAAACAATTTAATCAATTATTCAGAAAGTGATAATTTACTATTTGTACAGACAATATTTGGAAAACTTTATAAATTTATAATAATTGATTATGAAGTAAAAAAAAATTATTTAACAATCCCAATTATCTTCTTAATTAAGGATATATTAAAATAATCAATTATATTTCTCTAAAAAAAATGTCGATATATTATTTTGCGTGTTTACGGATAGATAGAGTAAACATATCAAGCTCATGCATATTTTTAGAGATATATATAGATTGTCTGTAACATAACTCTTTGGTCATGTTTATTTGTTATGTGTTATTAGTTTTATATGTTAAAAATAAAAATAAAATATAATTTTATGTATAAAAATAGTAAATGTATTTGTGAACGTCAGTATTTATTAAAGAATTTGTTTTAAGATGATATTTAAATAATTATAAAGGGGGGGAAAACAATCGACCCCCGTTTGATTGGTATCAGGAAAAGTTTCTTTTGACACTAAAAAGAAAGCTACATACATTTGACAATCAATTATAACAATATAATAATATTTTAAGTTAAAAAATAAATAAAATAAATATAATTAAAAAATAATTGATGGGGTTGTTAAAATGTACGTGTTTTCCTGTATATGGTGTTAAAGTATCCCCATCCATTTGGATCCCTCCATGTAAAATGTCACATCTCAATGATTGGATATAACTTCCTCATGTTTCAAATGCTAACAAAAATAACATGGCAATATGACATATATGTTACAATAGATTTACAAAGCGAACAGAAAGCTACTTTTCAACGGCCAAAACCATAAATTTTACGAGATGACAAACACGGCAGCAAACACATTTATATATATATTCAATGCTTCGACAAAAATATTTATGAAGAAACTGTATCTTGCTCCTCGGTTTTAGCCAACTTTGCTCGTATAAGTTTGTCCAATATGGGAGGCTCTAATGGAACCGGATCTAGACACCGTTCTGCGGTAGCAACGATCACCTACGCCCAAAAGATACAAAAATCACAAAATAAGCACAAGAGATGCATAACAACTTTAAGAATTAAAGAGGGGAAAAGAAACTGTAAAACTAAAGGCAATTCTCATTAGAAAACTGCGTGACATTACCATGAAAAACTATGTTTAAGATAATTTTTCCTACCTCATCTAGCAAGAAGTCGATTGCAGCTTCATCTTCAACTATATCCCTTAAAGGGATCCTTAGGAACTGGATATCCACTTGAATTTGCTGGAATCCACTTCGGTTAAAAGTCTGGAGTCGGACAAATTCTTGTAAACTTTTAAGGCACAATTTAACTAAAGTTGTAACAACAGACTCCTGCGGTTCATAAGGAAAATGATATCATGGCTCCCTCACAGCCAACTATTTAAATTTAAATCAACAATATAATAGTCACACAATACCTGAGTATATTCTACTTTAGTAAAAATTTCAACTTTCTGCTTAAACAATTTTGCCAGATGCGTTTCCAAAAGCTGGCTCCTTGCCCTTTGAGTGTTTGACCTACCCAGTTTCTCTTCCCGTAATGGGTTGCTCCTTGATGAAGCACTACTTCCATTACTATCAGTCCTGCGGTGTTTACGTCTACCTTGGGGCAATATCTGCTTCACTTCCTTAACTATAACTTCAAGCTGGAACAAAAAGAAAATAAAGGAAATTAAAATTTCCTTCAGTTTGCTTCAATTAAAATTTGATCTTTAACCAAAGCGAATAGTGTTGTGTAATCCACAAAGTCAACCTCGCCGAATGGAATAAGATTTTCTATTGTTGTTGCTTCAATTAAAGCTTCATGGTCATTCATTTATTTCAGATAAGCAAAATTTAATATTACTAGTATTCAATTACGATGCTTAAACCATTCAATGCAAACTTAAAAGACACAGAAAAGTGCGGTTGATTTAAATATTAGATATACCAACCTCTTGAAGAAACAAATCAACAAACATATGAACTTCTCTTGGCTCCTTATGCTGTGGAAAGAAAAGAATAAACTTCAGATTCAAGCTCTTTCAAAGATAACCAATCACCAGTCTCGTGAAAAAAAGGGATATAACAGATTGACCTTAACCCAATTAGGGTTGGTAAACCTCTTCTTCAGGAGAAACGATACCCACTGAGTTCTCATATTTACGTACTGAAAAAAAAATAAAAACAGTATAAGGAAACATTGTTCAATTTGAAATATTTTAAAATGATAAAGTAAATAGAGGACTAGGGACAGATAACTGGAGACTACATATCCACCAAAACCAGAGCACTCAAGAATGTTTATAACGAAACAAAGAAAGCGAAGTAAAGCTTGCTAGTTCGCTTGCAAATCAGACAAGAGTCCCTCAAAAGAAACGATCCCAGAAGATCAAAGCAAAGCCATATGAGGTATCTATCCCTAATAAACTCAAAGGACAACCAAATATTATAGAAGATATGACCTTTTACAATCAAATGCACCATATATAGCACAAATCCATAGGACCACAAAGTCCTCTACCAGTCAAGTAAAAGCCAAGGCAAAAGTCAATAAAAGAAAGCTACTTAAAAAATTAATAAGAACTGCTCAAAACTCACAGTTGTCAACATTCTCCCAAAACTTAATAAATCGTTCCAGATAAAATTAACTGACAGTTAAAACTGAACAGGCATCTAAACTAGTCAGTTCATGAGAGAAAAATGTAACAACTGCATCATTCACATGTTCTGAATGGAATTGTATTTCACACGCAAAGAAGCACTGCCTACAGGCTGAAATGGTCAATCAAATTGAAACTCATCTTTTCCATGCGAACAAATATTCTCTGGTATTACAATCAAGCTGAAAAACACTAAGCATGCTTTAGGCATTACCTAAGGAATATATGAATAAGAATGAGTGACATACAGACAAGGACAACAAGTGTCATGATTTGCAATTCCACTGAAAACAAAATATGAACTTAAAAACGTACCAGGTGCAGGAACTTTTCACCAGCGGACCGAAATTTTCGACATATTTCTCCAGGAACAAAGGCAGGTCCAGATTCATGACCTCTAACGCTACCACCAGAAAAGGAAGAAGCTATTTCCTGAAGATTACAAGAAAAATTTTAAGGTATATCCGGAGGATATGAATAAAAAAGTAACAGTGAAATTTCAGGAATTGAATATAAGTCTATCAAGTGAACCCTTGCCTCAGTGACTTTTGGGATGACAGTTTGTTCAATGAAAGCAGACAACTGGGCCAGCACTAGGACAAGGCCAGCAAAAGCTTTATCCCCTTGAGCACCCTCTGCCAAACCGTGTGCTTGAATAGATGAGTTACTTCTACCGGAAAACCGAAGGAACTGATCCTCTAGTTTCCTAAAAAAGTCTTGAAGTCCTTCTTGAACCCAATCAATAATTAACTCTCTTAATCTAACTAGGATCCCAGAGTCATCATCTAATATTTTGCGGAAATCCTGAAGGAGAGCGATTAAATGTAAATGAAATGACATAAAAGCAGAAATAGGAGAAAATCTCAATGGCAATATGCATACACAATTGTGTATAACCTTGGTTAGACGAAACTAAGCATACAAACATGCTTACCAACAAGACATTCAAGCTTCCTTGAAGAACTGCTTTCGTACTTGCATCAAGAACAATATCAAGAGAGCACTGCTCTGCACCATCCTTTTTCAGGATTTGTAAGAGGGAGCCTACCAAACAGATGCTTATTCAGAGTACAGTTGCGAAGACAACTTTCTAAAATTTTCCAGTAGCTAAAATCATGTGAGTATATAATAGAGATATTTTGACAACTGAGAATCAGCAACAGCATAATTCATAGAATTCTATGCTTCTGATCATTGTAAAAAAAATCTGTCACATTGGTGCAATCATCAAAATAAGATTCTTAGTTTCTTGATTCTCCAACATGGTAGGGAAACATATTTTAAATTTTAAGTTGAAACCTAATATCAGAAGTATTCTGAATACAAGTCAAAGAACTAACCTGAGATGTCTTGCAGAAGATGAGAAAATGCACTTCTAACAAATGACATGAGGACAACCTTTGCAGCCTGGAAATATTAAGGGTTAGTTGATGGAAATTAACTTTGTAATGATTATATTATAAAATATGCGAAAGTGGAGAATTGAATAGTTACAACTTAGGTGAATCGAAACAAGATAAATGGATAACCTCAAGAGAATGGTTTGAGAGGGCTGCTTCCTGCAAGACTTCATCTATTAGGAGCACATCATTCCAGATAACTCCTGTAATTACAAATTTGAAGAAGTTTTGAAACTGGTTTATCAATTACCCCCTCGGTTTCCTTTTAACTATCGAAACTTTGAAAGATTTTTGTTTTTATTTAGCTTTCTTCTTCAAATTTCAATAGTATTAATTACTCTTTTGTCATATATACATTTACTCTTCATCCAACCTTGTAATAGATTACGTATATGCATTTATTGTGGCATAGAAATGAAAAAGGGCAAAATAAGAAATCTAATAAATGTTTTATTAAACTGGAGAAAATTTAAAACATTTCTTGATTTGTCCAAAACAACCTTAACCCTGCGTTTATTTCCAACAAAATAAACATAGATTGCGAAAAAAGCATAAAAATCATAACCTTAAAACATGGAAAACGAGACAAAATTTCATACTTAACTTACTACGAAGATTTCCGAAGAAAGTTGAAAAAATTGAATATAATCTATTATGTTCAAAGACATAATCAATTATATTTTTAAACATAGACAATTATGAGTGAATATTTTATTATCTTTACTTAAACATGATCAATTATATTTAAAGACATAATAAAGTATTTATGTTTTAATTATAATATAATAAATAATTAAAATAAATAATATTATAATAATAAATAAAATAATTGAAATATTAATATTTTCAAAGTAAATTTTAATATTTAGTAATTAATTTTACAAAAAGTTTAAAATTAATCACTTAAATTTTTTAATTAATTTTATTATAATTTCAATTTTTAAAATTGATAGGTAGAAAATAGATAGTATATAATTATAATTAATTATTTAAATAAATTAAATGTAATTTTTTGAAATAATTTTTTCTACTATTTTCAATTTCATAAATAACTATTTTATAATTAATTATCTTTTAATTTTAACTAAGGGTGTTTTCGTAATTTATTAAAATTTCTCAATTAATTTAATTTTTTTTATTTTGTTACATCAATAAACTTTTTATTCATCTCTTCATTTCCTAGTCTCTCTTCCTCTATCCAAATAACCAACCTCTTTCACTTTCTTTTTTTCCTTTCCCACTTCCTCCCCAATAAAAAACAGAAATGACACTTAAAAAGAGACGGAGACAATAAAATAATATATATATACAGAATATTGAAAATTTGCACAAGGTAAATGGGTAAAAAAAGGTGAAGTGTTTCCCACTGTATTAAACAAGGCAAATGAAATTTAGCTTTTCTCTTTTGTATGATAATTTCAGATGATAATTTTCACTTGGCCATTGAAAATTGGTAGCTTGATAATTTTCACTCATCAGCATCTTGAAAATATTTCACAAAACATAAGCTGAAAACTACTTGGTAACATATCAAATTCTATTTTCATAAGCTCTACCATAGTGTTTATGTCACGGTCACAATGATAAGCAGTAAATAAACCCAAAACACACCTTGTGCCGTTGAGAAATAGAAATGGATTGCTCAGAGAAAAAATTCTATGTAATTTAAAAAAATACAGGCATATAAAAAATGAAATTGGACCAAAAAAAATGCTATTTTTTTTTGTGTAAAATTAAATATCATATAACAGGCATGGGTCGAATGTCATTGACTCATATTTAATGCAGTACTGAAAGTAAAAAGACATATATAGCTTTAGAAATGAAGTATTTTTCCAGAAACTATAAACACACAGACAAATAAAACACACAAAAAATACTGAAGTACTAGCAAAGGCCAACTACTTACGAAGAACACCAAGTAGATCTTCTGGGCATATCCGTGTCTTTACATATTCCTCGACAATTACAAAGTTCCTAACATACATTAGAAAAGTGTTCATATTATACAAATTTAATCTAAAGTAAATAAAAATGTTTCCAGTGGCAAATAAGGATACGAACTTGGTAACCAAGTCTTGAGCAAGTTTAACCAACTGTTCATCGGAATCAGGAAATATAGCTATAAATGCACGAACTGCCTCCACAAATTCATGAATAGCTGCCTACATTAAGAAAAGGGAACAATAATAGATCCTAATTTTCAATCTTATAACATCAATTACAAGAAAAAAAAATATGCATACTAATGGAGGTAAATTAGGCTGAATAGAACGGGAGGAAATTGAATTGGATCGGAACAGTAATAATATTTCATTATCAATTCCCTAGGCAGATTATTTGACATAACCATTTATGTAATCATTACTTCTTTATTTCCTGTTATTGGCCAACTCATCGACATTCAGATGAACATAAACATAGAGATACATGCATAAATACATCTTCTCAAATGATATCTACCTTCTACAAGACTGTAACCCTCAAAGTGTTCTACGGTTAGGAATCCAAGTATAAGTTAAAAGTCTTACATTGCGTAGAAATGAGAAAGTTGAGTAATATATAAGAAAAAAGACCCATAAGTCTTAAGGTTTTGGGTTAGAGGTGGGGTCATGATCTCTTATATGGCTGACTGATGACTCATTGGTGATGAATCTCTTTAATGTATCTCCCTATAAAATTCCCAACAGTAGTATCATAGTCTGGTTTATCTTGGAAACCAACTTAGATGTCGTTATGGTAAAACCTAATAGCACTTAGGGTCAGGGGAAGTGCGTTAAGATGGTTGACGATACAAGCATGTCTCGTTGTAGTAAATCCTATGGTATAACCCAACTCACACATGAGGGAGATTGTTAGAAATCCAAGTATGAGTTGAAAGTCTCACATTGAGTAGATATGAGAAAGTTAAGTAACATGTAAGAAAAAAATACCCATATAATCACAAAGCTTTAAGGTTTTAGGTAGGAGATGGTGTCATGATCTCTCACGATTTAAACAAGGTCTAATGGAATGTATAACTAAGATGAGGATGAACAAACTGATGTTCAAATTGATGATTTCAAAAAGGAGCAGAATATTTTGGTTGTCCCTTGGCTACTAGGTCTATTAATTTAAAGACTCCAACTATTGGTGGGAATCTTATGGTGATGAGCATCCATCCAAAACTCCAAAAATTTGTCATTCATTTATTGAGCTTGACATTTAGCTCCTCCGAATGTGAGCATAATGGGAGTTCATTTGAGATGGTAAGTTACTATTAAAATATATCTGAAGAATAGAATTACTAGTCTACTACTTGCTTATCGTGTTTGTCTTTGCTTTTGTTTAGGTCAACACAAAGAGAAGAAATAGCCTAAAGCAAAGCACAATGAATGATGTTGTTTTTTGTTATGGCTAATTCAAAATTAGCTAAGAAGAAGCAAACAAGAAAACCAAATCAAATTAATATTGTTGATTTTTCATCCCATGAAGAGTGGATCATGGAAGATGAACACGGGCAGAATGAAGCATTGGATTTGGATGAAAACTTTGGTTCTAGTCCAAGTTGAGGAGGATGAAACTGTAATTGGCATGATTTAGATATGAATCATGATTGATTTCAATGGTGAAGGAGATGGAAACGAAGTTGAAGGTCTCGATGTAGATTATGAATTTAACTTATGAGATTATTTGGTTTAGATGGATTATTATTTTGTTAGTGTATTGTAACTAGGAATGAGTTACTCCTATGCAACTAGGATGTGGTGTTTACACCTAATGATGTATTGTTTTATATATATATTATGAAGTTCAATTATGAATTTTGAGTGAGATATAATGATTTGTGTGTGTATATTTCATAAAATTTGTAGGATCTTACTATGTGTGTTACGATCTCCCGATTTACCATTCATATTTCCTTTGATCTTGAAGAAGATCTCGATTTTGAATACCATGATCATATCCATGCATCATATCCTCACAAAAACATCTACATCTATATCTTTTTTTTCTATATCTAATCTATATCTTGCTTTTTTTTGGTGAAGAATATCTTGCTTAAATTGATGCTCTAGGATACACACATAACCTCAATGTTGTTTGTCGTCAACATCTTAAGTAGGAAAAAATATGATAGTAAATTAGAGATATGATAGTAAATTAGTGATATGAGATATCAAGGGGTAAAGAGAAGGACAATATAGAAAAGGATAACGCTTTCGTACTAGTTACCTCGTGAGCAGAACAGTCCCTGGATGCATTGTTTATTTCTACAGGGTTAAGTCGAATGTCCGTAATAGATTGTTCTAACTTTTCAAATAACTTTGTCTTTAAATTGTTCACCTGCCAATAAATTGAAAACCTAGCTTCATACAACATTTACTAATAACACCCACACAAAAAATATGATGCTACTTCTCTCTAAAAGATAGGGAAAGAGAACATGGTGGGTGCTCAAAGCTCTTCATACAATGGCAAAAAAAATCATCATTGGGCAGTTCTTCAATAGTAAGATTCAGAAAATAATTACTAGCTGGTAATATCTCATCATATGGCATGCAAAAACAATTTTTTCTATTTATAAAAAGTGAACAAACCGGAAAATCCAACTGCTTAAGAAGCACTGCTGCATCAGCTCTCACTTGTATTGATTCAGAATCTGAAAATAGCTTCCCCTGGTTAGAGAGAAAAATGTCAAATCATGATAACAAGCTTCTACTAAAAACGATAGATTAGAGAAGTATGTTAATCTTAATAGTACCAATTGAGTATTTTAAGTTTTACTGCAATTGGAATACCAGATTATAATGGTGGATAGGGTAAGCTAACCCTATCCAGTATTACTATATAACATCTAACTATTCACCAATTGTTGATTTTACAACTTAGCAATTAAATAAGCCGTGGTTAATTTTCCATTAAAAAATATTGCCAAAAAGAAATTGATAAAGAAATTTAGTTTATGATTCATGTCCAAACAGTCTGACATATATGAAAGAACTATACCTGTAAGTTTTTTACTATGATAGCTATTGCTTCTTCAGAAGCTTGCTTACAATCCTTGAATGATGAATCTCCATATGCCTAATAAAGAAGGGGGAAACCGAAATATTTCATCTGAGACCTGGATTAACATGTTGTGTGTAAAAATAATGAATGGATTGAATCAAAAACTATATAAGCCAAGCACAACCTTAAAAATTGGCAATGCTCCAGTATAAAACCTGACGGCATCTGCGTAGGCCTCTGACTTTATGCACTTGCCTAATCTATCGGGCAGATCATATATGAACTACTCTTCGACAAAGGTGAAAAGCATGTCAGTCATATTCCACTTCCGCAAAAAACAATCACAACTCACATCACTAAGTGATGATATATGGAACATGAATATTTCAGTGATGCAAAGCCGTAGTAAAGAAATATGTACGCTTGGTTTAATAAGTAATACCTGAACTTTACGAAGAAGATTACAAGTCCGGTGTACCTTCTCAATATGCTCCCTTTTGTCAAATAGAGAAGTGTTGACACTGTCACTTCTTGACTGCACAGACATGATCTGCATTGGAGGAAAATGTGGACTCCCATCAAACTCCCTTTCTTCCTCTTTTTATTTTGATTCTAATATTCTCAACAAAGTTGGTACGCTACGGTTACCTTCTCAAGAAGCTGTTCCATGTTCGTCTCCATCCCTGAAATGTTACTCTTCATCCTGTTCGAAAAGCAAGAATTAGATGCAGAAAATTTTGACACGATAGAGCAAGAGAGAGAGGGTTATGAGCATAAATGCCTCTTTATAGTGTCTGTGGCACTAATGAACTTGTTGTAATTCTCGTAGACTAGCATTTGCAAGTCAGTGTCGAGATTCTTTATTTCAGCTGCCATTTCAACGTGACGTTGGAGCAGCCCTTCCAAATTGGACTTGTACGCCTGCATAATTCATTCATTGAATGAAACCGATTGAAAATTGAAATTCAAGGAGCAGAGTGAGTGATTAATTGAAGAAGAGCGATAAGATTTTACCAGGATATTCATGTACTGATCGGGATCGAAGGAGGTGGAATTGATATCGTCAAGGGTAGCGTGTTTGGAGGTGGTGTTGGAGTTGGAAGGGTCTGGGGAGTAGAAACTCGATAGCAGATCTCTCATCCTCTTCGCTTTGTCGTCCATTGGTACTTCATCAGTCCCCATTTTTTCCCCTTTCTCTTCTCGTTTTCCTCTGCTGTCTCTGTTGAACCAACTCGCTTCTCTTCTCCCTCCGATCTGCGAAATGTAGTGAAACGACTCTGATCTTTGTTGAAAGTTGAAATGGAATGACCATGTTCAAGGTGAGTGGAAAACGGGCCTACGAGGTTCCTTGGCCCATCTCTAGTTGACCTGGGCTGACTACCAATTCGGAGCTCCATGTCAACGAGGCTCATTCTTCCTGCACCCCATAGGTTCTTGCCGCACCTCATATTAATTGTGTAATTACATTTTTTTTCTTCAGTTAAAAAATAAATAAACCCTAAAATCCCATCTAGATTTTTCACCCTAACTCTTCTTATAATTTCTCTCATAGTGCACCTCAGCACCTCCAGAACACGATTTTCACCGATTTGTGATTGTATACATAGTTTGAGAGCATTATACCATAAGGTTGTAGTTTTGTGGTGGAAAATGCTAGTTTTTTAAATGTATTTCACTTTTTCTTTATACTAGTTTTTCTGCATTGATTTAGATTATACAATTTATAAGTTTTTCATTAGCTTTTGGATTATACAATCAAAATATTTTTTTTTTTAAAAACTAATTTTAAATTACATAATTCGGAAATTAATTTAAGATACTTTGAGATAATTAGAAAGTTACATAACACTTCAAACTTTATTAACTATTTTACAGAGGGGTATTTTTGGAATTACAATGTTTATGGGGGTGCGCACGAACCTATGGGGTGCAACCAGTCTGTCAATGACTTGTCTGGCCCAGTTTGCTTATCCTGATAAATTGGCTAAAGCAACTACGTTTTTGCTTTCTACACCACCATGACTTTTGTCCTTCATTCATGTGATTTCACGTTTTTGGTTTCTTCAGGAATACCTTAGATCTGTAAAAAAATTGGATTATTCATTTTAACACAACAGTATGAACCAATCAACCAAAAGTAAAAATTGTGAAATTTTTTTGTTTTTAATTGTGTAATTTGAAAGCTTATTCTTCATCGGGAAAGTTTTTTTGTTTTTAATTGTGCAATTTAAAAGCTTATTCTTGATAGAAAAATACTTGTTTTTAATAATCCAAAATAAATAAATAAATAAAAACATATAATCTATAATGTATTGTGTATGACATGAGATACTTTGGACGTCCTAACCCCTTTGGATTATCACTTCCGGAACAACAAATAATGTCACCTTTCTTCCCACTAATTTCTTCCTTTTAATTCCATTTACATTGCTAAAGTAGTAGCCCATCACATGCATCATATTCCAAATTGTTAAATCAAACAGTGAAAAATATATTTTAAATTTAACCATCCAAAAATGCCATATCCATTTTGCAATTCAAGAGTGCAAAAATATTATTATAATTTACGCGGTTCACTTTATTATTACATGAGTTTTTTTTTTCTAAATTCTGTAAGCTAGAATTTATGTCATTTTGACTATAAGTTATATGATTTGAAAGGTTACCTTCTTTTTCAAAATTGTATAGTAAATAAATTGAATCTTAAATTACTGAATTATAGAAAAAATTAATTTTATAGATTTTTCACAATTTTATTGCATAATATTGACGGCTAACCGTCACATCTGCTTTTGGACGGTCAGAGACACGTCAAACCAAAATGAATCGAGTTGACCCATTTTTTCATATTACATAAAATATCATGAGTTTCAAAATCTTCGTAAAAATCTTGGATTCCAAAACCTCCTTAAAGTATCATACATTTTAGTACTGTTAGGGATCGAATGGTCCTATGACATATCGGTACGTGGTACTGACCGAACGTCATGAAGGTAAATATATTAGTTAAAGCACATATTAACATTAATTAAATCCTACATAAATTAGGTAATACAAATGCTAATTGTGACACACACCTTAATCAATCCCCAATAATAAATGGGTTTATCAGATACTATAAATAGGTGCAACAACCAAGTCAAATGTACAACATTAATTACACTCGAATACTGAATACTCACTTGAGTGTTAGAGAACCTTTTGCATGTGCACTCCCCAACTGAGAATCAAAACCCGAACGTTAAGAGAAGAGGACGAAGGAAGGAAAGTGTGACAAAAGGGAAGGAATCAATCATACAAACCCAACACAAGCCAATCATACGGATTCGTTATAGATTGACCGAACACATGCATCCCCATCCATAATCAACTCATGAGGTAACCATGTTAAGACTCTTTGGGATAATTTCCTCGAGTTTGAGGGCAAGTGTACGTCTAAGTTTCGAATGGTCGCAAAACGTTCGATACCCGTTACCAATCGAACGACATAGAGGTAAATGTATTAATTAAAGCGCATATTAACATTAATTAAACTGTAGGAAAACTAGGTAATTCAAATGTTAATTACGACACATGCCTTGATCTAGGCCAAACACTAAATAAGTCATCAGATACTATAAATAGGCACAACAACAAAGGTAAATATATGTCATTATTACAACATTAATTGCATCTAAATACGGAATACTCACTTGAGCTTCCGATAACCTTTTGCAGGTACGATCGAGAATTGAAACTCGAACATTATGAGAGGATGAGGAAGGAAGAAAAGTGCTACTAAAAGGAAGAAATCAATCGTATACACCCAACACAAATCAATTATACGAATTCGTTACAAGTTGATTGAACACATGCATCCCCATCCATAACCAACTCATGAGGTAACCATGTTAAGACTCTTTAGGATAATTCCCTTAAGCATGAAGGGGTAAGTGTACTACTAACGACCAAATAGTCCCAGGAGGTAGCTGATGACTTTTTACGGCAAGTGTACCGTGTTGTCAAAAATAATTATTTGTTCATAAGGATAGATATCGATCCTACAAAGAACAATTGACTATTTAAGTACAATATTCAATAAAAAAAAAATAATAATAAAAAGTTAGTTTCTAGATTGTTATAATGGTAAGAGTTAACAAAAAAAATTAAAGATTAATTGTTTCAATTGGAAAAATAGAGATTATGTTTCATAGGTCTCACTCTTAGTTTGATTTTTTTTCCCTCTAAAATATCAAAATTTCATTTTATCCCAACAATTAATTTATTTTAATGAATTCATTTTTTAAAGACCTTTTAAAATTATTTTGTCCCTTCTCTGTAATTTTTTTCTTCTTTTATTAAAAATATTAAGTGTGAGTAAATCTCGTGCTTATCTCTTACTGAAACAATATTTATTTGAGCATTGATAAATGTTTCAGGCATTCCTCACATTTACGTCAAAATTTTACTCATTAAGAATGTATTTTCTAACATTAATACATTATCTATTATTAATTAGTTTAATTAATATGAAAATATTTGATAAACTACCTTAATTAGTTTATATTAAGAATTTTTAAATTTTAAATTATAAGTTTCTTCATCTACCTTCTAGTGTATGCAATTTTTTCTACTACTATCTTATATATTTTAAAATATATTTTCTTATCTGAGTATTAACTATTTATTTTAATTATTGCACTATTTTTAGTATTTTTTAGATTACATTTTTTATGCAATTTAAATTAAAAAATTAAATTACATTTTAATTTAACATTACAAATTAAGTAATGTTGATGTAAAAAATTACTAATGCCCTAATAATATTGATATAATAAAAAATTTAAAAAATAATAGTTTATTATTTATAAAGAAAATAAGTTAAATTACATACATATACATATATATCATTATTTAATATAATTGATAGGAAAACAATTTTACATTAATTATTAATTCATGACCAGTAAACTCCTTTTTAGTGTGAATATAGGGTAAATATTAATTTGTATTTACTTTTTCAATTATACATATTCTTATGTGTTTTTTTTTTCCCCTAATTTCGAAACTAATAAAAATAAATTCACTACAAAAAATAGGGTGTTTATTTTGGGAACATTAACTCTTTTTATGTTTGAAATGAAAATCGTATTATAATTTAATTAAAGACACATCCTATATGTAATCATTCACGGGCATGCAACAAAATATATAGATTTATTTAAGTTATCTTTTTAATTACTCCACTTAAATAATAGAGAGAGGGAAAGGTAAGAGTTGAAAAGTGTGAGGAAAATAGCTGTTTCTTTCCCTGACAGTCACGTTGGAGCCAGCTATGACGCGTTGTCATTAAGCCCTAAAAAAAAATAAAAAAATTCCAATTAATTATTCCTATGCCAGTGCACCCTAGCACGTTTTCCACCCACCCTATCCCATCATTTTTTCTATAAAACCTAACTCTCACCTATCTTCAAACCTTCTTCGGATAAACCTTTTCACCTTCCCCAGATTCTTCTACCTACCCCAAATCTTGCCTTCGTTGCATCTCTTTTTTCAATCCCCAATTTCCCTTCTCTTCTTCTTTCTGTCTTCATAAACCCTATCCTTTCTTCGATCTAGCTCTTCTGTTTCACCTTGTTCCAAATCAAATGTTTACGGAATTTCTATGACCCTGGCGAATCCCATGCGTCGAATCCGTCTTCAGCACTCCTTCTCCGTCGTCTTCCTCTACTGGTTCTACGTTTTCTCATGAACTCCCTCTCAATCCCCTAGCCTTTTCATTTCCCCCTTTTTTTTCTCAGATTTCTAACAATTAATTAGATCTACAAAACCCTAATTTCCATAAACTTGGCAAAACCACCAAATTCGAATACAATGGCTTCGATTCAACGTCCTGCGAGTTCAGGATCGTCGGAGGGAGGAGATCCAGCGGTGAACGAAAGGAAGAGGAAGCGGATGGAGTCGAACCGCGAATCCGCCCGGAGATCTCGCATGCGAAAGCAGAAGCAGCTGGAAACCCTAACCGAGGAAGCGAGCCGATTGCAAAGCGAAAACGCGGCTCTGGCTCAGAGCATAAAGGCGAAGAAGGAAGCGTTCGTTGAGATGGAAGCTGGCAACGACATCATCAGAGCTCAGACAATGGAACTCGCCGATCGCTTGCGCTTTTTAAATTCAATTCTTGAGATCGCCGAAGCTGCCGGCGATCTCTCCGTCGAGATCCCCCAGATTCCGGACCATTTCTTCAATCCCTGGCAGATCCCCCACCCTATGATGGCGTCGCCGGACATGTTCCTCCATGGAATTCAAGGACTGTTCGCTTCATAATTTAATTAGGTTTTGGTGTTGGCAAATAAATTAAGGAAATGGTTGTGTTTGAATGATAGTGTGTGCTGGTGTGGGTTTTAATTTTTATGTGTTATATTATAGGTTGTGTTATATTATAGATTCGTTCGTTTTGCGTTCGCAGTTCCGTTTAATGCGAAATGTATCTGCTCTGTCGTGCAGTCTCTCCCTTTTGTATTATTATCAATGTTGTGTTTGAAATTAAAAACTGTATTATGTGTTCTATTTTGGACAAAGTATCCGCCATGGATTGTGGTTGTCCCAAATTCGTTAAGCATTGTGGCCCTCACTGTTTTTTTTTCCCTAGGGACTTCTTATTTTAGTTTTTAAGTTTATTCATATTAAATTAACAAAACTATAAATTAATTAATAATTTTTAAGAATATAATCTGATTAGAATGTATTTAAAATTTAATTATTTATAAATTATAATAATTTGAATGTTTTTATTGTGTCAATTATCGGAGATCGACATCTACAATAACTCTGTTTATTTTTATAATCATGTTTAAGTTAATTTTTAACTGTTTGGTTATAGAAAATTTTATTTTATCAACACTAAAAGTGCAAAATTAACATTTGTTTACCTTTCCTCTCCTTGTAATTAACAACTGTATTGTCCCCTGTATATTAATAGTATAAAATGGTCTTCTAATTTTCCATATTAAATAGTGCATAGTCAATTGAATATAGATTTTGAGATATAAAACATAAAACGTGTTTAATTGTTTTGGAAGAGATTGATAAACTGACAACCCATGAAAAACATAGCTCAAAAAGTAATTGAACGAACTTCAACTCCTCTTTCTTATTTGTAACCTGCTCAGTAATAAATAAATAATATCGTTAAATATCATGAAATAAAAAGAGAAATTATAAAAATAAATGAGCCTCTTCTTGAAAAATTGTTACTATGAAATTATTTACTCTTAACTTAATTAGTTCATATTGTAGGTATGATTTCTTTTAGAATGTTGTTATATTTTATTTAGATTGTAAATAAATTAGTTAAGTCAAGATGAATAAACTTTATGTTGCTAATTTGATATAGTGTTCCTTTTTTAAAAAAATGTTTAAATTTAAAATATGAAGTTGAGTTAAACAAATTTTGTCCATCAAATCTAAACATACATTTAAAAAAAAATCAACTGATTATTTTCATTCCTAATTTAAAAGTAGTCCACTTTAATTCTTACAAAAAAAATCCCAAAATAATAATTTTAAGTATTAATGTAGGATAATGATCATATTTTGTTTGTGTATATGCATCACTGTTTACAACTCATTTTAATTCGATTTTTTTATTAAATAATCTTAAGACCTAAATATTAAAATTAAAGGCAGTTTGATTTTATTTGATTTAAATTTAATATAAAATGTGGTCAAATTAAACTAAATGTTCTATTTGAATGTTATTGTGATTTTTTAAATTATAAAACTATTAAATATTTTTTTAAACAATTATAAAACAGTTTTCTTAATTTGATAAATATTAAAAAGAGAGACATTGTTATCTTTAATCTTTTGTTTTATTTCATTTTAAAAGTTTTTTTTTCTTAATTACTGAACTTATTTGATGTTTATCAAATTCATTTAAATCTTCGAAATATTTTCTTTTGTATCACATTTTTCTTTCTCACCACGTACACATAACAATTTGTTTTTCAAAAATCAGATCTCTATAAAAGAATGCCTCAATCTTTAGGGAGAAATTGAGTATCTAGTCAATTTTTTTCAAAGGATATCTATGTAATACCAGAGCTTTTTTTTTTTTCCTTAAAAAGGTTCCTGATACGAAGTAATGTTTTTCTCATAAAAAAAACTACTTCTTGAAATATGGATTTCTTCTTATTGAGTAAAAAAAAAGTAGAAAAGCTAGTTTTAGAAAAATAGTTTTTTATTATTGAAATAAATTCATGTTAATTTTTTATGAGTGAGGTGACAACTTAGGAATTAGCAAATCCAATTTTGGAGGGAGTCCTTATATTTTGACCACTCTATGCTTAAAAAGAAGAAATAATTTTTTGTTAAATCGTGAATCTCATCTATAAAAATATAGATCTAATAGTTTTAAAGTAGTATTATAACACATCATAGTTATAAATTAGTATATTTTTACGTATTAACCACCCTATATTTTAAAAAATAATCTTTTATTAAAATTAAAACCTCACATAGAAAGGTAAAGTAATTTAAAAAAAATTAAAAACCTTATTATCTAAAGAAGTAAAGTAATTTTAAAGTTACATTACACCACATCACAATCTTACACTGAGGTCAAATTAATATTTTCTTTTTTTGAAATCTGTGATGGTTTCTCCCCGTATTAAAAGCAGTGGAATATTCTTGATTCCTTGCTTTACATTGACTGTTAAGGTATCTTTTTGACTTGATTCCGATTATTCCTTTCAAAATGTTTGCGTTGTAATACCCTCGAAGCTTCGCGCGTGATTTACCAAGTAACGTGAAATCTATTTCAAATGTCTGCTTTAGATTAAAATAATGTCACCAACCACTTTGTATTTTCACTTTCAATCTTCGTTTCTCTCGCTGCGGCTGGTTAACAAATTATATTATTAAATATTTAATTCAACAAAAAAATGGACAATGATTGGGAATAATTTTGTGGATGAACTAAAGTATACTGCGTTTATTTGTTGTAATTAAATAGTGAAATATTAATTAATAAATACAATGTTGAAATGAATTTAACGAATGATTTAAAAAAGGGATGGACCGGCTCATATAGTGGTACCAAAAGCAATTTTTTTTAACAAGTGGAAAATGGGCTTAACGATTGTTTTGGGATTGATTAATAAAGAATAATGTTTGACTATCTTATAATATAAGAAAAAGAAAAGGTTAAATAAATCTATTGAATACTAGGTTCAAGCCAAGATCAGAAGTCTCTTTTCTAAGTTAAAATATTTGACATTGCATGCCTTATTTATATTTTGTTATTTTTGGCAAGATTATAATTAACGAAATTGTTTGTTTTGTTAATTTAACTTTGTTTTAAAATAATAACTCGAATAAGGATTTGTTAACAGTTCATATTCATTATGTAATTAATATTTAATGGTGAATAAAAATTGATCTTGTAATAGATGTTATATTCTTGTAATAGATCTTATACTTTATGTAATGATGTCCATTAATACATAATCATACAATCCTAATTCTAATCCTTGAGTAAAAGTAAAAAAACTATTATAGATATTTTTTTTAAGGTTATACACACGATCATAAGTTTAAGATCTTGATTTTATAATATCTTAATTTTATAAGACCTTTCCATTAAAGTATATACTGACATTGGCATCTTAAATAATAAGAAAAATAATAAAGTAATAATTTAAATAATAAGAAAAATAATAAAGTAATAATTTAAATAATAAGAAAAATAATAAAGTAATAATTTAAATAATAAGAAAAATAATAAAGTAATAATTTGAGAGTGGAACTTATAACAGTCTTATATTGGAATAAAAGTTGTAAGAAAGTTTTAAAAGTAATATGACACACCATATGATTAAATTACGAATTTTATACAATGATTCATACAATAGACATAACACAATTAAGTTGGTAAAATGTTTATGAAGTGACAATCTTTAGTATTGTAGATCCACACTACAAGTCTCTTACGAATTGATTTACTTAATTCACTCGTATTTAATTTAGAACGAAGACACAACGCCTATGAAACAACTATTATAACTCTTATATAAATAATTTAAAGGTTGATCCAATCATATCACATCACTCCATGTAGTAGCCCAAGAGCAAGGAATACACAAATATTGATTACACAATTAATTCCAAAATTAATACAATTTGTAAATAATAGGTATTATCATTTCAATTCTAAATATTTAATAAGTAAATTAAATTAAAATTAGAACGATGTAGTAGAAGCTTAATAATGTCATGACCCCGTGCCCATTCTACATAAATGCAGGCTTTGTAATTCGACATTAAGAAAGGAAGTATATGATTCTGAAGCCTTGACACAATAAGAAAAAGAAATGGTTGGCTAAATAATTTAAGAATGACCCACTCACTTTAATTAGGAGAAGGTGCTCACTGCTTTCCTCTTCTACACCAAGGCCTAATTGTTTACCTAAAATAAAGTAATTCAACTTGTGGCGTGGGGCCAAAAGTTTGAGCAATGAAATCACTACTTTGATGTTTCAATATAAAAGGGTGGAAAATTTTATAGTAATTTAATTACTAAACAAATCTTCATTCATAAATTCATATTTTTTAAAATTAGAATTCAATTTTTTTTTTTGAAAAACATCATTTATGGATAATCATAAATTTAAATAATCTTACTCAAATATTATATAAAAAATAAAAAATACATAACATTGACATCTTACAATTTATGGTTCTCACGTGCATTATAATAATGTAAAAAACCATTACTTTAATACATGAGATAATATGAGTAAGTTCTTCAATCTTCTTATTTCTTTATTTTGACTTTTTTCTAATTTCTTGTTTGCCACACTCTCTTAATGATCAATGTTAAACATCCTACCTTTGTTGTGGTGACATAATTCTTTCTCTCTATTCTTATATCAACTCTTCAAATAGACTAATTTTTAAAAAGAGATAACTTTTCACACCAATCAATAAACCTTTTTTATTTTTTAAATTATATTTAAATTCATAATTATATTTCAATCATATTATTTAATTTAATTTACTTAATTTTCAGAGGCAAAGAACTTGACTGCGGACCATTGCAAAAAATCGACAGGGTTAACAACGAAACAACTACCCTTTACTCAATTTTTTCTCTCAAGTTTTCTCCTCTCACTATTTGTTCTTTCCTCTTTATTTTTGATTTTTTTATTACAAAACATATTCTATATTCGATGTGAGTAAACCCTCGTATTTTTAATAATATAAACAAATTTGAAATTCCAGCTATTGATGTGGGAACGTGTACATGTATGCTTCTCCATTACTTGAATGGGAGAGGTAACTAGAGAACCTAAAAGCATGCAACCATGTGCATGTTAGAGATTTGGAGGTGTAAAACTTGCACCTAATTAAGCATCCACCACAACACAAGCAAGGGAGAACCACTGCTTTGAATTATGCTTATAATTTATAAATAAGAATTAATTAATACATGTTTATCGATGTCTTAATTATCATAAGTGCGACACTCGTCGGTTTCCGGGTTTTCCTTGCAGTAGTTCTCCAGCGGGTCAGACTGCTGCTGCTTCTCTCTGGCGTGGCTTGCCGCCGCGCTCAGCTCCTCCACCTCATCCCACGCTGCCGCGCATTCCGCGTCAGCGCCGCCTCCCGAGCAGGTCTCCTCCGCGCTCTTTATGCTCTCTTCCACCTTCTCCGATAACTTTTCCGGCGTTGCGTGAATGGGCCGGACCTTCCCCACCCCAACCAAACCGGGCCACTTTTGTATGGGCCTGAAGAGCGGGAACCTAATTGGCTGGGCCTTTAGCGGTGTGTCTGATCCCTTGGCATTAGCAAATACTCTGGTTGGGCTTGAAAGACTGACACCACCTGCTATTGCTGCCATTGTTTTGTTCCTCTTTTCTTAGCTGAATGGAAGTGTTGCAGTGAAGAGGTTTTGTGTTACGAGGGGATGTATAGCGAGATAATTGATTATAGATATATATAACCAATGCTGCTTAATATGTGTACGCATATTACTTATCTTCTCACAACCACTTGTTCCTTTCCACGTCCAACACTTACCCTCTTTTTGTTTTTAGCCCAACAGATATTTTCATTTCGTCAAAAAAAAAAAAAAAAACACACATTGCTAATTAATTTCTTAGTTTTTTGGAACCTTTGTTGTGTTTGGTTTGGTCTCTTGTTAAGGAGGTTCTAGAATTTTGGACTAAAATCTTGATATTTTGGTGCTCCTTAAAGGATTTATGCTTGGACGAGAAAAAATCATTGACCCTCTCGTGTTGTAGCCAACCAATGTTGTGATAGTTGCCGTAAAATATTACAAACAAAATAGTTAGAAAACGTAGGCTACCTATTTATCTAATCTATTGCGTGTTTGTTCGAAACTCGTAAACTCTTTTTTGGGATACGTTTACAGCATTAATACCAACCATAATTCTCTGATGTGTTATGATGCATGCTGCTGATGATCTCTGTGATTGTTTTTTCAGCCAGAAAGAAATAAATATCTCGCAAGTTACTTTCACTTGAAAAAAGCATACACGAAACTTTTATCTATCAAAACAGAGTAATTCAATGTAAAGGAATCAATTTAACCTTTCATATCAAGATAAAGGTATAAAGATAAAAAATGAAAAAAAAAAATAAAAAAAATACACTCTTTGAATATATATTTAAACTATTTAAATTAAAAGTTAAGCTTTATTTCTTCAACTCTATGGAAAATAAAATAATGACTCAACTGAAATGTATAAATTACACGTGTCATTTGTCTTTGTGTAAGAAAAAATCGTCACACATAACCCTTCTACACGCCACCCCTAGTTTTTTTTTTAGTATATCTAAGTTTTGAATTTACAGATAATCATCAAATTCTTATAAATTTTATTAAACATTATTGTTAATAATTTTATATTTTTCCATCTAGTCGTTAAATTGTAGGTTTATATCATTATAAATATTTATGTTAAAGTCACACAATAACTAATTAATTAAAATATTAATGTTTGGCATATTTTGAAAAGTATATATTACGTTCATTTTTATGTATATAAATAATTTTATATTACCACAATGGTTTATGAATATGATTTATAAAAAGCGAACTATTAATATGATAGTGGGTTTTGAAAAAGAAAGCATCTAATAAAAAATATCAAATGTAATATTTGATAAAATGTTTTATTAATTGTAATTATCATATTTCTATTTTATATTTAATTGTATTTTAAAATTAAAAAACATGGAAGCACATACATTTTAACATTATAACACAATAAATTATTCACACATTTTTAATATCACAATATATTACATGCCGTCTATTATTTGTTTATGCCATTATTATTATTAATTTTTACTTTCTTAAAAAGTGTAAAAGTTAAAATTACCTTTTTTCAATAAATAATTATAATAATTTTTTATTTATTTATTTTACATTTAATTATATTTTAAACTTATAAAAAATATAATTTACTATGTTAACCTCACCTATTACTATATTTCCATTTTTTCTATAACATCAAATGTAAAAAAAATAGTTAAATTACTCTAGGAATATAAGTTAATTTGTTACATTACTTAATTAAATAAAGTATACAATATTTCATACAATTTTGAAATTATTTAAAATGTATTATAAATTCAACGAATATACTACAACATTAAAAATACATAAATATTCTTTATTACACACACGCGTAAACTTAAATTATGTAGTATTTACTATACATAATCATCAACACAATATCATGAAATTCAATAGTTTCCTCTAATTTTTTTATTTTATAAAAATATTAAATGTGTAATTTAAGTTGTTTAATAGTAAAACAAAATCACTTAAAATTATGAAAAATCAAATTGTCATTCATACACTAAAATTTGTTTTTATTTTAAAAAAAAATATGTAAAGAAAAGAAAAAAGTTGCAAAAGCTTAGAGAAGAGAAAAAAATTGCAAGTATATAAAAGATGATTGTAGCGGGATTATGAATGAAGCTTGTATATGACCAAGCCCCATGGTTAACCGTTTATACCTGAAGTAGATGTTATACTCGTTTAAGATGAGTAATGACAAAGTTGTTAATAAATAACTAGATGAATTTAATATTTAAATTGATGATGAAAATCAAATATTGTTGTTACTATGTGCTTTGTCAAAGACGCATGATTGTTTGAAGGAGACTTTGCTGAATGGGAGAGAAAGTCTATCTTTTGAGAAGGTTCAGGCGGCGGCTTTGAACTCGAAAGAGTAGAATGAGAGGTTTGATGTGAAGAAGTCAAATTATACATATGTCCTAGTAACAAAAGGAAGATCGTCTAATCGTGAAAATGGAGGAAAGACTAAATGTCAATCTAAGTCAAAGACTCGTGGTAGGAAGGTAGTGAATTCTTTTAGATGTTATCATTGTAGGAAGAAAGGTCACACAACAAAATATTGTCATTTGAAGCATATGTTTGGAAATACAAATAAACCTTTTGGGTCTGGTAAGCGGTATGAAAGATCATCTACTTCTGGTGAAATAGTTGTGGTGAAAGACATTCATGAATCATCAAAGGTCCTCGTGGTGTTGAGTAGTGTTGATGATTGTGAATGGATTTTAGACTCTAACTACTCGTTCATATGACACTAAAACGTCTATGGTTTTAACAATTTTCATAACATGAAGGTGGGTATATTTTCCTTGGTGATAACAAGTTATGTAAGATAAGTGAAATTGGAACAATGAAGTTTTGTCCTCATGGTGGAACCGAAAGGATGCTTGAAAAAGTTAGGTATATAATTAACTTGAAAAAAATATAATATCCGTTGGAAAACTTGAGAAGAAAGGATATATTTTTAAAGGTGAAGAGGGGATTGTGAAGATACTTTCGAGGTCCATGGTGGTGATGAAGGATGTGAGAAAGAATGGCATGTATGTCTTGAATGGTGCTGTAATTTTTGGGTCAACGTCTATCACTGAAAGTACCATTTATTCCAAAATTGAGTTATGTCACATAAGGTTAGGTCATATAAGTGAAAATGGACTTGTGGAACTAAACAAATAAGGCTTGTTTGGAAGTGATAGAATTGACTACTTGAAATTATGTGAACACTGCATCCGATAAATAGATGTCCTTTAACAACTCTGGAAATGAAGACTCCAAAATAAGACTAGTCAAGTAATCCCCCAACCTTGATCGTCTATGAATTTTGGTTGTATTGTGTATACTCATATTAGGAAAGGTAAGCTAGATGTTCAAGATATTACATGCATGACACTTGCATCTATTTT